>Ga0189276_10018_pt1 | contig 330579 bp, 324 predicted proteins | sample N26A31minimetaG_FD_130321 | JGI IMG/M metagenome (GOLD analysis project Ga0189276, IMG submission 130321) | Marine microbial communities from the Costa Rica Dome - N26 A3-1 mini metaG | ecosystem: Environmental > Aquatic > Marine > Oceanic > Photic zone | place: Costa Rica: the Eastern Pacific... | reverse complement strand
GCTGGTACCGAGAGCTGCATCGCAGTCCAGACCAAGTTCAACGACAGGACGGTGCCGAGCGATCTGCCTTGACGGCCATTCTGTTCTTGCTGCCCGCCGGTGCCGTCAGTTGCTGGCATCGGGTGATCGGTGGAGACGAAGTCTGGACCCACATTGATGGGGCGACACTGGAGCTCTTTCAATGCCAAGGCGATGGCACAGGGCTGAAACGTGATGCTTTGCATGCGTCCAACCCCATACAGGTGGTTCCCGCCAACACCTGGCAGGCGGCGCGGAGTCTTGGTGACTACTCATTGATGAGCTGTTGTGTGGGGCCGGGGTTTGACTTCTGCGATTTCGAGATGGCCCGGCAGCATCCCGCGACAGAACGTCCGAAATTGCCCCATCCGGAGTTGATCTGAACCGATGGCTTCGTAGCCTCACCGCATCGATCAATGGCCATGGGCAGCAGCTTCGGCGACATCTTCCGGATCAGCACCTTCGGTGAGTCCCACGGGGGAGGGGTAGGTGTCATCGTTGAGGGCTGTCCACCACGGCTCAACCTCAGCGTCGAGTCGATTCAGGCCGAACTGGACCGACGCAAGCCAGGCCAAAGCCACATCACCACACCGCGCAAGGAAGCGGACCAGGTGGAAATTCTCAGTGGCCTGCTGGATGGCGAAACCACGCTTGGCACCCCGATTGCCATGGTCGTGCGGAACAAGGACCAACGGCCCGGGGATTACAAAGACATGGCGGTCGCTTTTCGGCCCTCCCATGCCGATGCCACTTACCAGGCGAAGTATGGAATCCAGGCCCGCAGCGGTGGCGGACGTGCATCAGCGCGGGAAACCATCGGCCGTGTCGCTGCAGGTGCGATCGCCAAACAACTGCTGAAACAAGCAGCAGGAACTGAAATCCTGGCCTGGGTGAAGCGGATCCACACCATCGAAGCCTCCGGCATCGACCCACAGCAGGTTCAGCTGAGTGATGTGGAGGCCAACATTGTTCGGTGCCCCGAGCCAGCGATCGCCGAGCGGATGATTGAGCGCATCGAAGCCATTGGCCGCGAGGGTGATTCCTGCGGCGGGGTAATCGAATGCGTGGTGCGCCATCCCGCCATTGGTCTGGGCATGCCAGTGTTCGACAAACTCGAAGCCGACCTCGCCAAAGCTGTGATGTCGTTGCCGGCCACCAAAGGATTTGAAATTGGGTCTGGTTTCGATGGAACGCTGTTGAAAGGCAGCGAGCACAACGACGCCTTTGTGCCGACCGACGATGGACGGCTGAAGACCGCCACCAACAACTCCGGGGGCATCCAGGGAGGGATCAGCAATGGTGAGCCGATTGTGATCCGAGTGGCCTTCAAGCCAACGGCCACGATCCGCAAAGAGCAGCAGACCATCGATTCCGATGGCAAGGCCACAACACTCGCTGGGAAAGGACGGCACGACCCCTGCGTTCTGCCGCGGGCCGTACCGATGGTGGAAGCGATGGTGGCACTCGTTCTGGCTGATCACCTGCTGAGGCAGCAGGGGCAATGCAGCCTTTGGTGAGCACCACCCTTGAATCAGTTCAGACGGAACTCACCGCTGAGCTAGAGCTCACCGCCGCTGCGGCCGTTTTCGTCTTTGCCGCGCTGCGGGTCCGGGTGCGGCGGGCGGGCTTTTTGCTGGCCTGAGCCTTGGCTGAGGCTGGTTTCTTGGCAGCCAACGTTTTCTTCACCGTCCGGCGTGCACGACCGGTTGTCCCACGGCTGCGATGACTCAACACCAGGGCCCACTCCTCATCACTGAGGGTGGATGGCTTGCTGCCATGGGCATAGGAGAGCTTGGCCGCCTTTTCAATGTCCTTGATCAGGTTCGTCCAGGAGGTGGCAAAACGCTTGTCAGACTGCGATTTTGCTCCGCTCTCCACCAGGGTCTCCACGACTCCAGCAGCCGAAACCTTCTTGCGCCGACGATTGAAAATCTCCTTCTGAAGCTGAGCGATCAGGGCATCGGCCTTGTCGCTGAGCTTGATCGTGAGCTGCGACATGACGCAGTTGGATAGCTATCTCATCTGTAGCATTTTGGACGCATGTCGACCAGCCGTTGGCGTCAACGCTGGCTTGTCGATTGACGCAACCAGTCGAGAAGTGCCTGGAAGGCAGGCGGCGATCCCACCACTCTGCGGCCCAGAGCCACAGCGCCATGCCCAGCCTCCAGCCATACGGGGAGGTCGCTTACCTCGAGACCACCAGCGGCAATCACGAAGGGCAGGGGGCCAAGGGGCGCCTGCAAGTGGCTCCAATAACCAGGCCCCAGATTGGCAGCGGGAAACAGCTTGACGACACGACAGCCGAACCGCATGGCCTGGTGAACCTCCGTGGGGCTGAAGACCCCAGGCACCAGCAAGACACCAAGCTCTCTGGCCTGCTCCAAGAGCTCAGGGCACCAGCACGGTGCCATGGCGTAGCTGAGATCAAGCCGCGATAGATCGTTGAGCGCCTTGGAGACCGTCACCGAAGCAGCCCCCAGATTCAGACCAGGGCAATGGTCTTGCACCCGTTGCATGAACCCCATCCAGCCTGGCTGGTCAACCCAGGCCACTTCAAGATGTCGAAGTCCTGCGGCGTGAAGCTGCTTCACCTGGTCCAACAAACCAGAGCCTGAAGCCGCGAGGTCGTCGGGCTCTGGCCGAATCACCAACAAAAGAGGCTGATGCTGCAGGGATGCCACCAAGAGCTCCTGCCGCACCAGCCAAGGGTTGGAAGACGAATCGAAATCAGACGTATTCGGCGACCCGGACGTCACGTTTAATCAGCAGCTCCTGAAGCTCTTCAGCATCAACAGTCTCCTGCTCAACGAGCATCTCAGCCAATTCATCCAGAACGGCACGGTTGTCGACCAGAACCTTGGTGGCGCGCTTGTAGGCCACATCAACCAGCTCAGAGACCTCTTTATCGATCATGGCGGCGGTTTCCTCAGAGAAGTCACGCTCCGCAGCGATGTCGCGGCCAAGGAACATGCCACCCTGCGCGCGCCCCAAGGCAACAGGACCCAGCTCATCGCTCATGCCGAAGCGGGTGATCATTTGACGCGCAGTGGACGCAACCTGCTGAAGGTCGTTGGATGCACCAGTGGTGACCTCATCTTCGCCATAGACGATCTCTTCAGCCACCCGACCGCCAAGGGCAACAGCCATCTGGTTCTGCAGGTAGGCCCGGGAATAGAGACCTGATTCCATTCGCTCTTCACTGGGGGTGAAGAAGGTCAGACCGCCAGCATTACCGCGGGGAATGATCGAGATCTTCTGAACCGGGTCATAGTCCGGCATCAGAGCGCCCACAAGGGCATGACCAGCCTCGTGATAGGCCACCAGGCGAGCGCGGCGCTCGCTCATCACACGGTCCTTCTTCTCCGGGCCCGCCATCACCCGTTCAATGGCATCGCTGATCTCGTCGTTGCTCACTTCGGTGAGCTCGCGACGGGCCGCAAGGATGGCGGCTTCGTTGAGAAGGTTGGCGAGATCGGCACCGGTGTAACCAGGTGTCCGGCGTGCAACCTTGTCGAGATCGACGTCCTTGGCGAGGGTCTTGCCGCGAGCGTGAACGCCAAGAATTTGTAGACGTCCGGAATAGTCAGGCCGATCAACGGTGACCTGACGATCGAAACGTCCGGGGCGCATCAGAGCGGCATCGAGCACGTCCGGGCGGTTGGTGGCCGCCACGATGATGATCCCGGTGTTGCCCTCGAAACCATCCATCTCCGTCAGGAGCTGGTTCAGCGTTTGCTCACGCTCGTCGTTACCACCGCCGAGGCCTGCACCCCGCTGACGGCCAACGGCATCGATCTCGTCGATGAAGACGATGCAAGGAGCGTTTTTCTTGGCTTGCTCGAAGAGGTCGCGAACGCGGCTGGCACCAACGCCAACAAACATCTCAACGAACTCAGAACCAGAGATCGAGAAGAAGGGAACACCTGCTTCACCAGCCACAGCCTTGGCGAGAAGGGTCTTACCGGTGCCAGGAGGCCCCACAAGCAGAACACCCTTGGGGATCTTGGCGCCAACGGCCGTGAAGCGATCGGGGTTCTTGAGGAAGTCGACCACCTCGGTCAGCTCAAGCTTCGCCCCTTCAATACCGGCCACATCGGTGAAGGTCACCTGGGTGGAGGGCTCCATCTGAACCCGCGCTTTGCTCTTGCCGAACTGCATGGCTGGGTTGCCGCCACCTCCACCCTGGGCGCGCCGGAAGAGGAAGAACAGACCACCAAGCAGCAGCAGAGGGAAGATCAGACTCCCAGCAGCCTGCTGCCAGCCAGGGGTCTGACGGGAGGGCTGCACGGCGATGTCAACGCTGTGTTCGGTCAGCAAACCGAGCAGCTCACGATCTGGGGCCAGGTTGACCTGGGCACGACGGCCGTCGTTTTCAACCACCTGGGCGGTGCCTTGATCAGGAGAAATCAGCACACGGCTGATTTGGTCATCCTTCACCGCCTCAACGAACTCGCTGTAGCGGATGGTGTTCACCTGGGGCTGGCTGCCACCGCCGCCACCAAAGAACGCTGGTGCAATCACAACGATCGCCAGAACCAACAGGGCCCCGAGACCGATATTTCGCCAACGCTTGTTCACAGGTCGCCTCGTAGATGAAGGAATGTTAAACGGGTTCTCAGTCTTCAGGCGGCGCGGAGCACCTCAACCACGCTCTTGAAGGCGAACCACTCGGGAATCTCCTCACCACCGCGCAGCATCTTGCGGAACTGGGTGCCGCTCAGCTTCTTCACGTGCAGGCCACGCGCTTCAGCATGCTCGGCCGTCACATAGCCCTCTTCCTGGGTGTAAACGAGGTTCAGGGAGGGAACGGTTTCCATCGTGAGCTCGGGGGCACACTCCTTCGCGAAGTTCTGAGCGTCGTAAGGGCCATAGAAATCGTCACCGGTGAGAGACGATTTGCAGCCGGCCATATCCCGGCCAATGATGAAGTGGGTGCATCCGTAGTTGCGGCGGATGATCATGTGCTGCAGCGCTTCACGCGGACCGGCCATGTGCATGGCGTAGGGCAAGTAGGCCCAGCGAATGCTGTCGTTGTTCACTTCGGCCGCCAGACGTTCATAGGTCTGGAAGCGAACGGCACCAGGGATGTCGTCCTGCTGAGTGGGACCGCAGGTGGGATGAACGAGCACCACAGCGTTGTCACTGACGTTCTGTGCATGCAGGGCACGGGTGAACAGTTCGTAGTGAGCGCGGTGAATGGGGTTACGGCACTGGAACGCCACCACGTCCTCACCTTCGGGCAGGCCTGCACGCACCTCAGCAGGGGTCTTGCAGGGGAACACCCGCTCGGGCAGAGCAAGACCCTGGAGGCTTCCACCCAGATAGAAGCGCTTGCGCTCCATCGTGATCATCCGAACCGCAGGGTGCTCAATGGAGGTGGTGCCGTAGCAGCCCTTGGCTTCAGCCACTTTGTTGGGTTCCCACTTGTCCTCCACCTCGAGGACGGCGAGGTCCTGACCCTTGTAGGTGAGCAGCAGCTTGTCGCCCACCACCACGTCATCGCGGTCGGTGTCCATCACGATCGGCAGGCCGAACAGCTGGCCAGCAGCCAGACGATGCCCACTGACCACGGCGTCGTAGTCCTCCTGGTGCATGAAGCCACGCAGGGGAGAGAAGCCACCAACACACAGCAGCTCCACATCACAGGCGTTGCGATCGGAACACTCGATCGTTTTGGTCGCCGTGGCTTTCACAGCGGCACGATCCGCCTCAGCCACCATCAGATCAACCAGCGTTCCGCCGTAGGGAGCAATCACACCGGATCGCTGGGCAGGAGCTGAAGCACTGGCGGTCATGGCTGCATGGAAAGATCGGGCGATTCTCCCAGATCGCCGGAGGATTGCAATGCGCCACAAAAAAGGGGGCCTAAGCCCCCTTGCAACCTGTTTTGATGACTTGGATCAGGCCTCTTCAAGACGGCCGTAGAGATCGCCAGTGATCTTGATGTCGATCACTTCACGACCACCCATGTCGGAGTCGGAGGGCTGGATGGCGCTGAACACACCAGCGAATTCTCCGGTTTCAGGATCAACCTTGGTGATGGAGAGGCTCATGGTTCCCACACCATCGATGTAGCGCTTGTTGTTGTCCTTCTCGAGCTGCTCGTCATCACCACCAAGTGCCACAAGACCCTGGGCGTACTGAACACCAGTCGTCAGAGCCCGACCCTTGGGATCAATGAAGTTGCTGGTGCGGTAGCTGGGGGTGCGATAGGTGCCTTCAAAGTCAGTGCTGGTGGTCAGAGCCGAGCCATCAGCAGTGGCATTGAGGGACTTGCTGGAGAACGTGAAGGGGAACTCTTCGCCACCGGGCACCAGAACGGTGATCGGCTGGAAGTCGATGCCACCTTTCTCCTGGAATTGCAGGCCTGATTCCGTCACCTTGAGATCGCCAAAAACGGAGTCGAGGCTGGAGGTGTAACGGGTGAGGATCTTGCCCTCAACAAACTCGGCTTGCTGACGAATGTTCTTGGGCTCCTCCTTGGCATAGACCTGCACGGGGTGCATGCAGATCTCACGCAGCTCGTAGCTGCCACCGGCCGTCAGAGGAATCGAGCCCCGGGCTGAATCCCCGATCGTGGGGCAATCGTTGGCTTTGCCGGTGTTGTGGATGTCGTCGTAGGTGACGTTGGATCCACCACGCTGAACTACATCACTGTCGCCACTGCAGGCCGTGGTGAAGAACGCGAGGCAGAGCGCCAGCACGACGGCCAGCAGAGGACGAATGCGCATGGAAGGAGCCGATCGGCTGAACGCTAATGGGGACGGAATGCCGTCAGATCTGGATCTTACAGGGCGAAAAATGACGTCAGGGCTAGCCTTTTGCAGCTCTCAACAACTTGTCGAAAGCGCGTGACATCCAACGATCCCGATTCGACCCAGGCACGGATGGCTCCGGCGATGGCCGCCCTAGGCGAGCTGGCAGAGGAGTTGAGGGGAAATCCCGAAGCACTGCTCACCCTGCTGCGTGAGCTGGAGGCCCTGCATCGCGACGTTCAGGACGGTCCGTTTCGTCAAAGCCTTCCAGAAAACCGCCAGAAATTGTTCACACTTCTGCAGGGAATGGAGAAGAACGGAGGCTGGCCCTACATCCCTCGTCTTCAGCTGCGCACCTTCATCGACCTGCTCGGTCAGGACTCCACCGACGCCGCGGCCTGATCCCGAGCCTCAACCAGAGCATCAAGCAATTGATGGGCCAGAGAGAGCTTTGCCGTCACAGGCAGCTCCCGTCTCCAGCCATCTCCAAGCAACCAGCCTCCATTGGGTTGGTCCCCGAAACCCTGACCATCTCGGTCCACGGGATTCACCATCATCAGATCGCAGCCCTTCGCCAGCCGCTTGCTTTCAGCCCGCTCAAGCAAATGGGCATCGCTGCCTGTGAGCGCTGAGAAGCCGAGAACCAACTGTCCGGGGCAGCGTTGGCGGGTCAGATTCGACAGCAAATCAGGCACTTCTGCCCAACCGGAGACAAGAGCCTGCTGAAGATCCTGCTTGGCCAGTTTGTTTGAGGGAGCGGCATCGCGCCGCAGGTCAGCGACGGCAGCAGCCATGACGAGCACATCGGCTCCGGGCTGAGCCAACTGCAGAGCTGAACCGAGTTCGGCGGCACTCTCCACCGCAGTGCACTCCAGGCCTTCAAGCCAGGCGTCGGGGAGATCCAATGGACCATGCACCAGATGAACGGTGGCACCCCGGAAGCGTGCCGCCTGCGCCAGCAACACACCCATGCGGCCGCTGCTGCGGTTGCTCAGGAAACGGGCCGGATCAATCGACTCTTGCGTCGGTCCAGCCGAAACAAGAACGGTCATCCCCGAGCAATCAAGGGTCACGTCAGGAATTCCCGAACCGCGGCTGAATACAGACGAAGCCGCCAACTCAATCAACAGCGGATCGGCCATGCGCCCATCGCCGACGCGATCACAGGCCAAGAGACCGGACGCCGGCACGAGGGGGATCACCCCAGGGAAGGATTGAACCTGCTGCCAGTTGCGTTGCACCGCAGGGTGACGCCACATGGCCGTATTCATCGCCGGAGCCGCGATGACAGGAGCTTCCATGGCCAGCAGAACACTGGCGAGCAGACCGTCGGCTGAACCCTGGCTCCAGCGGGACAGGCTGCTGGCACTCAGGGGCGCAACGATGGCCAACTCCGCCCACTCCGCCAACTCGATGTGCAACGGCCTGGATGAGGCGGAGTCCCACTGGTCGGCCTCGAGATAGCAGCGATGGCGACTGAGGCTGGCGAGCGCCACGGGACTCACCAAGGCAGCACCACTGGTGGTCACAAGACAGCGCACCTCAGCGCCGGCCTTAATCAGCGCGCTGACGAGCAAGGGCGTCTTAACAGCAGCAATGCTGCCGCTGACGGCCACTAGAACACGCCGCCCGCACAGTGGCGACGCCTGCTCAGTCTTCATCAAAAGGCTCTTGGTCCACCAAATGGTGGTACGGAAGGATCAGTTCGGGCCGGTGAATGGCCAGCGCCCGAAGCAGGTGCCAATCCGAAAGGCTGTCGAAAGGAGAGGGGTAATCGTCCTCTTCAAGCCGGCGGGCGAGTTCGGCCGTCGAGGCCTCGTCAAAAGCTTCGAGCCGTTCCTGCGTAAGCATCGAGCCGTCCTCAGACCCCATTCATGGCAGTTTGACGCAGGCCGTGCCAGCTAGCGTTGGCTGACCGGGGAATTAGCTCAGTTGGTAGAGCGCTGCGATCGCACCGCAGAGGTCAGGGGTTCGAATCCCCTATTCTCCACTGCGCTTTTGCAGCGTCGCCTGCCACTTATTGGCCTGTTTGTCCTGGTGGTGTTCAGCACCGTGGCACGACCTTCAGCCCTGCTCACCTTCACACTCCTGGCTGCAGCCGGTGCGATAAGTCGCGCCCCATCACGCCGCACCTGACCCCCCATGAGGTAAAAGGGGTGTTGAACTCCCCCGTAGCCGATGTCGCAATCGAAGCGCGAGCAGGTCGTGAGCCACCTGCGCTACATCCGCCAAGAGCTGCGCGAGATGCACCAAGGAGTCATGGAAGACGGCCTTCTTCCCGAAGCGGGCGAAGTTCGGGGTGTGATGGCACAAATGGAAGCTCTGCTGGAGCTTCTCGAAGGCAAAGGGTCTAGAAAAGCGAAGGCTGAGTCCAAATAACTTTCAGCGCAAGCCGTTGTCAAAGCCCTCAGCTCTGGCGTTGCTGCGCCAATCCCCATCACCTGGCCCGGGCTTGCCCCGGGTTTTTTATTGAAATCTCCTATCCGTAGTGTCTGATGCCTGCAGGTTGCCTACGGGTGGTGTAAACAGGGGCTGGCAGGGACATGGCCGGGTGATGGGGATCACTGGTTTCGACCCTGCCTCTTCCCCCTGAAACCAGTGCCGTGCAACGGCTTCAATCCACCCGGCTGCAAACCAACGTTGGAGCAGCACTTCAAAGGCTGGATCGATGGGCGCGCAATCCTTGGCGGCGGTTTTCCTTGCTGGCCCTTGCCGGACTCATTGGCTTTTTGATCGGTAGCGCCATCACATCAGTGGCAGGCGTTCTCGGGCAAATGGACCCCGTGGCTGCGCTTGTGGTGGTTCTTGGAACTGAACTCACGATCCGGCGCCGACGCAGCTCCGAACCATCACTGAAGCTGCCCCAACAGCTCCTGGACCTTGGTCGTATTGGCTTTCTCTACGGCCTCTTTCTCGAAGGGTTCAAGCTGATCTGAAGCAGAACCGTTCAAAACAGCCAACCAAAGATTGCGATTCATACCTTTCGGAAAGAATCCGATGGGATGCAAATGGCGACCCGGCAACGGGCCTCGATTCTGCTAACCGGAATGCCCAGCCAGCATCTGGCGCTTGATGCTGAGGATGCCCACTTCCCGATGGCCAGCGGCAAAGGTCCCTCCATCGCAGAACCCGATGCCGCCCTCAAGGCAGCGATGGATTATTACGCCCATCGGCTCAGTGGCCTCCCCCAAACTCAGGAGCTGCTCGACACCAAGGAGGCCTCAGTTGCGGATTCGGAAGCTGCCATCAAATAGAGCAAGGCCATCCGGGTGGGCACGCCATTCCTGACCTGCTCTTCCACAAGGCTGACGCGCGGGTCATCCAGAAGCGAGCCACTCAATTCGACGCCGCGATTGACCGGGCCGGGGTGCAGTACGGGAACGTTCTCTCCGCAGAGCTGCATGCGCTCATGGCTCAGCCCGAAGTCCCGGTGATAGCGCTCCAAGCTGGTGAGCAACTGCTGACCCATCCGTTCCTTCTGAAGCCGCAGGGTCATCACGGCATCGGCGCCCGGCAGCGCATGCTCCAGGCGCCGCACCACGCTGACCTTGCCCCGTTGCGGCACCGGATCCTTCAGCAGACCCGGGGGCGGAGCATCCACGAAGGCCGAAAACTCCTCGGGAACAAGGCTGGGAGGACCGCACAACACCACATCCGCGCCACAGGCCGTCAAAGCCCAGAGATTGGAACGGGCCACCCGCGAGTGAAGGATGTCTCCAACAATCACAATCCGGCGACCTTGCAGCGCTTCCGGCATGGGGTACTGGGGCGAGAAATGCCGGGCAAGAGTGAGCAGATCCAGCAGTCCCTGACTGGGATGACTGTGAAGTCCATCGCCGCCATTGAGCACCACGGTGCGCTCACCCATCTGCTGCAGATCCAGCGCCAGTTGCTGCGGAACACCGGTGGAACGGTGGCGCACCACCAGAACGTCGGCGCCCATGGCCACGTAGGTGCGCGCTGTGTCGAGAACGCTTTCACCTTTGCTGAGTGAGCTGCTGGAGGGTGAAAAGCTCATCACATCTGCCGACAGACGCTTGGCCGCCAACTCAAAACTGCTGCGAGTTCGGGTGCTGGGCTCGAAGAACAGCGTTGCCACCAGACGGCCCTGCAAGGCGGGCAGTTTGCGGGCACCAGTGACGGGCAGCGAACGAAACCGCTGGGCCAGCTCAAGCACCGCAGCAAAGTCTTCCCGCGAAAACGAGGCGAGATCCAGCACGTGTCGATGCGGCCAGCCACTCATGACGACGACTCCAGCGATGGCGCCCAGCACTGTGCCTTGGGTGGCATGCGATCACCCCGAGCTCGTCTGCTGACACTGCGACTGCTCCGCAGGTACCAGCGCCATAGGGTTGCAGCGCCCTGGGAAATGCCGATCCGGGTGGTTGTCACAAGATCCTGGCTGGCAAATGTGTCTGACCTTGGGGCCATCCACACGTCATGTTCGCCCGTCACCGGACGGCTGTCATCACAGCGATCAAGCCCGAAACGTCGTGCCAGCAGGCCGGGCCCTGCAGCAATCCGCTCCGGTTCATCGGGAAGTGCCACGGCACGCAGCAACACGCCGTTGGCCCAATCGGCCCGATCGGTGACCACGTTCACGCAGTGGTGGATGCCATAGCTCACATACACATAAAACCGCCCTGGCTCACCGAACAGGGTTTCGTTTTGCGGTGAACGGCGGCGGTAGCCATGACAGGCGGGATCGTCCTGGGAATAAGCCTCCGTTTCCACGATCACGCCCCAAAGCAAGCTGCCATCCTCTTGGCGTTTCACTAGCCTGCAGCCCACCAGATCGGGGCCCACGATCTGAGCCGGACGGGCAAAAAAATTGAGCGGAAGCGAAACGAAATCGATGACAGGCTGCCGGCTGGCGGCCACTCTTGTTTCAGCTTGAACGTTGCAGGCTGTGGACAGCAACCTCCAGGCACGGCGTGATGGGGTGTTTCTGGTGCTGGCGGGTTTGTTCCTCGGAACCCTCGGCATGCTCAACATCCTGGGCCTGACGCGCTTCCTGCAACTGGGCAGCATCGGCGGCTGGCCGATCGTGGTGGCCGTTGGCGCACTGCCTTACCCGATCACGTTCCTCTGCACTGATCTGATCAGCGAACTCTGGGGAGAACAGAAAGCCAATCAAGTGGTGTGGGTCGGGCTGCTGCTCAACGGCTGGGTGCTGCTGATCCTCTGGCTGGGGGGCGTTCTGCCGGGCATGAGCGGCAGCGATGACACCACCTTTCGCACCATTCAGCAGCTCAGTTTCGGTTCGGTTGGCGCCTCGATGGTGGCTTACCTGACGGCGCAGTTCGTGGACGTGCGGCTGTTCCATTTCTGGAAACAGCTCACCAAAGGCAAGGCGCTCTGGCTGCGCAACAACGGCTCCACCCTGGTGAGCCAGTTGGTGGACACCAGTGCAGTGGTGCTGATCAGCCATTACGGCGCCCATGTGCTGCCTGTGCAGCCGGAACGGTCCGTGCTGCCCCAGCTGATCAGTTTTATTGGCAGCGGGTACCTGTTCAAAGTGCTGGCGGCGTTGACCGACACGCTTCCCTTCATCTGGCTCACGGGATGGCTGCGGGAGTGGCTGGACATTCCTGAACAAGAAGGCGAACTCACAACAGAAGCCCCGTCATCGATGCATGAAGGGCGCATCCACTCCAAACTGAGATGAGTTCAGGCCAGGTGATGGACGCAGCCACCTCCAGCTTCAACCTCGGCACTGTGCTTCTCGCCAGCATCGTGCTGTTCCCCTTGGCCTGCCTGTTCTTCGGAACGCGCGGCGGCTACTACAACACCGATCAGTACGACGGCAACGGCACCGCCCACTGATCGGCGGGAGTTGAGCGATCATCGGGTCACTGGTTCAGCCTGAATGACCGCTGCAACTCCCGGTCCTGTCGACAGCACGGACGCCATTCGCCTCGCCCTGCGCAGTTGGCCTGAAGTGGAGAGCTACCTCCAAGGCTGCAAGGGGGTGATCATCCCCCTGGGATCCACCGAGCAGCACGGTCCCACGGGCGCCATCGGCACAGACGCCCTCACCGCAGAAGCGGTGGCCCTTGAGGTGGGTCGTCGCACCGGCGTTTTGGTCACCCCAGCTCAAGCCTTTGGCATGGCGGAACACCACCTTGGTTTCGCGGGAACGATGAGCCTGCAGCCAGCAACGCTTCTGGCCGTTCTGCACGACCTGGTGTTGTCCCTGGGCCGCCATGGCTTCGAACGGGTGTTCGTGATCAATGGCCATGGCGGCAACATTGCAACGGCCAAAGCCGCCTTTGCCCAGGCCCACGGCACCGCCGCCACCCGCAATCTCCCCGTTGCCCCGCAGCTGCGTTGTCGGCTGGCCAACTGGTTCATGGCCGGCCCCGTGATGCGCCAGGCGCGCGATCTGTATGGCGACAAAGAAGGCCATCACGCCACGCCCAGCGAAATCGCTGTCACCCTCGCCATGGAGCCGAGCCTGCAGAGCAAACAGCGACCGCTGCCCGACCCCGCACCAGCAGGCCCCATCCATGGACCGGACGACTTCCGGCGCCGTCACCCCGATGGACGCATGGGGTCCCACCCCTCCTTGGCCACCGCCCAGCACGGTGAGGCCTTGCTCGAGACAGCCGCCACCGCGTTGAGCGAGGATCTGCGCACGTTCCTCGGCGAGTCATGAGCCAGATTTCCAGCGACGACGTCCGCAAAGTGGCCCAGCTCGCCCGCCTTGATCTGCCCGAGGACAAGATTGCGACCTACACCGGTCAGCTCGAGTCGATCCTCGAGTACGTGGGTCAGCTCCAGCAGGTGGACACCAAAGGCGTTCCGGAAACCACGCGAGCCGTGGAGGTGACCAACGTCACCCGGGCCGATGGCGTGCAGCCGACCCCCGTTCGCGAAGACATTCTCAACCAGGCACCCCAGAGAGAGGGTGACTTCTTCCGGGTTCCGAAAATCCTGGCCGACTGAACCCGGATCAGCGGGACACCAAACGTTTGGGCTCGGTTTTGATCGCGATGCGATCAACAAAACCGAGCCAGTGGCGACGCAGCCCTCGACCTGGCATGAAGCGGGCTGCGCGCCTCATCTTTCCGCTGCGGCGCTTGTGGCTGCGCACTCCCACAAGGATGTCGTAGAGGAAGTTGTAACCATCCCGGCGGGTCTCAAAAATGCCCAACCGTTGGGGAGATCCCTTGGCGTCGAGCAGAGGCTTGGTGGCCTCATAGGCCGGTTTGTATTCGAACCAGGGAATGGATGGCCAGAGGTGATGAACCAAGTGATAGTTCTGCCCCATGATCAGCCAGTTCATCAGCCTGCCTGGGTAGATCCGGGCGTTCGTCCAGCGGTTGCGGGAGGTGAACGGCCGATGCGGGAGATAGTCGAAGAACAAACCCAGCGTCACGCCCACCATCAGGGCAGGGGCAAACCAGCAGTTGAAGATGAACGGCAGGAAGTCAAAGCGTGCCGCCGCCAGCACGATCACCACAAAAATGCTGCGCTCCAGACCCCACTGCATCAACTCCCAGCGGCGCCAGAGGCGACGTTGAAAGAAAAACCACTCGTGATAGAAAAATCTCGGAGCGATCAGCCAGAGCGGCCCGAACGTGCTGACGATGTGGTCCGGGTCGTTCTTCGGGTCATTCACATGGGCGTGATGCTCAAGATGCACCCGCGTGAACACGGGAAAGCTGAACCCGAGCAACAGCGCCGAGCCATGGCCCATGGCCTGGTTGATCCATCGATTGGGATGGGCTGCGTTGTGGCAGGCGTCATGAATCACCGTCCCTTCCAGATGCAGCGCCAGAAAGCCAGTGCACAGCAGCACCGGCAGGGGCAAGGCCGCCACAAACCAGCCCCAGATGGTCAGAGCCGCCAGGGCATAACCGCCTAGGAAGAGGCCAACGGTGGGGTTCCAGAAGGCCGGCGGGTCAACGAATTCGCGCGGAACCGAGCGATAGCCCACTCCGACCGGACGAGGCTGCTGTTGTTGAGCAGTGCTCTGATGCATCCGGAGGTCAGGCAACAAGTCTGTAACGATCCCGAACCACGGTAGGGAAAGGAATGCCCACCGGGGGACTTGAACCCCCACGACCAAAGCCACTGGTACCTAAAACCAGCGCGTCTACCAATTCCGCCAGGTGGGCAACGCCCCGACTTTAGAGATCGCACCAGAATGGGAGCAGACCGCCACACCTCGGATGCTTGCGACCCTAAGCGGCGATCTCTGCCTCCTGCTCGGCCTGGCACTCCTGTTGCTTCCCCTTCTGGCCGTTGAACTCAGTCGTCCCCGCGATGGTGCTTGGGGCGCGGTGGTCTTGCTGCTGGGTCTCGTTCTGGTCACCAGCACTGACCGTCTGCGGGGAGCACCAATGCTGGCGGTTCTCTGCGCCGGCCTGTTGATCGCACGCTTGGGATCCGAGGTCGGACAGGCCCGCTGGAACAGCCTCAGCGAAACCGAGCAGCAGCGGTTCACCTCGCTCGATCATTGGCGCACCAGCCTTCAACAACTGTTGATCACCACGGGCCGAGTGGGCGAAGGCATCAGCGGCATTGCCAAACAACTCAAACCGGCCGGGAAATCAGGAGTTACGGGCAAAAAATGGGTGCGTCCCGAGTCCCCCGAAACCACTGACGCAAGCGACACCGAATCAGCCGAAGCCGCCAAGGTCACATCTCCAGAGGGCGAAGACTGATAATCCCGAGGCCAGAGCAGGGACCCCGTGAGCAAGGAGACGCGCGACGCCGCCGCTGAGGAACGCCCCTCCTACAAACACACCCTCAATCTGCTGCAGACGGGATTCGGCATGCGCGCCAATGCCGTCCAACGCGAACCTGAACTGCAGGGCTTCTGGAAAGACCACGGCATCGACGGCGAGCTGGGCCTGAACAACAGCGGCCCAACCTTCACCCTCCATGACGGCCCGCCCTACGCCAACGGTGCGCTGCACATGGGGCATGCCCTCAACAAGGTGTTGAAGGATGTCATCAACAAATATCAGGTGTTGAACGGGCGGCGAGTGCGCTACGTACCGGGCTGGGACTGCCACGGTCTGCCGATCGAGCTCAAGGTGCTGCAGTCGATGGATCAGGAGCAGCGCAAGGCGCTGACACCGATCAAGCTGCGCAAAAAGGCTGCCGCCTACGCCCGCAAACAGGTGGATGGCCAGATGAAAGGCTTCCAGCGCTGGGGCATCTGGGCGGACTGGGAGCAGCCGTATCTGACTCTGCAAAAGGAGTACGAATCGGCTCAGATTCGGGTGTTTGGCGAGATGGTGCTCAAGGGGCACATCTACCGGGGTCTGAAACCGGTGCACTGGAGCCCAAGTTCACGCACCGCTTTGGCCGAAGCGGAACTGGAGTACCCCGACGGCCACACCAGTCCCAGCGTCTACGCCGCCTTCCCAGCCGTGGAGCTTCCAGCGGCGCTGCGGGATGCACTCAAGGCCGAGGGCCTGGACCTGCCCACGGAGACGGACGCCCTTGGGAAGGCCCTGCAGGTGGCGATCTGGACCACCACCCCCTGGACGCTACCGGCCAATCTGGCGGTGTCGGTGAATGAAAGGCTCGATTACGCCCTGGCCGACGACGGCGAAGGCCGACTGCTGCTGGTGGCTGCCGATCTGATCGAGACGCTGAGCGGCACCCTTGCGCGCCCACTGAGCCGGCGCGCCACCGTCAAAGGCGCTCTGCTCGCCGGGCTGACCTACCGCCACCCGCTGCTGGATCGCACCAGTCCGGTGGTGATCGGGGGCGATTACATCACCACCGAATCAGGCACAGGCCTCGTGCACACCGCACCTGGTCACGGCGTCGACGACTTCCACACCGGCCAGAAGAACGGCCTGCCGGTGCTCTGCCCTGTGGACGAAGCCGGCAACCTCACGGACGAGGCCGGGCCGTTCGCGGGCCTGAATGTGCTCAAGGATGCCAACCCCAAGATCATTGAGGCGCTGGAGTGCGCCGGGGCCCTGCTCAAGCAGGAGGCCTATGGCCACCGCTACCCCTACGACTGGCGCACCAAGAAACCCACCATCTTCCGAGCCACGGAACAGTGGTTTGCCTCCGTGGAAGGGTTCCGTCAACAGGCCCTGGATGCGATCGCCGCCGTGGAGTGGACCCCTGCTTCCGGTCGCAACCGGATCGAATCGATGGTCAAGGAGCGGGGCGACTGGTGCATCTCCCGTCAGCGCACCTGGGGGGTGCCGATTCCCGTCTTTTATCACCGCAGCAACGGCGAGGTGCTGCTGAACGCCGACACCCTGGAGCACATCCAGGCGTTGATCGCCGAGCACGGTGCCGACGTCTGGTGGGAGAAAGACGAAGCGGATCTGCTGCCGCCCGCCTACGCCGACCAGGCCGATCAGTGGCGCAAGGGCACCGACACCATGGACGTGTGGTTCGACTCCGGCTCAAGCTGGGCTGCCGTCGCCAGCCAGCGGGACAACCTGAGCTATCCCGCCGACCTGTACTTGGAAGGGTCCGACCAGCACCGCGGCTGGTTCCAGAGTTCACTGCTCACCTCTGTTGCCGTGAATGGCCACGCTCCCTACAAGCGGGTGCTCACCCATGGCTTCGCCTTGGATGAGAAGGGCCGCAAGATGAGCAAATCCCTCGGCAACGTGGTCGACCCGATGGTGATCATCGAGGGGGGCAAGAACCAGAAACAGGAACCGCCCTACGGCGCCGATGTGCTGCGGCTCTGGGTGAGCTCGGTGGATTACTCCGCCGATGTGCCGATCGGAGCGGGGATTCTGCGCCAGCTGGCCGATGTGTATCGCAAGGTGCGCAACACCAGCCGCTATCTGCTGGGCAACCTGCACGACTTCAATCCGGCAACCGACGCGATCCCGATTGCGGAACTGCCGTTGCTGGACCGCTGGATGCTGCAGCGCACGGCCGAGGTGATGGACGACATCACAGAAGCCTTCGAAAGCTTCGAGTTCTTCCGCTTCTTCCAGCTGCTGCAGAACTTCTGTGTCACCGATCTGTCGAACTTCTACCTCGACATCGCCAAGGACAGGCTCTACGTGAGTGCCCCCGCCGACCAGCGCCGGCGCAGCTGCCAGACCGTGATGGCCCTGATCATCGAACGCCTGGCCGGACTGATCGCCCCTGTGTTGTGCCACATGGCCGAAGACATCTGGCAGAACCTGCCTTACCCCGTGGAGGAGACATCGGTCTTCCACCGCGGCTGGCCGAAGGTCCCAACCGAGTGGCGTGATGCTGCTCTCAGCGCTCCGGTACAAGAGCTGCGGGAGCTCCGCGCCGCCGTCAACAAAGTGCTTGAAGATTGCCGCGGCCGTCAGGAACTTGGCGCATCGCTTGAGGCAGCCGTACGGATTGACGCCCGCCGTCCGGAACTCCAGGCCGCTCTCTCCTGGCTGAGTGAGACGGGGGATCCCGAGGTGGACGGTCTGCGGGACTGGCTGCTGGTCTCACAACTGCAGATTGGCGGCGAGCCCTGGGCCGAAGTGCTGGCCAGCCAGGACGACGAGCTCGCATCGATCGAGGTGAGCCGAGCGCGGGGAACCAAATGCGAGCGCTGCTGGCACTACGAGGGGGATGTGGGTCAGCACCCGGAAAATCCCCACATCTGTGGGCGCTGTGTTGGGGTTCTGGAACGCCGGACTCACCAGTTGGCCTGAACCAGGAGATCGTTCGGCGGCATCGGTCCAGCCAGGACAACCTCCTGACCTGGCGACAAGGGCCCCTGAAGCAGCTCAGCCTGATCGAGGCTGGTTCCCTCAGGGAGAACAGAGGCGTCGGGGTCAAAGGCGGTTGGATGGGTGGTGCTGCTGCTGAACCCACGGAAGATCAGCAACTCAAACGGCTCATCCACGACCTGACCCCTTAGGCGGACAACCCGCTGGGGCTGAACACGCGTTCGCTCCTCCAGGGCCTGAACCAGCGCCTGGTTAGTCATCAGAAATCCCCCGCCACGCGGCCGTAACGGGGCAAACGCACCAACAGCCACTGCAGCAGACCAGCCAGGTAAGCCACCAGGGCGACGTACCCCACAAAGGCAGCAACGGCCTCGGTCCACAAACCACCGAACAGAAAATTGAACACCGTGGCCGCAAGACCATGGATGCCCTGAGGAGCTTCCAGCCAGGTGAGGCATGCCGAGGACTCCAGCTGTTGCATACAGCCCAAACCCGTCACGCTCATGCCCAGGCTGATGAGAGCAAACCCACTGAATGCCCAACGCCACACCTTCACGGCAAGGGGCAGCGGACGCCAGAGCGGCTGGTCGTCCAGCTCCTCATTGATGTCGACCCAGAACCACAGGCTGATCACCATCAACACCGGTGCGACAACCGCCATGGCGTAGCCCAAGGGCCGCTGATCCGTCAGCAGCAACAGGCTGATCGCCATCAGGCTGGCCACTTTCCAATAGATGCCGAGCAGTCGCAGCACCAACGGCTCGCGACGCCAGGACGACCAGATCAACAGGATCAGAGGCACACCAACGGCGAAGGTGGCGGCCAGGCGATAGGTCAGCCACACCAGAGCGCGGTACGTGAGCTCGTTCACTGGGGACTGTCACAGTGCCGCCATTATCAACGTCCCGAGCTGTGCTCCAGGGTTGATAGGGTCCGCTTCATGGCACCGTTCGCACCGTTCAGCTGGTTTCGCTCCGGGGGCGCTGAAGCCAGTTGCCGGACAGGGTTGTCTGGCAAAGCGTCCCTGGATGAAGCCGTAAGGGATGTGGTCGAGCAACTGGGCCGATCCAAGGGCGAAGCCGATCTCGCCCTCGTCTTCACCTCCACGAGTTACGCCACCGACCTGCCGCGGCTGCTGCCGATGCTTCGCGCCCAGATCAGCGCGAAGCATTGGATCGGATGCACCGGTGGCGGCGTGGTGGGCACCCGCGGCGACGGAAGCGCCGCGGAACTGGAGCAGACACCTGCTTTGAGCATGACGCTGCTCTCCCTGCCGGGGGCATCGATCGCCACTCAACACCTGAGCACCGAAGAGCTGCCTGATCTGGATGGAGCCGCCCAGCAATGGCAAGACTGGGTTGGCATCACCCCCGAGGCAGCCCGCAGCCAGATCCTGCTGATCGACCCCACCAGCAGTGGAATCAATGACCTGATCAGCGGGCTGGACTACGCCTATCCGAGTGCCGAAAAGATTGGCGGCATCGCCGCACCCCACAACAGCCCGCACGGATCGTTGCTGCTGGATGACCAGGTCGTCACCGGCGCATTGGTGTGTTCCATCGGGGGAAGCTGGAGGCTCGAAACCGTGGTGGCCCAGGGATGCCGCCCCATCGGCCCGGTCTTCTCAATCGAGCAGGTGCAGCGCAACGTGTTGCTGGAACTCAGTGATGGCAGCACCAAGGCCAGCCCCATCAATTGCCTGCAACGGGTTCTGGCGGACCTCAGCGAACGGGAGCGCGAACTGGTGCGTCACTCGTTGTTCCTCGGTGTGGAACGCAGCAGCCTGCGGCTGAACGCCAACGGAGCAGCCTCGGAAGCGAGTGCCTTCCTGATCCGCAACCTGATCGGAGTCGATCCCAACAATGGCGCCGTGGCCGTTGCAGAGCGGGTGCGCGCCGGCCAAAACGTGCAATTTCACCTGCGCGAAGCAACGGCCTCCCAGGACGAAGCCGTTGCCCTGCTAAAGGCAGCGACAACTGATTCTGACGACACGGTCCACTTCGGACTGCTCATGGCCTGCCTGGGACGGGGCCAGGGGCTGTTTGGTCGAGCCGATGGCGACATCAGCCTGGCGCGTCAACTAATGCCAGACCTGCCTGTGGCGGGAGCGTTCTGCAACGGTGAGATCGGACCCGTCGGCGGGACAACACATCTGCATGGCTACACCGCCTGCTGGGGCTTGCTGCGCCAGGACCCCGACAGCTCCTCCGGCAGTGGCTCTGACAATCTCGATTGAACCGGATCGCACCGCTTCAGAACCTTGCGTCAGCACGTCAATCCCCTCAGCAGCTTCTTCCAGTTGCCGCTGGAATTACCACCACCCGAGCAGCTGTTTCGCGTTCCTGATCAGCCGATCCACCTTGATATCGGCTGCGCCCGTGGCCGCTGCCTGCTGGGCTTGGCCGAGCGTGATCCCCACTGGAACCATCTCGGCGTTGAAATCCGCCGACCGCTGGTGACGTCTGCCGATCAAGACGCGCTCGCCTCGGAGCACGGCAATGTTCGGATCCTGTTCTGCAACGCCAACATCAGCCTGGAAGGCTGGATGAAGGCCCTGAAGCAGGACCGACTGCAGCGGGTCTCGATCCAATTCCCCGATCCCTGGTTCAAACGCAGGCACCACAAGCGCCGTGTCCTGCAACCCGCGCTGCTTCTGGCCATCGCAACGGCACTCCAACCAGGCCGTGAGCTGTTTCTGCAAAGCGATGTTCTGGACGTGATTGAGCCGATGGTGGCTCTCAGCGAACTCAGCGACTGTTTCGACCGCCCCGCCGAGGACCAACGTCCCTGGCGCGCCAGCAACCCGCTTTCGGTTCCCACGGAACGGGAGCGCTACGTGCTTGAGCAAAACCTCCCCGTCTACCGGGTGCTGTATCGCCGGAACCAGAATCCACTTCCTTCCGTGTCAGATCTGGAACAGCGCTGGCAGGAGATCGATAATCCGGCGGAAGCACTCACCACCTGAAGCCCCACGATGGCCTCTGCGGATGCAACCCAGACGGCACGCGGTGGGGCCCTGTTGGTGCGCTGGCAGGGGGTGAGTACTCCGGATCAGGCGGTGCTGAAACGCCTTGAAGGGCTGGCGGGACTCCTGCTGCTGGCCTTGTTCACCGGTCTTCCTTTCTTCACACGGACAGGCCTGGCCCTGGTGATTGCAGCCTGCGGCGTTCTGTGGCTGCTCTGGTGCCTCTGCAGTCCGCCACCTCAGCGCATCGGAACCATCTCGCGCTGGCTGATGCTTTTTCTGGCCATCGCGATTGTGGCCACGGGGTGTTCTCCAGTTCCAATCGCCGCCAGCAAAGGCCTGATCAAACTGCTCAGCTACCTGGGCGTTTATGCCTTGCTCTGCAAGCTGCTGCTGAGCAACAGCCGATGGTGGAACCGGCTGATCGCCGGACTGCTGAGTGGCGGGCTGCTCAGCAGTGTTCTGGCTTTGCGACAGCTGTATGCCTCCAGCGAGGAACTGGCGGGCTGGGCCGATCCGAATTCCATCAGTGCCGGCACCGTTCGGATCTATGGCCCCCTGGGAAACCCCAACCTCCTGGCGGGTTACCTGCTGCCGCTGATTCCCTTCGCAGCGATCGCACTGGTGCGCTGGCGTGGGGTGGGAGCCCAGCTGTTTGCAGGAACCACATTGGTGTTGACATCAACAGCCACGCTGTTCACCTACAGCCGCGGCGGCTGGCTGGGAATGGTTGCTGCCGGTGCCGTGCTGCTGTTGTTGCTGCTGCTGCGCTGGACACGCCACTGGCCTCCGCTTTGGAGACGTCTTGTGCCTCTGGCCGTGCTGCTGGTTGGAGCCGCTTGCCTTGTGGTGGCGGCCACCCAGATCGATCCGATCCGCACGCGCGTCACCAGCCTGCTGGCGGGACGGGGGGATAGTTCCAACAACTTCCGCATCAACGTCTGGATGGCGGCCATCCAGATGGTGCAAGACCGTCCCTGGCTGGGCATCGGCCCTGGCAATACGGCCTTCAACAGCATCTATCCCCTGTATCAGCAACCGAAGTTCAACGCCCTCAGTGCCTACTCCGTTCCCTTGGAAATCCTGGTGGAAACCGGCATTCCCGGGCTGCTGGCCTGCCTGGGATTGCTGGCCAGCAGCCTGAGGCAGGGCCTCAAGCAGCTCAATGCCGATGCTCCAAGCGCTTTGGCATCCATCGCCAGCCTCGCTGCCATCGCTGGCCTGCTGATGCAGGGCAGCACCGACACAATTTTCTTCCGCCCCGAAGTGCAGCTGATCGGCTGGTTTGCTCTGGCCAGCCTGGTGAGTCGACCCAGGGAATCATGAGACTGCTCGCTGGCTTCGATGCCGGACAGACGCACACCCGCTGCCGCCTCAGCGTGGTTCAAAACGGCATGCACCAGCCCGTTGGAGAAGGCGAGGGCCCTGGAGTCAGCCACCTGAATGCCCCCCAGGGTGAAAGTCGTTTCCTCGAGGCGATTAGCACCAGTGCGCAGCAGGCCCTGAAAAATCACCCCGATGGCGTGATCCAGGCGGCCGTTGTGGGAGCCAGCGGCATCGAACACGGAACAGCGTTGCAACAGCGTGCTGAACGTTTGGTGGGGCAAGCCCTGGCCATCGGTGATGACACAGGCTTGACCAAGGTGCTGGTCACTGGAGACGAACGCACCGCCTTGCGAGGTGCGATCCCTGAAGGCGCAGGAATCCTGGCGATCAGCGGCACCGGAATGATCGTGCTGGGCCGAGACGAGAAGGGCCATGAACACCGCTGTGGCGGCTGGGGATGGCTGCTCGATGGAGCCGGCTCGGCCTTTGATCTCGGCCACCAGGGATTGCAGCTGACTCTGCGCATGGCCGATGGACGCCTGCCCGACCATCCACTGCGCCTGCAGATCTGGAATCAGATGGGCTGCGACAGCCACGCCGCAGTGAAAGCCCGGGTGGTGCAGCAGGACTTCGGCACGGCTGACTTTGCAGCCTTGGCTCCACTGGTGGTGGAAGCCGCAGCCAAGGACTGCCCGGGCGCGGAGGAGATCGTTCAGGGATCGGCAGCAGCCCTCTCCCGCTGCATCAGCACCGTGGCCCAGCAGCTTTCCCTTCGATCCCCCCTGGTGGTCTGCCATGGGGGAGCCGTCACCCATCTCCAGGGGTTCCGCACAGCCGTGCAACAGGCCATCCATCAGTCGATTCCCGAAGCCCGATGGGGCAAGGCCAAGGGCGATGCCTGTGATGGCGCCCTCCTGATGGCCGAGGCCTTAAACCTCAGGCCGCGTTGAGATGCTCCTCGGCAACGGCGGCCAGATGCCCCGTCCAATGCTCCACAGCGTCCGACTGCTCGGCTTCCACCATCACCCGCAAGACAGGCTCCGTACCACTGGCCCGTACCAAAATGCGACCGGTCTCGCCCATCAACTGCTCCGCTGAAGCAATGGCGTCGGTGAGAGCAGTACACGCGCTCCAGTTCTTACGGCGCAAACGGTCGATCACCCGCACATTGACCAATTTCTGCGGATAGGCCTGGAAACTGCGGTCCAACCAATCGCTCAGGCTGATGCCCTGGGCATGGCACAGGGTGGCCAACTGAACGGCGGTCAGAACACCATCACCACACAGCCCATGGGAAGCGGAAAGGATGTGGCCGGATTGTTCTCCACCGAGGCCCGCGCCACTGGCCACCATCGCGGCATGGACGTGCTGATCTCCCACCGGCGTGCGATCAAGGGTGCCGCCCCGCTGCTGCCAGGCACGCTCGAAGCCAAGGTTCGACATCACAGTGGCCACCAACCGCTGATCGGGGAGCGCCTGTTGCTCCTGCAGCACGGATCCCCAGAGAAACAGCACGTGGTCGCCGTCGATGATCCGGCCGCGGCCGTCCACCGCCAGCATCCGATCGGCATCACCATCAAAGGCAAAACCCATCGCCGCGCCGCGCTCGATCACAGCCCGTTGCAGCGGTTCCAGATGGGTTGACCCGCAAGCCACGTTGATGCGGGAGCCATCGGGTTCCCCATGGAGCACGGTGAGATCAGCCCCCAGGGCACGGAAGGCATCGGCACCGCACGCCGTCGCGGATCCCCAGCAGAGGTCCAAAACGATGGGAACGCCATCCAGTCGCCGTTCAGCCACCGATTGCTGCAACACCTCTCTGTAGCCATCCAGGAGATCGGCGCTGGATCGCGCCACACCGCAGCGGAATGTTGCTTGCTCAGCCATGGGCGTCTGCCCCTGCAGACCGGCTTCCACCTGGGCTTGACGGGAGGCGCTGAGTTTGGCGCCATCGGCCCCAAACACTTTGATGCCGTTGTCTGCAGGGGGGTTATGGCTGGCGGAGACCATCAGGCCGCCGGCGGCCCCCAGCTGGCGGATCAACAACGGAACCGCCGGCGTCGGACAGAGCCCAAGGGTCCACACATCGCGACCAGCTGCCGTCAAGCCGGCCGTCAGGGCAGCAACCACCATGCTGCCGCTGGTCCGGGAGTCCATCCCGATCAGAACAGGACCTTCCGCCTGCAGAACCCGACCGACCCAATAGCCCACTTGAAGACACAGGGCGGGGGTGAGAACCGTGCCGGCGAGCCCACGGATTCCATCGGTTCCAAACCCTGGCGCAGCGTCACCGAGAGCGGGGCCGATCGGGGAGCACGCCTCTTGAACCATGGGTCTCAATCGTGGACAGCACCATAGGAAGCACCTCTGAGGCTGATTTCCAAGGACGTGACAGGTGCGGCTCTGCCCTCCATGGCCCACAGGCGATCAAAGGCTCGCCAACTCTCTTTGAAGCATCAGAATGAAACGAGTTCAAGGTTGGGTGTGCAGGCAGGGCCGCGAATCGGAACGCTGCTGCTGCTTTCGGTTGCTGGTTTCAGTGGGTTAGCTGCATGGGGCGGGCAGCTGCTTCTGAACAAGCAGCATCAGCGCCTCACGCCTGAGGTCTCGCAGGCAAGGCTCTGGCAGCACTACCGCTGGGCCATCGATCCGCAGACCCGTCGAGAGGCCGCCCTGTTGATGGTGGCGAGGGATGGGTCACCGCAACTGCTCCATGGCCAAGGCTGGGGGCGCGATCCGATGGCGGCCGTGGTGCTCGAACGGGCAGCCCTCACCGCTGCCGCCCAGGGCAAGCCATCGGACGCTGCTGAGACCTGGCAGCGCCTGTTGGATCGCTTTCCCAAAGCACCCGGCTCCGCTTGGGCTCGATTGGCGCTTGGCAACAACAATCCCGTTCTTCATCAGCAGCTGCTCCAACAGCAACCCGCACACCCCGCAGCACTGACCCTGGCGGCTCGGGATGGCTCCGAAGCGCTGGCAAGCCATCAAGGCGCCTTGCACCTGGCCCGTTGGAATGCGCGCCGAGCCGGCGCCCTTGGGCTGATGCGTGACGCCTGCGAGGCCACGGGGGCGCAGGCACCTCAACCCGACCAACGCCAAACCTTGGCGCAAGCACTGGCAAAGCAAGGCCATGCCGACACCGCAGTGACCTGTCTTCAGGAGCTTGAGGCCTCCCCTGAGACCCAGCTGGCCATCGGTCGTTCCCTGCTGCTGCATGGCAACCCTGATGCAGGTACAGCCCGGCTGCTGACCCTGGCGCAGAACCACCCAAACCACCCCGCCAGCCTTGAAGCAGCACAGATCTTGAGTGAACCGCTCGATGCCCAGCCTGGGGTTCTGGATGCGCTTCCGGCTGCCCTTGAGGAGCGCTCAGCCGCTGTTGCAGCAGCTCGCGTGCGACTCGCAGGCGGCGATGGGGCGGATGCCGCCCTGAGCCGCTGGCCCAACGACCCCGACATCTGGCAACTGCAATGGGACCTCGCCCGCGAGGCATTTCTGGCTGGAGATTGGGATCGTGCCCGTGCCCTGCTGGAACGCCCCGATAAAAATGGCCCCCTGCCTCCACCGTTGGAGACGCGGCGGCTGTTCTGGTTGGGGCTTAGCCACAAGCAACTCGGCGAAACGACAAAGGCAGAACGCAGCTGGCGCCGCCTGATCGGGGCCTTCCCCGGGGGCTACTACCGCTGGCGCGCCATGGAGCACCTGGGTGTGGCCGAACCCCTTGCGTTGCGATCCCCAGACCCGCAGCAGGAGCCGCCAGCCTGGCAACCGCTCAACAGCCATCACCGCCTGGTGAACGAGCTTTGGCGCCTGGGCCAGGTGCACGCCGCCTGGGAGGCCTGGCAGGCCCAGGCAGACCCTGCAGTCCCGCCGCCACCTGAAGAACGTCTCGCCGAAGGCAGGCTGCGCCTCGCCATCGGGGACACCTGGATGGGACTGGACCAGCTCTGGTGGCTCAGCCTCCGCTGGCGTAATCCGAGCTGCCATCAATGGACTCTCCTGCATCGCAGCCAATTCCCTCGCCTCTTCGAAGCTGAGATACAGACAGCGGCAGAGCAAGCAGGCGTTCAGGCCAATCTGCTGCGAGCGATCGCCAAACAGGAATCACGCTTTGCTCCCGGTATCGTCTCCCCTGCTGGGGCCGTAGGCGTGATGCAATTGATGCCCTCCACAGCCACAGAGATGGCTGACGCACCAACCAGCACGCTGATGCTGAAGGATCCCGCCGACAACTTCGAACTGGGCGCGCGCTACCTCAACCACTTGCTGGAGCAATGGGAAAGCGACCCATTTCGCAGCATTGCCAGCTACAACGCCGGGCCTGGTGCTGTGGCCTCTTGGGCACAACCCACGGATCAAGACGACGATGCGCTCTGGGTGGAACGCATTCCCTACCCGGAAACACGCTTCTACACCAAGAAAGTGCTGGACAATCTGCTCGGCTACCTAGGCGGCAATCAATCGTTCTGCAAAGAGACTGGCGCTGGGATGGGGCAGAAGCGTGCCGGCGACGATGCCAGCGATCACGACCAAACTCATCAGAAGGAGGCAGATCCCGGCGGCGGGCAGAACACCGATGCGGATGAGATCGAGCCTGGCCAAGAGCACGGCTGAGGCCAGGATCAACACGTCGGTGAGCACATTGAGCTTCAGCAGATAGATGCCACCGGTGATCACCACCAGCAGCGTGACCACCAACGTCATCACCCGGCTCGACGCCATCAGCAACGACACCTGGCGCAACAGCAGATCGGGCATGGTGCAGAAGACGACAACCACCTGCGTCTGCAGCAGCACGAGACACCAGAACCAGGCCGCACTCACGCCATAGAGAGACGTGAAGGAGGGCTGAACAATCTGCCAATGGTTGCCGAGCACAACCGCAACGAGAAATAGCACCGTCAGCAACGGCGCCCGAACCGGAAGGCTCAGCAGTCGCAGAATTGGCATGGCGTCAAGGTAGCGGCGGCCTTTCGAAGGAGCTGCCAGAGTGATCGCTGCGGTTGACGTGCGATGACAGGCACCCCGGAGTCTTCACCCCTGGGCACAGCGCAGCGATGGGTGCTGGTGCTGATTGCGGTAGCTCTGGCCATGGGCCTGGTTGTCCTACGCGGAGGCATTCAGAGCGAAAGTCCGATGGAGCAGCTGGCGAGACGATCCCTCGACCCACAAACAGCGTTAACCAACGGACGCCCAACGCTGATCGAGTTCTACGCCGATTGGTGCCAGGTCTGCAGAGAGATGGCACCTTCGATGCTGGCTTTGGAGAAGCAATCGCGCGATCGACTCGATGTTGTTCTGGTCAACGTCGACAACCCCCGTTGGCAAGATCTAGTTGATCGCTACGACGTCAACGGCATTCCCCAGTTGAACCTCTTCAACGCCGAGGGGGAAGCCAAGGGGCGATCCCTCGGCTTGCGCAGCGCTGAGGAACTCCAGCTGCTCACCACAGCACTGCTTGAAAATCAGCCGTTGCCGGCCTTGCCTGGCGTCGGCAACATCAGCCAGCTGCTGACGCCCCCCTCTGCGAACAACGCGATGGCAGGGGCCTCAAGCCCAGCCAACGCGGGGCCCCGCAGCCATGGTTGACACGCCTCGCCATGATCACCACAACTCGTCACTCTGACGCTCCCATGGACCGCTTTCGGGTCGATCTGATCGCAGCTACGCCGAACCCGCAGCAATGCGTGTACGCCGCCATGCATCAGGACTACAGCGAAGGATTCGTGGCCGGAGATCGTGCCAACTGGCCTGATGAGCAGCGGGCTGGAGAGATCTGTGTGAAACGCCTGCTGTCTGGAGAGCGCGGCCACTACGGCCCGATGGAGCATGCACAGATCGTGCTGAACGTGGGCTGGTTCCCGCACTCGGTGATGCAGCAGGCCCGCACCCACCGGGTTGGGGTGAGCTTCGATGTTCAGTCGATGCGTTACACAGGTGAACGCATCTGCCGTGCAGCGGATGGAGCCCTGGACCTGGAAGAGGTGTTCTATCTGAGGCCCATCGGCGAGTACAGCGATCGGCAGGGCAAGAAATACGCCTACACCGAAGCACTCCGCCAACAGGATCTTGATCTCTGCCGTAGCGCCGCCGAGCGCTACAGGGATCTGCTCAGGGAGGGCTTCGCCGAGGAGCACGCCCGCGGCATCCTTCCCTTCGACTACCGCCAGCATTTTGTGGTGAGCTTCAGCCTGCGGGCGTTCCTGCACTTCATGGACCTGCGTGCCAAGCTCGATGCCCAGCTGGAGATCCGCCAGCTCTGTGATCTGATGTGGCCCCACATGGTGGAGTGGGCCCCTGAATTTGCAGCCTGGTACGAGAAGAGCAGGCTGCACCGAGCGCGTTTGGCCCCCTAATCAGAGAGAACTAGACCTTGGCCAGCGTCACCCGTTCCGGTTGGTGCTGGTACTTGCCTTGTCGATCGCTGTAGGTGGTCGAGCAGGGATCACCCTCAAAAAACAGCAGCTGACAGATGCCCTCATCGGCATAGATGCGGCAGTCAGCACCAGAACTGTTGCTGAATTCAAGGGTGAGGTGACCCTCCCAGCTCGCTTCTGCCGGGGTGGTGTTCACGATGATTCCAAGGCGGGCATAGGTGCTCTTGCCCAAACAGATCACGGTGATGTTGGGGGGAACCCTCAACTTCTCTAAGGCCACACCGAGGCCATAGGAATGGGCCGGGAGAATGAAATATCGCCCGTCTTCATCCTCATGAAGGGGAGTGGGTTCGAGGTTGGCCGGGTTGAACCGCTTGGGGTTCATTACCGTGCCTGGAACATGCCGGAAGATCAGAAATTCCTGGGGAGAAAGGCGTAGGTCGTAGCCGTAGGAGGAGCAACCAAAACTCAGCACTGGCCGCAGCTTCTGCTCCGGCTCCAGGTGACGGACCAAACCGCTCTGGAATGGCTCGATCATTCCCTGCCCGGCCTGTTCAGTGATCCAGCGATCGCACTTGAGCATCAGAAACCTCGGCGCAACTCCGTGACTTGATCTGCCATCTCCACCACACCGGCGGGGATTGCAGGTCCAGTGATGATCACATCCATCGAAGCGGGCCGCTGCTCAAGGGCTGCAATCACGTCCGCTTCATCCAGGTATCCGAAGGCCACGGCAAGGCCGAGTTCATCCAACACCAGCTGGTCGAGATCTCCCTGGATCAGATGCTGACGGCAGATGGACCAAACCTCAGCCACCGCCTCCGCACCACCGGGATGCCCCGGCGAGGAAAGGCAGAGGGGCACATCCGGCCGCAGCCAGACGAGGCCTCCGCAGAGCTGCACCCGGCCGGCCGGTCCCTGCTGCACGCCCCCTTTGAGGAACTGACTGATCAGAACACGACTGCCCAAGCCGGCAGCTCGCATGGCCTGGCTGAGAACACTGGCGAAACTGCCTCGATAAGGCGCCGTATGCACTTGAAGCTGCCCTTCGGGAGCCACCAGATGTAGGGGTGGCGGATCAGAGACGGCAGGCAAGGGCCTCAGGCCTGCCCGTTGCAAGGCCTGCTGATCCCGATCCAGGGAATTTTGGAAGGATTGGGGGTCGGCGAGGCTTGTGGTCATCACGGAAGCATCTGTCCGGGCGACCCCGGCAAGACCTTGAATGTAGCGGCGAGATCACATTCCACAAGGGGATTGACACCACCCATGGTGTTTGGACAGGGCGAGAACCAACCGCCTGCGAGGCTTGACAAACTGCACACCACCGATGAGCCAATCCCCTGAACAACGCACTGATGACCGTCGCCCGCAGCAGTTGCGACCGTTCTCGGTGACCTGGAATCCCATGGGGTTTGCCTTGAGCTCCCTTGTGGTTCACACCGGCCGAACCGCTGTTCTCTGCAGCGTTTGCTTGGAGGACAAGGTTCCCCGCTGGCGCAAGGGAGAAGGATTGGGATGGCTCAGCGCCGAATACCGGTTGCTGCCCGGATCCACCCCACAGCGGCAATCACGGGAGCTGATGAAACTCTCGGGTCGCACCCAGGAAATTCAGCGGCTGATCGGCCGAAGCCTGCGCGCCGTGATCGACATGGAGCGTCTAGGGGAGCGCACCTTGCTGATCGACTGCGACGTGATCCAAGCGGACGCCGGCACCCGGACGGCCTCGATCACCGGGGCTTGGCTCGCCCTGGACCAAGCCTGCCGATCCCTGGTGGACCAGGGAGTGCTGGAGCAATCGCCCCTGATCGATCAGGTGGCGGCTGTATCCGTTGGCTTGGTTGATGGCCAGGCCTTGCTGGATCTGGACTACAGCGAAGACAGCCGAGCCGAGGTGGACCTGAACGTTGTGCAGTCCGGCGATGGCCGTCTGCTGGAAATCCAGGGAACTGCGGAGGGTGCGCCCTTCAGTCGCAGCCAACTCAATGAGCTGCTGGATTTAGCAGAGCCGGGATTGACATCCCTGATGCAGGCGCAACGCCAGGCCTTCAACGAGCACAGCAGCGTTACGTAATAACCGCTACACGGCGGCCACCGCCGGCTCCGTAACTTCGCCACACCAGGGGGTTGTCATGACCAGTAGCCGAGGTTTCAGCCGATACGCCCCGAAGATGGTGGCTCCAGCTCCCAGCACAGAGCCCGCCAACCGTTCTCTGCTGGAGATCATCCGGGATCTCGATGGCGCCAGCAGTGAACTGGTGGATCGCAACAAGACCATCTTTTTCCCTGGAGATCCCGCAGAACGGGTGTATCTGATCCGCCGGGGGGCCGTTCGTCTGTCCCGCGTCTACGAATCGGGAGAAGAGATCACCGTGGCCCTGCTCCGCGAGAACAGCCTCTTCGGGGTGCTGTCACTGCTGACAGGCCAACGGTCCGACCGCTTCTATCACGCTGTGGCCTTCACCCGGGTCGAAATGGTGACGGCACCAGCGACCTCCGTGAAGGCCGCAATCGAAGCAGACACCAGCGTTGGCCTGCGCTTGCTTCAGGGTCTCTCCAGCCGGATTCTGCAGACCGAGACGATGATTGAAACCCTCACCCATCGGGACATGTCATCCCGACTGGTGAGCTTCCTGCTGGTGCTTTGCAGGGACTTCGGCGTGGCAGATGAGCTGGGCATCACCATCGACCTGCGCCTGTCCCATCAGGCCATCGCTGAAGCAATTGGCTCAACACGCGTCACAATCACGCGTCTGCTGGGAGACTTGCGTCAATCCGGTCTGGTTCAGATTGACCGCAAGAAAATCACCGTTCTGGATCCGATCGCGCTGGCCAAACGCTTCAGCTAGGCCTGCCATCGCCCGACTTGTGCAGCGATGAGCGGCTGGGCACTGATTCTGGTTCTGTTGGTGCTCGGGGGCGTGCTGTCGACCCTGGGCGACCGCTTGGGCAGCCGCGTCGGCAAAGCGCGACTGAGTTTGTTCAGCATGCGCCCACGGCGCACCGCCGTTTTGATCACGGTGTTGACCGGCAGCCTGATCAGCGCACTCTCACTTGGCCTGATGCTTCTGGTGAGCCGGCAGTTGCGGGTGGGCCTGTTTGAACTGGATGCCCTGCAGGAGAAACTCCAAGACAGCCGTCAGCAGCTGAAGGCAGCCGAGCGGGAACGGGACAAGACCCAAACGGAAACCAAACGGATCGCCATTGAGCTCGAGCAATCACAGCAACGGGCCAACACCCTGCGCCTCGAACTGGCTCCTCTTCAGAAGGAGCTGGCCCAACTCGAAGCCGAACGTGAACGTCTAAGCCAGGACATCGCCTCCCGCGATGCGGACATCCAGCGCACGGAAGCCGAACTCAACAGCGTTCGCAGCCGCATCCGTGCCGGTGAGCAGGAACTCAAAGAACTGGAACGCAATCTGGTCGCCTTGCGGCGTGGATCGGTGGTGATCAGCAGCGGACAGACCTTGGCAAGAGCAACGGTTCGACTCGATGCTCCGGACCAGGCCAAACAGGCTGTCGACAGGCTGTTGCAGGAGGCCAATCTCAACGCCTACGGGAAAGTGCGACCTGGCGAAGCACCAGAACGCCAGTTAATCCGCGTTCCGCGCAGCGATGTGGAACGCCTGCAAAGCATCATCCGCAAACCGGAGACCTGGGTGATCTCGCTGCGCTCAGCCACCAATGTGCTGCGGGGTGAAACAGCGGTGTATGCCTTCCCAGAAGTGCGTCCGAACCGACCGGTGACCCAACGCGGAGATGTGCTGGCCACCACCACACTCCAACCGAATGAACGCACTCCAGAGGGCATTCGCACACGGCTGAACCTTCTCTTGGCCTCGGCCTATGCCGAGGTGCAGCGGCGGGGGTCCCTGACCGAGGGCCTTCAATTCGATGGATCAGCCCTCTCCCAACTGGCCCAGACCCTGATGGAAGGACCGAGCCAAAGCGTGGTCTTGGACGTGATTTCCGCAGGGGTCAGCGACAGTGCCGATCCCGTCGTCGTCTCCATTCAGGCCTCCCCATGAAACGGGTGGCCGTCCTCGATCCAGGCCGCTGCAAATGTGGTCTTGTGCTGGCCGATCTTCAGCTCGGCCTGGTGCGCGAAGGGCATGTGCTGGCCCCGGAGGCCGTCGAACCCTGGTTGGAGCACTGGAGTCAAGACCAAGCTCTCGATCGCATCCTGATCGGCGATGGCACGGGAAGCCGAGCCTGGATCCAGCGACTGGAACGGCTGGGCCATCTCACCGTGGTTCCGGAGCAGGGAACAACCCTGAGGGCGAGACAGCGTTACTGGGCGCTATGGCCGGCTCGAGGTTGGCGACGGATGCTGCCGGCAGGACTGCGCATTCCACCGGTGGATCTGGATGCTGTTGCAGCTTTGGTGATGCTTGAGGAGCACCTGCAATGCCGCCTGAGATGGCCTGAGCCTGCTCCGACGTTCTCGCTCAGAACCTGGCCCGGACCATGAAGGTGTAATCACCCCCCGGTTCCAGCCTGTAATCAGAACGCACCAGAAACCGCCGCAGGGCATCCTCGATAAGGGCACGTCCAAGGGAAGGCTCCACCACCAGTTCACCGCGATCAAAGGCCCAGGAAAACTGCCACTCAAAGCCTCCAGCAGAGACTTCACCCTCCACGCACTTGGCTTGAAAGCACTGGCGGAGCACTCGCAAATGGGCCGTTGTCGCCGGAAGTGCCGGCATCAGTCGACCGACTCCAGGTCATAGCGGAAGCCGTTGATCCAGGTTCCAGCGCGCTCAAAGCTCTGGTGCTGAAGACGTTGAATCCCATCCAGAACAGCATCGAGAACAGCGCCGACACAGGGTTGCTCCGCTTTGCTGAACGGACCAAGAACATGGGACACCGTTCGGGCGCGGCGTTCGGCAGGGTTCTCAGCCGGCGCACCAATGCCGATCCGCAGCCTGGGAAACGCCTGGGTCCCGAGGTGCTGAATGGTGCTGCGCAAACCGTTGTGCCCGCCGGCACTGCCCTGGGCCCGCAACCGCAAACGACCCAGCGGAAGATCCATGTCGTCCACCAGCACCAGCAATTGGTGAGGCTCCAGGCCGAACCAATCGAGAGCCGCACGAATGGCACGACCGCTGTCATTCATGTAGGTCTGAGGCATCAGCAAGCGCAGCCGCTGCTCGCCAACCCCTGTATCGGCTGCAAGACCGTGCAACTTGGCTTGCTGACGAAAACTGAACCCAGAGCGCTCACCCAAAAGCTCGAGGGCCATGAAGCCGATGTTGTGACGGGTGCCGGCGTATTTCGCACCCGGATTTCCCAAACCCACCACCAGCTTGAGATCAGTGGTCATACCGCTGGAACGACTCAGTCGCTGGGGGGAAGTTCTTCAACCGGCTTCGCAGCCTCACCGGAAACTTCCGGTTCAGCCATGGCTTTGTTGATCTCGCGTTCGAATTCCTTGGACGCGGATTGGAAGCCCTTCAGGGTTTTACCAAGAGTCCGACCAAGCTCAGGCAGGCGTTTCGGCCCGAAAACCAGCAAGGCAACGGCGCCGATAACCGCCATTTCGGGGAGACCGACGCCAAAGATGTTCATGGGTGCAGATCAGCCGAGGCCGTTCCAGTTCACGTTGATGCCCTCGAGGATGAGGGACTTGTTGTACAGCTGAAGAATCACCAGCAGAAACACCAGGAACAGCACCATGAAGATGCCCATCACGGGAGTGGTGCCCCATCCGGGAACCACCTTGCCGTACTCGGAGTTCAGTGGGCGGAGAAGGTCTCCCAGACGGGTGCGTTGTGCCATGGCGACGCCGGGTCTCGGGTGGTTTGAAGTCTCGATACTGTAGGGGCCAACTCCGGTTCGGGGTTGATCCTGTCGAGAGATGTGATGGAAACGTCGTCCCCAGCTCTGTCCGTCGCCATTGGCGTGCTCGCCGTTTTGTTCGGACTCACCGGATTTGGCGTGTATCAGGCCTTTGGCCCTCCATCAAAAGCACTCGACGACCCGTTCGACGATCACGAGGACTGATCCACCACCAGGGAGACGAGTTCTCCTGGGGTGATCACCACGGCAGAAGCGGCCATTAAGTCGGCTTCCCTGCGGACCCTCCACCCCGCTCCGGGAGTCCAGCGACAGCGCGCTGATCCCGAATTGAGCAGCTTCAGCACGCAACCATCGGCATGGCGCTCCAACCCCACCGGCGTGAGAGGAAGCGGCAGCGATGGAAACCATTGACGCTGCTCCGCCGGCAAGTCCGCACACCACCCGGGCTCACGAAAGGCAATGGCCGCCTGAGACACACCGGCATCGCTCCATGAGCCGGCGAACGGCATGAGGGCCAAGCGCTGGCGATGCCACCCCTGATCAGCGCTGGGATCTGGCCAGGTCGGGCCCCGCAGCAGCGAAATGCCAAGTCGGTCTGAAGACCAATCCACACCCTGGGGGCCGTCCAGCAACACAGCCATCCCGCCTCCGGGAGCCGCCGACTGCGAGGCGAACCAGGAGATCACAGGCACTTCCCAACGGGCTTGCTCCCGAGCTGTCATCGGTGCAGCCGGCCGTTCGATCACCCCTCCACTGGTGTCGGCAGCGATGCGGACGGCGGGGGTCGCCAGCGGCAGCTCAAGACGCAGCAACTCATGGGTCTGGCGCCAGTCGATACCGCAGATCAGCTCCAGCCAGGGCGTATCGGCCTTCAGCCGCAGGTCCAGACGCATGCAACTGGCACCGAGCTGGCGCCGCAGCACCAGATGCGCCACCAGAGGGCCCTGATCGAGCCACTCCAGGGAATCCGTACAGAGCACACCCAGGGGCTGAGATCGGTAGTCCGCCGCAAGATCCCAGGCATCCCAGAATTCGTCCCGGTCCCGATAGCGCTCCAACTGCAGGGAAGACGACAACTGATCCCGTCCATCGCGATCCCGCAAAGCCAGCAGTCCGGCCGAGGAGACATCGAGCTCGATCAGACCATTACCCACACGCCAAGCTCCCGCCCCCAGCGGCGTGATGACCACAGCCTGACGGGGCTCAGCCGCGCAGGACGTCCAGCCTGGTTCACGCCGGAGCGGCACCGAACAAATCCCGTGCTGACGCGGTAGCTGCACCCAGGTACCACCAGCAGCGGCGTTTTGCTGCGGCAGTGAAACGGCGTCCGCTGACCACGATCCCGCAGGAAGGCGAACCAGAGGCGACCAGGACGCTAAGGGCTGCAGACCCCACCAACTCCACACCGCTGCTGTGTCCTCCGGACGCGGCAGCCTTGCCAGCCGCCGGTCGCGTTCCTGGCGGACCTGGCGCCGGGCCGAGCGCCAGACCGGTTCCGCCTGGTCAAACACCTCCGGGATCGAGGTACCCGGAAGGATGTCGTGAAACTGCTGGAACAACAGCGGACGCCAATCGCTGCTGCCGCTGTCGCGACCTGCGATCGCCAACAGGGCTGAGACTGCATCAGCCTCCCGCAAAAGCCGCTCGAGCGTCCGGTTGTGGCGCTTCTGATCGGGACGGCTGGTGGCGCAACCGCGGTGCAACTCCAGGAAGAGTTCATCTCGCCACACCGGCAAGGCCTGATCGCCCTGCTCCAGCTCGGTCAAGAACTCCCTCACCGTGCCGGCACGGGTGGGCAAGGCGGCCGCTTGCCCTTCCCAGAGCTCGATCTGCTCCAGCAACTCCTCGGTAGGACCACCACCGTGATCACCAACGCCTGGAATCCAGAGCGCCGCCTCCAGCCCCGTGGCCTGATGCCAGGCCCGCTGCTCGTCCAGCATCTCCAAAGGATCGGCGCGGCGCCCGATCGGCGGCAGCATCAGGCTGTGTAGTTCCGACCGTCCCCGTGCGCGCCAGCGGAACAAGCGGTGGGGGAAAGGGTTGTCAGCATTCCAGGCCAGCTTGTGGGTGCAGAACCAGCGCACACCGGTGGCTGACGCCACGGCAGGCAGGCCAGCAGCGAAGCCAAAGCTGTCCGGCAACCAGGCCAGTTCATGGGTCCATTCCGGGAAGCGGCGGCGGCTGTCGTCCTGACCGAGCGCGAACTGATTCCACAACGACGCCGTGCTGACCAACACACAGTCGGTCTCCACCCAGGGGCCATTGATCGGTTCCCAGCGGCCGGCCCGACTGGCCGCCTGGATCTCCGCAGAAAGAGCTGGCCGATGTTGCTCCACCCAGGCGTAAAGCGCCGGCGTGGAATGGGCAAAGCGCAGCTCGGGCCAGCGACGCATCAACGCCAGCGCTGATCGGAAGGTGCGTTCAGCGGCCTGCCAGGTGTCGGCGACCGGCCAAAGCCAGGCCAGATCGAGATGGGCATGACCCAGCCAATGCAACGACCCTCGCGGCGGTTCTGCCTGATGCAGGTGCGTTGCAACAGCAGCCTGCGCGTCAACACTGCTGGGATCCAGATCAGCCCAATGCGAGGGCAGGTCTCCATCCGCCGCCAGATGCAGCTCCAGGGCCGCAGGCAACAGCAAGCCCTCGGGGTCGGAGCCTGCAGACTGCGGCTCTAGCTCGAGATGACTGCTGATCAGGGCTCCATCGTCATGCAAGGGACTGCAGAGCTCCAGAACAAAATCCAGGGCAGCCCCCTGACGACAACGCCCAGGCAGAGGCCAGCGACAGGCGGTATCGAACAGATCACCCTCATGCACCAACACGCCATCCACCCAGAGACGCATCTGCTCAGCCCACCAGCTCAGCACCAGCCGGGCACGGCAGGAATCACGGTTACTCCAACCATCAGGCCAGCTCAATCGCTGCTCAAGACGCAACCATTGGCGTCCCCTGGGCCAGATCAGCAGACCGCGCTTGGCCCAGTCCGGCCGGTGCGTTGATCCCCAGCTTTCATCGAGAAAAAACCCAGCCTGGGCGGAGCCTGAGCGGCGCCACCCGGCACGCAGATCACAACGCGAGCGACTGCGAAACGTTTCAATCCACTCCGATCGACCGACTTGATCAGGGTCCATTCCCCTGCTGACGCTGTCATGCCCCATAGGATGATGCTCTTGTCACAGACGCCGGTCGGTCTCCATGCTCGCCCTCAAGATCTCCGTTTACTCGGTCGTCTTCTTCTTCCTCGGCATCTTCGTGTTCGGGTTCCTTGCGAGCGATCCAAGCCGCACCCCTAGCCGCAAAGACCTGGAAGATTGATGCCGTCTCCCGATCAGACCGCGCCACACACTGGTCTTATCGGAGCATGATTTCTGAAATGAGCTGTCAAGCTCATGAGCCGCAGCAGTATTGCCTTGGCGGCCCTCCGCCTTTTTTTTGCATTGACCGGAACCCTGATCACAGGGTCAGTATCCGTATTGCCCGCAGCGGCCGGTTCGGCTGAATCAACGCCAGAGAAAGTTGCAACGTCAGCGGCGAGCCTCAACGTTCGCGCTGACCGTCAATACGCCGACACCAAGTCGAAAGCCAACGTCGCCGAGGGCAACGTTTCAGTTCAACTCGGGAACGCCGAACTGCACGCCGATCGGGTCGAATTTGATGCGGCTTACCGCACGCTCTACGCACGCGGCGCTGTCCGCTTCAGGCGCGGCAGTCAATATTTTCAAGCGTCAAGCTTCCGCTACAACCTCGTTCAACAGGAAGGACTGCTCAATGATGTTTACGGGGTCATCGACCTCGAGGAGCCCCTCACTAATCCATTAACTAGCTCTCAAGCAACATCAGCCCCACCGGAGTCACCCACATCAGCCGGCCGTCAAGACATGCCGACCGTGGCCTGTCCACCACTGCTTCCTCCGGTCCCCGACTGGCATCCCCATCCCTGGGCAGTAACGGCCTGGGGCGGGCAGATGATTGATGCAGACTTCGGCCCGACTTTCCTTTTCGACGGTCGAATGCGTCCCGAAGGCCTGCTGGGCGTCGGCTTACAGAAGCGAATCAAGCGAGCAGGCCCGCTTGCCATTGAACTTGAGGCTGACCTGTTCAGCCACATCGCAGACCAACAACAAGGTGGCGCTTACAACCAAAGCCAGCCCAATGCTGATCTCCCGTCCCAAAGCTTTGGGGAAGGGATTTTGGGGATCGGAGCACGCTTGTGGGTGCAGCCTTGGCTGAGTTTCAGCGTCGTTGAGGGCATCAGTTTTTACACCGATGTCAGCCTCTATGAGAAAACTTTCCGGGAGAAAAGCAGCCAGCTTCTGAACTATCTCGGCTTCGAAGTGGAAGCCGCTGTATCTCCCGACTTGTCACTCGTTGGTCGGATTCACCACCGCTCAGGAGCTTTTGGCCTCTTTAACGGAGTCTCAGGGGGGAGCAATGGCTACTTGCTCGGGCTCCGCTACCGCTGGGGGCAAGATACACACCAGGTAGAGCGCACCTTGATGCCTCCACTGCCGGAGTGTGAAGCACCGGATCGCAACAAGCACGTCAAGCCCTCCTCCCTTTCAGAACGACTCGAATCGATTGCCCTCGGAGATGGAGGTGAGCCGCAAGGCAATGTCTCGGGTTATGGCAAACCTACAGAAGAAACAATTCCGCCAGGCCAGCAGCAAGCCATGCGGGCGAACGCAATATCCAACATCGATCAGCGCATCTCGCAAATCGCTTTAAAAGGCAGCTTCATCATCGAACCACGCGTTGGAAGCCTGACCCAACGCTCGAATTCCTCGATCAGGAATGAAAATCGCTTCGGAGCAATTCGACCTACTCAACTCAAAAACCTAGAGAAAACACAACTTCTCAGTGGCAGAGTTAGCCGCTGGAGAGTTCAGGCATCAGAGGTCTTAATCAAAAACAATGGATGGGAGGCCGACCGTATGGGCTTCAGCAACGACCCTTTCACACCGACACATACAAGGATCGATGCAGAGGACGTGGTCGCACGGGAACAAGCCAATGGCGACATGATTATCTCTGCGCGGCGAAACCGCCTAATCCTCGAAGAGCGATTGCCCATCCCATTAACGCGTCGACAACTTATAAAAGGAGAGGAAGATGTGGAAAACCGTTGGATCCTTGGGTTCGACGACAGGGATCGTGACGGCTTCTTCATTGGTCGAAATCTCAAGCCAATTGAACTGACCCGCGATTTCACCCTGAGACTGGAACCCCAATTGATGGTGCAACGCGCCAACAACGGCGAAACCAGTAGCTATCCGGCAGAGGGTGAATCAGCCGATAGTGAAGATGTCGACCAGCCCACCACAGCAGCAGATTTATTAGGCCTTAAAGCCGAACTCAAGGGCCAGATCTGGGATTGGGACATCACCCTGAACGCCGACATCAGCAGTTTCAAGCCGCAAAACTTTGCTAATGGCAGCCGCTACTGGGGCTCTATTAAAAATGATATTGAGCTGCCATGGTTAGGCGACGTCACCGCTCGATTATTTGGCGCATACCGCTACAGATCTTGGAATGGCTCCCTGGGCGAAACCAATGTTTACTCAGCGCTGGGTGGATTCATCGAACAGAGAAAATCCTTCGACTTGGGCGAGCTGAGTAACTCCTACATCTGGCGAATCGGAGTGGGCAACTACCAGGCGGACAGTCATACCAACACCAATCTCACCGAAAAGCTTCGTGCCAACTTCTACGGCTCCATCAACAGCTCTTATCCGATCTGGCGCGGGGAATCAGCCGCTTTGAACCCTGAAGACGCCTACCGCTACTCACCGGTAGCCATAGTTCCAGGTCTACGGTTCAACACCAATATCAACACCCTCCTGTCGTCCTATGGCGATGGCACCAGTCAAAGCACGCTCAGCTTGTCCGTGGGGCCAACCCTCACCCTGGGAACCTTCAGCAAAGCCTTCCTGGACTACACAAAACTGACGATCAGCGGTAGTGCCACACTCAAAAATGGTTCAAGCCCCTTTGATTTCGACCAGGCTATCGACTTGGGCACCCTTGGCATTGGCATCACCCAGCAGATCGCTGGTCCCTTAGTCCTAGATGCCGGCATTGGAGTCAATGTGGATCCAGCTTCCGAGTACTACGGCAATGTCATTAATTCCAATATCGAACTTAGATGGCAACGACGTAGCTATGACGTCGGGTTCTACGTCAATCCCTACGAAGGCATCGGCGGTTTCCGATTCAGACTCCACGACTTTGACTTCAAGGGCACAGGCGTGCCGTTTGTGCCCTACATCCCAACGAACTGGATGAAAACCACCAACGTGGATCGACCCTTCTGATCAATCACCGCCCCCGATGATCAGATCGCTACCAAACAGTGAAGCTCCGGCATAGCGCATGCCGGAGGTCCGCACGTTCGGGGCATAGGCGTTGATCACCTGAGCCTCCCGTAGATCGGCATTGCGCAGATCCACGCCTGACAGCTCGGCATTGGTGAGGTTGGCTCCCCGCAGGTCAGCACCTTCGAGCAACGCTCCGGTCAGGTCCGCCCCTTCCAGATTCGCGTCCCGCAGATCAGCACCGCGCAGATCACTGCCCCGAAAATCAGCGCCGATCAGATGGGCCTGACGGAAATCCACCTCGCGGAGGTCACAGCCTGGACAGCTGCGGTCCAACGGATCATGGGGATCAACCTGAAGTGGAACGGCACCAACGGGAGCCACACCGGCAACGACCAACAGGGGCACAAACGGCAGCAACAACCGCGAAAGCAAATGGGCCATTGAGATCCAACCTCCGAATGCAAACTCCTATCTCTTTCATAGACACAGGAGTCGCGCTTGGCTGTTACTTTGCGGCGAACTGGTCGATGTAGGGCAGTGTTTGCATCAATTCCGCAACCTGAGGGCCATGGCCCAGGAGCTGGGACGTTGCATCCCAACGACCGCTGCGCAGCATGTCCAGAGGACCAGGATCGATCGAGACAGGCCAACTGGAGTCGGCTGAGGTCAGTTGCAAACTGGCAAGATCGAGACTCCAGGAGCGTCCCGGATCGCCATCCACCTGCGCCTGAATGGCTTTGATCTGCTCGGGGGCCGCCGTTGCACAGGGAATGCCAAGGGCGAGGCAGTTGCCGTAGAAGATCTCGGCAAAACTCACCCCAACCACCGCACGAATTCCCCAGCGCATCAACGCCTGAGGTGCATGTTCACGGCTGGAACCACAGCCGAAATTGCCGTTCACCACCAGTATCGAGGCCCCCTGATAACGGACCTGATCAAAGGGATGCTCACCGGAGAGTTCAAGGCGATCGTCGGCAAACACCTGGTCACCCAGCGCCTCGAAACTCACGCATTTGAGGAACCGTGCCGGAATGATCCGATCCGTGTCGATGTCTTCACCGGGGACGGCGATAGCCGTTCCACTCACCTGTTGAATCGGACCAGTGGGGAAAAGAGCCATCACGATGCGGACGGAGAAATCAAAGTACGGACATCGGTTACACGACCGTGAACAGCAGCGGCCGCCACCATGGCTGGACTCATCAACAACGTCCGGCCACTGGCCGATCCCTGCCGACCCTTGAAATTGCGGTTGCTGGAGCTGGCGCTGATCTGACGCCCCTCCAGCCGATCCGGATTCATCGCCAGACACATCGAGCAGCCGGGCTCTCGCCACTCAAAGCCCGCGGCACGGAACACCGCATCCAGCCCTTCCGCTTCAGCAGCTTTCGCCACCTGCTCTGAACCGGGGACCACAAACGCCTTGATGCCTTCAGCCACCTGGCGCCCCCGGGCCACATCGGCAGCGGCACGCAGATCGCTAAGACGACCATTGGTACAGCTGCCGATGAAACAGACATCCACAGGGACCCCTGCAATCGCCGTTCCCGGCTGGAGATCCATATAGCGGTAGGCCTCCTCAGCAATCGGACGCTCGCCTGGATCCAGCTGATCCAGGCTTGGCACCGTTTCATCGATCCCCAGTCCCTGGCCCGGGGTAATGCCCCAGGTCACCGTGGGTGGAATCGCAGCGGCATCAAACACCACCTCGTCGTCGACCGTTGCGTTGGCATCAGTGGCCAGGGAGCTCCACCAGGCGACAGCTCGGTTCCAGGCCTCACCCTCGGGGGCATGGGGGCGACCTTTCAGATAGTCAAAGGTGACCTGATCGGGATTGACGTAACCGCATCGGGCGCCCCCCTCAATCGCCATGTTGCAGAGGGTCATCCGCTCTTCCATCGACAACGCCTCGATGGCAGAGCCAGCGAACTCATAGGCGTAGCCAACGCCGCCCTTCACACCCAGGTGGCGAATCACATGCAGGATCAGGTCCTTCGCCGACACGCCCTCGGCGAGACGGCCATTCACCTGAATCCGGCGCACCTTGAGCTTGTTCATGGCCAGGCTCTGGCTGGCCAACACATCGCGCACCTGACTGGTGCCGATCCCGAAGGCAATCGCCCCGAAGGCGCCGTGCGTGGAGGTGTGAGAATCACCGCAGGCCACCGTCATGCCTGGCTGAGTCAGGCCCAGCTCGGGGGCAATCACATGAACGATGCCCTGCCGTCCACTGCCGATGTTGTTGAGAGGGATGCCGTGCTCCTGGCAGTTCCGCTCCAAGGTGCTGAGCATCTCCTCCGCCAACGGATCGGCGAACGGCCGTTGCTGAGACGTGGTCGGCACGATGTGGTCCACCGTGGCCACCGTGCGCTCAGGACAGCGCACCGTCAGCCCCTTGTCCTTCAACGCCGAGAAGGCCTGAGGACTGGTGACCTCATGGATCAGATGCAGACCGACAAACAGTTGGGTGGATCCGCCGGGGAGCTCCGCCACCCGATGCAGGTCCCACACCTTGTCGTAGAGGGTGCCGGCACTCAACAGTTCAGCCGCAAGAACCGTCGACCCTAAACCTGAGCGAGCAAGCGAAGGCGCAGACGGTCCAAGCCGCGGATCACACTCATCCTCTGAATGGCCTCCCGACCTCGCCGCTCACCGAAATGCTGGACCCAGGCCTCACAGCCATCGGGACCAGCCAAGGCCAGGTGCACCAGACCCACCGGCTTCTCAGCACTGCCACCACCAGGTCCGGCGATGCCGCTGACGGCAATCGCCCAATCGCAATTGAGGTTCTCCCGGGCTGCCCGAGCCATCGCCTCGACCACAGGCTGTGAAACAGCGCCATGGGCAGTGAGCAGATCCGGAGACACCCCCAGCAATGCCTGTTTAACGGCATTGCTGTAGGCAACGACGCCACCCTGAAAAACCGACGAAGAGCCTGGAACAGCCGTCAGGGCTGCCGCCAATCCACCACCGGTGCAGGACTCCGCTACCGCCAGCGTGTGGTGCCGTTGCTTGAGCAGGTCGATCACCACCGACGCCAGGCTGTCCGCATCGACGCCGTAGCAGTGGTTGCCCGTGCGACGGCGCAGCTCAGCTTCCAGCGGCACCAACAGCTGAGCGGCGGTATCGGCACTAGGTGCACAGGCCGTGAGCCGCAATTTCACATCGCCGAGGGAGGCATAGGGAGCCACTGTTGGGTTGGTCGACGCCAACAAATCAGCAACGCGCTGAGCCAGATCGGATTCACCAATGCCGGTGAAGCGGAGCTGACGGCTCACGAACACACCGGAAGTTCCACCATTGGCTTGTAGCCAGGGGGCGGCTGTTTCCGCCCACATCGCCCGCATCTCCGCAGGCACACCCGGGAAGGTGAGGATCGTGAAATCAGGCCGGGGAGACCAAATCATCCCTGGTGCCGACCCCTTTGAATTGGGGAGAACCTCCGCTCCACGGGGCAGATAAGCCTGGCTGCGGTTGCTGGGAGCAACCGGCCGGCCACCGGCCGATAACTTCCGCTGGATCTCCCGCCAGAGCTCGGGCCGCTCCTCCAAGGGAGTCTCGAAAGCAGCGGCCAGGGCCTCGGTGGTGAGGTCATCGGGGGTTGGGCCCAAACCCCCTGTCGTCACCAGAACCCTGCAGCGCTGCGATGCTTCGCGTACGGCAGAGATCAAACGCTCTTTGTTGTCGCCAACTACGGTTTGGCGGTAATGCGGCAGACCCAGGCCGGCCAACTGTTCGGCAATCCATCGAGCATTGCCGTTGAGGATGTCCCCCAACAACAGCTCTGTGCCCACGCACAGGATTTCAACACCCGATTCAGCCACGCGGTTCGCCAAGGGCCGCAGGATCAACAGGGGTGGAGCAGGGGTTGGTGTTTAACAGAGCTCGCTCATGCTGCAGCTGGCGACGGCTGATCACCACCGTGGCCACGAGGATGGCCGTGGCCAAAGCCAGCCAGAGGAAGCGCATCTCGGCATTGGCCACCACAAGGGCAAGGGCAGCAAGCCACTGGGTGAAGACGTAGATCAACAGCACCGTGCGCCGATGACTGAACCCCGCGCGTAACAGGCGGTGATGGAGGTGACGGCGGTCGGGATAGAAGGGGGAACGGCCTTCCCGCAGACGGCCCATGATCACGGCCGACATGTCGGCCAGAGGAAGCGAGAGAATCAGCAACGGCAACAGCAGGCTCACCGTAGTGAGCCCCTTGGCGGGTCCCACGATGCTCACGGCGGCGAGGGTGAAACCGAGGAAGTAAGAGCCCCCATCCCCCATGAAGATGCGGGCGGGGTTGAAGTTGTGGCGTAGGAAGCCGAGGCAGCAGCCCGCCAGCGCTGCGGCAAGGAATCCGGCAGCCACCTGATGCAGCGAAAAGCTGACGGAAACCAACCCAACAGCGGCAATGCCAGCCACTCCCGCAGCAAGACCATCAAGGCCATCCAGCCAGTTGATGGCATTGGTGATCCCTACCAGCCAAACCACAGTGGCCAGCAGGCTGAGGCTGTCAGGCAGAGCAATCGGACCGGCTGAAGCGGTGAACCAGGGGAGATCGATTGCCCCGATCCGAACCCCCTGGCTCCACACCGCACAAGCCACGGCAACCTGTCCAGCAAGCCGCGGCCAGGGCGAGAGAGCGAAGAGGTCGTCGGCCAGGCCGATCAGAAAAAGACAGAGCGAACCGGCCAGGGTGCCCCAGATCAGCTGATCCTTGGCCGGCGCCAGCAGGCCGAAGCCCCCCATAGACCAGACCGTTGCCAAAGCCAGGGCAAAACCCAGCACCATGGCAATGCCCCCCAACCTCACCATGGGGGTGATGTGCTGCTTGCGCTCATCCGGTTGATCAGTCCACCCAAAGCGCAAACCCAGCCGGCGCACTTGGGGCACCAGCACCATAGTGGTCACCGCAGCCAGAAGAAAGCTGACCGAGGCGACCGCAATAGGGCTGGCCAAGAGGTTCACGCAGGCTCCAGGAAAGAGACGATCCCCCGGTCAGAAGGAGTCAATCCAATCCTAGGGAGCTCGCAACCGTTCAACCAGGCAGTGCCTCGGCCCATTCGAGAGCCAAGGCCAAGCCTTAGGCCAGAACCGGCTGCTTGCTGTCGGCGTAGAGGGGAAAGCGCTCACAGAGGGCGGCCACCCGATCTAGGCAACGCTGGCGAATCGCATCATCCTCAGGATTGAGAAGACGGTCGGCAATCACATCTGCGACCTCCCGGAAGGCCTGCGCATCAAAACCACGGGTAGTAAGGGCAGCTGTTCCCAGCCGCAGGCCGCTGGTGACGAAGGGCGATTCGGGGTCGAAGGGAACGGTGTTCTTATTCGCAGTGATGTGCACATCACTGACCAACAGATCAGCCACCTTTCCAGTAATGCCGATGCCACGCAGATCCAGCAGCACCACATGATTGTCGGTACCGCCGCTGACGACATCGATGCCGCGGGCGATCAGCTGTTCAGCGAGGGCTGCCGCATTGGCAACCACCTGCTGGCTGTAGGCCTTGAACGAAGGCTGCAGCGCTTCCCCGAAGGCCACAGCCTTGGCAGCGATCACATGCTCCAGAGGGCCACCCTGGCTGCCAGGGAACACAGCCTTATCGAACTTTTTGGCGAACTCGGCGTCGCGGCAGAGGATCAGGCCGCCGCGGGGGCCGCGCAGGGTCTTGTGGGTGGTGGTGGTCACCACATCGCAATGGGGGACCGGGCTGGGGTGCGCACCAGCGGCCACGAGGCCAGCGATGTGAGCCATGTCGGCCAGCAGATACGCACCCACTTCATCAGCGATGGCACGGAATGCGGCGAAATCGATGGTGCGTGGATAAGCGGAATAGCCGCAAACGATCAGCTTCGGCTTGTGCTCCAAAGCCAGCTGGCGGATCGCCTCCATATCAAGGCGTTGGGTCTCCTTGTCGACGCCGTACTGAACAACGTTGAACCACTTGCCGCTGACGTTGACCGGGGAACCATGGGTGAGGTGGCCGCCATGGGACAAGTCCAGCCCCATGATCGTGTCACCGGGCTGCAGCAGGGCGAGGAAAACAGCGAAGTTGGCCTGGGCACCGCTGTGGGGCTGGACATTGGCCCAGGCGGCACCAAACAACTGCTTGGCCCGCTCGATGGCCAGCTCCTCAATGGCATCAACGTGCTCACAACCGCCGTAATACCGCTTGCTGGGCAACCCCTCGGCGTACTTGTTGGTGAGCACAGACCCCTGGGCCTGCATCACCGCACGGGAGGCAAAGTTCTCCGATGCGATCAGCTCCAGGTGGGTTTCCTGACGCTGACGTTCTTGATTGATGAAAGCGGCGATATCCGGATCCGACTGAGCCAGATCAGCGTCGATGGCGCGTCCAGAAATCTGGCCCATGAAATGTCAGTAAAGCTTTGACCGATCGTAAGAAACCGCAGCGATCAGCCCGAGCGATCAACCAAAAAAAAACTGCCCGCCTGGGGCAGTTGAAACGCGCCTGGAGAGATTCGAACTCCCGACCCTCTGATCCGTAGTCAGATGCTCTAATCCGCTGAGCTACAAGCGCTTGCGCCAAACCATCAGACCCCATCGAGGGTCCGCTCGTCAACTGGGTGCGGACCGCGTCAAGATTCAGGTGTTTCTGAGCCTGAGCAATGCCGATCCGCTGGTATGGCCCCGCTAACCCTGAGGATCCGACCTACCGGCATTTCGAACGCATCGTGAACCTGTGCCTGCATGGCGGCGTGTTCGCCGCGGTGAACAGCGGCGTCTGGTTTCTGCAGGAGATGCGCCACCCCTTTCCCGAAGGGAGCCTGACCTGGGTCACCAGCCTCTGGGCAAGCCTGTGGCTGGGCCAATTGATCTGGGTGATTCTTCAGCGCCCCAAGCCGGAGGAATAAAGCCAGCATGGATGCAATCCCCTCCTCGATCCTTCCGGGCTGATGTCCCTCTCCGCCAGTGACCTGCAGGACCTTCAGAGTGCTTTGGCTGACCGCCTCTACGTGCAGATCAGCGGCTGGCATCTTTACCTCGGCGATGCCGACCTGGCCTCAGCCCTGGCGATTGAATGCAGTGCCCGCGTCAATCAAGGTGCTGAAGTAGCGGCCCGGCAGGCCCTCGACGCGGTCAAGGTGCCCCTGGCAGGAGGCGCCAGTCAGCTCCCGCTCTCCAAGCTGATTCCCCCCGCCCAGCTGAGGGATCTTGAAGAGATCCTCGAGCAGTACTGCAGATAAGGTTGCAGTCCATCCGCAGCGGTTGGTGTGCTGATCATTGAAGTCACCAACTCCAGAGATTTGGTGCGCCAACGCATCGGCCGCCTTGGTGAACGGCTGATTGGTCGGGTCGTGGACGCGGAGGCTCAGGTTGAAAAAGCCCTGATCCAGGAACTGGAAACCGCCTTTAAAGAATTTGGGATCGAGGCACGGATCGTGTCTGTTCAGGGCCCGCAACTCGTGGGTCGCGAGCAACTGGAACTTCCGATTCAGGTGCGTGAAGAGCTGGATGTTCGTCTCAGCGAGCCCTGAACCGGCCCACCACCAACTGCGTGACCTCACGCACCTCCGGCACCTTGAGTTGTGCACCGATTAAGGCAAACAAGGCCAAACCCAGCAGGCCAGGAGCAGACACCTGCAGCACTAGGCCCAGCAACCCTGCCGGCCAAGGCACAACGGTCACCAGGATTCCCGCACCCCCCGCTGCCAGAACTCCGGCGATGGCGAGCCGCATCAGGTCCATCCCCCAGCGCCGCAGCGGCAGGCCTCCAACCTGTTGCTGCAGACCCACCAACAGCGCGAGGCAGGTGAGCAGGTTGATGGCAACCGTGGCGAGCACCAACCCTGGCGCACCGAAATTGAACGGCGACTGATTCCCCCAAGGGGTCGGACCACCCACCAGCAGCCAGTCAAAAACCACGTTCAGACCGATCCCCGCCAGCGAGAGCCGAAAAGGCGTCGTTCCATCGCCAAGGGCATAAAAGACGCGCACCAGCACATCCCTGCCGAGGTAAGCCGGCATGCCGAGGCCATAGGCCATCAACAGGCCCGTCACCAGCTGTGCGGCTGATGCATCGAAGGCACCACGCTCGTACACCAAGGCGACGATGGGGCCACCCAAAGCAATGAACAGTCCCCCCAGGGGGATCATCGATGCCGCAGACAACATCAACCCCTGTCGGATCCGATCGATCAGCTGTGGACGATCCTCAGGAGCCGTGAGCCTGGAAAAAGTGGGCAGCAAGGGCACCAGCAGTGCATTCGAGATCAGGCCCAGAGGGGTTTGCACCAGCAAATTGGCGTACCCCAGACCCGCCGCCGCACCGACGATACCGGAGGCGAAAAACAGATCCGTGAACACATTGATCTGAAGCATTCCGGACGACAACGTCGCCGGCCCCATCACACGCCACACCTCCCGCACTCCCGGGTGCCGCCAGTCCCAGACCAGTTGGAAACGGGCCAACCCCTGCCGGATCAACGCCGGCAGCTGGATCAACCACTGCAGCAAGGCCCCCACCAACGTGGCCAAGGCCAGCACCACACCACCTGTCATGGCGGCGGACGGCAAGGCGATATCAGCGCCGAGCTGCCACCAGAGCAGTCCCACCCCCAGGATCAAGGCCCCGCTGGACATCAGCGGTGAAATCGCAGGGATGCAGAATTCGTAAGCGGCGTTGAGGGACCCGAAGCCGAGCCCGATCAGCCCCGCCAGCAGCGCCATCGGCGCCATCACCTGCAGCTGGACCCGTGCGATGGCGTGAAGCTCGGGGGCAAGGCCAGGGCCCACAAGGGTGATCAGAGGATCCGCCGCCAGCACCAGAACGATGGTGACCAGGAGCAACAGAGCACTGACGCTGGTGTTGAGCGCCGCAAGGATGTGCGCCCCTTCAGCCCGGGGGCGCCGGCTCAGCACGCTCACCATGGCGCTGTGGAAGGGGCCATTGATCCCCCCGAGCAGGATCAGCAGAAATCCAGGCAGTACATAGGCGTAGTTGTAGGCGTCATAGGCCGCGCCCACCCCGAAGGCCGCTGCGATCACCAGCTGCCGAATCAGGCCACCCACCTTGCTCAGCAAGGTGCCGAGGGTCACCACCAGTGCGATCCCCTTCAGTGAACGCGCCATTCGGCCCCCAGCATTGGGCGCATTGTGGAGGCACCAGACGAGACCATGGGCCAATCTCGGCTGCTGCCATGACTGGCCTTCCCTCTCCGGGCGATGCCCTGCTGCGCTTTGAACCCCTAACGGAGGGTGTGCTGCTGAAGCGCTACAAACGCTTCCTGGCCGATGTGGAGCTGAGCAGCGGTGAGACCGTTACCGCCCATTGCGCCAACACCGGCCCGATGACAGGAGTCTTGATCCCTGGCCAACGGGTGCGTCTGCGCTACGCCCCCTCCCCCAAACGCAAGCTGGCCTGGACCTGGGAGCAAGCCGAGGTGCCAGGCGCCGATGGCCAACCTTGCTGGGTGGGCATCAACACGGCCCTGCCCAACCGACTGATTCGTGCCACGGTCGAAACGGGGTGCCTGGAGGCCCAGCTCGGGGGCATTGAGGGGATCCGCGCTGAAGTGGCCTACGGCACTAACAAACGCAGCCGGATCGACCTCCTGCTGACGCCATCCGCGCAGAACCCTGATCAACGACCGATCTACCTGGAGGTGAAGAACACCACCTGGACCGACGGCAGCACGGCCCTGTTCCCCGACACGGTGACCGAACGGGGGCAGAAGCATCTGATTGAGCTGATGGGGCTCCTTCCGGACGCGCGTGCGGTGCTGGTGCCCTGCCTCAGCCGGCCGGACGTGACTGCCTTTGCTCCCGGTGACAGCGCCGATCCGCGCTACGGGGAGCTGTTTCGTCAGGCCACCAACAGCGGAGTGGAAGTTCTGCCGTGCTGCTTCAGCTTCAGCGCCGATGCGGTGCACTGGCAGGGGACACGCCTAGTACACCTAGATTGATTTTGGTAGCAGATCGAACAAAGAAAGACTTTCTTGAGGTGCAGCGTGGGTTGGTTCGCCTAGTTACAACTGGGCGTGTCACGCAGCTCTGCACTCTCGTTCATGACAACTGCATTCCACGCGCCACCTCAAACGCGGCGCAAAACCCTTCAGGAGGCCAGCCTCCTGGAAGGCCCGATGCTGCTCCTGAAGAGCATTCGGGGCTTCAGCTCCAACCGTGCCATGACCTGGCTCGCCTGTGCGCCCCTGGCGCTCATGGGCCTTGGCATCTTCACCCTGTCAGCCAAAGCGGAAGAGCTGCCTGAGCTCAACGCCGCTTTCCTGGCCAACAACCTCTGGCTTCTGGTCGCCACCATCCTGGTGATCTTCATGAATGCCGGCTTCGCCATGGTCGAAGCAGGCATGTGCCGGCAAAAGAATGCCGTCAATATCCTTGCCAAGAACCTGTTCGTGTTCGCCCTCGCGGTGACCGCCTATTGGTTCGTGGGCTACTCCTTGATGTACGGCGACTCCGTCATTGGCGGCTGGCTGTATTTCGGGGGCCTCTTCTTCGATCCGACCGTCACCGCTGAGACCATCAGCGAAGCCGGCCTGGTTCCCACCGTTGATTTCCTGTTCCAGGCAGCCTTCGCCGGAACCGCAGCCACGATCGTTTCCGGTCTTGTGGCTGAGCGGATCAAGTTCGGTGAATTCGTGATCTTCGCCCTGGTGCTCACCGCAGTCATCTACCCGATTGCCGGTAGCTGGCAGTGGAACGGTGGTTGGCTCAGCGAAATGGGCTTCATCGATTTCGCTGGCTCCTCGATCGTTCACTCCGTTGGCGCCTGGGCCGGCCTCGTCGGCGCCATGCTGCTTGGACCCCGCATCGGCAAGTACGTCGACGGCAAGGTTCAGGCCATCCCTGGCCACAACATGTCCATCGCCACCCTTGGCGCCCTGATCCTCTGGATCGGCTGGTACGGCTTCAACCCCGGTTCCCAGCTGGCCATGGACCAGTGGGTTCCCTACGTGGCCGTCACCACCACCCTCGGTGCTGCTGGTGGTGCCATCGGCGCCACGGTGATCTCCACGATCACCTCCAAGAAGCCCGACCTCACCATGATCATCAACGGCATCCTGGCCGGCCTGGTGAGCGTGACTGCCGGTTGCGGCAACCTCACCCTGACGGGTTCCTGGGTGGCTGGTGTAGTGGGCGGCATCATCGTCGTCTTCTCCGTGGCCGCTCTCGATGCCGCAGGCATTGACGACCCCGTCGGCGCCTTCTCCGTGCACGGTGTGTGCGGCGTGTGGGGCACGATCGTGATCGGTCTCTGGGGCTACGACGTCCAGGGCGACGGCTCCGGCCTTGGCCTTCTGGTTGGCGGCGGCATCGACCAGCTCGGCATCCAGGCTCTGGGTGCTGCTGCCTATGCCATCTGGACCGTAGTCACCTGCTTCATCGCCTGGCAGATCATCGGCTCCCTCTTCGGCGGCATCCGCGTCACCGAACAGGAAGAGTCCGAAGGTCTGGACATCGGCGAACACGGCATGGAGGCCTACGCCGGTTTCTCCACCACCAACAACTGATTCCGCGTCGAATCTGTTGCTGTTCTCAAGCCCGGCCATTTGGCCGGGCTTTTTTACTGCCTGAGCAGCGCTTCAGGCCACATAGAGTTGCCTCACTCCAGCGCCCTCCATGGACACCCACGCCTTCAAGCGCTCCCTCCACCATTCCGAGCGTTACAACCGGCGAGGCTTCGGGCGCGCCGAGGAAGTGGCGGAGAGCCTTGAGCAGGCCTACCAGAGCGGCCTGATCGGCACGATCCGGGACAACGGCTACCGACTGGAACACGGCCGGCTCAACGTCCGGTTGGCGGAAGCCTTCGGCTTCTGCTGGGGTGTTGAACGGGCTGTGGCGATGGCCTACGAGACCCGCAAGCACTACCCCAGCGAGCGTCTCTGGATCACGAACGAGATCATTCACAACCCTTCCGTGAATGATCACCTCAGGGAGATGGATGTGCAGTTCATCCCTGTTGAACAGGGAGTGAAGGATTTCTCAGGTGTCACCTCCGGTGATGTGGTGATCCTGCCGGCCTTTGGTGCCACCGTTCAGGAAATGCAGCTGCTGAATGAACGGGGCTGCCACATCGTTGACACGACCTGTCCCTGGGTCTCCAAGGTTTGGAACACCGTGGAGAAACACAAGAAGCACACCTTCACCTCGATCATTCACGGCAAGGTGAAGCACGAGGAAACACTGGCCACCAGCTCCTTTGCCGGCACCTATCTGGTGGTGCTCGATCTGGATGAAGCCCAGTACGTCGCGGATTACATCCTCGGCAACGGGGACCGAGATGACTTCATTCAAAGGTTTGCCAAAGCCTGCTCTCCGGGTTTCGATCCCGACCGGGACCTCGAACGTCTGGGCGTGGCCAACCAGACCACGATGCTGAAGAGCGAAACGGAAGAAATCGGGCGTTTGTTTGAACGCACGATGTTGAGCAAATACGGTCCAACCCAGCTCAACGACCACTTCCTGGCCTTCAACACCATTTGCGACGCCACCCAGGAGCGTCAGGACGCCATGTTCTCCCTGGTGGATGAACCCTTGGACCTGATGGTGGTGATCGGTGGTTTCAACTCGTCCAACACCACTCACCTGCAGGAGATTGCCGTCAGCCGCGGCATTCGCTCGTTCCACATCGACACGCCCGAGCGCATCGACGTCGGCAGCAATTCGATCGAGCACAAACCACTGGCGGCCGAACTCTGTCGTGAGGGTGATTTCCTGCCTGAGGGCCCCGTGCGGGTGGGAATCACCTCCGGCGCCTCAACCCCGGATCGGGCGGTGGAAGAGGTAATCGAAAAACTGATGCAATTGAGCGAAAACTGAATCGCAAGCAGCTTTACATTGGTTCATCTTTAATTCGCCCTCCGCCGGCAGCTTCCCATCCGTGACGGTCTTGTCGCCCACTGAAACCGACAATCAGCTTCACGGTTCCGACCCGCAAGTGCGCTGCTACAGCAGCCATTTTGAGGATTCGATGCAGATGCTGGCGCCCCAAACAGTGGTTGCCCGCTATCTGGATCACCATCAGAGCTGGTTCGAACGCTGCGCCAGTCCGATGCAGGTCGAAGCCATCGATCGTCAGTCCTACAGCCTGACCCTGGGGCGGTTCGGCAACTTCGGCTTCGAGGTGGAGCCCACGATCGCTCTGCGACTGCTGCCACAGCAGGAAGGGATCTACCGAATCGAAACCGTTCGAACCGTGCCGCAGTCGCTCGCCCTGCGCCATCACTACGACGTCGACTTCCGCGCGGGGATGCGCCTGATCCCGGAACAGGAGCACACCTCTGTCCAGTGGGATCTGGATCTCAAGGTCTGGATCCGGCTGCCCAAGGTGATCACCATGCTCCCGGATCAGTTGGTGCAGAGCAGTGGTGATCATCTGCTCAAGCAGATTGTCCGCCAGATTTCACGACGGCTCACCTGGAAGGTCCAGGAGGATTTCCATGCCAGCCATGATCTGAGCTGCCCACCGCGTCAGCGGGCAGCCTTCTGAAGAATCTTCAGCGGTTGGTCCAGATCTTGTTGACGATCTCCATGCCGCTGACGGCCTGCCAGAGGAACAGCGTGAGCATGCCCATGTTCAGGCCCACATGAGCCTTTCGCGCAATCAGGTTGCCCCGCTGCATCAGGGGTGAGAGCGACGCGGCAACGGCGATCATCCCTGTCATGGCCAGACCCACCAGCAGGTGCGGACCGACAAACAACTTGCCGTTGTTCAGATAGGTGACGGCCATGCCACCCAGCGTGCCGAGGGTCATCACGGCCAACAGGATGCTGCCCCAGAGGTAGTGGCGCTGGGCAAACTTTTTCGGCACCAATTCCTTGCGCTGTTCTGGCGTGCCGGTGCGGGTTTTCTTGGCCTTGATCCCCAGGTAAAGAGCCCAACCACCGAGGGCGAGCAAGCCCCACTCCGTGAGGGGGTGAGCGAAATTGAGGCTGAAGGGAAGGGTGGCAAGCATTGAAGTGGACTCTTCAGTGACGCGAGGCTAGGGGGCCGGCGCCCCCCATCAGCCTCAGTGCAGGAAATGGCGGCGCCCCGTGAGCTGCATCGCCAGACCCAGCTCATCGCAGGCTTTGATCGAATCGGCATCGCGCATGCTCCCGCCGGGATGAATCACAGCGGTGATGCCGTGGCTGGCAGCCAGACGCACCGTGTCGTCAAACGGGAAGAAACCATCACTGGCCAGAACAGCCCCCTGGGCTTTCTCACCGGCCGCCTCCAGGGCAATCCGCGCTGAGCCCACGCGATTCATCTGGCCAGCCCCCACACCAAGGCTCTGGCCATCCTTGGCCACAACGATGGCGTTGGAGCGAACGTGACGCACCAAGCGCCAGGCAAATTCCAGGTCCTGCTTTTCCTGCGGTGTGGGCGGGCGCTGGCTGGCCACGGTCCAGTCGGCCGGCGTGATCGCCTGGTCATCGAGGTCCTGAACCAGGAGACCACCCAGGATGCTGCGCACGTGATCGGGGCCGGCCGCATCGATGGCCTGCGGAGCCAGTTCCAACAGACGCAGATTGGCTTTGGCCGCCAGCACCTCCCGCGCCTCGGGCGTGAAGCCCGGTGCCACGACACATTCCAGGAACAGGCTGGTGAGCTCACGGGCCGCCGTGGCTTCCACCACCCCATTAATGGCGATGATGCCGCCGAAGGCACTCACCCGATCGGCATCCAGGGCCCGCGTCAGTGCAGCAGGAATGGAAGCTCCGATCGCCACACCGCAGGGGTTGGTGTGCTTAACGACCACGGCGGCAGGCTGCAAGGCCGGAGCGGAACCGTCTGCTCCGTAGCCGAACTCCCGCACCGTGGCGAGGGCCGCCTCGAGATCCAACAGGTTGTTGGTGCTCAGCTCCTTGCCCTGCAGCTGAATGGCCCCGCCCCAACCCTGTTTGGGATGGCTGAACCAACGCGCTTTCTGGTGGGGATTTTCGCCGTACCGAAGGGTCTGCCGCAGCGGCACCGCCTCCAGCCAGGGGCTGTCTTCTGCGGCGGTTTGGTCGGCCATCCAGCGGCTGATCGCCGTGTCGTACGACGCCGTGTGCTGAAACGCTTCCAGGGCCAGTTGGCGCCGCAGCTCCGAAGGCACGCTCCCGCCCGACTCCGCCATGGCGGTCAACAGCCGGTCGTATTGGTCAGGGCTGGTGAGAACAGCCACATCAGCATGGTTTTTGGCGGCCGCCCGAACCATGGCGGGGCCACCGATATCGATGTTCTCGATCGCCTGATCCCAGGTGACGTCAGGCCGAGCAATCGTTTCGCGGAAGGGATAGAGGTTGACCACCACCACATCGATGGGGGCGATGTTCTGCTGCTCAAGATCGGCCTGGTGGGACGCGTCACCCCGCTTGGCCAGAATCCCGCCATGCACCCTTGGATGGAGCGTTTTCACACGACCGCCAAGAATTTCTGGAGCCCCGGTGTGCTCCGACACACGGGTCACCGGAAGGCCGGCCTGCTCGAGCACCTTGGCCGTGCCCCCACTGGAGAGCAGATGATAGCCATGGGTCCGATGCAGGGCCTCCGCCAGGGGCACCAGCCCGGACTTATCGGAAACACTCAGCAGAGCGACAGGAGCCATCGAAGGGTCGTGACTGGGTCGTGAGCCAACCTACGCAGCAGTGATGCTCATGCCCCATGGATGGCCGGCTGGTGCTGCTCCACGGCTGGGGAGCCAATGGAGAGGATCTCAAACCCCTGGGCGATCGCCTGGCGGGCGAGTGTTCCAAGACCCTTGATGTGGTGTGCCTGGAGGCTCCTGAGCTCCATCCCGACCAACCGGGAGGGCGTCAGTGGTACGGCCTGTTCCCAGCCCAGTGGGATGCCGTGCCCGCGGCCGTTGAGCGCCTCAAGACTCAACTTCAGAGCCTGAGCAGCTCAGGCCTTGGACTCGAACGAACGGTGGTGTTCGGCTTTTCCCAGGGGGGAGCCATGGCCCTGGAAGGCGGCTGCGCCCTGCCGATCGCAGGGCTGATCAGCTGCAGCGGCTATCCACACCCCAATTGGGCTCCGCCCCAGCAACATCCCCCCGTATTGCTGATGCATGGTTCAGACGATCCCGTGGTGCCGTTCCAGGCCATGCAGTCGATCGCTACGCAGTTGCAGCCCGATCAATGTCAGACAGTTCCATTCAAAAACGGCCACACCATCCCTGATGAGACGGTGCAGCCGATCCTGATGTTTATCGAGCGTGTTCTGGAGAACTCCTGATCAAACGAAGGCGTATTCGTACTCCTCCATTTCCTCCCAATCATCAGCGCCAAGCTCGAGCCCCTCGAAGAGCTTGTCTTCACCGATGGAATCAACAATTGTGCGCAATGAGGGGAAGAGGAAATGGTTCTCTTCGGCGTATTGAGCGCTGAACAGACCTTTCTCACCCCAGAAGAAGCGGTCGGTGGTGTGCTCATTGCGGCGCACATTCAGCAACGCCGGAGGCACCAGTCCGCCCTCAGCGATGTAACGACGAGCGGCCGTCACGGGTTTGTACTCACCGGTTTCGAGGTGATGGGTTGGCACATGGGCCAAGACCCGCTGACCTGCCAGGCGACGACGGCTAATGCGCTTGCGCTTCTTGGACATGGGAGGGCTCCGGTACGAAAGGAAGAACGGGGTGGATCGTCAGAACAAACAGGTGCCGTCGGCGCGAAAACGCCAGACGCAAGGGAAGCGTCGGGGCAATTGCAGACACACCACAATCACCGGCAGGACACCAACACCCAAGCGGGAACCAGCGGAGGACACTGCAACCTCTGCTGTAGCTTTGGTTGCGAAGCAATTGCAACCGTTGCGAGAGCTGGCGGGCGTCTGTTCATGGTGAACAGCGCCTCGGTCGATAAGAGGATCTTAAGACTTTTCCCAGATTTTTCAAGTCCCCCTGGCGCAGGCTTGCCCAAGCACCTGAATTGATCGTCCGGAACTGATGCAGCTCACCGATCGATTCTTCGATTTCACCGATCAACAGCTGGCTGATCTAACCGCCAAAGAAGGCATCCAGCATCTGGGGCTGTACGTCAGTGCGCCACCCAATCAGCAAGGTCCGCCACTGCTGCTGATCCGGCAATGGTCAGCCAATGAACGATCGCTTCCCCCTGCCGACGCAGACCCGAACCTGCGCCTGCCGCACGAGAGTCGGCGCTGGTACCCCCTCCAGGATGCCGGTCTGATCCTGGGAGCCCTGCGCGCGGACCTGGATCCGCAGCGGAGCTGGACGCTGACCCTGGACCAACGGATGCGGCGCAGTGCCGCCGCCATCAGCCACGCCCTGGGGCGTGACCTGGAATGCCTGCAACTTCGCCAGGAACTCAGCCAACAAAACGAGCAGCTGCGCACCCTCGTGCATCAGCTGCGCAATCCACTGGCTGCCCTCCGCACCTACGCCCAACTGCTGCTGCGGCGGCTCGAAGCCGACAGCTCCCACCGTCCACTCGTGGAGGGAATGCTCTCGGAACAACGCCAACTCGGCCAGTACATCGACATGCTCGATGGCCTCGGACAACAACGTCTCCCCGAACAGGACCCCCTTGGCCCCACCCTGTTGCCCCCCGGGCCTGCCGAAGGTGAGGCCACCATGCAAACCCTGCTGATGCCTCTGCTGGAGCGGGCGGAAGCGACGGCAAGCCTGCAGGGCCGACCCTGGCGGGGACCAGACCTGTGGCCCCAGTGGATTGATCAACCGTCCCAGGACGGAACGATCGCGGAGATCGTCGCCAACCTCCTTGAGAATGCCTTCCGTTACAGCCCAGCGGGCTGCAGCGTGGGGCTGTGCCTGTTACCCGATGGGCTCTGCGTCTGGGACAACGGGCCGCCGATCCCCCTGGAGGAGCGCGACCTGATTTTCGAGCGGGGAGCACGGGGGTCCACCGGACAGGACCGGGCGGGCACCGGCCTTGGGCTCGCCCTTGCACGCTCCCTGGCGGAGCAGCAGGGCCGCAAGCTCACGCTCTGCGTGGCGCCTTCCACGATCGCTCCGGATCTGCCCGCTCAGGGCAATGCATTCGTCCTCAGCTGGCCGGCAGGAGCAAGGCCAGACCCAACAACGTAACCATCTCTGTGAGCACAAGAGCTGCTCCATAGCTGTCACCGGTGTGCCCCCCCAATCGTCGCCCAAGGCTCTGGGCGACAAAGATCGCCACCACGCCCCCCAGGAGAAGGGGCATGGCCCCCACCCAACCGGCCAAGAGAACCACCACCAGAAGTGAGGGCAGGGCATCCCAGAGCGGCCTGCCGTGCTCGCGATGAAACGCTGCGGTTCCATCAGCGCGGAGGTAGTCGAAACGTGCCATGGCCCAGAGCGGTGCCACCCGGGCCCAGAACGCAGCCAGGCAGAGCCCGAGCGGGGCATGCCCCCCCAGCTGGATCAATGCCGCAACCTGTAGCAGCAGCACCATCACGAGAGCCAGCACACCACTGGCGCCCACCCGGCTGTCCTCCATCGCCTCGAGCCGCCGCTCCGCTGGCGCCCCGAGGCCATCCGCCGTGTCGATCAGGCCGTCGTGGTGCAAGCCACCACTGAGCTGGATGCCGAGAGCCACCACGCAAAGCGCACAGGCCGCCGGAGGCCAGGAGAGCCTGGACAGACCAATCCAGAGCAGCCCCTGCAACGCACCGATCAGGAGCCCCATCCAGGGGGCGAAGCGGGCAATGCGCTGAAACGAGGGCTGCGGCCAAGGCCATGCGGGCAGCACCGTGTAGAAGATCCAGGCTCCCGCCAGATCGGAAAGCCAGGGCGGAACGATCCTGGGAATGGCGCGATGGATGCAATCGGCCCTCACCGTAGGGTCAATACAGGGGCGGATCAGTCGTGTTCGGCTTCGAAATCAACGCGCATTGCGCCAACACATCAGCACGGTGCGGCACCTTTGAGACCCCCCATGGGCCGGTGCACACACCACGTTTCATGCCCGTGGGAACCCTGGCCACCGTCAAGGGCATCAGCACGGAGCAACTGGGGCGCACGGGAGCCCAGATGGTGCTCTCGAACACCTACCACCTGCACTTGCAACCGGGCGAGGAGATCGTGGCGGCGGCCGGTGGCCTGCACCGGTTCATGGGCTGGAACGGCCCGATGCTCACCGACTCCGGCGGCTTTCAGGTGTTCAGCCTTGGGGACCTCAACAAAATCGATGATCGCGGCGTGGTGTTCCGAAACCCCCGCGATGGACGCACCATCGACATGACCCCGGAACATGCCACCCAAATCCAGATGGCCCTCGGGGCGGATGTGGCCATGGCCTTCGACCAGTGCCCGCCCTATCCGGCGACGGAGAACGACGTCATCGATGCCTGTCGCCGCACCCATGCCTGGCTCGAGCGCTGCGTCACAGCCCACACCCGCGAGGATCAGGCGCTGTTCGGCATCGTTCAGGGCGGCTGTTTCCCCCATCTGCGGCGGGAGAGCGCCATGGCCGTCGCCTCCTTTGATCTGCCTGGCATTGCCGTCGGTGGCGTCAGCGTTGGTGAGCCCGCTGAGGAGATGCATCGCATCGTGCGCGATGTCACGCCCCTGCTTCCCTCACACAAACCGCGCTATTTGATGGGCATCGGCACCCTGCGCGAGATGGCCATTGCCGTGGCCAACGGGATCGACCTGTTCGACTGCGTCTTGCCCACCCGACTCGGCCGTCATGGCACCGCCCTGGTGGGCGGTGAACGTTGGAACCTGCGCAATGCACGCTTCCGCCACGACCACACCCCCCTGGATCCGAGCTGCTCCTGTGTGGCCTGCACCGGTCACACCCGGGCCTACCTGCATCACCTGATTCGCAGCGAGGAGCTTCTGGGCCTCACCTTGTTGAGCATTCACAACATCACCCATCTGGTGCGTTTCACCTCGGCCATGGCACAAGCCATCCGCGACGGCTGTTTTTCAGAGGATTTCGCTCCCTGGGAGCCAGACTCGCCAGCCCATCACACGTGGTAGCGTCCAGCCCAACGCCTTTTTGATGCAAGGGATGGCCGCCTTCACCCTCGACCTGCTGGCACAGCTGCCCGAGGCCTATCAGGCCTTCTCTCCGCTGATCGACATTCTTCCGTTGATCCCGGTCTTCTTCCTGCTGCTGGCCTTCGTTTGGCAGGCCTCTGTGGGCTTCCGCTGAAGCCTCAGCCCATCCGGATCACCTTCAGAGCAAACGCCGGCAGCGACAGCATGCGTCGCCAGCGTGATGGCTCCTGCATGAGCCGATACAGCCATTCAAGTTGCATCCGGCACATCCAGCCGGGGGCACGTTTTTTGATGCCGGCCCAGACGTCAAAACTGCCGCCGACACCCATCCACAGTCCTGGCTGCCCGGTGCCCACGCGTTGCGACCAAGTTTCCTGGCGCGGCACCCCCAGAGCCACCAGCACGAGATCCGGCTTCAACGCCTTGAGCTGAGCCTCAACACCCGGCCAGGCCTCAGGAGCTTGATAACCGTCCACCGCGAGCGCCAGGTTGAGACCGCTGATCCGTTGCGGCAACTCCGCACGCAGCGTTGCCATCACCTCAGGTGATGCGCCCACCAGCGCCACGCGCCATCGATGGGCTGCGGCGTACTCCAGCAAGGTCCAGGCCAGTTCGATGCCCGCCGTTTTGACAACCCGGATCTGCTGACGGCCCAGGGCCCAGACCACTCCCGCACCATCGGGAATCACCAGATCAGCCGTTCCAATCGCCTGACCCAGGGCGGCATCGGCCCGAGCCGACATCGTCATCTCAGCGTTGAGGGTGACGATGCGTCCGCCGCCCCGGGCATGCAGACCGAGTGCAGCAGCACAGACATCACGGCAGGCATCCACAGGCACGCCGAGCACCTGGCAGCGGCGACGGTCATCGGGGGCGGTGCTGACAGAGTCCATGGCCATGGGCTGCGTTGGAGAATTTAGGGGCGGTAATGGATGAGGGCATGGTTGTGACGACGACGGAAACCCTTCCGCAGAACCACGCCACGACCCTTCAGCGTCTGGATCAATCCATCCAACGGGTGGTTCTCGATCGGCAGGACCCGATCAGCGGCCTGCTCCCCGCCAGCACCGCGCACACCATCCATGGCAACTACGGCGATGCCTGGGTGCGGGACTGCGTCTATTCGGTGCAGTGCGTCTGGGGACTGGCCCTGGCCCACCGCCGTGAGCAGGGGCAGAACAGCCTGCGCGCCTGGGAGCTGGAGCAGCGGGTGGTGGCCCTCATGCGCGGCCTGATGCGCTCGATGATGCGGCAGGCCGAGAAGGTGGAGCGCTTCAAAGAGAGCCTTAACCCCCTCGACGCCCTTCACGCCAAATACGACAGCTGCACCGGCGAGCCGGTGGTGGCTGACGACGCCTGGGGACATCTCCAACTCGATGCCACCTCCCTGTTTCTGCTGCAACTGGCGCAGTTGACCAAGGGCGACTGCGCGGTGGTGCAAAGCCGTGATGAAGTGGATTTCCTTCAAAACCTGGTGCACTACATCGCCAGGGCCTACCGCACCCCCGACTACGGGATCTGGGAACGGGGCGACAAAGGCAACCATGGTTTGCCGGAGCGCAATGCCAGCTCCATCGGCATGGCCAAAGCCGCCCTGGAGGCCCTGGATGGAGTTGACCTCTACGGCCCCCATGGCGACGGCAGCTGCATCCTGCTGATTCCTCAGGGGGCTATCGCACGGCTCCGGCGGGCCTTGCAAGGGCTCCTGCCGCGGGAATCCGCCAGCAAGGAAGCAGACAGTGCCTGCCTCTCGGTGATTGGTTATCCAGCCTGGGCCGTGGAGGATGCCGCCCTGGTGGAGCGCACCGGCCGGCGGATTCGACGGGAACTCGGCGGGGCTTATGGCTACAAACGCTTCCTCCGGGATGGTCACCAGACGGCGGTGGAAGACGTCAACCGCCTGCACTACGAACCGGAGGAGCTCGCCGCCTTTGAAGGGATCGAGTCGGAATGGCCGTTGTTTCTGGCCTTCGAACTGGTCACCGCCTGCTGCGAAAGGCGCTGGGACGAGGCCCGGCAACTGCACAGCCAGCTCAAGACGCTGGCCGTTGAACAGGACGGCGAACGTCTCTACCCCGAGCTCTATCAGGTGCCGGCCAGTGCCGTCGATCTGGAACGGCTCAATCCAGGCAGCCAAGAGCGGGTGGCCAACACCAACCTGCCGCTGATCTGGACCCAGAGCCTGGTGTGGCTCGGGGAAATGCTGCTGGACGATCTGATCCGTCCCGAGGACATTGACCCCTGTAGCCGCAGGGAGCCGCAGCCGCTCGGCGCCGAGACTGTTCTGGTGGCGATGGCTGCGGAGACGGATGACGTGCGCCAGGCGCTGCTGGCTGCAGAGGTACCGATCGACCCAACCTCAGTGATTTCCGTGCAGTCGTCCGACGAGCTGAAGCAACGGTTGAAAGCCGCCGGCACCAATCCGCGGCTTGAGCTCACTGGGCGCCCCGGGCACCGGGTGGAAACCGAGGACACGGCTCGGGTCTACCGCCAGGACGGCGCCATCAGTGTGTTCACCCCGTCCGTGCTGGAAGACGTCAGCAGCTATCTGGCCGATGACCCGGAGGAGCTGGTTGAAACCGTTGTGGACGAGCTGCATCTGCTGCAACGACACTGGCGCGGCATGGGACATCCCCTTCTGGTGATCCCCATTCGCGACGCAGCCCTGCAGCAGCACCGCGACGTCATCCTCAAACTGGCCCGGCAACTCGGCAGCGGCGTCATTGAAAGCATCCCTGTCCGCTTGGGCTGCCTCAGTGAACTGGTGGATCAGGCGCAGGAGGTGCAGCTGCCGCCGCTTCAACAGAAACCGGTTCCATGCTCGGAGCCAGCCAAGCCGCTCCTGCGCGACGCCACCGATCTACGGGATCTGACCGCCGCAGAGGAGCAGGAGCTGGATGACACACCGATCGAACAATTGAGCCAGCGCCTCTGGAACAGTGCGCTGCTGCATGAACAGGCGGAAGTGCTCGAGTTGCTGCAACGGCGTCTCGGCCCCCAGGGGATTCAACACAGCCCTGAGGGCCATCCGGTGGCCCTGCGCACCCTGCTTGAGGAGGTCTATCAACGGGGATTGCGTTGTGAAGACTGGAATGTGGTGCGGCGCTGTGCTGGCGCCATGGGGATGGTGCATCCCCAACTCGAAGATGCCCTCACCGATCTCCTCGTGCGCCAGAAACAGGTGGTGGTGGGGCGCAACTACACCGGCGACTCCCGGCTGCGTCAGCCGATGGACAGTGCCGCCATCGCCGAACGGATTGAAACCACCAGCGGAATCGACGGCCGTGAACGCATGCTCGAACAGGAACTCCTGCTCGCCCTCGACAGCGTGGCGCGGCGGGAGCCAGCGCTGCTGAAGGGGAGCCTCACCCTGCAGCTGGGGCAGCTGATGCTGCTGCTGATATCAGAGCTGGCTATGGAGAAAACGCTCAGTCAGGACGAAGCCTTTGAAGCCCTCTGCAGCGAAGCACCCCATGCGATTCGCAAGCGCTTGCGCGCCGTGCTCTCCGATGTGGACCATGCCAGAGCAGCCCTGCAACGCGGCGAACAGCTGCACGTGAGCGGCCGGGTGCAGTGGTCAGTGCCTGACCCCTTGGAGGAAACACCGGGGGGTGGGGACTGGCTTCAACACCGCATCCGCCTGGGTTCCTTCCAGAAAGTTCCCCGCGATTTCTATGCCGGGATCTGGTCGCTGCTGCAGCACTGCCGCGGCCTGGTGATTGGCGACAAGCTGGAGCGGCGCAATCGCCTCAACAGCAGCCTCATCCTCGAGAAGACGCCAGGGGAGCGCAATTTTGCCGCCCAGGTCGACCATTTGCTCAGTCGGATCAAGGCACCTGAATACCGACAACTCTGCAGCGAATGCCTGCTTTCGCTGATGGCCTTCGTCGAAGCCAATCCAGAGGTGCGCTTCGAGGATGACCTGGCCCTCGACGTGGTGATCGGTCATGCCGTCCGGGTGGGCTGGCAGCAGAGCCATCCCTCTCTGCGTCCAGAGAACTACCCGCAACACAAGGCCCAGGCCTGGGGGCAGTTTTATCGGTCCTCACCCGGTGATTGCCGCCGCTGGCAGGTCACGGCGTTGCGGGAACTGGCCGAAGAGCAGGGGCTGGTGTAATCCCAGTGAAAGCCCTCAGATCGGTGCGCACAGGGGCGCCCCCGTATCCGGGTGTTCAACGGCCTGCTCGATCAGGTCTGCCAGCTTGAGAGCCCGCGAAGCCTGAAGACCATCCACCGCAGGGGTCTCCCGGCCGCGAACGCACTGCAGAAAGTGCTCGAGCTCGGCATAGAGCGGTTCGATCGAAGTGGTGCTCACCTCCTCGATGAAGCCGTCATTCCGATACAGCAGCTCGCCGTGATCAGCTGAATACCACTCGTGGGCCCGGCGATGAACATGCAGGGTGTGGTTGAGGAAGTCCGTCTCCACCAGGCTCGAACGGCAATGGGCACTGAGGCTGCGGATTTTGCGGTGGCTCATCTTGCTCGCCGTCAGGCTGGCCACAACACCGTTCTCGAAACCCAACGTGGCGTTGACGTAATCGATCGGGCCTTCGGCACTGCGACCGCCGGCAGCGGCAAGCCGCACCACCGGTGCCTTCGCCAGCTCCAGCACGAGGTCGATGTCATGGATCATCAGATCCAGCACCACGGAGACGTCATTGGCCCGATCGGAGTGGGGGCTGTGGCGACGCGCCTCAAGAACCACCACCTCCTCGTTGGCCACCACCTTGGTGAGCTCACGGAAGGCAGGGTTGAACCGCTCGATGTGGCCCACCTGCAGCAGACACCCCGCCCCTGAAGCGGCCTCGATCAGTGCGGTGGCTTCGTCCTGACTGGCCGCAATCGGCTTTTCAATCAAAACGTGCACACCCGCACGCAGGCAGGCCAGACCGACGGGATGATGCAGCAGCGTGGGAACCGCGATGCAGACGGCCTCCACCTCCGAGAGCATGGCGTTGTAATCGGCGAACCAGCGGCAGCCGAATTGCTCGGTGGCGAGCTTGCCGCGCTCAGCATCCGGGTCCGCGACGCCCACCAGATCGGCATCCCGCAGAAGGCTGAGCACCCGCGCGTGGTGCCAGCCCATGTTGCCGATGCCGATCACCCCGACCTTGACCGGGACCATGGGGTCGGGAGACATCAGCGCAGGCGGTCGATTGGGAGAAGACTATCGGCCTTCAGTCGGAATCTTCCTCTGAGGTGGGGAGAACAAGCCGGACCCGCTCGATCCGCGGCCCTGCCATGGCTGTGATCTCGAACTGAAGGCCGTTGAAATGAAGCCCTTCCCCCGCGGACGGAATGTGCTGGAGCCGCTCCAGCAGGAAGCCCGCCAGGGTGTGATGGTCATCGGCCTCGGGCAGATCGAGATCGAGCTGTCGGTTGAGCTCGAAAATCTCCAGATCTCCGGCCACCAGCCAGGCACCGGGGCAGTCCTCCTCTTCGAGCAGATCCGGTTCGTCGGTCTCGGCGGGATCCTCATCACCAACGATTTCTCCGGTGAGGTCCGCAGCGGTCACCAGACCCTCGGTTCCACCGTGTTCATCCACCACCAGCAGGAGCGGCTGACCGCTGCGGATCATCGGCAGCAGTTCCGCCAGCGTGCAGGTCTCCAGCACGGGCACCGCAGGCTGGAGATACGGCTCGAGCAACGAATCGGCCTGGAGCTCACCCCGTGCGATCGGTTCGGCCATCTGACGCAGATCCAGCACGCCGCGCACGTCATCCAACGACTGGCCGATCACCGGAAAGCGGGCATGACGGGTGTGGTGCACGGCCTCCATCATTTCCGCAAAACGGACCGTGGCCGGCAGAGTGACCATCCCAGAGCGCGGCACCATCACCTCCCGCACCTGGGTGTCCCGCAGGGCGAAGACACCTTCGAGGATGTTCTTCTCATCCGGGAACAAGCCCGTGACCCGTCCAGATTCCACAAGGGTTTCCAGCTCACCAGCGGAAAGGGCTGGCACCAGCACATCCCATTGGGGAGCCAGGCCAAGCAGACGCATTAACAGGCCCGCCAGCGCCTCAAGCAGATTGAGCAGTGGGGCCAGGCAGCGCATCACCACCTCCAGCAGCGGCACCAGGCGAAGCGCCGAAGATTCCGGACGGTTCAACACCCAGGCCTTGGGCAGCAAACCAGCCACCAGCGTGGCCAGCAACACGATGCTGAGGAACAAGGCTGTGTCGCGCCAAGCGACACCCACAGACCCATCCGACCAGAGCCGCCCCCCCAGACCACGGCCAGCCCAGCCAAGGGCCACCAGCGCAAGGGTTGCACCCAGTTGAGACACCAGCAGAGCGCGCCGCAGGCGTCGCTGAAGACGCTGGATGGAACGGGCCCCGGCCTGCTCTTCCTCAACGAGCACTTCAACGCGACTGGGGCGTAGCCGCAGCAGGGCCACCTCTGCAGCCGCGAAGAAGGCCGGCAGAACCAGCAGAACAGCCAGCAGAAGAAGCCGCATCAACAGGGGGGAATGGGGGTCGCGAGGATCGAACTCGCCTTAGGCGAATTATGAGTTCGCTGCATTCACCAGATTGCTAGACCCCCATGGGGAGAGTGTTACCACAGGGGAGTCACGCTGGGGAAGTGATCGCCTGAGGGCGCATCCTGCACGGCTTCGATCGTCTCGGTGGCCGCCAGGCTGCCGTTGAAACCGCTTGAGATATCCATGGTTCGCATCGGCAGCGGCGGACTCTGCTCCTCCAGCAGGGCTCCCGTCGTGTTCTGAAGTGCAGACCCATCCCAAATCAGCGTCTGGTCAGGGAAGCCGAATCCCATGACCCCGATTCCCCTCGATGCCGCCAACTGCGATCCCCAGAAAATCGGTCAATTGATGCAGGGGGTCCACGCCCCGGGCCATGGGCGAGGTCCAGGTGTAGAAGCGACGGTTGACCAGCTCACTGGTGGTGTCCGTGGGGTGGCACACCGTGACTTCGACGGGAGCACCACCACTGCCGGGCGGAGGCGCCTCAACACTGGTGGTGCAGACCAACGGACCCGCCAACACCGATGGGCCGGCGAGCAGGAGCAGGCTCGAACCCAAGAACGACCGCAGCAGCACCGGATGAATCAGCTCTAAGCGCAAACTAAGGACATCTGCGAAGCGCGGCCAGCCCCATGTCTGAATCGTCGAGTGTCCCGACTGAGAGGGAGCAACTGCTGAACCGTCTGGCCACCCTGGCCTACCGACGCGGAGACTTCACCCTGGCTTCAGGCCGCAAGAGCGAGCACTACGTGAACTGCAAACCCGTGAGCCTGAGTGGTTCCGGTCTGGCGCTGATCAGCCGGGCGATGCTCACCCACGTGGAGGCCGATGCGCTGGCCGTGGCTGGTCTCACCCTCGGAGCAGACCCACTGGTGAGCGGTGTTGCCATGGCCGCCGCCGACCGAGGTCGGGAGCTTGATGCGCTGATCGTGCGCAAGGAAGCCAAAGGCCACGGCACCGGTGCCTGGCTGGAGGGTCCGCTCCCTGCCCCCGGGGCACGCATCACCGTGCTGGAAGATGTTGTCACCACAGGAGGCTCATCCCTCAAGGCTGTTCTGCAGCTGCGCGACGCCGGCTACAAGGTGGAGCGGGTCGTCACCATCGTCGACCGGGAAGAAGGGGGTGACGCTGCGATGACAGCTGAAAATCTTGAACTGATCAGCCTTTTCAAGCTGTCTGAAATCGCCGCCTTCACGCCGGCATGAGCAAGTTGTTTTGGGACGCCAAGGTCCCCTGGCTGCGCTTGAACGGCAGCGGAGCACGCCAGTTTCTTCAGGGGCAGACCAGTGCTGACCTCACCGCACTCCAATCCGGGGATTTGCTTCAGACCTGCTGGCTGACCGCAACGGGACGCTTGCGGGCCGTGCTGGAACTTCGTTTCGATGCAGAGGGGGCCGATGTGATCGTTCTGGCGGGAGAGGCCTCTGCCATTCACGCTGGATTTGATCAGGTGATCTTTCCAGCCGATCGGGTTCGCCTCCAACCCCTGGGCCAGTTGCGCCGACTGCAGTGGCTGGAGCCCATGGCTGCAGCCGTGTGGTGCGATCCGGATGTGCCCCTGCCGGAGCCCTGGGCATCAGGGGAAGCAGCCACCGCGACGGCTCTGGAGCAATGGCGGCTTCAAAGCGGATTCCCCCCGGGACCCGGTGAACTCAATGGCGAGACCAACCCCCTTGAGCTTGGGCTCATCGCTCAGGTCAGCACAGAGAAAGGCTGCTACCTCGGCCAGGAGACCATGGCCAAACTCATCGGCCAGGCAGGGGTGAAGCAACAACTGCGCTGTTGGAGCTGCCCCAGTCCGCTGGCGGCCGCCGCCAAGCTCACGCTGGATGGCGAGCGAGCCGGGGTGATCACCAGTGCGCTCGAACGCGATGGCACTTGGCTTGGGCTGGCCCTGGTGCGCCGCCAGTGCCTGGCCAGTCCAACGCTGGAAGGTCCCAACGGAGAACAGCTCCAGATCCGTCAACCTGAGGCGTTTCAGGATCCCGACGCCTGATCCTGTTCAAGCAACCAGTCGGCTACGGCCCAGGTGGCCAGGCAGTCGTCGCGGTTGTAATCGAAGATCCAGCGCAGCCCGTGCCTGGTGCCGCGTCGGTCGGGCCCCTCTCCCTGCCACTGCCGCCACCAGAGCAGGGCCCTGGCCCCATCCACACCGGCCTGACTCCATTGGAACCCCTGCCAAACAGCCACGGCCTTGAGGCCATAACTGGCCAGGGGTAGGCGCCAGTGATGTCTGACCCGGGCATGCACATCCACCAACCGCTGACGAAGTTGCAGCACCTCGGCCTCGGCAGCACCCTGCCGCTCAGCCATACGCCTTAAGGCCAGGCTTTCTGTCTCCCCGTAGTGGAGGATCGGCCAACCCCGATAGCGATTCAGCAACCGCTGCAAACGAAGCCAGCAACGGGCTTCACCATGCTCCGCCAGGGCCAGGATCGGGTGATACGCCACGGATGCCAGATCCCAATTTCCGCTTTTGGTTCTGGGCAACACCAGAAAACCGTGAAGGAAGTCGTGACGGGCGTCGGGATCGGATTCGATGTCGTAGAGCAGCACACCAGGACAGTCCTGCAGTTCCGGCAGTGCCGCTGAGGCATCCAAACGCTCCACCCGTCCATCCCGCTGCGCCCGGGCCTGAGCCACCAGGGATGCGGCCACCTCACCATGCTGATCCCCAAAACGCTGCAGCTGCTTGGCGAGCTGCAACGGATCAGCCCCGGCGAGATCGGACAAGCCGCGAATCCCAAGCTCCAGCAACATCTCGCGCCGCTTGGCGCCGATGCCGCTGACCTCGCTCAGATGCCCTTCCTCCGCCGCCACGGCATTGCAGGCGACACGCCAGCTGCAAAGTGAGCACTTGCGCCGGTCAGCGGCCAGCGGAGGAGGAACCGGGCTCTCGAGGTCAGAGCGCAGTTTGCGCAGCCCCTCCGACAGCTGTCGGCGCAGACTACTGGAGAGATGCAGCCGCTCCTGTTCCAGGCGCCGGCCACCACCGCCGAGCACCAGCATCGACGGAACGTCCCCCTGCTGATGCTGCTCAAGCAACAGGGCCATCAGCGCCAGCGGCAGCTGATGTTCCCGGGTGGTGCGGCGGCCCTGACGGGCCAGCACCGGTTGATAGGCGAAGTCACCCCAGCGGCTCTGCCCCTTGACCCGCCGCAGCAGTGGAGGGTGTGCCTCCAACGGCTCACCGGATGGGCCAAGCCCCTTCAGACGCAGACCCACCACAGCCTCGGCTCCGGCAGCACAGGCGGCGATGCCATGACCAGGCTTGCGGGGCAGCAAGGCCACAAAACAGCGCTGCTGGTCGTCCAGCAGGAGATTGCGATGGGCCGTCCAACGCCGCTCGGCAGGATTCCCGTGGCGATCGAGCCAGGCCTTGCGACGGCAACGCAGCCAACTGCGCAGCAACCGGTCGGTGAGAGCGTTGTCGGCAGCCGGGGTGTCACCCATCCGCCGACCCTACGGCTGCCAGCTGCTAGATCCACTGAAGTGCAGGCTGTGCCATGGCATCGGCTCCCCTCCCTCTGAGTCCAGCTCCGATCAAGTTCGGCACCGATGGCTGGCGCGGGATCACCGGCGTCGACATCACCGTTGAGCGGTTGTTGCCCGTTGCCGCTGCCGCGGCTCAGGAGCTCGCCCATCGCTCCCCCGAAGGTCTCAACAGCCGAACGGTGGTGATCGGTTACGACCGGCGCTTTCTAGCTCCAGAACTGGCGGAAGCCATCGCAGCCGCTGTGCGGGGTTGTGAACTGGAACCCCTGCTCACCGACACCGCTGTGCCCACGCCGGCCTGCAGCTGGGCCGTGGTGGAGCGCAAAGCCCTGGGAGCGTTGGTGATCACCGCCAGTCACAACCCACCGGAATGGCTGGGGCTGAAGATCAAAGGCCCCTTTGGTGGATCGGTCGAAGGAGACTTCACGGCCGCCGTGGAACGACGTCTGGCTGCCGGGGGCATCACGGCCCCGATCAAGGCGGAGGTCCCCCGGTTTGATGGACGCGGCGAGCATCTCGAAGGGCTGCGCCGCAAGCTGGACCTGAATGCCCTGGTTGCTGGCCTCAAGGCCATCAACCTCAAGGTGATCGTCGATCCGATGCACGGATCAGCCGCCGGGTGTGTGACGGAGCTGCTCGGCCCTGAAGCCGCTGGCGTTGTGGAGGAAATCCGCAGCGAACGAGATCCCTTGTTCGGCGGTCATCCGCCGGAACCCCTGGCGCCCTACCTCGGGGCATTGATCACGGCGGTGAAAGCCTCAACCGCCGCCGGAACCCCTGCCGTGGGACTGGTGTTCGATGGCGATGGTGACCGCATCGCCGCCGTGGATGAAACCGGCCGGTTCTGCAGCACCCAGCTGCTGATGCCCCTGTTGATCGATCACCTGGCCCGGGCCCGCCAGCTGCCGGGCGCCGTGGTCAAGACCGTGAGCGGTTCGGATCTGATGCGGCTGGTGGCGGAAGCCCAGGGGCGGAAGGTTCTGGAACTCGCGGTGGGCTTCAAATACATCGCCGCAGAGATGCTGGCCGGAGATGTACTGATCGGCGGCGAGGAATCGGGTGGTGTCGGCTTCGGCATGCACCTGCCTGAGCGTGACGCTCTGTTCGCGGCGATGCTGGTGTTGGAAGCCCTTGTGGAAGGCAAGCAACCCCTGGGAGCGCGGCTGGATGCACTTCAGCAAGAGCATGGAGGCAGCAGTCACTACGACCGGCTCGACCTGCGCCTAGCCGACATGGAGGCACGCCGGCGGCTCGAGATGCTGCTGGCCCAGAGCACGCCATCGATCGTCGCTGGCGCAGAGGTGCTGGAGGTGATCAGCACCGACGGGATCAAACTGAGAATGGGACCGAGCCACTGGCTGATGCTGCGCTTCTCTGGCACGGAACCGCTGCTGCGGCTCTACTGCGAAGGGCCCGATGCCGATCGGGTGAACGAGGTGCTCGCCTGGGCCCGCGAGTTTGCGGAGGCCGCATGAAGACCCTTGTGATCGCCAGCGGCAATGCCGGCAAGATTCGTGAATTCCAGGGCCTGCTGCAGGCCCTGCCCGTCAGCGTGCAACCCCAGCCAGACGGATTGGAGGTGGAGGAGACGGGCACCACCTTTGCCGCCAATGCCCGGCTCAAGGCTCAGGCGGTTGCAGCCGCCACAGGGGAATGGGCCCTGGCCGACGATTCAGGCCTCAGCGTCGATGTCCTCGATGGCGCCCCGGGTGTTCACTCCGCCCGCTATGCCCCCACCGACCCGGAACGGATTGCCCGGGTGCTGAAGGCCCTGAACGGCTCAGACCAACGCCGCGCCTACTTCTGCGCCGCGCTCTGTGTCGCCGCTCCAGACGGCACGATCCTGCTGGAGGTGGAAGGCCGTTGTGATGGCTTGATCACGACCGCACCCCGAGGGGATCAAGGCTTTGGCTACGACCCGATCTTTGAAGTCGAGGGAACCGGCCGCACCTTCGCCGAGATGCCCTTGGCTGAGAAAAAACAGCACGGCCACCGCGGCAAAGCCTTCAGCCTCCTGGAACCCCGTCTGCGTGAGTTACTCCAAGCCAGCTGAAAAGGAACCACGGATTCCCAGCCCCCGGACCACGCTCTGCATAGTGATCCCGATGCCAATCAATGCAGGCAGTAATCCAGCTTGAGGGTGAGGCTCTGACTGGGCTTGGGAGCCTCACCAGGCCTGAAGCTCGCCTCCCCCATGCGCGCAGCCATCGCCATGGATCGATAAGTCGAACCACGCTGGTCAATCAGCAACAACTCCACCTTGCGCAGGCCGAGAGCCCGTGCTGTGGCTTCGGCGCGACGTTGCCCCGTCTCCAGAGCTTGTTTCAGCAACTGATCCGCCAATGAGGCACTGCTTGAGCTCGACGCCAAGGACGTCATGCCCTGCAGTCGAACACCCGGCAAGCGACCGGGGGCCTGAATCACTGCGTCGTAATTCTCACGGCTCACCTCGCCGGTGATGGTGGTGCTCGCCCGCTCCAGCCGTGGTCCCGACGTGCCTCCCCCAACGGGGTAGCTCCGGGGTGCAGGGATCGTAAGCCGTCCCATCGCCAGGGGCTGAATGACCTGACGCGCCTTCGCCAAACGGTCGTTTAAAGCAGTCATCGCAGCATCCTTGCTGGCATGTTCAGCGTCGAGACCGAGCGAGAGCGAAAGCGATCGCTACGGCTCGTTCCACGCTCGTTCACCTGGATCTGAAGCAGGGTGCCGTTGCAAACGCGCTCCCCAGCCCTCAGGGGGAATGACGCCACAGCACTCAGCCCGAAGAGAACGGGCGCGGCGACCTTCACAGCGCCCCAGAGTCGATTCGTCATGCCGAGCCTTCTGTTGGATCCCCATGCTGGCGAGCCTGGAGCGGCAAACCCTGCTCAACCATGACCGGCCTGTATCAAGCCGTGACTCATCCCGCCGCCCAGCTCCCGTGCAGGCCATGGGGAACGGCCAACGGCAGCTCAAGCACCGCCACCTCAGACAGATCACGGGCGTTGAGGATCACCAGATCGGATGCGGCCCGGGCCCCGTTCCACACCAGATCCAGCACCCAACCGTCGTCCTCCGATTCAGCGCCAGGGCGCCGCACCATCAGCGGCTCACTGACAAAACCGCGGGGCGCCGCACTCCAGGTGTGGGTCGCCCCGGAGTCCAGATCAAGTTTCTGAATGGCCTGCAACGGATCGTTGCCCGTCTCCCGCTCCGCCACCGCCATCCAGGCGTAGCGAGCACTGAGGCCCTGACGCTCGGGGTTGACCATGGCGAACTCACAGGTGCGCTCGCTAATCCGCTCGGTCTGAACCGATTCACGGCTGAGATCAAGACGGCAACGGTGCAGAATCCCCTCCGGAACCGTGTCGAAATTCACCTCGGCGAAATCCTCATCAGGTCCGATGGACGGGAAATCGTCGTAGACGATGCTCTCCACCACAACGTGATCGCCATCCTCAAAGGCATTGAGGTGGTGGAAAACGAAGCCGTCGGGGGCTTCGAGGATGCGGGGCTTCTGACCAGCGAAGCGACCGGAATCACGGGGGATCAGCCAGAAACGCCCCTTGCCGCCGGGTTGAGATGCCAGGCACTGGGCCGCACCCTTTTCGCCGGTCACAAACGGCAGGGGATTGAAGGCGATGGCGTTCTGGAGGAACACCACCCAGTTGGGGGTAATGGCGAAGTCGTGGAGAAAGGCGAAGCCGGGGAAGCTGTCGGAACGGTCGTGCAACAAGGCGCCGGCCTCCGGGCCATCGGTGGCGAACTCCATCAGACGGATGGTGCTGCGGGGCCCGGTCTTAACTCCGAAGGTGACCATGCAGGGCCGGCCGTTATGACCAGGATCGAAGCGGGGGTGGGCACTGAAAGCCTCGCCCTTTTTCAACACACCATCGAGTCGTGAAAGACCGCGGGTCTCCAGGCTGCGGGGATCGAGCGCATGGGGTTCCGCCGCCTCCCAGAGGGCAAGCAGCTGATCGCCCAGACGCACCACATTGGTGTTGGCGATGTTCTTCAGGCGCAGATCAAAGGCATTGGCCAGCCGACCACCCGGCTTCTGGCTGCCGAACACACCTCGGTAGAGCACCTTGCCGGCCTTCTCCTCCGCCAGCCAACCCTCGGTGCGCACATAACGGTTGCTAAGGGAAACGCTGCCGTTCTCAAACCGCATCGCCGCGATCATGCCGTCGCCATCAAAGGGGTGATGCACGCGATGCCCATCACGCTCAAGACGTCCGGGGCCATTGCGATAAAAGGTGCCCTGAAGTTCGGCAGGGACCACGCCACGCACCGGCGTCAGCGCCACGTCGGTGAGTTCCTGCTCAACGTTCACAAAGGCGCTGGCCCAGTCGCTGCGGTCGTAGCTGCGGGCGGGGGCGACGGTCACGGGCAAACGATCAACGTTCGCCCATCCTCTCGTAACGGACTGTGAAGCGCGGAGCCGCCCTCAGCTGGCGCCGGCCTGCTCCAGCACGCCTTTGCTGCTGGGGATGGCGCCGGCCCGGCGTGGATCCACCTCCGTGGCCATGCGCAGGGCCCGGGCAAAGGCCTTGAAGCAGGCTTCAACGATGTGGTGGGAGTTGGCCCCATCCAGCTGCCGGATGTGGAGGGTCAGCCCGCTGTTGTTGACCACCGCCACGAAGAACTCCTTCACCAGCTCGGCGTCATACGTGCCGATCTTCTGGCTGGGAATCGCGAGGCTGTAGCTGAGGTGGGGGCGACCGGAACAATCCAGGGCCACCTGCACCAGGGCTTCATCCAGTGGTGCCACGAAGTGACCGAAGCGATGAATGCCGCGCCGGTCCCCCAGGGCCTGGGCCAGGGCCTGCCCCACGGCAATGCCCACGTCCTCATTGGTGTGGTGATCGTCGATGTGAGTGTCTCCCACCGCATTGATCTCCAGATCGATCAGGCCATGGCTGCTGATCTGATGAAGCATGTGGTCGAGAAACGGCACACCAGTACTGGCCTGGCACTGGCCGGAGCCGTCCAGATCCAGACGCACCTTCACGTCGGTTTCACCAGTGACCCGATGGATCGTTCCCTGACGTGCCATCACCCGAGCTTCAGTGCCCTCATCGTGCCTCACATTCCGGTGACGCAGTAGCCCGCATCCACGTAGATGGTCTGACCGGAGATGCCGCTGGCCAGATCGCTGAGCAGGAAGGCAGCGGTACCACCCACTTCCATCTGGGTGACGGTTCGGCGCAGAGGAGCCTTCTCCTCCACGTTGTGGATCATGTCGAGAATGCCACCGATGGCGGAGCTGGCCAGGGTGCGGATCGGGCCGGCGCTGATGGCATTGACGCGCACCTGCTTTTCGGGGCCCAGCTCTGCCGCCAGGTAGCGAACGGACGCCTCCAAAGCCGCCTTGGCGACGCCCATCACGTTGTAGTTGGGGATCGCCCGCTCAGCACCGAGGTAGGAGAGCGTGATCACACCGGCCTTTTCGCTGAACAGCGGCTTGGCATGGGCGCAGAGGGGCGCCAGGGAATAAGCGCTGATGTCGAGGGAACGGGCAAAACCCTCAGCGGTGGTGGCGCTGTAGTCACCGATCAGCTCTTCCTTGCCGGCAAAGGCCAGGCAGTGCACCAGACCGTCGAGGACGCCCCACTTCTCCTTGATCTCGCCGAAGACCTCAGCCATCTGGTCGGCATCTTGCACATTCAGAGGCAGAAACAGACTGGGCTCCAGAGGAGCGGTGAGTTCGCGCACCTTGGCCTCAAAGCGGCCCTTGTCGTCAGGCAGGTAGGTGATGCCCAGTTCGGCACCGGCCGCTTTCAGCTGCTGAGCGATGCCCCAGGCGATCGAACGGTTGTTGGCGATGCCGGTGACGAGAATCTTCTTGCCGGTGAGATCAAGCAGCATCGGGACAGACCGGAACGGGTTGAATTCGCGCGATTCTCCCCCATCCCCCGCCAAGATCACCGCTCCTTTGCTGACAAAGGCCGGTGCCCAGCGCTGCGTCACCCCCGATCAACGGCGACCTGCCGCGGCAATTCGCGTCCCGCTATGCCCTCAACACCCTGTTGGCGCAAGAGTTCCCAGGGGCGGAGGGAGAACTCAGCCCGATCCGCGGTGGGCGTGAAGCAGCCGAAGACAAACTGCGGCGCATTAACGCAAGGCGCTACGCCAAAAGTCGCAATCACCTCAAGGGTGCGGTCACCGGGCTGTCGCCCTACATCCGTCACGGCGTGCTGACCCTCGCGGAGGTGCGCGATTCAGTGTTTGCACGGATCCGCAACCGCGATGAGGGCGGAAAGTTGATCAACGAACTCGGCTGGCGGGACTTCTGGCAACGGATGTGGCTCGATCTGGGGGATGGCATCCATGACGATCAGGAACCGTTCAAAACAGGCCATGACGCCGGGGCCTATGCCCGGGAGCTGCCGGCCGATGTGCGGGCAGGGAGCACGGGGCTGGCCTGCATGGATAGCTTCCACGATCAACTGGTAACGACCGGCTGGCTGCACAACCACGCCCGCATGTGGATGGCCGCCTGGCTCGTGCACTGGCGACGGGTGCACTGGAAAGCCGGAGCCGACTGGTTCCTGGAGCACCTACTGGATGGCGATCCGGCCAGCAACCATCTGAGCTGGCAGTGGGTGGCCAGCACCTTCAGCCACAAGCCCTACTTCTTCAACCGCGGCAACCTGGAGCGCTATAGCGACGGGCACTACTGCGACAGCTGCCCCAGTGCAAACAGCTGCCCATTCGAAGGCAGCTACGACCAACTGGAGAACCAGCTGTTCTCCCCGATGCCGGCCATACGGGAGACCGGCAACAACCGCAACCAACAGCGCAACAGCCAACGCCGGAGCAGCGGAGGCGCCAATGCCGCCCTGGCCCGTCCCAAGCGATAAGCAGGAGATTCCTCAATGACATTTCAACGCCCAATCCTCTGGATTCATGAGGAGGCCCTTGGTGCCAACAACCCAGCGCTGCAGGCCTGGCCCGAGGCACCAGCGGTGTTCGTGTTCGACACCCGCTGGATCCAAGAGGCACGAATCAGCCGCAAACGGCTCGGCTTCCTCTACGAAAACGCCCTCGACCTTCCTCTAACCCTGCGCAAAGGGGATGTAGCCGATGAGGTACTGGCCTTTGCCCGCCGCCATCATGCCGATGGTGTGGTGAGCAGCAGTGCGGTGGATCCACGCCTGGAGCGCATCGGTGAGGCCATCGATGCAGAACTGCCGCTGGAACTGCTGGATCCCGAACCGTTCGTGGAACTGCCGCGGCCACCCCGGCTGGGGCGGTTCAGCCGCTACTGGCGCGACGCCGAAGGGGTGGTGTGGGAGGGCTACTCACCAGCCCGTTGATCCCTGAGCAGCTGCCGGGCCCGCTTCAATTCCTCCACGGGATTGGTGAGCAGGTCTTCTTCCTCGAGTGAGGGCAGCTGCACGGGAACCACCTGATTGTCGTTCCGGGGCGGCTCGATCCACTGCCAGCGGTCTTCCGGAGCGCGCGCCTGGCACAGAGCTTTCAGCTCGCTCTTCAACAGGCCACGCACATCGCGCCGGGCCACGGCATCAAAAAACTCCTCACGGGTCGCCAGCCCGGAACTGAACGGTGTGGATCCATTGCCGTTGAACAAGCGAGCTGGATCCGGCAGCCATCGGGGACGACACACCCCCGGGAAGCTGGTGTCTGTCTCCAAATAGATGTGGAGGCCGTAGCCATCGGGTTGGTTGACCACAGCCACCCCGTCATGGGGGGTGTAGCGCTGCAGCGGGAACAACCGCCAGCTGGGCGGTTCCTTGGGCGCACCGCAGGCCACCAGCAGCAGTGCAACTCCCCAAAGCAGTCGCAGGCGCGGCATCCATCACCACCGGAGGTGGTCATCCTGAAGCAGATTCGCCGCATCTGCCTGCGCGTTATGGCCCTGACACCATCCACGATGCTGGCGCTCGGCACAGGCCTACCTGGTTTTGATCTGCCCCAGGTCAAGGGCGGCCGACTAAACAGCCAATCGCTGGACGACCGTCCGGTGCTGCTGATGGTGCTTTGTGCCCATTGTCCGTTTGTGAAACACGTGGAGCCAGAGCTCACCAGGCTGGACAACGATTTCAGCGATGGGGTGCAGCTGATCGGCGTCAGCAGCAACAGCCTGATCACCCACCCCCAGGACGGGCCGGAACAATTGGCGGCTCAGGCTCAACAGCACGGCTGGAGCTTTCCCTACCTGCTGGATCAACAGCAAAGCCTGGCCCGAGCTCTCCGAGCCGCCTGCACGCCGGAGTTCTATCTGTTTTCAACCGATGGCGAAGGCCTGCAGACCCTGCGCTATCGCGGCCAGTTGGACGGCAGCCGACCTGGCAACGATCAGCCCCTCGACGGCCGGGATCTGCGGGCCGCCCTCCAGGCCGTGCTGACGGGATCCCCCGTCAACCCAGACCAGACCGCCTCTGTGGGCTGCAATGTGAAGTGGAACCCCGGACAGGAGCCGGAGTGGTTCGACTGAGCCACTTAAGCTTTGCTTTATGCAAGTACCTCCCTTCAGCCTCAGCCAGCAGATCGACGATCTTGGCGTGGACCTCGAAGAGGCGGTGCTCGAGGTATTGCGCAGCGGTCAGTACATCGGTGGACCGCAAATCAAACGCTTCGAGGAGGCCTTTGCCGCCAGCGTTGGCTGCGAGCACGCCGTGGGCTGCAACAGCGGCACCGACGCTCTGATCCTCGCCCTGCGCGGCCTGGGCATTGGCGCCGGCGACGAGGTAATCACTTGCTCGTTCAGTTTTTTCGCCACAGCTGAGGCCATCAGCGCCGTCGGCGCCACGCCGGTGTTCGTGGATGTCGACCCCAGCACCTACCTGATCGATTTCGATCAGATCGAAGCCGCCATCACCCCCGCCACCAGGGCCCTGATGCCGGTTCACCTGTTCGGGCGTGCGGTGAACATGACCCGGCTGATGGCCATTGCCGAACGCCATCAGCTCAAGGTGATCGAAGACTGCGCCCAGGCGTCGGGAGCCCGCTGGCAGGGCCAGGCGGTGGGCAGCTTCGGCAATGCGGGCTGCTTCAGCTTCTTCCCCACCAAGAACCTCGGCGCGGCGGGCGATGGCGGTGCTGTCACCACCAGCGATGCCCAACTGGCCCAGGCCATGCGTGAGCTGGCCGTGCACGGCATGCCCGAGCGGTACTTGCACACCAGCCTTGGCTACAACAGCCGGCTGGATGCGATCCAAGCAGCGGTGCTGAACGTGAAGCTGCCGAAGGTCGAGGAGTGGATCAGCAAACGCACCAGCATTGCCGAGCGTTACCGGGATGCCCTTGGCGATCTCCACGGGCTCACCCTGCCGACAGCCGACGACGGTCACAGCTGGAACCAGTTCGTGGTGCGCATCGGCAGTTGCCCCACCGGCCAGCCGCTCTGCAACGCCAGCTGCAATCCCTCCAGCACCAGTGCACGCCACGGCATCCCCGAGAGCTGCTGTCGCGACTGGGTCAAGCAGACCCTGCAGGAGCGTGGGGTAAGCACGATCATCTACTACCCCATTCCAATCCACCGGCAGCCGGCCTACGCCCACCTGGGCTTGAAGCAGGGATCACTGCCTATTACAGAACAGCTCTGCAGCCAGGTGCTGAGCCTGCCGATCTTCCCGGAGCTAACGGTCGACCAGCAACAGGCAGTGATCGACACCGTGCGCCAGTTGCTGGGATCCAACACACCAGCTCAATTCCGCCGCGGCGACGACCGTGATCAGGACCGGATGGTGGCGTAAAGCGCCTTGAACCTGGCCTGCTGGGTTTTGTGATTCACGAGAGGCTCGGGGTAATCGCGTCTCTCGAGAGCTCCGATCTCACCGCTGAGCAGATCCTTTGTGTTCACATGGCGGAGCTCAGGCACCCACTGGCGGATGTAGTCGCCAGCTGAATCGAATTTGGAGGCCTGGGTGGCGGGGTTGAAGATGCGCAAGGGCTTGGGGTCCATGCCACTGCTGGCGCTCCACTGCCAACCACCGTTGTTGGCGGCCAGGTCACCGTCCACCTCGAGTTCCATGAAGGCGCGCTCGCCCCAGCGCCAGTCGCAGATCAGGTCTTTGACCAGATAGGAGGCCACGATCATGCGGCAGCGGTTGTGCATCCAACCGGTCTGGTTGAGCTGACGCATGGCGGCATCGATGATCGGCATGCCGGTCTGCCCCTCCTTCCAGAAGTCGAACCAGTCCTCGTTGTTCTCCCAGGGGAAGCGGCGCCACTGCTCGCGGTAGGGGCCATCGGCCAGTTCCGGGAAATGAAACAGAGCCTGCTGGTAAAACTCGCGCCAGCCCAGCTCCTGCTCCCATACTGCAATGGCCTGCAAGTGTTCCTCGCTGCGGGCTTGCTCTCTGGAGTCCTGGGCGGCACACCAGGCCTGGCGAGGGCTGATCGTGCCGACGCTCAGGGCCGCACTGAGATAAGAAGTGCCTGGTGTTCCTGGAAAATTGCGATCAGGCTCATAGCCGAGCAGCGGCCCATCACAGAAGCTGGTGAGTTGCTCCAGGGCCGCCGCTTCTCCAGGACGACAAGGGCAGATCTCGGCGCCCTTGAAACCATGGCTCTCCCTCAGATCCGCGAGCGGATCTCCGGCCGGCACTTGAGCGGGATCAAGATCCACCAGCCCGGTGGGGGCAGCAACGGTGCTGGGTTGCTTGGCCAGCACCTGGCCGCGCCAGTTGCGCAGGAACGGGCCATACACGCGATATGGGTCACCACCACCGGTCTTGAGCAGCTCCGGAGCGATCAGCAGCTGATCCCAATCCACCAACACCTTGCGGCCATCGGCCTGCAGTTTTTTGGCCACCTGGCGGTCCCGCTCACGGGCATAGGGCTCGACGTCGCGGTTCCAGACCACAGCATCAGCACCGATCTGCTGGGCTAACTGCGGCAGTAACGCCACCGGGTCTCCTTTGACAATCAGCAACCGGCTTCCGGCCTCCCGCCAGCGCCGTTGCAGTTCCACCAGGCTCTCGATCAGAAACCACAGCCGGGCCGGCGCCATCGGCGGCAGATGATCCGGCGGGTTGATCAGCTGCGGGTCGAGCACGTACACCCCCGTCACCGCCGGACTGATGTCTGTAGCAGCCACCAAACCAAGGTTGTCCGCCAGGCGCAGGTCGCGGCGATGCCAAAACAGAACGCGGGAGCTGGTCATCAGAGGCCGAGAAGCTGCTTGGCACGGAACCAGGCGGTCACGCTTTTGCCATCGAGCCATTCGTCGCCCGAGGCCAATGCTGCATCCAGCTGAGCTGGGCTCATCAGCACCACCTCCAGATCTTCGTCGTCATCGCCGGCTGGCGGGTTCTCCAAGGGCGTGAGCTCCCGGGCCAGGAAGCAATGGATCACTTCATCGGAATAACCAGGGCAGGGAAGCATCGGCCCCAGCACATCCCACTGCGCAGCGCTGTAGCCGGCTTCCTCCCCCAGCTCCCGCTGCATCGATTCCAGTGGATCTTCGCCATCTTCAAGCGTGCCGGCAGGGAATTCGAGCAAGCGGGCCTGAACCGCAAAGCGGTACTGACGCAGCAACACCACCTGGCCATCGTTGGTGATCGGCACCGCCAGAGAGGCGCCTGGGTGACGAATCATCCCAAAGGTGGCCTCGACACCCATCGGCAACTTGATCCTGTTGCGCTCGAAACGGAGCTTGCGAGCATCCACCACTTCAACGGTGTCCAGCAGCTCGAACGGTTCCGGCGACGGCAGGGGCGCCATGGCTCAAGGGCATTGCTAGGGCCCAGCATGGCGGGTAAACCCAGCCCCCGTGTCGTCTGCCTTGACCGAAACAGGCCCGCAACCACTGCCCCGTCGGCGCCAGGTCCAGCTGCTCAAGGCCCTGGCCCTCGAGGCGGGATGGCGCCATCTGGCTCTGCTGAGTGGCCTGAGCACCCTCAACAGCTTGCTCGATATCGCCGGCCTCGGCCTGGCGGTAACGCTGCTGCTGGGATCAGGCTCCAGCACGGACGCCGCACCACTGATCGGCGGCCTTCCCATTGCCGCCAGCCTCGGGCTGCTGGTCGGCCTCATCCTGCTGCGGGGTCTGATCCAGGCCCAGGTCGACATCAACCGGGAACGGCTGCGCTCCGGCTTCACCGATCGACTTCGGCAACAGCTGCTGCATGAAGTGTTCGAGGCTTCATCAGCCCAACTCGACCGGCTGGGACGCGGTGAGCTGCTCGCCCTGCTGATGGCCGACATCAACCGCACGGCACTGAGCCTGGATCAGGCGGTGCGCATGGGGCAGTCGCTTCTGGCGATGACGATCTATCTCGCCAGCGTGCTGCTGGTGGGCCAGGCCACCGCCTGGCCGCTGTTGCTGGCACTGTTGGCCACCACTGCAGCGGCGTTGCTGCAGCGCTCCGGCAGTTGGGGACTGGGGCGGATCCAGAGCCGCCTCAATGCCGCCTTGCAACGCACCGTCGGCGATGGGCTGCATGGCCTCAAGGCCCTGCGCGCAGCAACGGCGGAGGCCTGGCTGCTGCAGCGCTTCGCCAGGGAAACCGCCGAAGGACGCTGGCTGCTGCGGGAACGGGTGCGCCGCCGGGCCAGCTTCAACGCCTGGCGCGACACCCTGGTGGTGGCCGTCGCCGGTCTCTGGATGCTGCTCCAGGGCGAAACCCTGACAGCCGAAGTCCTCACGACCACCCTGGTGCTGGCCTACCGGGCCAGCGCATCCCTGAGCACGGTGGTGCAAGCTCGCCGGCTCTGCCTGGGGAACCTGCCGGGCTATGAAGCACTGCGGCAACGGCGCGGTCAACTGATCCCCCGCCAAGGCGAAGCCAGCGACCTCACCATCACTGACGACACGCTGTCGAGGCTCAGCCGTCAACGCTGGCATCAGTTGCAGTGGAGCCGTCGTGATGACGAAACACAAAGCCTGGATTCCCTCTGCCTGCGCGCCAACGGACTGGTCGCGATCACCGGACCCTCCGGCAGCGGCAAGACCACCCTGCTCGATCGGATCTGCGGGTTGCTCCGCGAAGAAGACAGCCATTGGCAGCTGAGCTGCGATGGGGGGGGCCTGGTCGCTGAGCGGGCTGGCCGGCGCTCGGCAGATGCACCAGCTGATCGCCTACGCGCCCCAGAACGCCGTGCTGTTTGAGGCCAGCCTGCGCGAGAACCTGCTTCTAGGGGCTGAATGCCCACAGCAAGACATCGCAGCCTGGCTGCAGCGGCTGGGCCTGGCCCACCTGCTGGAGCGACCCGACGGTCTGGATGCAGCGCTGGCCCTGGCGCAGGATCCGTTTTCAGGCGGCGAGATTCACCGGCTCGGCCTGCTTCGCGCCTGGCTGCGCGACAAGCCGATGGAGGTGCTCGATGAGCCCACCGCTTTCCTCGATGCCAAGGCCGCTGAGCAGGTTCGTTCGGTGATTCGCGAACGTGCCGAGCAACGGCTGATGCTGATCAGCAGTCATGACCCGGAGCTCCTGGCCCAGGCCGATCAGGTGATCACGGTGCAGCCGAGCCCTGCATCGCTTCCAGCAACGGCGCCAGCACGAAACGCCTGAGATGCAGGCGTGGATGCGGGAGCTGTAGGCGCGGGTGCTCCATCCGCAGCTCACCCCAAAACAGCAGATCCAGATCGAGGCTGCGCGGCCCCCAGAGCTGTTCCCGCGATCGGTCGCGGCCGAACTGCTGTTCCAACCGCTGGAGCTCATCCAGCAATTGCAGTGCGGAGGCCTCGCTTGGCGAGGCTCGCAGCCCCTCCACCAGCATCACGGCATTGCAGTAGCGGGGCTGGTCCGGGGGGCCACCTACGGGGGCGGTGTCGTGCAGGGATGACCAGCGGCAAACCAGCTCCTGATCGGACCAGACCCTGAGCAGATCCTCCAGCAAAGGCCGCACCGCCACCAACGTCTCGCGCGGCGATCCCGCCGCACTGGGCCGGTTCGCCCCCAGCGCCACCGCAACAGAAGCGTCATCGATGGAGGGCATCAGCGAGACTGGCGCGCACGAACGGGCTAAACGCGTCCATGGTGGCAACCGGAGTAGCGGTGAAGGACGACCAGGCCACCCGCGCCTTTCCGCTGGCAGCGATCACGGGCCATGGCACGTTGAAGCTGGCCCTCCTGCTGGCGGCTGTGGATCCTGGGTTGGGCGGTGTGGTGATCGCGGGGGGACGCGGCACCGGCAAATCAGTTTTGGCTCGGGGGCTGCATGCCCTGCTGCCCCCGATCGACATCCTCGATGCCGAAGGGGGTGTCGGCCGCAACCTCGATCCCCAGAACCCAGAGGAATGGGACGACACCACCCGTGAGCGATTCACAGGCGAAGCACCGTCCACGGTCATTCCCGCCCCCTTCGTGCAGATCCCCCTTGGCATCACCGAAGACCGTTTGGTGGGAGCTGTGGACGTGGCCGCTTCACTCTCCAGTGGCAGTGCAGTTTTTCAGCCGGGACTGCTGGCGGATGCCCATCGCGGCGTGCTCTACGTCGATGAGCTCAATCTTCTTGACGACGGCATAGTCAACCTGATGCTGGCGGCGGTGGGCAGCGGCGAAAACCGAGTCGAACGGGAAGGTCTCAGCCTCAGCCACCCCTGCCGGCCGCTGCTAATCGCCACGTACAACCCTGAGGAGGGCAACGTCCGCGATCACCTGCTGGATCGTTTCGCCATCGCGCTCTCCGCCAACCAGCTCGTTAGCACCGAGCAGCGGGTGGAGATCACCAACGCAGTGATCAGCCATGGGCAGTGCAGCCGCAGCTTTGCCGAAAAGTGGAGCGAAGAAACCGACGCCCTGGCCACCCAGCTGCTGCTGGCCCGCCAATGGTTGCCGGATGTTCAGATCAGCGGCGAACAGATCGAGTACCTGGTGACTGAGGCCATCCGAGGAGGCGTCGAAGGGCACCGCTCCGAGCTCTACGCCGTGCGGGTGGCCAAGGCCCATGCCGCCCTCAGCGGCCGGGACCAGGTGGAAGCCGACGACCTCCAGGTGGCCGTCGCCTTGGTGATCGCGCCGCGGGCATCGCAGATGCCACCACCGGACCAACAGATGGAACCACCGCCACCGGAGGATCAGGAACCGCCACCGCCGCCCCAGGACCAGGGCGACCAGGAGCAGGAGAATCCGCCGCCGCCGGAGGGATCCAGCGAAGAGGAGAACGACCCTCCGGAAGACAACAATGACGACGACAACTCCGACGACGATGAGGGCGACGGTGAGGAAGATCAGGCCCCACCAGCGGTGCCCGAGGAGTTCATGCTCGATCCCGAAGCGATCGAGGTGGACCCTGATCTGCTGCTGTTCAATGCCGCGAAGGCGAAAAGCGGCAACAGCGGCAGCCGTTCAGTTGTGCTGAGCGACAGCCGTGGTCGCTACGTGAAACCGATGCTTCCCCGCGGACCGGTTCGCCGCATCGCCGTCGACGCCACCCTGAGAGCAGCGGCGCCTTATCAGAAGATTCGCCGCGAACGGGAACCGGGCCGCTCCGTGATCGTGGAAGAGGGCGATCTGCGGGCCAAGCTGCTGCAGCGCAAAGCCGGTGCCCTGGTGGTGTTCCTTGTGGATGCCAGCGGCTCGATGGCCCTGAACCGGATGCAGAGCGCCAAGGGCGCCGTGATCCGCCTGCTCACCGAGGCCTACGAAAACCGCGATGAAGTGGCTCTGATCCCCTTCCGAGGTGATCAAGCCGAAGTGCTGCTCCCTCCCACCCGCTCGATCACGGCGGCGCGCCGCCGCCTGGAATCGATGCCCTGCGGCGGCGGTTCACCCCTGGCCCATGGCCTCACGCAAGCGGCCCGCGTTGGTGCCAATGCGCTGGCCACGGGGGATCTCGGCCAGGTTGTGGTGGTGGCCATCACTGACGGACGCGGCAACGTGCCCCTGAGCACCTCTCTCGGTCAACCCGAACTGGAAGGCGAAGAGAAACCCGACCTCAAGCAAGAGGTGCTGGACGTCGCCGCCCGCTACCGGATGCTCGGGATCAAGCTGCTGGTGATCGACACCGAGCGCAAGTTCATCGGCAGCGGCATGGGCAAGGACCTCGCCGAAGCCGCAGGCGGCAAATACGTACAGCTGCCCAAGGCCAGCGATCAAGCGATCGCAGCGGTTGCAATGGACGCCATCAGCAACATATAGGCGGCACGATCGGCTCGAAATCGTGCCAACACCGACCCGATCTCGAGCCTATCGAGCGGTATGTGCCGGATAAATTTCGCCGAACAATTCACCCAAGCCGATGGTGAGATTACGTACGCCCTTCATGAACTCAGGATCACCTGTGAGCCGAGCCACATCACTGCCCACAGCATTGATCTTGGCGGAGAGCTCCGCGGCATTGGCGACCGTTTGCTGGAGCCCACTCAGCGTCTGGGGATTGTCGAGGGAGGCCACGATGTTGTTCATGTGAGCCGTCGCCGTCTCCAGATTGCGAATCACAGGAGCGGCCTTTGCAAGATCGTCCTGCAGTTGCAGCGTCAGAGCCTCGAATTTCTTCGTGGTGGCATTAATCAGCTCAAGGGAGGCAGCCATATTGGGGATCACCCTTTCTTCCTGCACCTGGGCCAGCAGCTCCTGCATGGTTGCAGTCACGGTGGAAAGGCTGGGGACCTCTTGCCCCACAACGGTTCCACCGCTGCAGAGTTGTCGCGTTGGCTGACAGCCAGGCGCTTGAGGGAGGGGTGCATCCTGCGGAAGCGGGGTTCCGCTGCTGAGCAGTGCCACCTGCGCATCCCCACCCAGCAGAGAACCAGCCCCCACCGTGGCGGTCACAGGCAGAGACAAGCGCAGGTCTCCCTTGTTGATCTCAAGCTCAGCCACCACCGCCTCAGGTGTGACCGCAATCGAGCGCACGGAACCCACCGTTATTACCCGATAGGTGACAGGTGAACGCTCCGCCAGTCCTGCCGCATCATTGAAACGAGCGGTCACCGTCCAGTAGCTGGCCCCCAAACGAACGCCTCGCAACCACAGGGTGGTTGAAGCAAATCCGACAATGCCACCGACCACTGTGAATCCGACGATGGCATCACGAACGCTGCGTCGCATGGTGATCAGTGCTCCGCCGGTTGCATTGGTCCGCGCAGGCTACCCGTCCTGAACTGGACGACATAGGGATTTTCTGTGGTGCGAAACTCCTCCACCGACCCTTCCCACCGGAACTGTCCGTCGTAAAGCATCAACACCCGTTCCGCAGATCGTTCGATCGTGCTGCGCACGTGGCTCACCACCACTGAACATCCATGAGCCACGGTGGTGGTTTTGACAATCAAGTCCTCGATCCGCGTGCACGCCACGGGGTCAAGCCCAGCGGTGGGCTCGTCGTACAACAGCAAGGGCATCGATTGATCCCCCCTCTGAGGATCATCAATCAGGGCACGGGCAAAGCTCACCCGCTTCTGCATCCCTCCACTCAACTCACCGGCATAGAGGTGAGCCACGTCATAGAGCCCCACCGCCTCCAGGCAGGCATGCACACGATCGCGAATCTCTTGCCGCGACAGCTGTGCCCGTTCCCGCAGCAGAAAGCCAACGTTCTCCTCAACTGTGAGCGATGCCAACAGAGCGGGGTTTTGAAACACCAGCCGCACGTCCGGTGGATCGGTCTGGTCCAGTCGCAGGTAGGTCTGGGCTTTGTTGAACAAGCGCAGCTCACCACTGGTGGGCAACTGCAAACCGGCAAGCAGGCGCAACACCGTTGACTTGCCAGCCCCCGATGGGCCCACCACGGCCAAGCGCTCCCCTGCATGCAGGGTCAGGTTGACCCGATCCAGAACAGGCCGAGGACCCCACTGCTTCGTGAGGTCCCGCATCTCCACGACGGTTTGAAGCTGCGGCACGGTCTGGGCCGAAATACAGAGACATCCTGCCGCCTTTCCACAAGCTCCGTACAGTTCGGTGAACCTGCGAATCAAGCCGTTCCTTGGCGCTGAAGCCCCCAACAAGCAGACGCCAAGCCCGGATGATGCGCGATCAGCGGCGACGGGATCTGATGACCCGATCCCAACGGGCCGTGCGCTGGTTGCAACCTGGCCTGGTCGTCAAACGCTGGCTGCTCACCTCCGGCCTGGGTCTATTGATGGCGCTGCTGGGGGCCGCCGTCTGGGCCGACCTGAAGCCGATCTACTGGATTCTGGAAACACTGAGCTGGCTGCTGAGCAGCCTCACCACCGTGTTACCCCGGGAGATCACTGGCCCGCTGGTGGTGCTCATCGGCAGCGGTCTTTTGCTCTGGGGGCAAAGCCGCAGCTTCGGCTCAATTCAACAGGCTCTCGCTCCCGACAAAGACACCGTGCTGGTGGATGCCCTGCGGGCCAAAAGCCGCTTGAACAGGGGTCCCAACATCGTGGCCATCGGCGGAGGGACAGGCCTATCAACCTTGCTGAGCGGCCTGAAGCGTTACAGCAGCCACATCACCGCCATCGTCACCGTCGCTGACGACGGCGGCAGCAGCGGGGTGCTCCGCCGGGAACTGGGGGTGCTTCCCCCGGGCGACATCCGCAACTGCTTAGCCGCCCTGTCCACCGAAGAGCCACTGCTCACACGCCTGTTCCAATACCGCTTTGCCGCCGGGAGCGGTTTGGAGGGGCACAGCTTCGGCAATCTATTTCTCTCTGCCCTCTCAGCGATCACGGGCAATCTGGAAACAGCCATCACCGCATCAAGTCGTGTGCTGGCCGTACAAGGTCAGGTGGTGCCCGCCACCAACGTGGATGTACGGCTCTGGGCCGAACTTGAAAACGGCCAACGGATCGAAGGCGAAAGCAACATCGGCCACGCCCCCAGCCCCATTGTTCGCCTGGGCTGCAGTCCTGAACGACCGCCGGCCCTGCCACGGGCACTCGAAGCGATCGCCAATGCCGACCTGATCGTGCTCGGACCGGGCAGCCTTTACACATCCCTGCTCCCCAATCTGCTAGTGCCGGAATTGGTGGGCGCCATCAAACGCAGCAAGGCCCCTAGGCTCTACATCTGCAACCTGATGACGCAACCCGGGGAGACCGATGGCCTGGATGTGCGCGGTCACATCCGGGCCATCGAGGCACAGCTCGCTACCCTCGGCATTGAGCCCAGACTGTTCAATGCCGTCCTGGCCCAGGACGACCTGCCCGATTCAGACCTGGTGCGGTACTACCAAAGCCGCGGCGCTGATCCGGTGCGTTGCGATGCGGAAGGACTCCGCTCAGATGGCTACGACGTCACTCAAGCACCACTGCAGGGGGTGAGGCCAACAAAAACGCTGCGCCACGACTCGCGCAGCCTTGCCCTTGCGGTGATGCGCTTTTACCGAACCCATCGACGAGAACGCGATCAATAGGCGTCCTGCATTTCATAGAAATCAGGCTGGACGTAGTCCTTACGCAACGGCCATCCTTTCCAGTCCTCTGGCATCAACAAGCGTTTGGGATGCGGGTGCCCCTCAAATTGGATGCCGTACATGTCGAAGGTTTCGCGCTCCTGCCAATCGGCGCCACGGAACAGTCCATAGATCGACGGCAGCGAGGGGGTGCCTTCACGATCGAGGAAGACCTTGATCCTCACTTCCCGCAGCTTGGCTGAGGGATCGGCCGCCATGGCTTCCACCTGTTCCGCCATCGCCAGGAAGTGATAGAAGCAGACCAGCTGCTCACCGGGGCCTTCGTCGTAGCCCCCTTGGCACTGGAGATAGTCGAAACCGTTGCTCTTGAGCGCCGCAGAGATCATCGGGAGAACCGCAGCGTCAACGCCGATCTGTTCAACACCGAGATGATCAGGCTCGAGGCTGTTGTGGTCAAAGCCCTGCTTGTTCAGCCATTGGCTCACCGGACCAGGCTCGGGAGCAACAACCGCACCCGCGTCATCCGAGGCGGCTGTCTTCTTGGAAGGGGTTTCGCTCATGACTCGACAGGTTCAGCAGCAGGGGTGAGCACGGCGGCATCGGTGGCCAAAGTCTGACCGGCCGGCGCTGCAGCCAGGGCAGCTTTCTGAGATTCAGCCCGAAGGTAAGAACCTGTCACGACAGGTTCAACGCGCTTCATCTGATGGGAGACCGTCATGTAGCGATGGGTCTGCTGGTGCTTGCGCCGCTCCGCCAGCGACTCATCGCCGACTTTCTTGCGCAGTTTGATCACGGCATCAAAGATCGCTTCGGGGCGGGGCGGACAGCCCGGCAGGTAGAGATCCACCGGGATCAATTTGTCGACGCCGCGCACTGCAGTCGTGGAATCAGCGCTGAACATGCCGCCTGTGATGGTGCATGCACCCATGGCGATCACGTATTTCGGCTCGGGCATCTGCTCATAAAGCCGCACAAGGGCGGGTGCCATCTTCATGGTCACGGTGCCCGCCACAATCAGAAGGTCGGCCTGACGCGGCGAGCTGCGGGGAACAAGACCGAAACGGTCGAAATCGAAGCGGGACCCAAGAAGAGCAGCAAATTCAATGAAGCAGCAGGCCGTTCCATAGAGAAGAGGCCAGAGACTGCTCAACCGAGCCCAGTTGTGCAGGTCATCCAGACTGGTGAGGATGACGTTCTCGCTGAGATCATTGGTGACCGTTGGGGCACCAATCGGACCGCAGCTGGCTTCGCGCAGATCGCGAACAGCAGCAATGGAGGGGGATGTGTTCTCAGACATAACTAGCTCCACTCAAGGGCGCCTTTGCGCCAGGCGTAGGCCAATGCCACCAGCAAGATGGCGATGAAGATAAGGGCCTCAATGAAGGCCAGCAAGCCGAGACGGTTGAACGCCACAGCCCAGGGATAAAGGAACACGGTCTCGACATCGAAGATGACGAAGACCAGCGCAAACATGTAGTAGCGGATATTGAATTGAATCCAGGCCCCGCCAATGGGCTCCATACCGGATTCATAGGTGAGCTGGCGCTCGCCGGCACGGCTTTTCGGCGCCACCAATTTGTTGGTGATCAGCGCCAAGGCAGGCACTGCAGCAGCAATCAGCAGAAACCCCAGAAAGGCGTCGTAGCCGGGCAGGGCAAACATGGAGGTCCCCGTAGACCGAGCCAGTCTGGCATTCACCGCCTGGAGTTGTCGTCGATAGAGTCGATCGGCCCAGCAACACAGCGGTGAGCGACGAACAACAGTCCGTCCAGCCGGTCGAAACCACCGAAGCGGTGGAACCAGCGGTTGAGACCGCTCCGGAGAGCGACCCACGGACCCACCGTTTCGAATGTCGCAGCTGCGGCTACGTCTATGACCCCGACGAAGGGGTCAAGAAGGTTGGGATCGAACCCGGCACGGCCTTCGAGGATCTCGACGCAATGGCCTTCCGCTGCCCGGTCTGCCGCAGCAAGGTGGCCGCCTTCCGCGACATCGGTCCGCGCGCCAAGGCCAGCGGTTTCGAGGAGAACCTCGATTTCGGCCTTGGGGTGAACCGGATGACCCCCGGGCAGAAGAATGTTCTGATTTTCGGCAGCCTTGCCCTCGGCTTCGCCTTTTTCCTGTCCCTTTATTCCCTGCGCTGAAGCCCACCCATGAAACGCCTGTTGAACACTGTCAGCCAGCTTCTGCTGGTGCTTGTGCTGGGGGTGAGCCTCAGCGGCTGCGTCACCACTCACGTGCCCACGGCCAGCACGAGTCCGTGGCAGGCCATGGATCTCGACACCCAGGCCAACCCGCTGGATGTTGCCTTCACCGACAGCCGCCACGGCTACCTGGTGGGCAGCAACCGGATGATCCGGGAAACCAACGACGGGGGTGCCCATTGGAATGAGCGCAGCCTTGATCTGCCCGATGAAGAGAACTTCCGTCTGATCAGCATCGACTTCAATGGCGATGAAGGCTGGATCGCCGGTCAACCCGGGCTACTGATGCACAGCGACGACGGCGGCCAGAACTGGACCCGCCTGTTCCTCGACACCAAATTGCCCGGCGAGCCCTACCTGATCACAGCGTTGGGCAGCCATTCCGCAGAGCTCGCCACCAACGTGGGCGCGGTTTACGAGACCCATAACGACGGCAGCAGCTGGGAAGCCAAGGTGACTGATGCGGCGGGTGCGGTGCGGGATCTGCGTCGCAGCAAGGACGGCAGCTACGTGAGCGTGAGTGGCCTCGGCAACTTCTACGCCACATGGGAACCGGGTGATTCCGTCTGGCAGGTGCACCAACGCGTTAGCAGCCAGCGGCTGCAAAGCATCGGCTTCCAACCTGACGGCAATCTCTGGATGGTGGCCCGCGGCGCACAAATCCGCCTTAACGATGAGCCATGCAACTTCGACAGCTGGAGCAAAGCCATCATCCCGATCACCAACGGCTACGGCTACATGGATCTGGCCTGGGATGACGACGGCGCCATCTGGGCCGGCGGTGGCAACGGCACCCTGCTGGTGAGCCGGGACGGCGGTGACAGCTGGGAGAACGACCCCGTCGGGGACCGTCAACCCAGCAACTTCACCCGCATGGTCTTCGACGGAGAGCACGCCTTTGTGCTGGGTGAGCGGGGCAACCTGCTGCGTTGGGTGGGCAACGCTGTGTAACTGCGGCAACGCCTCAGCCTCAGCTCACCTGAGCCACCTCCTAAGATCATCTTCCTGACACGCCCAACGCCATGGCCGCCGGCTCAACAGGAGAACGCCCGTTCTTCGAAATCATCACGAGCATCCGTTACTGGGTGATCCACGCCGTGACACTGCCTTCCATCTTTTTGGCAGGCTTCCTGTTCGTGTCCACCGGCCTGGCCTACGACGCCTTCGGAACACCTCGTCCCGACGCCTATTTCCAGGCTTCGGAAAGCAAAGCTCCTGTGGTGAGCCAGCGCTACGAGGGCAAATCAGAACTCGACATCCGTCTGAAATAAGCCATGACTCAAGCTCCTCCTGTCGCCACAACGCCACGCAATTACCCGATCTTCACGGTGCGTTGGCTGGCGTTGCACACCCTCGGCATCCCGACGGTGTTTTTCCTGGGCGCCCTTGCCGCGATGCAGTTCATCCGCCGCTGATCCGAACCATGGAACGCAATCCCAATCCCAACAACCTGCCGGTTGAGCTCAACCGCACCAGCCTGTATCTCGGTCTGCTGTTTGTCTTCGTGACCGGCGTGCTCATGTCCAGCTACTTCTTCAACTGAGGATTATTCGATGAGCGGAAAAAAATCTCCCTATCCCGACGGTCGAATTCCCGATCGCAATCCCGATGGCACACCGGCTGTTCCCTGGAGAAGCCGCTGGACCGAAGGCGTCCTTCCCCTCTGGCTGGTGGCCACTGCAGGTGGAATGGCCGTTCTGTTCGTTGTGGGTCTGTTCTTCTATGGCTCCTACACCGGTGTCGGTTCCGCCTGATCGGAAACCACTTACGAAATAAAAAAAGCCCACTGGTCTCTGTCCAGCGGGCTTTTTTAATGCAACAACGCTGCGACGACTGCAGCCTGACGGCAAGCGATCAGATGCCGTAAAAGGAGCGATACCAATCGGCGAAACGCTGCACGCCAGTTTCGATCGGCGTTGAAGGCTTGAAGCCCACCCACGCCTCCAGAGCTGCAGTATTGGCTGCAGTGGCCACCACATCGCCCGGCTGCATGGGCTGGAAATCCTTCATGGCTTCGCAACCCAGGGCCTCCTCCATCACCTCGATGAAGCGCAGCAAAGGCGTGGGCTGGCTGTTGCCGATGTTGAACACCCGGTGCGGTGCCGCGGCCGTGGCGGGATCAGGGGCCAGGGGGTCGAAGTCGGGGTTTGCGGTGGCTGGTTTATCGCAACAGCGCAGCACCCCCTCCACGATGTCGTCGATGTAGGTGAAGTCGCGCTGCATCTGGCCGTGGTTGAACACCCGTATCGGGTTCCCCGCCAGGATCGCTTTGGCGAACAACATCGGTGCCATGTCGGGCCGGCCCCAGGGGCCATACACGGTGAAAAAGCGCAGGCCCGTGGCCGGCAGCCCATAGAGATGGCTATAGGTGTGGGCCATCAATTCGTTGGCCTTCTTGCTGGCGGCATAGAGGCTCACTGGGTGATTCACCGGTTGGCGCTCATCGAAGGGCAGATTGCGGTTTCCGCCGTACACCGAACTGCTCGAGGCATAGACAAGGTTTTCAGTGCCGTGGTGGCGGCAACCTTCCAGCAGATGGCCAAAGCCCACAAGATTGCTCTGGATGTAAGCCGCCGGATTCTCCAGGGAGTAACGGACCCCGGCCTGAGCCGCCAAGTTGACCACCACTGTCGGCTTCTCGGCAGCAAACAACGCCATCAGGTCATCGCCGTCCTCCAAGGCCATTTCCACAAAGCGCCAAGCACCCTCCCTGGCGACCGCCTGGATCTGACGCAACCTCGCCTGCTTGAGAGACGGGTCGTAGTAATCGTTGAGATTATCGAGGCCGACAACCCGATCTCCGCGCTGCAACAGGCGGATCGACAGGGCTGCACCGATGAATCCGGCGGCACCCGTTACCAGGATGGTGCATGTCACGATGCTCCGTTGCCGATACGCCAGAGGGTCAAGCCGGCCGCACGAATCTCTTCCGGATTGACCACAGAACGTGCATCAAACACCCAAGCAGGGCATCGCATCCGCTGCGCCAGATCACGCCAGTTCAAAGCCTTGTAGTGCTCCCACTCCGTGAGAATCAACACCGCATCAGCACCAGCCACAGCCTCCTCAACGCTCCCCGCACTCCACCAGCTGCCCTGACCACTCAAGGCCTGCGCCGTTGGCCCTGTTTCTGAATCCGGTGCTATCGAGTCCAACTTAAGATCCCGAGAGATCTGAGAGGGCTCAACCTTGGGATCATGAATGGCCAACTGAGCGCCTTCTTCCAGAAGATCTGAAGCGATCCGAATCGCAGGAGCTTCACGGGTGTCGTTGGTATCGGCTTTAAATGCAAAACCGAGAATCGCCAACCGCTTCCCGGTCACCGTGCCAAACAACCGCTGCACGATCAGCCTGGCGATCCGATGCTGCTGCCAGGTGTTAAGCGCAACGACGCTCTCCCAGTAATCGGCCACCTCGGGCAAGCCGAAGTGACGGCAGAGGTACACCAGGTTGAGGATGTCTTTCTGAAAACAACTACCACCGAAACCGGGGCCTGACTGCAGAAATTTCGGTCCAATACGACTGTCGGTTCCAATCGCCCGGGCCACCTCCTGCACATCAGCCCCCGTGGACTCACAAAGTGCGGCGACTGAATTGATCGAGCTGATCCTCTGGGCCAGAAATGCATTGGCAGTGAGCTTGGAGAGCTCACTGCTCCACAAATTGGTGCGGAGAATCTTGTCCTTCGCCACCCACTGCCCGTAGATGCCGGCGAGGGCATCGATCGATGCATCGTCCTCCCCACCGATCAACACACGGTCTGGATTCTCCAGATCAGAAATCGCGGTGCCTTCAGCCAGAAATTCCGGATTGGAGAGCACCGCAAAGGTTCGGGGCTCTTCACCATTCTCAACGGGCTCTTGAGCTGCCTCGAGAATGGTGCGGATTGCTTCGGCCGTGCGCACCGGCAACGTGCTTTTTTCCACCACGATGGTGTGACCACTGGAGGCCTTGGCCACCTGACGGGCACAGGCCTCGACCCAACGCAGATCACTGGCCTGACCGGCACCAAGACCCTTCACCTTGGTGGGCGTGTTCACCGAAATGAACACCATGTCGGCGGCAGCAATCGCACCATCCACATCGGTCGAGAAGTGGAGGTTGCGGCCCCGCGCTCGAGCCACCACTGCATCCAACCCGGGCTCGTAAACAGGCAACCGGCTCAGGTCTGCATCATTCCAAGCCGCAATGCGGTGATCATTCAGATCAACAACCGTGACCTGAACGTCAGGACAGCGGTCGGCAATTACCGCCATGGTCGGACCGCCAACGTAGCCGGCACCCATGCAACAGATGCGTTGAACGGTCATGCCCGGACTCCCTGAGTTTGCGTGGCCTGCTGGTCGAGGACCTTACGGAACCATTCGATCGTGGGAATCAGACCGTTTTCCAATGAAACGGTCGGGCTCCAACTGAGTTCCCGCTGCGCTAGATCAATCACAGGCTGTCGCTGCAGCGGATCATCTGCGGGCAGAGGTTTCTCGATCAGCGGAAGGTCCGGATTGATGCGCGCACGGACAAGCTCGGCCAGCTGCCGAATTGTGAATTCACCGGGGTTGCCGATGTTCATCGGACCGGTGTGAGACCCATCCATCAAGCGAATCATTCCCTCCACAAGGTCATCCACAAAGCAGAAGGAACGGGTCTGCGAACCATCGCCGTACAAGGTCAGCGGCTCTCCCTTGAGCGCCTGAACAATGAAGTTGCTGACCACACGGCCATCATCAGGAAGCATCCGAGGGCCGTAAGTGTTGAAAATCCGCATTACCCGGACTTCCACGTCGTGCATCCGCTGGTAGTCAAAACACAGTGTTTCAGCGATGCGCTTGCCCTCGTCATAACAACTGCGGATTCCGATAGTGTTCACGCAACCGCGGTAGCTCTCCGGCTGTGGATGCACCTCCGGATCGCCATACACCTCGCTCGTACTGGCCAGGAGCAGCCGAGCACCCACACGGCGTGCCAGCCCCAACATGTTGTAAGTGCCGAGAAAGCTGGTCTTGGCAGTTTTGATCGGATTGAACTGGTAATGAACGGGCGATGCCGGGCATGCCAGGTGCCAAATGCGATCACATTCCAAACGGATCGGATCGGTAACGTCGTGCCGGATCAGTTCAAACCTGGGATGACCGATCCACTGGCTGATGTTGCTTTTGCGGCCAGTGAAATAGTTGTCAAGGCAAATCACTTCCTGCCTGGCCTGCATCAGGCGATCAACCAGATGTGAGCCGACAAAGCCAGCCCCTCCAGTCACCAGGTTGATCAACGCCCAATCCCCGAACGTCCGAAAAAGTACCACGCATGTCTTTGTTCCGTTCCCTTACAGGGACTTGAGAATCGCCACAAGTGCTTCCCGGTCATCGAGCCGGATGCAACGCTCCTCTCCAGACTGCTGAAGTGGCTTTAAACGCAGTTCACCCCGCTCCGCCTCATCATCGCCAAGCACCAGGGCCCAGCGAGCTCCATGGCGGTCTGCACGTTTGAACTGCTTCCCGAAGGCTGAACCCGAGTCATCAAGGACCACCACCAGACCGTTGCCCCGCAAATCGCGTGCCAGCGCCAGAGCGGCAGCCGAAGCCTGCACGCCACGATTGACAATGAAGACATCAGGTAGCGAGGCAGCCACTAGGCCAGCCGCCCTGCCTTCGGGGTCAACCTCAGCCGAGGCTTCAAGCACCAGGAGCAGCCTTTCCATTCCCAAGGCCCAACCGATGGCGGGCGTCGTTGCCCCGCCGAGTTGCGCGATCAAGCCGTCGTAGCGACCACCACCGCAGACGGTGGCCTGAGCGCCCAACCGATCGCTGGTGATCTCAAAGGCGGTGTGGCTGTAATAGTCCAGGCCCCGCACCAGTCGGGGGTTCAATCGGAAAGGGATCTCCAGGGCAGTCAAGCCCTGCTGCACCGCTTCAAAGCGCTGACGGCTCTCAGGGCTGAGGGCATCGGCCAGGGTTGGCGCATCCTTCAGCAGAGCCTGCGTGTTTTTGTTCTTCGAGTCCAGGATGCGCAGAGGATTGGTACTGAGCCGGGCCTGGGAATCGGGATCGAGAGCCTCAGACCGCTGCTCCAGCCAATGCACCAGCGCCGCTCGGTAGGCCTGGCGATCCTCTGATGACCCGAGGCTGTTGAGTTCCAGCTCCAGGCCACCCACCCCGAGGCGAGCCAACAAATCCCAGGCAAGAGCAATCACCTCAACGTCGCTGCGGGCGCTTTCCGCGCCAAGCCACTCCACCCCGATCTGATGAAACTGTCGCTGCCGACCAGCCTGAGGTCGCTCGTAGCGAAACATCGGACCGGCGTACCAAAGCTTCTGCGCACCTTGGCTCAGCAGTCCATGTTGGAGTGCAGCCCGCACCACCGAGGCCGTGCCCTCCGGCCGCAGCGTGCAGGAGCGATCGCCGCGATCCTGAAAGCTATACATCTCCTTACCCACCACATCGGTGGCTGCACCGATGCCACGACAGAACAGGTCCGTCGTCTCCAGAAGCGGCGTCCGAATCTCACCAAACCCAGAACGCTGGAAATGCTCCCGCGCCACAGCCTCCACCGCTTGCCAGCGCTGAAGCGCCTCCGGCAGCAGATCCACCATGCCCCTGAGGCTCTGGAGCTGACTCACTTACGGGATTCAAGTACAGCGACTCAGTCTGCCCGCTGGCGGCAGTTGCTTCAAAATCAGACAGTGTTGTGAATGCTGCAAAAGATGGGCAGCCGCGTTTTGGTCACAGGCGGCGCCGGTTTCATCGGCAGCCACACCTGCCTCGTTCTGCTCGAGGCCGGTTACGACCTGCTGATCCTGGATAACTTTGCCAACAGCTCTCCAGAAGCCCTAACCAGGGTGGCCGCTGTCGCCAACGTTGCTCTAGGCAGCCAACGGCTGCAGATCCAGCGAGGGGACATCCGCGATCCCATCACCCTCGATGGGCTCTTTTCAGCGGCTGCCGCCAACGGTCGTCCCTTTGATGCCGTCATCCATTTCGCCGGGCTTAAAGCGGTTAGCGAATCTATTAAAAAGCCGCTTCTCTACTGGGATATAAATGTCGCGGGCTCACGAACTCTGCTCGCGGCCATGGATGCCCATGCCTGCCGCACCCTTGTCTTCAGCAGCAGCGCCACCGTCTACGGATACCCCGTAACCGTTCCGATCCCTGAATCGGCACCCATCCAACCCAACAACCCCTACGGCTTTTCTAAAGCCGCTGTTGAGCAGATGCTCACGGATCTCAACAGCAGCGCTCCAAACACTTGGCGCATCGCATCCCTCCGATACTTCAACCCCGTGGGCGCCCATCCCAGCGGTCGCATCGGAGAAGACCCTATGGGAATCCCCAACAACCTCTTTCCTTTCGTGACCCAAGTCGCTGTCGGCCGCCGTGATCAGCTCCGGGTATTCGGCAGCGACTGGCCAACCCATGACGGCACGGGCGTTCGCGATTACATCCACGTAATGGATCTGGCAGAAGGCCACAAAGCCGCCCTCACCACCCTGCTCAATCAGGGGCCACAGCACCTCACCTGCAACCTCGGCAGCGGCGATGGGGTCAGTGTTCTTGACGTGGTCAACGCCTTCTCCGCCGCCAGCGGACAAGACATTCCCTATGCCCTCGTCGACCGACGGCCTGGCGATGCCGCTGTCACCGTCGCCGATCCCTCACACGCCGCTGACATTCTCCAGTGGCGAACGAAGCGAACGCTCGGCGACATCTGCCGCGATGGTTGGGCCTGGCAGCAGGCCAATCCCATGGGCTACCGACAATCCGCATGACGACCGGCGAGACACTGCTATTAGCCGGCGGCGGCCACAGCCATTCACTACTGCTCAAACGCTGGGCGATGCAGCCGGAGCGACGCCCAGCGCAGAGCATCACCCTGGTCAACCGCTCCAGCACAGCCCTGTATTCCGGCATGGTGCCGGGCCTGATCGCCGGCATCTACCAACGCGACGAGCTCGCCATCGACCTGCGTCAGCTCTGTGACAGGGCCGGGGTCGCCTTTGTTGAAGCGGAAATCACCGGATTAGACGCCGAACAGAACTGTCTGCACCTGCGTGACCGTCCTGCGCTCCACTTCAACTGGCTGAGCCTGGATGTGGGAGCGGTGAGTCGACCGAACAGCAGGGGGATTCCGATCAAGCCATTGGAAGCCGCACTCGCCTTCCTCGAAAGCGAAGACCCAAGCGATCCCAGGCCACTGCGGGTGATCGGAGCGGGAGCAGCCGGCCTGGAAGTCGTCCTGGCGCTGCGGCGCCGCTGGCCGCAGCGGGCGCTGCAGCTGCAACAGCGCATGGGACAGCTAGATCCAGCCGTCCAACACGTGCTGCGAAAGGCCAATATCGCCGTCACCGACGACGACAGCCACCACAACGGACCCAGCCTGCTCTGCACGGGAAGCCAGGGCCCCGCCTGGCTGGCGACGACTGGTCTGCCCTTAACTCCCGATGGCCGGGTCCGCACCGATCGCCACCTCAGGGTCGAAGGCCATCGATGCCTGTTCGCCAGCGGCGACTGTGCCGTGATTAGCGCATCACCCCGGCCGGCGTCTGGGGTATGGGCGGTGCGCGCCGGACGCCCCTTGGCCATCAATCTGGAAGCGGCCTGCAAGGGGCACCCCCTGCGGCCCTGGCATCCCCAGCGCAAGGCGCTGCAGCTCATCGGCAGTCATCAAGATGCCGCCTGGGCACGTTGGGGCGGCTGGCGACTGGGGCCATCCCGCCTGCTTTGGCACCTGAAGCAACGCATTGATCGGGCCTTCATGACTGGATTTCTGCAGCCAGCAGCGATGGCCGATGCAGCACCGATGGCCTGCCGGGGCTGCGCGGCCAAGTTGCCGGCCCAACCCCTGGCAGCAGCACTGGAGCGGGTGGGGCTTAGCGGACAGCCCGAAGACGCTGCCCATCTCGCTGGGCATCCAGGACTCCTGCAGAGCACGGATGGCTTTCCGGCCCTGGTGAGTGACCCCTGGCTCAACGGACGTCTGACGGCCCTGCACGCCTGCTCTGATCTCTGGGCCTGCGGTGCCCCGGTCTCCAGCGTCATGGCAACGGTCACGCTGCCGATGGTTTCAGCCGACGAACAGCAGGAGCTGCTGGTGCAGACCCTGGCGGGCATCCGCTCGGTTCTGGATGAACAGTGCGCCGAGCTGATCGGTGGACACACGATGGAATCCCGCAGCGCCTCACCGCTGCCGACCAGCCTCGGGGTGCAGATCACCCTCACGGTGAACGGCAACAGCCCCCAATTGCCCTGGCTGAAAACAGGACTGCGCCCAGGAGATGCCCTGCTGATCAGTCGCCCCCTGGGCACCGGGGTGCTATTTGCAGGGGCCATGAGTGGCGCCACAAGGGCGGCTGATCTGGATACTGCACTGCAGACCATGGCCTGCAGCCAGCACACGCTGCTTGACCAGATCGAGCCGATCCGCGGGGGCATTCACGCCTGCACCGACATCACCGGTTTCGGCCTGCTTGGGCATCTGGGCGAAATGCTCCAGAACAGTCCAGGACTGACCATCGAACTGGAGGGTTCTGCCATCCCGGCATACCCCGGTGCACTTGAGCTGTTCGAACGCGGCATCTCCAGCACGCTGGCCCCCTCGAACCGTGCTGCCTGGCGATGGCTCGAAGGTCCGGTTCAGCTAAGAGACCACGCGTCCCCGGCCTTGCTCGAACTGCTGGTGGACCCACAGACCTGTGGCCCCTTGCTGCTGGCCTGCACCAGCAAAGCCGCCGCTCAACTCACTCGGAACGGCCCATGGCTTCAAATCGGCAACGCAACAGCCGCGCATGACTGAGGTCGTTTGCACGTTGGTCACAGTTGTAACCCGCCTGCACAACTTGTGATTGCAGGCGTTTGAGCTTGCGCTCCATGGCCTGTAAAGGCCCACTGCTGGCCAGCCAGAGCTCCGAAGGCAACGGCGGCGCGGCCAGATGTTTCTCCAGATCGTCAGCATCACCCCAGGGCACGGGATCCGATGGGATCCGCCCCATGGCAACTTCCATTCGATCGCTGAGATTGAGCAAACGGGCCCGCGGGCCATAACGCTCCACGAGGCCACCGGTGCGCTGGCTGATCAGACGGAACTGATCCTGTTCACGCACTCCCCCCAGAGCGGGATCCAGTTCGGCAAAACCCGGCCCCCACCAACTGGCCAACAACACGCTCAGCGCCCCAACGGCACAGCCGCGGCCAAGGCGATTGAGGTTCAGAGCACCGAACTGAACCGCCAGAACAGGAAGCACAGCCGGCACCAGCACCACGAAATAACGGCTGAAGGCCATCGGCTTCACGAACGACACCAGCACAACTCCAACCACTATCAACAGGGACGGGGTCAAGCCGCTTCGATCCAGAACACCAGGCTCAGGCCAAGACAACCGTTGCAGCCCTCCCCAACGCCTTAACACCACCAACAGCAGCAGAATCAATCCCAACTTGGGCAGCGGCCACAGCCCAAGCCCCCGGGCCAGGGTCTCCTCCAACAGGGCGTAATCCGGGGCACCAATCCAGCTGGCGGCTCTGGAGCGGAACAAATAGTCAGCGGCATAATCAATCCAGCCCAGGCCAGGCAATGCCGCCATCAGCGCCGCCAAAGCAAACCGGGTGCGGCCCTTCAGGCCATCCCAGACGGCGGCAGCAAGCACCAAGAACAGACCATAAAAATGGGTGATTCCTGCCAAGGCAGAGACCAGCGCGTACAGCAAGGGACGTTGCGAGCGCCGACACCACCACGCCAGCGCAACCATGAGCAGCAGTAAGGCATAACTCTTGCCTTCAATGGCGAAACACACCGGATAAGGACTGCAAAGCGCAAGCAGAGCAGCCACCGTCAAGACCTGCATGTTGCGCCCACCCGTGGCGAGGGACTGGCGCACCATCACAATTCCGCCCAGACAATAGACACACCACGAGAAAAGCCTCAATGTGACCGGAGTTTGACCAATCAGCTGTCCCTAAACCCACAGAAGAAAGTAATAAAAAGGTGGATGAGTGTCTTCACGAAGCATCTCAACAAGGGCTCCCAGACTGGGCTGGAAACTCTTACCAACGCTGTAGAGCTCATCGCTCCACAAGGACGTGGTATCAATCAGAAAAGGGTCCGAAATGCAAAGGCACTGCAAACCAAAGCGAGGGAAAATAGCTACCTGTTATTCATCACGACTTATCCAGAGCCTCACAACGGAGCCTGTGCAACTCCTGTCCCAATGCAGGGCCAGGACACCAGCCGGAGTCCAAAAGCTGACGGGCGGTTTTCGGCGATTTGATCTTCCGCCAGCGCCCCCACCAGCGCAAAAGAGGCTTCCATTGAACGGGCATCAGACAGATCAGCAGAGCGACGCTTTCAGCCTTCGCACCACGCTCCTCCAGGGCCTCTGACCAGACCGACGGGAGCGACGACACCCTTGGGCCATCCGCGAGAAGCCATTGCTTCAAATCCAACATCTGGCTTAACCACTGCTGCTGCTGACCAGGAAGCTGAAGTCGCTGCGCAACGCGCAGCGGATGCCTGGCACCAGACAGCAAAGCCGGCAAGAGGGGGAGCTCCAAGCGCTGAGCCCAGTGCAGACGACGCATCAGCCGCGGATCATCCTGAAGACTCGGATCAACCAACGGCAAAGCACGCCATTGCTCCAGACAAGCAATGGCCTGTGCCCATGGCTCATTTTGAAACAAGCGGTCGAGTTCCATCCTCAGACGGGTCGAGAGGGCCGGTGGGGCCGCCTCTGCGGAAGCGCTGGTGGTCCAAGCCCAGGGCCAGGCCTGAATGGTTTGGGTGATTTGATCCTCCGTTTGTTCATCCAACGTGAAGCCCAGTCGAGCGGCATAACGCGCTGCCCTGATCACGCGCGTGGGGTCATCCCGAATGCTCTGGTCATGCAGCAGTGTCAATTGCTTGTTGGTCAACCCGCGTTGACCCGAATGGGAATCAACCAACTGCTCCGCCATGAGATCAATGGCCATGGCATTGATCGTGAAATCCCGCCGGAGAAGATCCTGCTGCAACGTGCCGGGTTCCACCTTGGGATTCTGAGCGGGAACCGGGTAGATCTCCCGCCGGGCTGATGCCAAATCAATGGGGATTCCATCGAAGCGCAGTGCAACTGTCCCGTAAGCCCCGTAATGCTGCACATCCGTGACCCGTTGCGAACCACAGCGCTGCAACAGCGCGTCAGTGAGGGCCAGAGCATCCCCCTCAACAACCCAATCCAGATCGGGAACACCGGCCCATGGAACACCATGCAGCTGATGCAGCAACAGGTCTCGGACCACGCCACCCACGAGGGCCAGCCGCGTCACTCCTGCGTCTTGAGCAGCACCACGAAACTCAGACGCTAACGATGGCGGCACACCCGGCAGATCCAATGCGTGGTGCTTCGGTCGGCAGCTCAATCATCACGCATCTGCATGGGATTGACCGCTTGCGATCAATCGCCTCAACCAACAGGCTCGATTGGGGCGAGGCGCGGATCAAGGATCTTGGGGCCCATCCCTACGAACTTGACCGCGATAGACACCTTTTCGCCACTACCGAAGGTATGGGTGATCTCGCCAACACCGAAGCTGGCATGCAACACCTGGTCACCCACCTGCCAGCTCCGACCGGGAGCTGGCCCTGCCTGACGTCGCCGCACCGCATTCGCGGGGGCCGATGACGGTTTGTCCCGATCCACACGGGTGAGCCGTTCCAGGCGCCGCTCGCGCCGAAGCGCTGCACCACCACTCTGGGGAATGTCCCCCTGCACCAGGGCCTCCGGCAGCTCCGAAAGAAACACCGACGGAACCGCCGCCTCACGCATGCCACCCCAAAGACGCCGCTCACTGGCATGGGATAGGAACAAACGCTCCTTCGCCCGGGTGATGCCCACATAGCAAAGACGTCGTTCTTCCTCCAGTGATGCCGGATCGTCGAGGGAGCGATAGCTGGGAAAGAGTCCCTGCTCCAAACCCACCAGGCAGACCACAGGAAATTCCAATCCCTTGCTGCTGTGCAGTGTCATCAAGGTGACACGGTCCGCAGCGGTGTCCTTGCTGTCGGCATCACTGGAGAGTGCAGCACTGGCCAGGAATCCCTCCAGATCTCCCTCCTCGTTCTCCTCCTGGTACTGAAGAGCGGCGTTCACCAATTCCTGCAGGTTGCGACGCCGTTCCTCGGCCTCATCGGTGCCATCAGCGATCAGCTCGCTGACATAACCGCTTTTCTCCATCACCTGCTGAATCAGTTCTGAGGGAGCCACCTCACGGCTGCGCGACTGGAGATCGTTCACCAGATCGCAGAACTGCAGCAGCCCCTTGGCGGAACGACCGCCCAGGGAACGTACCGCTTCAGGGTCACTCACCACATCCCACAGCGGAATGCCCAGTTGATTGGCCGCATCGGTGAGCCGCTGGATCGTGGTCTTGCCGATGCCGCGCTTGGGCACATTGATCACCCGCAGCAGGCTGACGGTGTCCGCCGGATTGATCAGCAGCCGGAGATATGCCAGAAGATCCTTGATCTCACGCCGGTCGTAGAAGCGCAGTCCCCCGACCACGATGTAAGGAATTCCCCAACGCACCAGCGATTCCTCGATCGCACGGGACTGGGCATTGGTGCGATAAAGCACGGCCATGTCACCCCAACTGAGCTCGGGATTGGCCGCTTCCATCGTGCGCAACCGGTGCACCACGGCTTCCGCTTCAGCGATTTCGTCATCGCAGCGGGTGAGAGAGATCAATTCCCCCTCACCACGTGTGGGTCGCAACACCTTGTCGATCCGTTCGCTGTTGTTGGAAATCAGTGCGTTGGCCGCTTCAAGGATCGTGGCGGTGGAGCGGTAATTCTCCTCCAGCTTCACCATCGTGCGCGTGGCCTCATCCGGAGCCTGATCACCGAAATCGTCCTGAAAACCCATCAGGATCGTGAAATCTGCAGCCCGGAAGCTGTAGATGCTCTGGTCGGCGTCACCCACCACAAACACCGAGCGCCCGGCCCAGTCGTCGACATCCTGAGGGTCCTTGCCATCGGTGACCAGCAGCTTGATCAGGTCGTACTGGGTGCGGTTGGTGTCCTGATACTCATCAACCAAAACATGACGGAAGCGGCGGTGCCAGTAGCTGCGCACCTGCTCGTTTTGCTGCAAAAGCTGTACAGGGAGGAGCAGCAAATCGTCAAAATCGAGGGCATTGTTAGCAGCAAGCGCCTTTCGATAACGCCGGTAAACATCAGCCGTGAGCTTGCCCCGCTGTCCATCGGCATTGGCCTCGAGCTGATCGGGCAGCCAGCCCTGGTTTTTGGCGTTACTGATGGCCCAACGGGTCTTCTTGGGATCGAAGCGCTTCGGATCAAGCTGCAATTCCTGGGTGACGATTTCCTTGACCAGGCTCTGGGCATCAGCTTCGTCATAAATAGAAAACTGCTTGGTCCAGGTGAGCCCTTCGGCGTCCTTGAACTTATCGATGTCGTAACGCAGCATTCGCGCGAATAACGCGTGAAAGGTGCCGATCCATAACTCTTTGGTCACCTCGCGGTAGATGCGCGAGCGCAACTGACGCTGCTCCACCGGCGGCAAAGTGCTCCAGGGTTGGCCAAATTGCCCCTGTGCAAGCCTCTGAGACAGAAGCAACTCGAGCCGCTCCTTCATCTCCCGAGCGGCTTTGTTGGTGAAAGTAACAGCCAAAATCTGCGCCGGATCTGCGCCGTGCTCACCAATTAGGTGGGCGATGCGATGGGTGAGAGCCCTCGTCTTGCCGCTGCCGGCTCCGGCAACAACCAACATGGGGCCTTGATAGTGATCGACAGCCCTGCGCTGGGCATCATTGAGGCCATCCAGGAAGCTCATAGTGACTTATTGTAGGCATAGTGCGCAGTGATGATCGACAACTGCAAAACAAATTTTGTCGCGACTTTGGAATCCATATGAAAGCTCACATTTCCAGACCAGACACACGCAGGCTAATAAATAGATTCACTGAACGGTTGCAACAATCCACAAGACACCCAAGAACGCCTTAAAGACATCCAAAAAAGATGCAACATAACAGTTCACATCAAAAATTCAATCATACTAATTAGGCAACAAATTCACTTTCAAACCACGTACTCCCCATAACCATGGGGCCAATGAATTAGGCTTGGAGCATTCATGGTCCGAAACAATGGCACCAAAGAAGCCCACAGGCACCGCCGATTTATCACTAGTAGTTTGCACATATGGCAGAACGAAGCAATTATCAGAACTTATTGACTCAATTAAGCATCAATCGGTCCCACCAAAAGAGATTATTATTGTAGACCAAAATCCACCGAGCTTCTTGGACGCCCTAATCAAAGATTCTGCAGGCAGCCTAAATATTGTTCACGCTAATGTTCCATTCACTGGGGCCTCAAAAGCAAGGAATCATGGAGCCAGTATAGCCACAGGCGAAATAATTGCATTCCCCGACGATGACTGCATCTATAGAAAAGATACTATAAAAAATGTCATGAGCGGATTTGAACGAAAAGACGAACTTGGCGTATTAATAGCAGGGAAAGACGAAACTTTAAACGCCGTCCATCACGATAATGGCCTAAAGAGAAATGCTGTCACGGAGATACATACAGTCTTAGACTTGTTCAAAGCAAAAGCCGAAACATCCAACATTTTTGCACGAAAAGAATACTTAAGCAAATTAGAATATATTTTCGACAATAATATAGGCCCAGGGGAGCGAACGAAATGGGCCTCTAATGAAGAAACTGATTTACTTGTAAGACTTCTACAGAGAAATATATCAATAATGAAAGACGAAAATGTAAGAATAATACATCATTCTAGCCAAGGATCACTAAAGAAAACACTGCAGTATGGGATGGGCAGATATGAACTAATCAGGAGAAATAATCTTGGAATTTACATCTACATTATAAATCTTTTGCAGCCAATCGCAAGACTGATTCTTAAGCCACGACTAAAGAATGTTCCAACCTGTTTTATGACAATAATTGGACGATCTGGACTAATCAATAAATTCACTATTCTTTGGAGATAATATATATTTAGTTCGTCGTTGATTGATTTGTATGCTAATTTAATTTATCCTCTCTCCCTGCGACAAGACCAAGAATAATCCAAAAAGCAGGATACTCACCTAAGTGACCATTATGCATGGAGTATATTATTACTTGTGCGGCCAAGAGAGATAGGGAGATATGCGTAAAATCTAAGATCTTGAAATTAAATATCTTGATTATTGGAATCATAAAACAAACTAGCAATGGTGTGGCCAGCAAAAGACCTCCAATGGCCAAAGATTCAAAAATATAGTTATGCGGGAAGTAAATACCCTGCTCAATCTTAAGACTTTCTAACAATGACTGTATGTTAAAACCAGTACCATAAAGTGGACTTGTTAAAAATTCACTTAGGCATAACTTCCAAAATTCAATTCTTGTAAAAACTGTATCCCATAGCCGAATCGTAGAAAGTTTATCAAGCAAAAGGTCTGAATAGGACGTGACGCAAACAATAAATATCACCAAAAAAAAGGCAAGCAAGACACGTGAGGCTGAGAAAGAAAATTGGGAAAAGGAAGAACGTCTTGCAAACAATATGCCAAAGAGCGAGATAATTATCATTGCCAAAATCGCTCCCCTAGTACCACTAAAAACTACAATAAAAGAACCAATTATTATTCCGAGAAACGACACATATTTTGAATAGCAAAAGGGATTCAGATAATCGTTTCTTACAATAAGGCTGCATACACTTAGCAAGACTAGAGAACAGCCAGCATTGGCAGCAGTAATTGCATTTAAATGGTCTAGATAAAACCCACCTTGCTCCAATCCCGGCTGAAATGCGAAGCAAATTACCGAAATGCCAAGCAAAGCAACGCCAAACTTAATTACTTTGTACAAAACTCTTCCAAGATTTATAAATGGCGCGAAGAGAAAGGCGGCCAAACCACTAACCAATGAACTACCCAAACCCCATGCCAAAAGTTCCCAAAGTGGAACAGATAGGTTAACTTTCGCTAGGAACACATCATAAAAAAGCCTGCTTGTATACATAGTCCAAAAAATTACGGTTGCATTAAACCATGGCTTGAAGGTAATTGAAAAAACTTTTTTCTGAAGAAGGAAAAATATAATATAACAGGTATTTATAAGCATTAGGCACAGACGAAATGCAAGCATCACAGAACGGTTGTCCAAAGACAATACGTTGACAATAGAAGAAAAGAATACTTGACCAAAAAGAGCAAACGAAAGGACTAGAGCTGCTATCTCGACAGAATTTTTTTGCGTAAACTGTAAAATTCTTTCCATGATATGCATCATGTATAAGTGATAGGCTCCAAAGTAAATATCAAGTTAAGGATTTGTGCAAGATTGCAGATTAATCATCTGCCTGAAGCTCGATGAAAGTTCTTTAAGCTCATCGAAGTTACCACTTGCAACAATTTTACCTGCATCAAACTCATATATACGATCACATTTTTGAATAGTAGAAAGACGATGGGCAATAACTAAAGTAGTACACCTTCTTCCAATGATCTCTAGAGACTGTATAACTTCGGATTCCGTTTTATTGTCTAAAGCACTCGTAGCCTCGTCTAGAATTAAAAACTTTGCAGACCTGTAAAATGCCCTAGCTAGAGCTAATCTTTGACGTTGTCCTCCTGACAAGCTAATACCATTATCACCAATGGGTGTGTGCAAACCGTAAGGAAGATCTGATACCACTACATCTAATTGTGCGGCTTCAAGCGCATCCCAAACCCTATTCTCATCGACATCATTTAAACTAACACCAAAAGCAACGTTAGAGATAATAGAGTCAGACAATAAATTTATAGACTGAGGGACTTGAGCACAACACAAATGCCAAGAAATTATTTCATCGGCTAAAACGGGAATACCATCGAGAATCAAATTTCCTCTTTGTGGAGTTAACAGTGAAAGTAAAATATTTGCAGCTGTAGTTTTTCCACTACCTGTAGGACCTACAAATGCCACACGAGATCCCACTGGAATGTTTAGTGACACATTATCAAGTGCATTCTTAGTTGCATCTGGATATCTATAAGTAATGTTTTGGAGGCCTATTGATCTAAGAGGGAAAATGCCTGCTGGAGTCCTATTAAGAAGCTGCGCAGGGGCTTGAAAATTGACAGTATTCTCAAGCAATGCTGTTATATTCATAATTTCAGGCAATCCTCCTCTCAAAATTGATATTGCAGAGAAAAAGTCTTGAAGTGGCTTTGCAAGGCGTAAAGCTCCTACAGATAATATAGATAAAAATGGAAGAACCTCAATAATTTCTTCTTGTTGCCCAGATAAAACTGGTAGAAGGACTCCAATAAGAAAGATCATTGAGATACCAAGGGGCTCAATAAGCAGCCTAGGTATCTCGGGAAGAACTGTCGCATTAACTACTGATCCCTTAAATATCGATGTAGATCGATTAAATCTTCTTGAAAAGTATGGCTCGCTGAGACCAAGCTTCAAGTCAACTATTGCTTGGAAAGATTCAAAGAACCCTTTAGTGTATCTCTCTCTCGTAACAATCTTTTGTCTTGAGGCTTTACGCAACGCAGGATTTATCAAATAGCCAATAAGAATATAAAGAATAAACATCGATAGTATCAATATAAATGCAGAACTTCCGCCGACATACAAAATCCCTGCAACCAGAAATATAATACTAATTAAACAGCTTATTGCCCTCAAGGCCGGAGTCAAAATATCCCTCAACAGACACTCCAGATTTGACAGTAGATCCGAAGCAAGTGCTGATATATTCCCCGTTAAATGATATTCATAAGGCTGACCCAGTGTCTGCTTGAAGATTCGACTTGATAAATCCAGCCACAATTCTCCTGCAAGATTTTCCTGCATAAAGCGAAGTAAGAGTCGGACCCCAGACTGCAGCCAATTTACTAGGACAAAAATTGCAATTAACCACAAAGATTGTATGTATGTACTGGCTCCAAATACCTTTACGCCAGGCAACAAGTTGATGAGATCAGTACCAACAAGTGTTCCGGTGAGCCTGCCTATAACTGCGACAGTAGTAATATCAAGCAAGCCAGAAAAAATGGAAACTGGTATAATTATCCATAGCCTAATTAAACTTTCCTTTTCAACATACCTAAATAAATTTTTTAGCTCATAGAGCGTCTCGCTAGTAAATACTTTTAACACAGCGACAATACTAGTATATCCACTTTAAGCTGTCTTGCCTTTCCTTTAACATTTGATAGACAGTTAACCAACCGATTGGCCAATATGCCTACCAAAAAACAAAAAATATATGCAAGACAAAGAATTTGGCAAATGGAAGTCGAAGAGACGGCAAATTCTCTTGAAAAAACAAGATCTTTTAGAACATAATTATACTCAAAGATGGAAGAAATTTAAAATTTTCCTTAGAGATTGCTTGAAAAATTTAAAAAGTAAAATCAATCCATAATTTGGCTTCAACAAAAGGCGAGGATTATTAATTAAAATCGGCATTAGAGAATCTAACTCTGTCAAAACAGTACGCCATCTTTGAACGAATAGGGACTCTGAAAAATCTCTCAATGCAAAGTCCAAAGCAGATTCTGATGGCTTCCACTCATCAGGATTTGCAACGGCTGCAGCTATTCTGTCCACATCATTCGATAAACATCCGTAACCAATTTGATGCCCCATGACGCCAGGTGTAAAAGTATCTGCAAGGGCATGATTCAAACTACTAAATACAATGCAACCGCAAGAAATGGCTTCCAAAGGAGGCAAACCAAATCCTTCGCTCACACCAGCTCTACTCCAATGTTCAGTAGAGTCATATAAAAAAACTTTAGCGCTATTAAATAAATGCACCAAATCTTCCACCCAATCACTCTGTATCTCTACATGAAGGCCCTTGGCACGAAGAGCTGGGACCAATTCATACAAGAGATAATTACTACTTTTTCTTTTTTGAACAAGAACATCTATTGGTCGACTCGATACATCTCCTCTACGATCTCCTCTTGCTAACCATTGAGATTCAAGTGCATTAGGAATTAGGAATAAGGGGTTCCTTGGTGCACGATGCCCCCAATAGCCCATTGTATTCCTACTAACAGCGACAATAGGAACACTCGGAGGAAGAGTAAATCCATATCCAGTACTATGAGCTTGGTAAACAACTTTTCTTCCTCGAAGACGTTTTATCAATTTAGGAATATCAAATCCCCAACTAACTATCCATATTGAAGTATCATGGATAGATTGTTCGTTGGACAACAACGAATCAAAAAAAGGGTATTTATCGCTTCGCTCTCTATAAGTAACAATTGTTGTGCTTCGAATTTGCGCAAGTAAACCCGCTGTCTGCTTCGCGACATTGAGACCTCCACAACGAAAGCGTGGGCCAGTGCCTGGAACTAGAACCCGAATTTCACGCAAGGAAATCAAAGAGTCACCAATCTGACTCTAAGCAGCGGCAGCTTCAGTACTGCCGGCCCGCTGACGGCGAGTGAGGAAGCCAAACAGAACCTTGCCGATGGCGGCGACCAAGTTGCCCTCCAGCTCCTTGAACATATTCATGTTCAGGTGGAAGGCGTGGTTGGCCTCCTCAACGATGCGATCGGCCATTGCCTGATCAATCGGCAGCGTGTCCATGGCAGAGCGATATGTCGTCTTGAACGCTTTTTCGTCAGCGATGTCGTCGAAAACGTAAAAGCGGAGGCCGTCATCCCCCTCCATGTTCATCGCCTTCTGGGCGATGTTCTTGAGGATCTGACCACCGGAGAGATCACCGAGATAGCGGGTGTAGTGATGGCCTACCAACAGCTCAGGAGACTCCTGGGCCACAGCGTGAATGCGCTCCACGTAAGCCGCTGCTGAGGGCGAGGGTTTGATGTCTTCCTTCCAGCTCTCACCGAAGTAATAGGTGAGGTCTTGCTCCAACGCCTCACGACGGTTCAGCTGAGCCATCGCGACAGGCCCAACAACCGGGTGGTCCGCCAACTTGGTGATCTCCTCCTCCATCGCGGAGTAAACGAAGTAGAGATCAGCCACCAGCTTGCGGTAACTGGCCTTATCAACAACTCCCTTCAGAAAACAGCTCACGAAGCCCGTGTTCTCGGCCATGGTGTGCGACTTTTTCGTGCCTTCCCGGAGCTGGGCAGCAAGGGCGACAGACATGATTGCGAGAAATGGCCTGACCTCGAACTTAAAAGGAGTTCAAGGCAGAACGGCTGTATGCGTTGCGAAGGGTTACGCCGCTGGTTCAGAAGCAGCGGTTCCATCAAAGAGCTCGAACAGCTCGCGACAGATCTGCTGCAGCTGCTTCACCTGCTGCTGCTGAGGCAGGTGGGGGCCTTCCGGCAACCATTCCCCAACCGTGGCGAGGCGCCAGCGTTCGCCGTCGTAGGTCATGCCCCGCATCAACACCCCCAGCAGGCGCAACTGGTCATCACCACGGTCCGTGCTGATGCGCAATTGCATCAGCAAACTGCGGCATTCCAGGCGTGGACTCCAACCAGGGAAGTGAAACGAGAGGTCGAGCGATTCCGTCTCAGTCCACTGTCGGGTCTGCGGGTCGTCCCGCCAGGGGCTGAGGTTGACCTGTGCAGCAGGAAATTGGCGACGCACAAGCGTGATCGTGGATGCAAGCGCTCGCATCCGGGCCACGCTATGTACCGATTCGCCCGCGTTCACTGCAACCTCGTCACTCCGCACAGTGTGGGGGGAGATCAAAAAGGTCGCCGTTACGGTTGCGCGAGGTTCACGAAACCATGACGCAACCGCTGCACCTGGGCCTGCTGGGCGCCATGCCGGAAGAGATCGGCTCAGATCTCAGCCACCTCAAGGATCTGAGCTGCAGCGACCACGGCGATCTGAAAATCCACAGGGGATCGTGGGGCGACGAGGTGCGCCTGAGCCTGGCCTGGAGCGGCTGGGGCAAGGTGAGCGCTGCGCGGGCCGCCACTCGCCTGCTCGCCAGCGATCCCAGCATCGATCTACTGGTGTTCACTGGCGTTGCCGGCGCTGCAGATCCAATCCTGCGCCAATGGGATGTGGTGTTGGCCGATGCCGTGGTGCAGCACGACATGGATGCCCGACCCCTGTTCACGCGCTTCACGGTGCCAGCACTGAAGAAGGAACAGCTCCAACCGCAGCCGGCCTGGTTCAACTGGGCCGAGACCGCCCTACGTGAGGCTCATAGCGCAGGCGATCTGGACGGGTTCGCTCAGCCCAGCAGCGGGCTAATAGCAACTGGAGATCGTTTCATCAGCAATCCAGCCGTGCTGCAAACGCTGCGAAATGCCCTGCCCGACCTGCGGGCCGTTGAGATGGAAGGCGCGGCCGTCGCACAAGTGGCTGAGCAAGAAGGCGTCCCCTGGCTAGTGCTGCGAGTGATTTCCGATGGTGCCGATGCGGCGGCGGCCCAAAGCTTTGAAGACTTCGTCAAACTCTACGAAAAACAGGCCTGGCGGCTCATTGAGGCCCTGCTTCAGCGCTGCAACAACACGCCCCGACACTGCGCATGATGCCTCTGCTCAACTGATTGCTGCGCTTTGGCCTGATGGTGGAGGGGCACGGCCGCAGCCGTTCACATCAGCGTGTGCTGCTGCTGGGCCCAAAGATGCGCCTGAGCCTGGCCAACCCCATCGCCTCCGTGGCATCGGACGAACCGTCATCGATGAGCAGCAGATGATCCACATCCGGCAAGGCCATGACCCGCTCTAAGAAGACGCTGATCACCTCGGCTTCGTTGAAGCAGGCCGCCACCACCCACACCTGCTCGCTGGCCATCAATGCGCGGTCTGCACTGTTTGGAACCGTAGGGCTACCGGCTCAGTCATAGGCTCAGCCTGCTGACGCCCGACCAACCGCCATGGCCCAGTTCGAGAAGCTCACCGCCCCCAGCCAGGGCACCCCGATCCGCTTCGAGAACGGCCAGCCCGTGGTGGCGGACAACCCGATCATCCCCTTCATCCGCGGCGATGGCACCGGCGTGGACATCTGGCCCGCAACGCAAAAGGTGCTGGATGCGGCTGTGGCCAAGGCCTACGGCGGCAGCAAGAGCATCGAATGGTTCAAGGTCTACGCCGGCGATGAAGCTTGCGACCTCTACGGCACCTACCAGTACCTGCCGGAGGACACCCTCGAGGCGATCCGCACCTACGGCGTAGCCATCAAAGGCCCCCTCACCACACCCGTGGGCGGTGGCATCCGTTCGCTGAACGTGGCCCTGCGCCAGATCTTTGATCTGTATTCCTGCGTGCGGCCCTGCCGCTACTACGAGGGCACCCCAAGCCCCCATAAGCGTCCCCAGGATCTGGACGTGATCGTTTACCGGGAGAACACCGAAGACATCTACATGGGGGTGGAATGGGAAGCCGATGACGCCGTTGGACAGGAGCTGCGCAAGCACCTCAACGAGGTTGTGATCCCTGCCAACGGCAAACTGGGCAAGCGCCAGATCCCAGAAGGGTCAGGCATCGGCATCAAGCCGGTGAGCAAAGCCGGCAGCCAGCGCCACATCCGCAAGGCCATCCAGCACGCCCTGCGTCTTCAGGGCGACAAGCGCCATGTGACCCTGGTGCACAAGGGCAACATCATGAAGTTCACGGAAGGAGCCTTCCGCGACTGGGGCTATGAACTGGCCACCACCGAATTCCGCGATGTGTGCATCACCGAGCGGGAAAGCTGGATCCTCGGCAACCTCGAGAAGGATCCCAACCTGAGCGTGCAGGCCAACGCCCGCATGATCGAGCCTGGCTATGACAGCCTCACTCCAGAGAAGAAAGTCGACATCGACGCCGAGGTACAGGCGGTGATCGACGCCATCGGCAGCAGCCATGGTGGCGGCAAGTGGAGGTCGATGGTGCTGGTGGATGACCGCATCGCCGACAGCATTTTCCAGCAAATCCAAACCCGGCCCCAGGAGTATTCGATCCTCGCCACGTTGAACCTCAACGGCGATTACATCTCCGACGCCGCCGCCGCGATGGTCGGTGGCTTGGGCATGGCCCCCGGCGCCAACATCGGCGAAAACGCCGCCATCTTCGAAGCCACCCACGGCACCGCCCCGAAACACGCTGGCCTCGACCGGATCAACCCCGGTTCGGTGATCCTCAGCGGCGTGATGATGCTGGAGTTCCTCGGCTGGCAGGAGGCTGCTGATCTCGTGACCAAGGGCCTCAGTGCCGCCATTGCCGACAAGCAGGTCACCTACGACCTGGCCCGACTGATGGAGCCCAAGGTGGATCCGGTGAGCTGCAGCGGTTTCGCCGAAGCGATCATCCAGCGCTTCTGATCACCAGAGCTGCCATTCACGCCAGACTCAGGCGATGGCCTCTCCAACCCAGCTCCCCGGGCTTCCCGAAGGTGCAGCAGACCCCTGCGTGCACTGCGGCTTCTGCCTGCCCACCTGTGCCAGCTACCGCGTGCTGGCCAGTGAGATGGACTCACCCCGCGGCCGCATCCATGCGCTGCGGGCGATCGAAGCCGGTGACCTGGAGCTGGATGCCACGGTGGCAAGCCATTTCGACACCTGCCTGGGCTGTTACGCCTGTGTTTCCGCCTGTCCTTCGGGAGTCCGCTACGACCAGCTGATCGAAGCCACCCGGCCCAAGCTGAATCAGGCCAACCAGCGCAGCAGTTGGCAAACCAGCTTCCGCAAGGTGCTGCTGCAGGTGCTGCCCTACCCCAAGCGCCTGCGGGCCCTGCTGCAACCCTTGCGGGCCTATGCCGGCACACCGCTGCAACAGCTGGCCCGCCGCTCCGGGCTCACCCGTCTGTTCGGGCCGGAAATCGAAGCGATGGAGCAGCTGCTGCCACCCCTGGTGCCGGAGAGCTTCAGCGACCGACTGCCCCAGATCAATCCCGCCTCCGGCAAACGCCGCGGCCGCGTGGCGCTGTTGCTGGGCTGCGTGCAGCGCTGCTTCGATCCCAGCGTCAGCACCGCAACGGTGAAAGTGCTGCAGGCCAACGGATTTGAGGTGGTCATCCCAGCAGACCAGGGCTGCTGCGGGGCGGTGAGCCATCACCAGGGGGAGCTGGAACTCACGCGCCAATTGGCAACGGATCTGGTTCGGAGCATGAATGCCGTTGAGGGAGATCTGGATGCGGTGCTGGTGGCTGCTTCGGGCTGCGGCCACACGATGAAGGCCTACTGCGAGCTCCTGAACGGCAAGGCGGCCTTCCGCGCTCCGGTGTTGGATGTGCAGGAATTCCTGGCGGACCGCGGCCTTTTGGAGTCGTTCCGCGCCCAACTGCAACCACTTCCCGGCGTCGTGGCCATGCATGACGCCTGCCACATGATCCATGGCCAGGGCATCCAGGCCCAGCCCCGCCAGCTGCTGCGGGCCATCCCCAACGTTCAGCTGCGGGAAGCAACCGAGGCGGGGGTGTGCTGCGGCAGCGCCGGCATCTACAACCTGGTGCAGCCAGAGGAAGCCGCCGAACTGGGCCGAATCAAGGCCGACGACCTCAGCAGCACAGGCGCCGAACTGGTGGCCAGCGCCAACATCGGTTGCACCCTGCAGCTGCGGCGCCATCTAGGCGATCGGGCCCAGGTGCAGCATCCGATGGAACTGCTGGCCGCCTCAGCCGGCCTCCATCCGCTGCCAGGCGTCCCTCAACGTGCCAGCAACGCCGAGATTGCCGGGGAAGGTGAGAATCGGCAGTCCCCTGAAGGGTCCCGCTGACGGACGCACCAACGACAGACCCGGCAGCAGCTGCCCTTCCAGCTGCACCGACTCGAGGGCCAGACCCCGGGCCAGCAGCGTCTGGGTGGTGATGCCACCTTTGCTGAGCAGATAGCCCAGATCAGGAGCCAGGGCTGACGCGAGTCGCCCCATCAACTCGGCCAGAGCGCAGGACAAGCGCCGGCCCTCCTGTTCGGAAGCACAACGCAGCTCACCGCGGCTGGTGAACAACACCGGCGTCAGACCTTGATCCAGCAGTGCCAGCAGCTGCTGCAACCAGACCCGCTCAAGATCCGCCAGCAACAGATCGGGTGTCGGCCCCTCCAGCACCCGAGCGATGCGCGGCACCGGCAGTTCAACCCCTTGGCAACCCGATTCCTGCAGCAACAGCTCCAGCTGCTGATCCGCCAAGGGCACGTGGGAGCCCACCATCACCAGGCCCGGCAGAGGCGTTCCATCGTCAGCCAACCGTCGCAACCCCGCTAAGCCCTTGGGATCAAGCGGCGGCGGGCCTGGATCCGCCAGGGCCTTCACCATGCTGGCGGCGGAACGGAACAGAAAGCGTTTCTGCCCCTGAAGGGCGCGCGCCGCTGCTGCCAGAGCGGTGAGCTGCTCCTGCCGCTCGGCATCCACCACCACAGAGGCATTGCCCTGGAGCCCACGCAGACGCTCGATCAACAGCGGCAGGCCTGCTGCGCAGGCGGCATCAAGCTCCCGGCCACAGATGCGCTTCACAGACGCCGCGGCAATGGACCCATCACTCTTCTCCTCCAACCAGCGGGCCAGATCACTGCTGGTGAAACCGAACAGCCGATCCTGAGCGAACGGCGTGGTGTGCACCGGTTCCCCGTGGAGGAGATGCACCCCGTTCACGGTGGTGCGGCCCCCTTCCAAGAACGCCGGAACATGGAACGTGGCATCAAAGGGCCCGAAGGACGCCTGCAAAACCTCAGGCTCCAGCACCCCATGGCCGCGCAAGGTCGAATCACCACGACTCACCAGCAGCACCTGATCACGGGCCAATCCCTCCAGCTGCAGCGCCTGATCCAAGGCCACCGCAATACCGCGGTTGCGTTCCGCGGCATCCGTGGGCATCAGCGCCCGGGTGTCAGCCAGCAGAAACAACAGAGGCGACGCATGACGCAGCCCCTTACGCAGAGTGTCGACATCCCAGCGCAGCAGCAGCGGACAGCTGTGCACCGTCTGCGAGCCGGTGGGATCGTCGTCAATGACAACAACCTTCATGGCACCATCGTGCCGTGAGCCATTCCCCCGCCAGCCGCAGTGCCCTGATTGATCTGGTGCGCCAGTGGCACCAGAGCGGCACCCACTGGAGTCCCAGTGGCCTGGGCACACGCCTGGACTGGGGTCCGCCGCTGGACCCCCGCCATGAGGTGCTCTCCTGCCGGCAGCTCAACCAGGTGATGGACCATGCCGTGGACGATCTGACCATCACGGTGGAAGCCGGCATGCCATTGCAGGACCTGCAGGATCTGCTGGCGGAGCAGGGGCAATGGCTGCCCATTGACTGGCCACGAGCCGGCGCTGCCGGAAGCATCGGAGGCCTGGTGGCCCGTGGACTGGCGGGGGGACTGCGGCAGCGCCATCTGGGGGTGCGCGATCAGATCATTGGCATCGGCCTGTTGCGAGCGGATGGCGTCGAAGCCCACGCCGGTGGACGGGTGGTGAAAAACGTGGCGGGCTACGACCTGATGCGGCTGCTCTGCGGCAGCTGGGGAAGCCTGGCGCTGATCACCGAACTCACCCTGCGGCTGCAACCGCTGCGGCCCGCCCGGAGCGGCCTGCTTGTGGAAGGCGACCTGAAGGCCCAGGAGGCCTTTCGCAGCGAACTGCTGCGCTCCAGCCTGACGCCGGAACGCTGTGACTGGATCAACGGCGGCGATGGTGCCTGGCGGCTGCGGCTGGTGGTGAGCAGCGTCTCGAAGCAGGCGGTGAACGATCAGCTGAAGCAGCTCGAGGCGTTGGCGCTGAACCAACAGCTCAGCTCCGAACGCCAGACATGTTCCGATGCCCTCACCACACCCTTCGATGCCAGCCCCTCTGCGCAGCTGGTGCGGCTGGTGCTACCGCCGGCCCAGTTGCACCGGTTGTTGCGGGATGAGGCGATGAGGGCCCTCAAACCATGGACCTGGGAGCTGGCCGCAGGAGCCGGCTGCGGTGATGGCTGGTGCGACGCGGCGACAGCGGATCACCAGCTGGAGGCGCTACGCCGCAGCGTGATCAGCCTCGGCGGCGAAATGACGCTGTTGAAACGGGCGGCCGGATCAACCGTGCCGGTCTGGCTTGACCGTCCTTCCCGACCGCTGATCGAAGCGGTGAAACGCCAGTTCGACCCCAAGCTGCAGCTCAGCCGCGGCCGCCTGCCGGGGGTGAATCAGGAGACGCTGTAGCGACAGGCGAGGGGCTGCATTGCACCGGGCTCGAGCACTAGTTTTCGATCACCACTCACCAGGGCCTGGCGCGGACCGGTCCACGGTTCCAGACAAACCATTGGCCGCGGGGGCTCGGTCCAAACCACACTGAGGTCCAGCGGTGCCTGATGCTGCAGCTGCAGCGTCAAGCCGGTGGCGTCATCGATCAGGCTGACAGGACCCGCAGGCCGGCAGAGGAAATCCACCCCTTCGGGCAAGCGCTTGAGCTGATCGGCGGTGGCGGCCTCCGCCATCTCCAGATGATTGAGGCAGCGCTCTGCCAGACCCGTGAGCCGGGTCTGGGCCAGATCGCTCACGTTGAAGTAGGGGTGCAAGCCGAAACTGAACGGCATGGCGGTATCACCGCAGTTGTGCACCGTGGTGGAGATCTCCAAGGCAGAGGCCACCGGGCGCAGCTCCATCTCCAAACGGAAGGGGAAGGGATAGGCCTTCAGCGTTTCGTCGGTGCTGGAGAGGCTGAGGCACACACCGCACTGATCCTCCAACAACTGAAGCTGCCAGGGAAGATCCCGGGCGAAGCCGTGCTGCTTGAGGGGATAGTCGACGCCATCCACCGGCAGAACATCTCCGGGCAAATTGCCGCAGATCGGAAACAACACCGGAATGCCCCCGCGAATGCTTTTGCTGGGATCGGCGTAACGCTCTTGATCGAAATACAGGATCTCCCGCCCCCCGCAAGACCAACCACTCACCAAACCACCCCGCTCGGGAATGATTCGCAACCGATCACCGCTGCTGGGATGCACGAAGTCCCAGTGGGCGTAGGGGGCCGACTGCTGGGTGAGGGTCATGGGCATCCGCCGATGCGGGGTGGCTCATCCATTCACTTAGCCAGCAGATCCGCATTTGTCGGTGCCGCAGCCAACTTGAGGCTCTCCAGCCATTGCAGCAACGCCGCATTCACCTGATCCGGCACCTCATCGTGGGGGCAGTGCCCGGCCTCCAGAACCACCTCAGTGGTGGCCTCAGGAGCATGGCGCTGGAAGGTGGAGCGGCGACCGGGGGCGTTGATCCAGGGATCACGAATGCCCCAGAGCAGCAACAGCGGCGCCGTCAGTTCCGCAAAAAGCTCATCGAGGGGCTGACCGCGAGGGATATCGAAGACCGTGCGGAACACCCCGAAGGCGCCGGGATCGAGGGAGGGGCGCCGGATCGACTCCACCAGCCAATCGTCGACGTTTGTCTTGTCGACGTACACCTGATTGAGGGTGCGGCGGATGGTGGCGGGTCGGCGCAGGTTTTCGAACAGCAACCGCTGCAGCACCGGACTCTTCAGCAGGGCCGTGCCGATGCTCTGGCGGGCGATGGCGCCCCAGCCTTGCGGCGGTTTCTGCTCATCACTGAAAGGACCGGCGGCATTGAGCAGCACGACGCCCGCACAGTCCGATCCCAACGCGGCCCCGGCAGCAAGGGCCGCAAAACCACCGAGGGAATTGCCCGCGATCACCGTCGGACGGCCGATCCGCTCGCGCACATAGGCCACCAGTTGATCGCGCCACAGAGCGCCGCCGTAATTCAGACCCGCCGGCTTGGCACTTCTGCCGAAGCCCAGCAGATCAATCGCATGCACGGCATGGGTCTGGGCCAACACAGGAATGTTGTGGCGCCAGTGATCGGTGGATGCCCCGAACCCATGCACCAAAAGAAGCGCCGGATGATCGGTGCTGTCTTGCTCGGGATGCTGCTGCACCGTATGCACGGCGTGGCCGAGATGGCTCCAGGTGACGCGATCCACAGCCGGCTGCGAAGGACGCGATGCTAAGCAGCACTGAAGCGGCCTGGATGGTGAGCTACGAGGCGATGGGCGGACCGCTGGCGGACGCATCCGTCTGGCGCGGAGCTTTGCTCTGGGCCATCGCCCTTTACGTGCCGCTGAGCGCACCGCTCAGCACGTTGGAATCAAGCCTCAAGGAGAGAGAGCTGCCCGAATCGGTGCGTCAACCGGTGCTGGTGATCAGCAGCCTTCTGCTGGCCCTCGTCACGGGCGTTGTCACCCAGCTCGGATTCAGTTGGATCCTGGGTCCGAGCTGGGCCTCCAGCCTTGGTGTTGTGGCCGTGGGCTGGAGTGTTCTGATCGTCCTCGCCAATGCTGGAAAAGACGACTGATTCAGGAAGCACCCGCCAGGGGATCGGCAGCGAATTCGTCGGGAACCTGATTGCCGTCTTCAGGGGGCTTGTCTTTGAGGACGATGCGCAACAGCACCGGCGCCAGGAACGTGGTTCCGATCACCATCAGCAGAATCGCCGCCTCAAGGCCAGGGCTGAGCAGGCCTGAAGCGGTGCCCAGGCCCAGGAAGATCAGGCCAACTTCGCCGCGGGGCATCATCCCCAGCCCCACCACCAGGTTGTTGGTTTTTTCCTTGCTGAAGATGGCCCAGCCGGCAGCCACCTTGCCGATGATCGCCACCACGAACAGGAAGGCTGCCACGACCAGGGCGGAACGGGCCCCCGGATCAGAGGGGTTGATCACTGAGAGGTCCATTCCTGCACCCACCAGCACGAAGAAGACGGTGGCGAACAACCCAACGATGGGGATGACTGCCGCCTGAATCTCTTGGCGGTGCTTTGAGGTGCTGGCGATCAAACCAGCGGCGAAGGCCCCGAGGGCAGCCTCCAACCCAATGGCTGACGCCACGAAGCAACTGATAGCGAGGAGCAAATAGGAACCAATCAACTTGGCTCCGGGCGCCTTGAGTTGATCAATCAACCAGTCAAAGGCAGGGGCTGCCTTCTGGCTCAACAGCAAGGCCACCACCACAAACAGAACTGCTGCCACGACCAGCTGAACGATGGGCCCAATCTCCAGGCTGCCGCCGGCCGCAAGGGACACGACGATGGCCAGGATGACGATGCCGAGGATGTCGTCGAGCACCGCGGCGCCGATCACGATCTGGCCTTCTCGCGTGCGCAGATAGCCCAGTTCACCGAAAACGCTGGCGGTGATGCCGATGCTGGTGGCCGTCATCGAGGCACCGGCGAAGATGGCCGGGATCGCATCCACATGGAAGATCGCCATCAATCCAAGGGTGCCGAGGGCGAAGGGCAGCACCACGCCAACCACGGCGACGCTGAAGGCCTGGGCCCCCACCGCCATCAGTTCCTCCAGCTCACTTTCAAGACCCGTTAGGAAAAGCAGGGAATAAAGCCCCAGCGTTGACACCGCCTGCAGGGCTCCGAAGCTCTCGTTGTAGAGGGCCGGAATCTCCTCCACCGGCACATGCGAGAGGTCGGCCACCACCTCGGAGAAAGCCCCGGAAAGCTGCACCTGGGTCTCCGGCGGCACCAGAAGGTGAAGGCCTGAAGCACCAATCAGCACGCCAGCAAGAAGTTCCCCGAGGATCGTGGGCAACTCGAACCGCACCAGAACCTCAGCGAGGGTGCGGGCCGCCACGAAGATCAGCATGAAGCGAAGGACGCCGATCAGCGTTTCCGCCAATTCGAGGTCGTGACTGCTGATTTCGCTCAGCAGGGTGGGCAACAGCATCAAGCCGGGCATGTCTCACGCCGAACCTTAATGGTGATTCCGCCGCTGAACTGTTCGCTGGATGATCCCAATTGACCGGGAATGCTGTATTAAGCGCTTTTTTTCAGGCAGCCCCAGTTGTGATGGCTACGGTCCGGGTAATTCATTGAGTTGGGCTCCGAGCACCCCTGGCCTGACGGTGATTCCACGCTCCATGGCTCGCTGAACCCCCATGACCACGTCACAACCGTTCGATCTGCGTCTGCCGACCCCCGGCTGTCACAACGACCCAGAACGCGCCGGCCTCGATGCCAAGAGCGTGTTCGACGGCATGACGGAACACCTGTTCTTCACGCTCGGCAAGCTCGCCCCCACCGCCAGCCGCCATGACCTCTACATGGCCCTGAGCTATGCGGTGCGTGATCGGCTGATGATGCGCTATCTAGCCACCACTGAAGCGATGCGGGCCCGCCCGCAGAAATCGGTGGCCTACCTGTCGGCGGAATTCCTGATCGGCCCACAGCTCAACAGCAACCTGCTGAATCTGGGAATTCAGAAGGAAGCCGAAGAGGCACTGAAGAATTTCGGCATCGAGTCGTTGCAGCAGATCCTGGATGTGGAGGAGGAACCGGGCCTGGGCAATGGAGGCCTCGGCCGTCTGGCCGCTTGCTACATGGAGTCGTTGGCCAGCCTGAAGATCCCGGCCACCGGCTACGGCATCCGCTACGAGTTCGGCATCTTCGATCAGCTGATCCGCGACGGCTGGCAGGTGGAGATCACCGACAAATGGCTCAAAGGAGGCTGGCCCTGGGAACTGCCCCAGCCCGATGAGGCCTGCTTCGTGGGCTTCAGCGGCCGCACCGAGAGCTACATCGACGACAAGGGCAACTACCGCTCCCGCTGGATCCCGGCGGAACACGCCATCGGCATTCCCCATGACGTGCCGGTGCTGGGCTATCGCGTCAACATCTGCGACCGGCTGCGGCTCTGGCGTGCCGATGCCACCGAAAGCTTCGACTTCTATGCCTTCAACATCGGCGACTACTACGGCGCCGTTGAGGAAAAGGTGGGCAGCGAAACCCTCTCCAAAGTGCTGTACCCCAACGACGGCACCGACGAAGGCCGGCGTCTACGCCTGAAGCAGCAGCACTTCTTCGTCAGCTGCTCGCTGCAGGACATGCTGCGCAGCCTCGACAACCGCGGACTGTCCGTCGAGGACTTCCCCAACTACTGGACGGTTCAACTCAACGACACCCACCCGGCCATCGCCGTGGCGGAGCTGATGCGACTGCTGATCGACGATCGGCATCTGGAGTGGGACCGGGCCTGGGACATCACCTCCCGCTCCGTGGCCTACACCAACCACACCCTGCTGCCCGAAGCGCTGGAGAAGTGGGACCTCAACCTTTTCAGCAGTCTGCTGCCGCGCCATCTGGAGCTGATCTACGAGATCAACCGGCGCTTCCTGCAGCAGGTGAGGCTGCGCTACCCCGGCAACGACGCGATCCAGCGCAAGCTCTCGATCATCGATGAAGAGGGCAGCAAGGCCGTGCGCATGGCCCACCTGGCCACAATCGGTGCCCACCATGTGAACGGTGTGGCTGCGCTGCACTCCGATCTGGTGAAAACCGATCTGCTGCCTGAGTTCGCGGCGCTGTGGCCGGAGAAATTCACCAACGTCACCAATGGCGTCACCCCGCGCCGCTGGGTCGCCCTGGCCAACCCCGAGATGTCGGCTCTGCTGCATCAGCACGTTGGCCCCGACTGGATCTCCAACATGGAGAGCCTGCGCAAGCTGGAGGAGCGGCAGAACGACCATGGCTTCCTCGAGCTCTGGGGCAACACCAAATTGTCGGTGAAGCGCAAGCTGGCCACCTACATCCACCGCAACACCGGTGTGCTGGTGGACCCCGCCAGCCTGTTCGACGTGCAGGTGAAGCGCATCCACGAGTACAAGCGTCAGCACCTCAATGCCCTGCAGGTGATCACCCAATACCTGCGGATCAAAAACGGCCAGACCGACGGCATGGCGCCCCGCACCGTGATCTTCGGCGGCAAGGCCGCTCCCGGCTATTACATGGCGAAGCTGATCATCCGCTTCCTCAACGGCATCGCCGACACCATCAATGCCGATCCGGACATGGATGGCCTGCTGCGGGTGGTGTTCCTTCCGGATTACAACGTGAAGTTGGGGGAACAGGTGTATCCCGCCTCCGACCTCTCCGAACAGATCTCCACCGCCGGCAAGGAAGCCTCCGGCACCGGCAACATGAAGTTCGCCATGAATGGGGCCCTCACCATCGGCACCCTTGATGGGGCCAATGTGGAGATCCGCGAGCTGGTGGGAAGCGAGAACTTCTTCCTGTTCGGCAAGACCGTGGAAGAGATCACGGCCCTGCAGCAGGACGGTTACCGCCCTGGCGATGTGATCGCCGCACTGCCGGAACTGCAGGAGGCCCTGCGGCTGATCGAGATGGGGCACTTCAGCAACGGCGACGGCGAACTGTTCCGCCCCCTGCTCGACAACCTCACCGGGAACGACCCCTTCTATGTGATGGCCGACTACGCCGACTACCTGCGGGCCCAGGAGGCGGTGAGCCGTGCCTGGAGCGACCGGATGCACTGGAATCGGATGTCACTGCTGAACACGGCCCGCACCGGGTTCTTCTCCTCCGACCGTTCCATCGGCGAGTACTGCAAGAACATTTGGGCCGTGGATCCACTCAACGTGGAAATCACCTGCGACGTGCGCTGAAAACGACCACAAAAAAGCCCTGGATTCATGTCCAGGGCTTAAACCAAAAAGCAAGTACTTCAGTCAGCTTCGATCGGGTAAGTCCGGCGTCTGGTGCAACAGGCGGTTGAGCCGCAGACGGTCCACGTTCAAGGGGTCTGGAGCCAGCTCACCGGCCAGTTCACGGAATTTCTGCTCGATTTCTTCCGGGACGCGCACATCAAACACCCGCTCCATCAACACCTCGATCGAGAACAGATGGGCGTTGATGTTCTCCAGATCGGCAATGGCCTGCTGGATGCCATCACCTGAATCCTCCGGCACAGGCGCGCCGGATGCTGCGGGCTTCGAAGCGCCTGCATCGGCGGTCTGGCGGGAGCCATGCTGCTTCTGCAGATCCTCGAGCACCCGGCCCGACAGGGTGCGGAACGACTGGAGTGCTGCCCAGTTGAGCTCCTGTTGCTGACGAAGCGTGGGGGACTCCCGTATCAGCCGGTCATGCTCCCGGTAAAACCGTTGGCAATCCGGGCACTGGCAGGGCTCTTCCGGCAATGCAGTCCCTCGCGGTCATTCCCCACTATGCCACCGATCAAGCCGCCTGAGGCCCCAGATCCTCCTCGGCCTGAGGGCCATCCTCACCAGCGGTGTCGGGCAGAGGGATCTCAATGGACGACACCACACCAATCACATCCCGCAGCCGCATCGAATCAGCGAACCAGCCCATAGCCTGTTCCGTGTCGCCGCGACGTTCCGCGTCACTGGCCTGGTCTTCGTGGGCTTCCGCCAGGAGAGCAAGCCAACAAAGGCAGCGGGCCTGCACCACGGATAAATCCAGATCCGTGGGCTGGGATTCCGCAATCCGCTCACTTTCCTGCTGCACCAACAGCCGCAGACGGAGATCGTGAAGCTGGGTCATGGCACCCAAACCCGGTTGCACTAACCCTAGCGGTGGTGAACGATCTGAACACCCCACCAGATGTAGCGCTCACTACCTCTTGAGCAAGTCTTACGGGGCTGGCGGGACTCGAACCCACGACCTGCGGTTTAGGAAACCGCCGCTCTATCCAGCTGAGCTACAGCCCCAGACCTCTGAATTATGCCCACGAGGCATGATTAGATCTGAAAGCAGGCGAGGTGGTTGCGGCCGATCTCTTTGAGTGTCGGCTGAGGAAAGTCCGGGCTCCCTGATGGCCAGGCTTGCTGGGTAACGCCCAGTGCGGGTGACCGTGAGGAGAGTGCCACAGAAACACACCGCCGATGGCCGGTTCGCCGGCACAGGCAAGGGTGCAAAGGTGCGGTAAGAGCGCACCAGCAGCATCGAGAGGTGCTGGCTCGGTAAACCCCGGCTGGGAGCAAGGCCAAGGAACGACGGCTGGCCATTGGCCCCGTTCCGCTTGAACGCGCCGCTCGAGGCCGTCGGCAACGGCGGTCCCAGATAGATAGCCACCCACCCTCTGCAGACCAACCTCTGTGGGGCGTGAACAGAACCCGGCTTATGTCCTGCTTTCACCCCTTTTTCAGCGTTGCTCAGGAGTCCTGATGGATCCATCCCGCGCCGCAGAGCTCACCGACTTCATCCAGCAGCTCGACGCTGAGATCCCCATCAACGCTGAGCTACTCGCCCTGGTGGATCAGGCCCTCACCCACGTGTCGAGCGGCCGGGCCCGCAACCTGGAACGGCTGGAGTTCCTTGGTGATGCGGTGCTGCGGCTCGCCGCCACCGAATTCATTGATCGCCAACACACCGATCTGGCGGTGGGTGCCTGCTCCAACCTGCGGGCCCAGCTGGTGAGCGATCGCTGGCTGGCGGACGTGGGTGCAGCACTTGGCATCGAACAGCATCTGCTACTGGGGCGGCACGCCCAGGGGGATCGTTCCGCAGAATCCAGGCTGCGAGCCGATGCCACCGAAGCTCTGATCGGTGCGTTGTATAGCGCCCTCGGCAACGTTGAAGCGATTCACCGCTGGCTCACCCCGCACTGGTGCGCCACTGCCGAAGCGGTGCTGGCGACTCCCCATCAGTTCGCCGGCAAAACAGCCCTGCAGGAGTGGAGCCAAGGCCATGGACTGGGACTGCCCAGCTACACCACCGAAGAATGCAGCCGCCAACACGGCGACCCCGAACGCTTCCGCTGCCGGGTGAGCATCCAAGGCCAAGATCTGGCGGAGGCCAAAGGCCGATCCCGCAAGGAGGCTGAGCAGAACGCGGCAACAGCCGCTCTTCAGGCCCTGGAGGGCAGCGACTCACCGCAGGCATCGCAGTGACGGGCATCCCTGCGGTGCCCCTGACGCCCACAGCTGCTGCAGACCAGTTCAGCCGACCGCTGCTGGTGATGGCGCACCCCCGACACCGTCAGGATCCTTGTGGGAATGGCAATGATGCCGAAACCCAAGAGCATCACCACTGAGGCCAGCAGCCGCCCCAATTCCGTCTGGGGAACCACGTCGCCATAACCCACGGTGGTCATGGTGACGATCGCCCAGTAGACGCCGCTCGCCACCGTCTGGAACTGGGAATCAGGCCGGGCACTCTCGATCACAAAAATGCTGTAGCCGTGCACCACCTGCAGCAGGAAGACAAAGAACAAGAAGACGCTGATGGTGCGGGCACTTCCCCGCAGGGCCTGCCCCAGCACGCGAGCTTCATCGATGAACTTGAGCAGCTTGAACACCCGCAGGATGCGGCCGAACTTGAACACCCACAGCAGCAGTTCACTGCGCACCTGCGGCACGAAGAAAAACAGGACTGCCGAGGCGTCAATCAGCCCGGTGAAGCTGAACAGGTAACGGCGAGGCCTCTCCACCAAGGCCAGATGAAGAACGAAATCCACCGCAAACACCGCCAAGCAAACGTTCTGAACCAGATCGATCCAGGGCACATTGGTTTGGTGCAGGGCTGAGTTGCCCAGGGGGTCGGGTTCCAGCAGCAGCGCCAAAACACCCAGCAGAATCGCCCCGAAAACGACAACGTTGTAGGTCTGCCCGCCGGGATGCTGGCTTCCAGCACCGTGGACTGCAGCCGTTGTCGCAGGCTTCGGTGGATCTCCATCGCCTCAGGCCGGCTGGAGGTCCTTCAACCGCAGGGTCACCAACTTGTCCCAGTTGCCACCTTCGAATAAAACAGCCGCACGGTCGCCGCTGATTCGTTGCACGAAGCCGGTGTAACCGTTGTAGATCGAGGTGGCATCCGCCACGGTGACGGTGGAGCCGGGGAGGATCGGAGCGGTTGCAGGCGCCATGGCTCGTTCACGGACGGGTCTGGCGCCATTATCGGCAGAGTGCGTGGCGGATGGCATGGCGGAGAGCGACGACTGGCTCAGCGTCGGCAAGATCGTGGGGGTCCAGGGGCTGCAAGGGGAACTAAGGGTGAACCCCGCCAGCGAGTTTCCCGAGCGTTTCACAGCGCCGGGGCCCCGCTGGCTGCGCAGTCGCAAGGGGGTTGAGCCGACAGAGATCCAACTCAAGAAAGGCCGGCAACTGCCCGGCAAGTCGCTCTTCGTGGTGCGGCTTGAAGGAATCGACAGCCGCAGCGCCGCCGAAACTCTGGTGGGCCAGGAACTGCTGGTGTCAGCGGATGACCGGCCCGAATTGGACGAGGGAGAATTTCACCTGCTCGATCTGCTGGGCCTGGAGGCACGTCTCGCAGCCAATGGACCTGCCGTTGGCACCGTGAGCGATTTGATCAGCGGCGGCAACGACCTGCTGGAAATCACCACAGCGGAAGGCCGCAAGCTTTTGATTCCCTTTGTGGAGGAGATCGTGCCGGAGGTGCATTTGGAGGACGGCTGGCTGCTGCTCACCCCACCGCCGGGCCTGCTGGAGCTCTGAAAGATTTCTCTGGGCATCGACAGAAGCCCCTGGGGCAAGCGATTCTGAGTCACCGTTTTCAGGACGTGATGGCCGCCACACCGCTGATTCCTGTGATCCTTTGCGGAGGAACCGGCACACGGCTGTGGCCGCTCTCGCGGGCGAGTTACCCCAAGCAGTACTGGCCTTTGAGCGGTAACGGCGAGGCAACGTTGCTGCAGCAGACCCAACAGCGGCTCCAAGGCCTGGATGCCCTGGAGGCTCCCCTGCTGATCTGCAACGAGGACCATCGCTTCATCGTGGCCGAACAGATGCGGCAGATCGGGGTCGAGCCGAACGCAATCCTGCTGGAACCGATGGGCCGCAACACCGCTCCAGCGGTGACGGTGGCCGCACTGCAGGCCACCGCAGATGGAAGTGATCCCCTACTGCTGGTGCTGGCGGCGGATCACCTGATTCGCGAGGGCGCCCAATTCCGCCAAGTCATCGACGCTGGTCGTCAGCCTGCCGAAGAAGGGCGACTGGTGACCTTTGGAATCGTGCCGACGGCCCCCGAAACCGGGTACGGCTACATCGAAGCCAGCGAACCTTTCTCCCTTGGGGGACCGGCCCATCTGCCGATCAAGCGTTTCGTGGAGAAGCCCGATCAGGCCACGGCGGAGCAATTCCTGGCCACCGGCCGCTTCACCTGGAACAGCGGCATGTTCCTGTTCCGCGCCAGCGCCATGCTGGCGGAACTGGAGCGACTGGCCCCGGAAGTGGTGAGCTGCTGCCGGGCAGCTCTGGAGCAGGACACGGCTGACCTGGAATTCCAGCGGCTGGAGCGAGAGGCCTTTGCTAAGTGCCCCAACGTGGCCATTGACGTGGCCGTGATGGAAAAAACGGAACTGGGTAGTGTGCTGTCGCTGGATGCGGGATGGAGTGACGTCGGCAGCTGGAGCGCCCTCTGGGAAACCTCAGAGCACAAGGATTCCCAAGGCAATGTGTTGCAGGGCCACGTAATAAGTGAAGACAGTCGCGACTGCTACCTACGCAGCGAACACCGCCTGGTGGTGGGGCTAGGGGTTAAAAACCTCGTGGTAGTGGAAACCGACGACGCCGTATTGATTGCGGATCGCTCCAAAGCCCAGGACATCAAAAAAGTGGTGAAGCAGCTGGAGACCGCCGGCAGCCCAGAGGGCAAGGCCCACCGCAAGATTTATCGCCCCTGGGGCCACTACACCAGTGTGGTGGATGACAGCCGCTGGCAGGTGAAACGAATCTCTGTCAAGCCTGGCGCCAGCCTTTCGCTGCAGATGCACCACCATCGCGCCGAACACTGGATCGTTGTGCATGGCACTGCGATCGTCGAACGCGACGGAGAGGAGCAACTGCTGGGTGAAAACCAGAGCACTTACATCCCCCTGGGATGCAAACACCGGCTCAGTAATCCCGGGAAAATCCCTGTGGAGCTGATTGAAGTGCAAAGCGGGGAGTATCTCGGTGAGGATGACATCGTGCGCTTCCAGGATCGCTATGGCCGTAGCGACCTCAACATCAGCGCAAGCTGAGGCTCACTCCACCGTGACGCTCTTGGCCAGGTTGCGGGGTTGATCCACGTCCAAGCCCCGATGGGCGGCAATGTGATAACTCAGCAACTGCATCGGCACCACTGTGAGCAGAGGGCTGATCCACTCGCTCACAGTGGGCACAGGCAGCAATTCATCAAAGAGTTCAGTGTCGGGCCCCTGGGGCGCCACACCGATCAACTGGGCGTCGCGGGCCTTGGCTTCCTGGGCGTTGCTGAGCACCTTCTCAAACACCACACCGGGCACAGCGATCGACACCACCGGCACCCGGGAATCGAGCAGGGCGATCGGACCGTGCTTCATCTCCCCGGCCGGATAGCCCTCGGCGTGGATGTAGCTGATCTCCTTGAGCTTTAAGGCTCCCTCCAGAGCGATCGGATAATTGATGCCCCGGCCCAGGAAGATCACATCCTGGGTGTCGGCAAAACGAGGAGCCAATGCCTCAGAACGCTGATCGTGCAGATCCACCAGCTGGCGCAGTTGCTGGGGCAGACCGCGCAGTTCGTCCGCCAGAGCATTGATCTCAGCCGCGGGGCGAGCACCACGGCGAACCGCAAAGGCCATGGCCAGGCCATAGAAGGCCAGCAGCTGACCGAGGAAGGTCTTGGTGGCCGCCACGCCCACTTCGATGCCGGCCCCAATGTCGAGGATGTGGGGCACCTGGCGTGACAGGGAGCTCTCCGGACGGTTGGTCACCCCCAGCTGGCGGGGGGCAAATGCTGGATCCCCATGGGCCAGACGCCGCTCCGCCTCCATGGCCAGGGCAGCCAGGGTGTCGGCCGTTTCTCCGGACTGGGTCACCCCAATGGTGAGGGTGTGGGGAGCCAGCGGCGGCGGCGCATAGCGAAACTCACTGGCGTAGTACACCGATGTGGGAATCCTGGCGAACTGTTCCAGCAGGTAGGCCCCCACCATCGCGGCGTGGCGGCTGGTGCCACAGGCCAGGATCTGAATCTGCTCAATCCCGGCGTAAAAGGCATCGTCCATCGGCAGCGCCACCGGCTGTTCCGGCGGCAGTCCCTGGGGGAGATGGCGCGCCACCCACAACTCTGCGGTCTCCGGTTGCTCATGGATCTCCTTGAGCATGAAGTGGCGGAATTCGCGCTTGTCGGCAACGTGATCCACACCGCTGAGCTGGGTGGGCATGCGTTGCTGGCGCACCCCTGCCGCGTCGTAGAGCTCAACCCCGAGGGGGGAGAGCAGGGCCACCTCGCCGTCTTCCATCGGCAGGATCGTGCGGGTGAAGCCCGCCAGGGCCGGCGTGTCGCTGGCGCAGAGGAATTCGCCTTCCCCCAGACCGATCAACAGCGGTGCCGCCTTACGGGCCACCACCAATGCCCCCGGCGCCTGATCCCAGATCACCGCCAGGGCATAGGCCCCCTGCAGCCGGAGCAGCACCTGCTGAAGGGCCTCCAGCAACAGCCCACCGCCTGGTCTTCCACCCGCAGATTGCAGCTGCTGCAGTTCTGCAGCCAACAGATGGGGAATCACCTCGGTGTCGGTTTCCGACTGGAACACCACCCCTAAGGCCTCCAGCTGCTCCCGCAGGGCCCGGTGGTTCTCAATGATTCCGTTCTGCACCACAGCCACCGCCCCGTCATTGCTGCGGTGCGGGTGGGCATTGCGCTCTTCCGGTTTGCCATGGGTGGCCCAGCGGGTGTGGCCAATGCCGCATTGCCCGGGGGCACCTTCTGCCTCAAAACAAGCGGTGAGGTTGCGCAGCTTGCCTTTGGCCCGCAGGCAGGTCAGCTGCCCCTGAGCAGCCACCGTGGCGATCCCAGCGGAGTCGTAACCGCGGTACTCCAACTGCCGTAAGCCTTCAAGGAGCTGAGGCGCCGCTTCTCGGGCACCCACCAGGGCAACGATTCCGCACATACAAAAAAAGCCCGGCTGAAGCCGGGCCGAGCTTATGAGGTAAAACGGGCCAGATCAGTAGGCCAGACCCATGGAGCGCGTTGTCTCGTCTCCGAGATAAACGCGGATGCTGAGGAAGTCGGTAGGGCAGGCAGTTTCGCAGCGCTTGCAACCAACGCAATCTTCAGTACGAGGAGAAGACGCAATCTGGCCGGCCTTGCAACCGTCCCAGGGAACCATCTCAAGCACGTCGAGAGGGCAGGCACGCACACACTGGGTGCAGCCAATGCAGGTGTCGTAGATCTTGACGGCGTGGGACATGTGCCCGATGCATACGAAGGCTTGCGGCAAACGTACCCGTCCTTCGCCGGTCCATGGCCATGCCGTCACCGTTGTTAACGGCACAGTTGTTGATGAGGAGACACTGAAGGCGTGCCCGTAAGATGCAGCGTCCCGTTGCCACGGCTATGTCCCAGGAAGCGATTCTCGAAAAGGTGCGTTCAATCGTTGCGGAGCAACTGAGTGTTGACTCCGGCGAAGTGAAGCCCGAATCCAACTTCCAGAACGATCTGGGTGCTGATTCTCTGGATACCGTGGAACTCGTGATGGCCTTGGAAGAGGCCTTCGACATCGAGATTCCTGACGAAGCAGCTGAGGGCATCACCACCGTTGGTGACGCCGTCAAATACATCGAAGACAAGCAGGCCTGAGCAACGCAATGGTGGATGGTCTCCATCGCGTCGTCATCACCGGCCTCGGCGCGGTCACACCGATCGGCAACACGGTTCAGGACTACTGGAAGGGCCTCACCTCCGGCACCAACGGAGTGGACGCCATCACCCTGTTCGATGCATCCGCACACGCCTGCCGCTTTGCAGCGGAGGTGAAGGATTTCGATCCGTCCGGCTTCATCGAACCGAAGGAAGCCAAGCGCTGGGATCGGTTCTGCAAGTTCGGCGTAGTTGCAGCCAAACAGGCTGTGGCCCATGCCGGCCTTGAGATCAACGACGACAATGCGGATCGGATCGGCACAATCATCGGTTCCGGCGTCGGTGGCCTGCTGACTATGGAGACGCAGGCCCATGTGTTGGAGGGCAAAGGTCCTGGAAGGGTGAGTCCGTTCACGGTGCCGATGATGATCCCCAACATGGCTACAGGCCTAGCCGCCATTGCCCTGGGCACCAAGGGGCCCAGCTCCGCGGTGGCCACCGCCTGTGCTGCCGGCTCCAATGCTGTTGGCGATGCCTTCCGGCTGCTCCAGCTGGGCAAGGCTGACGCCATGGTGTGCGGTGGCGCCGAATCGGCGATTACTCCCTTGGGGGTGGCCGGCTTCGCCAGCGCCAAGGCCCTGTCGTTCCGCAACGATGATCCGGCCACGGCCAGCCGTCCGTTCGACAAGGAACGCGATGGCTTTGTGATCGGCGAAGGTGCCGGTGTGTTGGTGCTTGAAACCCTCGAGCACGCCCAGGCCCGTGGCGCCACGATCCTCGGCGAAGTGGTGGGTTACGGGATGACCTGCGATGCCCACCACATCACATCACCCACACCGGGCGGCGTCGGCGGTGCCGAGGCCATGCGCCAAGCCCTAGCCGATGGCTGCATTGATCCTTCTGAGATTGACTACGTCAACGCCCACGGCACCAGCACTCCAGCGAACGACAAAAACGAAACCTCGGCGATCAAAAGCGCCCTGGGTGAGCGGGCGCTGCAGATTCCGGTTAGCTCCACCAAATCGATGACTGGTCACCTGCTGGGTGGCTCCGGTGGTATCGAAGCGGTGGCCTGTGTGCTGGCGCTACAACACGGCGTCGTGCCCCCCACGATCAATCACACCACCCCGGATCCCGACTGTGATCTGGATGTCGTGCCGAACGAGGCACGGGATCAGACACTTGGAACCGTCTTGTCCAACTCCTTTGGCTTCGGCGGCCACAACGTCTGCCTGGCTTTCAAACGCGCCAGCTGAGCCTTCGCGCTCACGTCGTGCGTCAAAATCGCTTCAACTTTTCCTCTTAACACCATGGTCGCTGCGCCCGCGTCACTCGACACGCTCTGCATCAACAGCATTCGGATGCTGGCTGTCGACGCCATCAACAAGTCCAACAGCGGCCACCCCGGCCTGCCGATGGGCTGCGCACCCATGGGTTATGCGCTCTGGGACAAGTTCCTCAAGCACAACCCTAAGAACCCCAAGTGGTTCAACCGCGACCGCTTCGTGCTGTCGGCCGGCCACGGCTGCATGCTGCTCTACGCGCTGCTGCACCTCACCGGATACGACTCGGTCTCCATCGAGGACATCAAGCAGTTCCGCCAGTGGGGCTCCAAGACTCCCGGTCACCCCGAAACCTTCGAGACCCCTGGTGTTGAAGTGACCACCGGCCCTCTGGGTGCCGGCATCTCCAACGCTGTGGGCCTGGCCATCGCTGAATCCCACTTGGCGGCCAAGTTCAACAAGGCCGACGCCACCGTGGTGGATCACTACACCTACGTAATCATGGGCGACGGCTGCAATCAAGAGGGTGTGTCTTCTGAAGCGGCCTCCCTGGCTGGACACCTGAAGCTGGGCAAGCTGATCGCCCTGTACGACGACAACAACATCACCATTGATGGACGCACCGATGTGTCCTTCACCGAGGACGTGCTGAAGCGCTACGAGGCCTACGGCTGGCACGTGCAGCACGTGGCCGAGGGCAACACCGACGTGGATGCCATTGCCAAGGCAATCGAAGCCGCGAAGGCCGTGACCGATAAGCCGTCGATCATCAAGGTGACCACCACCATCGGCTACGGCTCCCCCAACAAGGCCGATACCGCCGGTGTTCACGGTGCAGCTCTTGGCGAAGAGGAAGCAGCCCTGACCCGTCAGCAATTGGGTTGGGACTACGCACCCTTCGAAATACCCCAGGACGCCTACGACCAGTTCCGCCAGGCCGTCGACCGCGGCGCCAGCCTCGAGGCCGAGTGGAACCAGACCCTGGCCACCTACCGCACCAAGTACCCCATCGAGGCCGCCGAGTTCGAGCGGATGCTGCGCGGTGAGCTGCCCCAGGGCTGGGACAAGGACCTGCCCACCTACACCCCCGAAGAAGGTGGCCTGGCCACCCGCAAGCACTCCCAGATCTGCCTGGGTGCGCTGGGCCCCAACCTGCCCGAACTGATCGGCGGCTCCGCCGACCTCACCCACTCCAACTACACGGACATCAAGGGTGAAACCGGCTCTTATCAGGCCAGCAGCCCTGAAAAGCGCTACCTGCACTTCGGTGTGCGCGAGCACGCCATGGCCGCCATCCTCAACGGCATCGCTTATCACAACAGCGGCTTGATCCCCTACGGCGGCACCTTCCTGGTGTTCGCCGACTACATGCGCGGTTCCATGCGCCTGTCAGCCCTGAGTGAGCTGGGAGTGATCTACGTGCTCACCCACGACTCCATCGGCGTCGGCGAAGACGGCCCCACCCACCAGCCGATCGAAACCATCCCCTCCCTGCGGGCGATGCCGAACATGCTGGTGTTCCGTCCTGGCGACGGCAACGAGACCAGCGGCGCTTACAAGGTGGCCATCCAAAACCGCAAGCGCCCCAGCTCCCTCTGCCTCAGCCGCCAGGGCATGGCCAACCAGGCCAACTCCTCGATCGACAAGGTGGCCCTGGGTGGTTACGTGCTGGAAGACTGCGCCGGCACTCCCGATCTGATCCTGATCGGCACCGGCACCGAACTGGACCTCTGCGTCAAGGCCGCCAAGCAGCTCACCGCTGAAGGCAAGAAGGTCCGCGTGGTCTCCATGCCCTGCGTCGAGCTGTTCGACGAGCAGACCGACGCCTACAAGGAAGAGGTGCTCCCCAACGCCGTGCGCAAGCGCATGGTGGTGGAAGCCGCTGAATCCTTCGGCTGGCACCGTTTCATCGGCCTGGATGGCGACAGCGTCACCATGAACCGCTTCGGCGCTTCCGCCCCCGGCGGCACCTGCCTCAAGGAATTCGGCTTCACGGTTGAGAACGTGGTGGCCAAAGCCAAGGCTCTGCTCGGCTGATCACCAGAACACTTCAACAACAAGGCCTCCTGCATCGACAGGGGGTCTTTTTTATGCCGCCAACCCAATCAATGGCCTTACGCAAAAAGCCCGACGTCCAAAAGGACGCCGGGCCAACTGCTGGCTTTAGTCAACACAATCAATCAGCTTTGTCGAGCTTGACCGATGTGAGCTCGGCGGCTCCTCCTTTGGTTTCGAGCACCTTCTCAAGGCCCTCAAGATCTTCATCAGTGATCTTGGTCTGCATCGGGCAGTGCTTGGGTCCGCACATGGAGCAGAACTCCGCCTGCTTGTAGATGTCAGCCGGCAGGGTTTCGTCGTGATATTCCTTGGCCCGCTCAGGGTCCAAGGACAGCTCAAACTGCTTGTTCCAGTCGAAGTTGTAGCGGGCGCGGCTGAGCTCGTCGTCACGGTCACGGGCACCGGGGCGATGACGGGCGATGTCTGCCGCATGAGCAGCGATCTTGTAAGCGATCAGGCCTTCGCGCACATCCTCAGCGTTGGGCAGACCGAGGTGCTCCTTCGGCGTCACGTAACAGAGCATCGCCGTGCCATGCCAACCGGCCATGGCCGCGCCGATGGCTGAGGTGATGTGGTCGTAGCCGGGAGCAATGTCAGTGACCAGGGGGCCGAGCACATAGAAGGGTGCTTCGCTGCACTCCTCCATCTGCTTCTTCACGTTGAACTCGATCTGATCGAGGGGAACGTGGCCGGGACCCTCCACCATCACCTGCACGTCGTGCTTCCAGGCGCGACGGGTCAATTCACCGAGGGTGTGCAGTTCAGCCAATTGAGCGGCGTCGGACGCATCGTGCTGACAACCGGGGCGCAGCGAGTCACCGAGGGAGAAGGTGCAGTCGTAGCGCTTGAAGATCTCGCAGATGTCGTCAAACCGCGTGTAGAGCGGGTTTTGACGGTGGTGGTACAACATCCATTGAGCCAGGATGCCGCCGCCGCGGCTGACGATGCCGGTGATGCGCCCCTTCACCTTGGGCAAGTGCTCGATCAACAGGCCGGCGTGAATGGTCTGGTAGTCGACCCCCTGCTGGCAGTGCTTCTCGATGATGTGGAGGAAGTCGTCCTCATCCAGCTTCTCGATCGATCCGTGAACGCTCTCAAGGGCCTGATAAACAGGCACGGTGCCAATCGGCACGGGGGATGCACCGATGATCGCGGTGCGCACCTCATCGAGGTTGACGCCGCCGGTGGAGAGATCCATCACGGTGTCGGCGCCGTATTTCACCGCCAGCTTCAGCTTCTTCACCTCCTCGGCCGCATCAGACGCATTCGGGGAGGCGCCGATGTTGGCGTTCACCTTGCACTTGCTGGCGATGCCGATCGCCATCGGCTCCAGATTGGTGTGGTTGATGTTGGCCGGGATGATCATCCGCCCGCGGGCCACTTCTTCCATCACCAGCGATTCGGGCAAGTTCTCCCGCTTGGCCACATGGGCCATTTCTTCAGTGACCACGCCCTGACGGGCGTAGTGCATCTGAGAGACGTTGGCCTGACCCTTGCGGGACTCAACCCAGGAAGTGCGCATGATCTGAGGTGCGACGGACAGCCCAGGGGTCGACGTTTGGCCGAAGATCACGCTCAAGCACTTCCCTGCGCCGGCATGACCCGGAATCAGGTTCGGAGGGTGTGATCTCAGTCTGAGTTAATGGTGAAACCCAGACACCCCTAGTGATGTTTGAACGCTAGCAAGCGTTGCCCAAAGGCCCGTTCAGCTGACCTGCAAACCATTGAGCACCGCAGCCACCACCCGGTGATCGCTGTCCTGCTGCAGAGATTGCAACAGGCCTCTGGCCTGCACCGCAATGGGATCGGTCCCCCCCTCCCGAACAATCCGACTGAGAATTTCAGCCCCACTCACCCGCACCGTGCCATCAGCATCGGCAATCGCCATGGTTGCCAAGTCCAGCAACCAACCCAGATCAATATCGGGCTGTTCCGCCAAGGCGGACAAGATGCTGCAGCGCACCAACCAAGCAGCATCAACTTCAAAGGCCGTACGCAGCAAAGGCCAGGCCCGCTCAACCCCGTAGCTGGCGAGGGCATTGGCTGCCTCAGCCCGAACATTGGGGTCTTCATCGGCAGTGATCAACGCACTGAGCACAGTCCAGCCCTGTTCGGTGCGCTTGTAGCCCAATCCACTGCAGCTCAAAGAACGCACCAGAAAGGGCTTCTGCTCCGTGCCCAGCACCAGCAACGGCACAGCCTCAGCATCCGAGCAATGGCGGAGCTTTGTGATCGCCGGCATCGCCTGAACCGGATCACCACTGGCAATGGCCTGGCGGACCTCCTCGAGATCAGGGCGTTGCGGATCGGTCTCGTTCATGGGTTGCTGCCAGGGGTGCGCGCCCGTTGAAGATCGGCCAACAGCCTGGCGCGGCGGCGCTGCCGACCGAGAGCGCTGCTGATGATCAGACCTGAACCAACCAATATCCCGGGCAACACCTGCACCCGGTCCTTGCCCTGGCGCTGGTTGGTGGCCAGCAACGCGAGCAGGATCAGCAATGGAGCCCCGAGGGAAACCCAAATCACCGCACGACGTTGGTTCATGCCGAGGTGTTCTCCGTGATCCACGCCAGCACGGTGGCCGTGAGAACCGCAATACCAACACCGAGGGCATCCTCCTCCAGTGCGAACGCTCCGTTGTGAAGCGGCGCACACCCCTCGGGCCCGGCCACGCCCAGCCGCACCATCATTCCCGGCACATCCCGAAGCAGCTCAGCAAAGTCTTCCGCCCCCAGGGAGGGCTGCTCCACCGACAGCACCTTGTCGCGCCCCAGACACTCCACCGCACAACGTTCCAGCAAGGTCGTGAGCTGCGGATCGTTGTGCACCGGTGGCGCGATGCAGCGGTAATTCACCACTGCCGTACCCCCTCCAGTGGCACAGATCCCCTGCACCGTCTCATCGATCCAAGCCGGCAGCTGGGCGTGCTGCTGCAGATCCAGACAGCGCACCGTGCCCAACAAACGCACCTGATCGGCAATCACGTTGAAGGCGCGGCCGCCCTCCACCTTGCCAAAACTGATCACCACCGGATGCAACGCATCCAAGCGGCGGGCGATGGTCTGCTGAAGCTCCGTGATCACCCGAGCCGCCAGCCAAACAGCATCCACCGACTGATGGGGACGAGCACCATGGCCGCCCTCTCCCTGCACCAGGATTTCCAGCTCGCCGGCCGCTGCCGTAAGACAGCCCCGCCGGATCCCCACGGTGCCCACCGGAAGATTCGGAACCACATGCACGCCATACAACGCGTTAAGGCCCTCCACCGCCCCTGCATCCCGCATCCACACCGCTCCCTGGGCTAGCTCTTCCGCGGGTTGAAACAGCAAGCGCACCCGGGCCCCCAAAGCCGGCTCCTGAGCCAGCAACCGCGCCACCCCCAGGCCCGTGCAGGTGTGCAAATCGTGGCCACAGGCGTGCATCAGACCCTGCCGGGTGGAGGAATAGCTCAGCCCGGTGCGCTCTTCCACTGGCAAGGCATCCATGTCCACCCGCAAGCCCACCGTGGGGCCGTGATCAGGTCCCAACTCGGCCACCACGCCAGTACGGCCAACGCCTTCACGGACCCGCCAACCCAGCTGACGCAGTTCACCGGCTACCAGGGCGGCGGTCTGGTGTTCCTCACCGCTGAGTTCAGGGTGGGCATGAAGATGCCGGCGCAGCTGCAGCAGCTCAGGCAGCTCACGGCTGAGTCGATCGGCAAAGGACGCCGCGTGGGTCATCTCAGGACGCCTCCAAGGCCAGGAACGCCATCAGATCCGCCGTCGGCTGCGGTGGCCAGCGGCGCACCTGTTGCAGCCAGTCGGCCTGGCGGTAACGCTGATCCAACCCGGCCGCAGCGGTCCAGTGGCTTTCGGCTTCACCACTGGATCCTTCACGCCAGAGCAGGCCGCTGAGGGCCGCCCGAGCATCGGCGAACAAGGGATAGCGACGGATCAGTTTGCGCAATTCCGCCTCCGCCCAATCGAGATCTCCCGCTTGCCAGGCCGCCAAGGCCTCGCTAGAGCGGGCCATGGCGAAGCCGGGGCGGGCGAGGGCCGCCTGGCCATAAAGCTCTCGAGCCTCAGGCCAGTCCCCTTGCGAACCGCGCACATTGGCCAGGTTGTACAGGGCTGAGGCATCTTGCGGATCGCGCTCCAGAATCCAGAGATAGTCGTCCGCCGCCGCGGACCAGTCCTGAAGCGCCTCCTCTGCCGTGCCCCGGTTCAGATGCGGGTCGCTTTCCTCCGGCGCCAGCGCAATCGAGGCGCTCTGATCGTCGATGGCCCCGGAAGGATCACCCAGAGCGAGACGCACATTGCCGCGGTTGCTCAGCGCTGCTGCATCTTCTGGAGCCTGCTCCAGAAAGCGGTCCCAAAGGGGCAACGCCTCCACAAAATCTCCCTGACGGCTTGCCGTCAGCGCCTGCTCATAAAGCCCCTGCAGATCGATGGCCTGCACCGGCAGGGCCAGCACCAGACTCATCAACAGGACGAGAAACCGATTATTCATGCCGCCTCGGCCAGATGACTGCGGGCCGCATCCGTGACCATTCGGCCGCGGGGGGTGCGCATCAGCAACCCCTGTTGCAACAAAAATGGCTCCACCACGGTCTCCAGGGTGACGGGATCGTCGCCAAGGGCCGCCGCCAAAGTCTCCAGGCCCACCGGGCCACCACCATGGTGGTCGATCAGCAGCTGCAGCAAACGCCGATCGCTGGCATCGAGGCCCCGATGATCCACGCGGTGCAGGCTCAGGGCCTCTCCCACCAGGGCCTGATCAATGGCTCCACCACTACCGCCACGCACGCTGGCCACATCCCGCACCCGGCGCAGCAGGCGGTTGGCAATCCTGGGCGTACCGCGGCAGGAGGCGGCAATGCTGCTGCGGGCCTGCGGTGTGAGGGTGACCCCGATCAGCCCGGCGGTGCGCTCGACGATCGCTTCCAGGTCGTCCTGGCCGTAAAACTCCAACCGCTGGATAAGGCCGAACCGGTCCCGCAGCGGGGAGCTCAGCGATCCGGCGCGGGTGGTGGCGCCCACAAGGGTGAAGGGAGGCAAGTCGAGGGAACGGGTTCGTGCTGTGCTGCCCTTGCCCACGGTGAGATCGAGGCGACGGTCTTCCATCGCCGGATAAAGCAGCTCCTCCGCCACCCGGCTCAGGCGATGAATCTCGTCAATGAACAGCAGATCACGAGGCTGCAGGTTGACCAACAACCCAACGATGTCGCGCGGGCGTTCCAAGGCCGGTGCACTGGTGACCTTGCACTGCACCCCCATCTCTTCGGCCAGCACCATGGCCATGGTGGTTTTGCCCAAACCCGGCGGGCCATAGAGCAACACATGATCGAGGGCATCGCCGCGGCCAAGCGCCGCTTCCACCGCAATGCCCAGCACCTGCTTGAGCTCGCTCTGGCCGATGTAGTCGTTCAGGCGCTGAGGCCGAAGCTTGTCTTCCGGCCGACTCACCACCTCTTCAGGTGCCGGCTGGGGATCCACCAGCGCTTCAGGGCGGCGTGGTGGCTTGCGACCGGAGCTGGAGGAGACAATCGCCATGCGGGCAGGGTACCCAGACCTGGATAGGGTCGGAAGACACAGCCGCAGCCATGGCCAAGGGAGGAGCGAAAAAAGCAGCCGCAGCCGCGGCAAGGGCCGCCGCCAATCGGATGCTGGCGGACAACCGGCAGGCACGGCACCAATACGAAATCCTCGAAACCCTCGAAACCGGCATCGAGCTGGTGGGCACCGAGGTGAAGTCGATCCGCAACGGCAAGGCCAACCTGCGCGATGGCTTCTGCCTGATCCGCAATGGGGAACTGCAGTTGCACAACGTGCACATCTCACCGCACACCCACGCCAGCAGCTACTTCAACCACGACCCGCTTCGCACCCGCAAACTGCTGGCCCATCGCCGTGAGATCGACAAGCTGCGCGGTTTGGTGGATCAAAAAGGCCTGACGCTGATCCCCCTCAACATTCACCTCAAGGGGTCCTGGATCAAGCTCACCATCGGCCTAGGCAAAGGCCGCAAGTTGCACGACAAGCGCGCTGCCGAAAAGGAAAAGCAATCCAAGAAGGACGTGAAAGCAGCGATGGAGCGCTACTGATCGAGCGGGTCCGCCCGACAGGACAGGGTGAACAGACTCGAAGAAACCCCTTCGTTGGTGACCAACACCTGCAGGGGCGAGCCCGCTTGCGGAGCAATCCGAGTCACCCGCAGGGGACCACGCTCCGCCTCCACCTGCCCATTGACGCCGAAAACCATCATCTGCATCAGCGGTGTGCCGTTGATGCCCAGAGCGACGGCATCACCTGCTGGAGCCTCCACCAGCACCAAACGCGCACCACCGGCAGGGATAGGCAACGACGTGATGGCGGGTTCAAGCGGGCGCGCTTTGAGCCGCACGATCTCAACGTCATCAAGGCTCTGAATCGCCGCTGCAATCCAAAGCTGAAGGAAGGGGTCGGCGGGTTTCCGGCCACGCATGGTGACCGGCAGCAGATCCTGGGCTCCAGCACTCACCAGCTGCTGCACGACCCGCGGATGAACGCCCTGTTTCAACAGCACCTCACGCAGCTGCTGCCAGTCCCCTGCCCCCAGACGCCCCAACTGAGCCCGAATCGCCGGCGGCAGCAAGGCGATCCGAGCCAGCCATTGCTCGGCCAGCTCGGTCCAGTTCCTACGGAGCGGCGCACTCCCCAGCGCCTCCATGCTGAGCAGGCTGGCATCCACAAGTCCAGTAAACCAACTCCGATCCACCTGCAGGGCCCGCAAGCGGCTGAACAGCTGCTCGCGTTGATCCAACTCCTCTGGCGGCGGACTGACGGCCGCTGTAGCCCCATCCCTGCTGGGGCGAGGAGTCCTGTCTGCAGTGGAGATGCGCGGAAGCAGGAACCAACCGATGACGGAACCCACCAAGGCCGACAGGACCAAGCCGATCACCACAGGCCAGAGGTGCCCCTCCGCTCCCTGCTCGCGAGCCATCGCTCGCTTCTGACGCGGAGATGTTGAGAAGGGAGCCATCGCAGCGAAGCGTCCCGATGCAGCAATTGGCTTCTCGATCGGACCGGTTTGTTCAGGCATCGCCAGCTGCTGCAAGGCCTCCTGGGCACTTGCAGCATCAGGGAAGCGGCGGTTCGGATCCTCCGTAAGCAACCGCTCGAGCACAGCTTGATACTCGGGATCCAGCCCCAGCCTTTCGAGACTTGAAGGGGGATTAGACGGCTGGCCCGTCAACAAGGCCACGGCTGAAACGGCCAAATCCCGTACATCCATCCAGCCGGCAGCGTCTTCAGCGGGAACAAGCTCACCGTTGAATACAACCGGCAATCCATCACTGGTGCGGCGCCACAGGTTTTGGAGACTGATGTGCCCATGCACCAGGTCATCGGAATGAAGCGCTCCCAAGACTGGTAAGACCTGCCTCAGCAGCAGAAGCACTTCGCCAGCGCTGAAAACCATCTGGCGTCGCGCGCGTTGTTGTTGTAGCGAAGCGAGGCTGCTGCCTTCGATCCAGTCGCGAACGGCCCACAAACCATCCTCCAGATCAAGCAACTGACCAAAGCGAGGCAACTGATGCGACCCGATCGTCTGCAAAACGTCCCAGCGCTGACGGAAAGGCTCTTGGCTGGGCAAGTCGTTCAGCTGACGTAGCGCTACAGGGCAATCGCCTGCCATCACATCCACCGCACGCCAGAGGGAACCACGCAGCGGATCGGGTCCACTCAGCCGTTCCTCCAGGCGATATCGCTCCACCAGCACCGTGCCGGAACCGCTCAAGGCATTCAGCCACATCGATGGGCTGATGGTACCGATGGTTCGCTGCACCCCCTAGGGCCCTCGAGGGATGGATCAAGCCCGTGCCGCTGGACCCAGCCGCACCAACAGATCGCTCTGGATCTGCTTTTGCCGGCAAACTGAATCCACAGACTTATCCAACAAACGGAGCCCAGGAGCTCAGGCGGCATGAAATCAGACGAACGGCGTCAGGCGATCAAACGGCAGCGTGAGCAGCTGATCCAAGACCTGGAGGCCGTCTACATGGCGGCCTTCGATCGCCTGGGAGACCTGGAAGGTGAAGTGGGAGAAGTGAAAGCAGCGCAACTCACCCAGATGATCCTCAACTCCAAAACGGCCGCGATCGAGCCGCTGGAGAAAGAGATCGAAAAACCGGTGATCACCACCCCAGGCGAAGCATGAGCAGCTGGCTGGAGCAGTTGGAGCGGGAGCTGGACGCGAGGCTCTCGGCTTTTCTGCGCAACAACCCCGTCCAGGAGCACCTGTTCAGCGAACAGCACCTGAAGGATCGGGCGGCAGCCCTGCAACGGCAACATCAGCAACTGCAAAGCGAAGCGAAGCAGCAACGCCAACAGCTGCTGAGGCTGGCCGAGGACGTACGGGCCTGGCGCGACCGGGTGGAGCGTGCCAGGGCAGCCGGCGCGGCCGATCTAGCCGGACGCGCCGAACAACATCTCACCAGCCTGATGAACCAGGGCCGCGCCCTCTGGGCCGACCTGGACGATCTGGGACGCCGCTTCAACGAGGTGGAGCGACAGCTGCAGGAACTTCACCAGCAGAAGCAAACGCCCAGTCCTTCAACACTGGAGAAGGATTGGGCGTTGTTTGAAGCGGAACAGGAGCTTGAACAGCTGCGCCGCGACGCTGGGCTGAGTTAAATCAGGCCTTTGGCGCGGGGGGCTCCAGGCTGACACCCTCGGGCGGAGGTGTGGGATCCGGATCGGCGATCAGCATGTGCTGCAACACGATTTCCGGGCGCTCACTGTCGCGCCAGCGGATGCGGTATGCAGGCATTTTGGTGCCACGGCTGGTGGTCTGCTCCACCGGCTCCATCACCCATCCCCGCCGGGAACGGCCCTGGGGATTCCGCTTGACCACGGCATCAGCGTGCTTGAAGCGAAATCCGACGCGTTCTCCACTCATGGGGATAGGACCATGCCACTCCCCCCATTATTCCACTGAAGGTGCTTCTCCCTTGCGAGACTCCGGCCGCAGCAGCGGGAAAGCGATCACATCCCGAATCGAAGGGCTGTCGGTGAGCAGCATCACCAAACGGTCGATGCCGATCCCCAAACCTCCGGTGGGGGGCATGCCCACCTCCAGGGCTGTAACGAAATCCTCGTCCAACCCCTGGGCCTCCAAATCACCCGCCGCCTTGCGCGCCTGCTGAGCCTCCAGGCGCTGACGTTGATCCACGGGATCGGTGAGCTCACTGAAGGCATTGGCGTGTTCACGGCCAACGATGAACAACTCAAACCGTTCCACCAAGCCGGGCTTGCTGCGATGGGGCCGAGCCAGGGGCGAAATCTCCACCGGGTAATCGGTGACGAAGGTGGGCTGAATCAGGGTTGTCTCCACCGCTTGCTCAAAGGCTTCGTTGAGCAGACGGCCCACCGAGTCGGCCAACTCAGGCGCATGCAGGCCCTTGGCGGTCATCGCCGCGGCCGCCTCCTCGCGGCTGCTGAAGCTATTGAAATCAAGCCCCGTCGCATCCTGCACGAGCTCGTGCATCGTGGCGCGCCGCCACGGCGGAGCCAGATCGATGTCGGTGCCCTGATAGGTGATGGTGGTCGTGCCGCAGACCTCCTGGCACACCGCGCTGACCATCTGCTCGGTGAGCTCCATCATCCCGAGGTAATCGCTGTACGCCTGATAGATCTCTACCGAGGTGAACTCGGGGTTGTGGCGGGTGCTGACCCCCTCGTTACGGAAGATTCGGCCCAGTTCATAGACCCGCTCAAAACCACCCACCACCAGGCGTTTGAGGTGCAACTCGGTGGCAATCCGCAGGGTGAGGGGCAGGTCGAGAGCGTTGTGGTGGGTCTCGAACGGCCGCGCGTCAGCGCCACCGGGTTCGCTCTGCAGCACGGGGGTCTCGATCTCGAGAAAGTCCCGCTGATCGAGCCAGCGACGAATGCCGCTCACCAGGCGGGCCCGACGCCGGAAGGTCTCACGGCTGTCGGGGGACACAACCAGATCCAGATAGCGCTGGCGGTAGCGCTTCTCCACGTCGGCCAAACCATGCCACTTGTCGGGAAGGGGCTGCAGCGCCTTGGTGAGCATGCGCCAGTCGCTCACCTTCACCGACAGCTCGCCACGGTCGGTGCGACGCAGGGTGCCGCTCACCCCAAGCCAGTCGCCGCTGTCCACCAGTGAGGTGATCTGTTTGAACCAGCCCTCCTGCTGGGCCTCGAGACCCGCCTTCTCCAGGAACAGCTGAATGGAGCCCGTCTCATCCGCCAGGGTGAAAAAGGCCAGCTTTCCCATCACCCGGCGGGTCATCACCCGTCCGGCCACGGAAACGCTGACGTCCCGCTCTTCCCCCTTGGGCAGATCGGCATGGGTCTCCTGCAGCTCAGCCATGCGGTGGCTGGGACTGAAGGTGAGGGCATAGGGGCCCTGCCCCAACTCTTCCAAGGTCTTGGCCTTGTCCAGACGGGTGTCGCGCAGCTCAGACACAGCAGCAGGTCAGTCGGGCGCCATCCTGCCCGCCCGCGGGTTGATCAACCGGCAGCGGAGGCCTCGCCCATGCGCTGGGAGGCATAACCAATGCCTCGCACAGTGAGGATCAACTCTGGATTGCGAGGGTCAGGCTCCAGTTTTCCGCGCAACCGCGCCACGTAGACATCCACCACGCGCAGATCGGCGGCACGGCGAGGGGGATAACCCCAGAGCTGCTCCAGGATTTCAGCCCGTGGCACCACATGGCCAGGATCGCGGAACAGCAACTCCAGCAGGCTGAACTCCGTGTAAGTGAGGTTGATACGCTCCGATGCACGGGTGACCTGGCGACGGTTGGTGTCGACCACCAGATCGCCGAGCCGCAAAACGCCTTGCCCTGTGGGCAGTTCGCGGCTTTCAACAATCGCGTTGCCCCGGCCCACCCGGCGCAGAATCGTGGCGATGCGTGCCTCGAGTTCCTTGGGGCTGAAGGGCTTGGGCAGGTAGTCATCAGCCCCCAGATCCAGACCGGCGACCCGCTCGGAGATCGCTTCCACCGCAGAGAGGAAAATGATCGGCACGCAGGATTCGGCCCGCAGGCGGCGGCAGACGGCAAAGCCATCCAGCTTGGGCAGCATCACGTCGAGCACCACCAGGTCGGGAGACTCGTTGTGGAACATCTCCAGGGCCTGTTCACCGTCCTCAGCGCAGATGACGCGATAGCCCGACAGCTGCAGGCGCATCACCAGAACGCGCCGAACTGCAGCCTCGTCGTCAACGACAAGAATGGTCGCTTTCGGTTGTGAGGGCTGTTCGCCCGTCATCCGAATCAAACCCTTAACGAGCTGCAACCTTACTGGTCAGGGCCTGGACACCGACACAAACACCCTGGCGCGCAGCCGGTTTACCGATTGTTTTAAGAATTGCCGGCGCCCTCAGGCCAGCGCGAACGGGCGTAAAGGTTCCATTCCGACGCAGCAGCTGTTAAAGCCTGCTCAGGGCTGATCTGAGCCAACATCGCCCGCTGCATCTGGGTGTAGAGGATCTTCTGCAGGCGCTTGATCCCCGGCAGCGCCGGCACCAACACCCTGGCCCGGTCCAAAGTGCTGGCCGACAACAAACGGGCCTGGCGAATCTGGCGCTCCGCGATGGTCGAGGGCTCCTCCTGCTCCAACGCTTCACGCACCCGGGCCAAGGCCTCCAACGACGACGGCAGCACCCGGGCCTCAGCCGCGAAGCGCGCCTGTTGATCAGCATTGGTCAGGAACAACGCAAGATCCACGGCCTCCTGGACGCGCTGGCTCTGACGCGGCACCGCCAACGTCATCAAGGCCACATTGGCTGTGCCATCGGCACCGGTCACCGGAGGATGGGGCTCCGTCACCGCGGCCACCCCTGGCGCATTGGTCTGAATGCTGCGCAGGAATTCCGCTCCCGTGGCCGCCAGGGCCAGATCACCGCTCTGGAACAACTCGATCGCCCGGCGCTGCCCCTGACTCACCACCTCCCGGGGCAACAGCCCCTCCCGATAAAGATCACTCCAGAAACGAAAGGCCCGGAGCCCCGCAGGGCTGTCGAAGGCGGCCCTGCGTTGGTAATCGAGCAGGGTCACTCCCATCTGCACCAGGGTTTCCAGGAGCTCGGCCGAGTCGTCCGGAACGGTGGTGAGAAACAGGCCATAACGGCCCGTGCGCTCGCGGATCCGACGGGCGAATGCCGGCACCTGCTCCCAGCGGCTGGGCGGTGCAGCGATCCCGGCTTGATCCAACAGCGCCCGGTTCACCAGACTCAGCCGCACCGTGAGGTACCAGGGCACAGCAATCTGCCCGGCATCGGGATCGCGGCAGGCGTGCCACACCGAGGGCAGGTAGCGACCAGCGGCAGCAGCCGGCAGCAGCGGTGTCAAGTCGGCCAGTCCCCCCTTGCTGGCCAGATTGGCCGCGAAGGGCGGATTGAGGTTCACCACATCCGGGGCCGTGCGCGCAAACACCGCCGCCAGCAACTTGCGTTCCACGGACCCCCAGGGCAGATCCGTCCAGCGCACGGGCGCATCGGGATGGAGGCCGCACCAGGCCCCCAGAACATCGGCGAAATAGGGGTTGAACTTGGGAGCCAATTGCAGGGTCCAAAACTCCAAGGCCCTGGTCTGTGGGGTCCTCGGGCCGCAGGCCGCCAGCCCAAAGGCAGCTGCCCCCAGCAGCAGATCCCGACGGGTCAGCCTCATCAAGGAACCCTCCTGCGCCAAAGCAGCAACTGCAACGACACCAACACAGGCGCCAGCAAACCCGTCACCAGGGCTTGGCACCAGAGGGTCTGCAGGCCCCAGCTCTGGATGAGGGGATCCAACACTCCGCCTTGACGCCACCAGAGCTGAAGGATCAACGACAAACCAAGACCCACGGACCCGAGCCAGGCCAACAAGCCCAGATTCAGGCTGCGTTGGATCGGTGCTGCACGCCGCCCCAGCCGTCCCCACCACCAGCCCAGCAGCAAAAGCGCCGGAACCTGACTGACACCGCCCAGATTGAGACCATCCAGCACCAGCCCCAACGCCACACCCGACAACGCCCCCGACACCGGACCATCCACGAGAGCCCAGGGCAACAGCCAAAGCACAGCCCAGGCAGGACCAACCCCATCGATGGCCAAGCAGGGCGGCGACGCCAAGGCCAGAAACGGCACCACCAAAGCTGAGGCCACACAGATCGGTTGTCGGTGCAGACGCGTCATGTCAGTGGTTCAATTCAACGGGTCTGCACCTGCACCCAGTCGATCGCCTCCGGTGCTGCGATCAACTGCACCACAGCTACGGGTGCAGGAACAGCCTGTTCATCCACCGACTGGATCACCCCCACCGGCACGTTGGGGGGCAACAGGGTGCTAGCAGGGGACGTGGCCACCAGATCCCCGGGCCGCATATCGGGGTCCTTGTCGATGAAGTGGAGCGACAGACGGCTGTTGCCGCGGCCCACCAGCAACCCATGACGGCGGCTGCGGGGCAGCCAGACGCCGATCTCATGGCCCGGGGCGGTGAGCAACTTCACCCGAGCTGTGGCGGGGGTGACACTGTCGATGCGACCCACCAAACCGCCGGGGCCAAGAACCGCATCGCTCCTACCGATGCCCTGCAGCGAGCCCTTGCCCAGCTGCAATTGCTGCCACCATCCCCGCGACGAACGGGAGATCACAGCAGCGGACACTTGCCCCTCTTCAGAACCTTGTTGCTGAAGATCGAGCAGAGCGCGCAAGCGCCGATTGTCCTCTTCCAGCAGCTGCAGGCGAGAGCGCTCCTCCAGATCCACCGCGGCCGCCACCCATTCCCGTTGCGCGGAACCCGGCCAAAACGGGCGGCTGAGCAGGGCATAGGCATCGCTGAAACCAGCGCCCTTGCTCAGACGCACCATCAACAGCCCGGCCACAAGCAGCAGCCAGGGGGTGAGTTGCCCCAATCCGCGCCAGCGGCTTTTGCCGGAACGGAGCGTCGGGGCCATCGCTTCAGACGCCTGCCGCGGCGCGGACGAATTCGGGGGTGTCGACCACCCGCTGTAGGCGTTTCCAGTCCTCCAGCACCTGGCCGCAACCGTTCACAACACAGAGCAGGGGGTCTTCGGCGATGTGCACAAAAATGCCGGTCTCATGGCTGATCAGGTCGCTGATGCCCCGCACCAACGCACCACCTCCAGCCAGCATGATGCCGCGGTCCACGATGTCGGCCGCCAACTCAGGAGGTGTGCGCTCCAGGGTGCGTTTCACTGCTTCCACAATCACGTTGAGCGGCTCCGCAATCGCTTCCCGCAGATCACCTGCTTTGAGGTTGATGGTGCGGGGCAAACCGGAGAGCAGGTGCAGACCGCGCACATCCATGGACTGCTGATCGAACTCGTCGTCGGGGAAGGCAGAGCCGATGCGGATCTTGATCTCCTCGGCGGTGCGCTCGCCCACCACCATGTTGTGCACCTTTTTCAGATAAACGCTGATGGAGTCGCTGATCTCATCGCCGGCAACGCGAACGGATTCACTCAGCACCGTTCCACCGAGGCTCAGCACCGCCACCTCAGTGGTGCCGCCACCGATGTCGACAATCATCGTCCCAACGGGCTCAGTGACCGGAAGGCCCGCACCGATGGCCGCGGCCACCGGTTCATCAATAAGGTGAACCTCGCGCGCCCCTGCCATGCCGGCTTCGCGGACGGCTCGACGCTCCACACCGGTGACGCCACTGGGGATGCCCACAACCAGACGAGGGGCCATGATGCCGCGGCCCTCATTGCCCTTGGTGATGAAGGTTTTGAGCATTTGCTCAGCGGCATCGAAATCCGCGATCACCCCGTCGCGCAGCGGACGAACGGCCCGGATGTTTCCAGGGGTGCGGCCGAGCATCAACTTGGCTTCATCGCCCACAGCCATGGTGGTGCCACGCTCGAGATCAAGAGCCACCACTGATGGCTCCTGCAGCACTATTCCCCGGCCGGAAACGTAGATCAGGGTGTTGGCAGTGCCCAGGTCGATGCCGATGTCGCGCGACAGCTGGAAACGACGAAAGAACACAGACACCGCAATCTAGATCGCCGGATCATAGGGGCGTTCTCAGCGGTTGCCTGTTACACCCAGAGGCTTGGGTGGAACTCCTTAAAAGCAGTCACCCAACCGGTGCCGCATCATGAATCCAAATTCAGGAGATCAATCGTCTATGGGCGTTAATTCCGTCACCCTCGTCGGCCGTGCCGGCCGCGATCCCGAAGTGCGTTACTTCGAGTCAGGCAGCATGGTGGCTAACCTCACCATGGCGGTGAACCGTCGCAGCCGTGACGATGAACCCGACTGGTTCAATCTCGAGATCTGGGGCAAGCAGGCCCAGGTTGCTGCGGACTACGTGAAGAAGGGCTCCTTGCTCGGAATCATCGGCAGCTTCAAGCTGGACCGTTGGACCGACCGTGCCAGTGGTGAAGAGCGCAGCAAGCCCGTGGTCCGTGTGGATCGACTCGAACTGCTCGGCTCCAAGCGGGACAACCAGGAAGCTGCCGGCAGCTTTGGCGGCCAGGCCTCCGATGAGGACATCCCCTTCTGAGCCTCCTGCCCGAGCGAGGCCTCAGCGCCGGTGGTCAGTCGGACGACTGACGCCGGCGCCAGATGCGCAGACCCAACCAGATCGCACCCGCCAGCACCGCCACGACCAGCAACACCTTCACAGCCTTGGAAACAGGATCAATCCAGAGCTCAACATTGCTGTAGCCCTCTCCAAGAACCATGCCGGCCACGGTGAGCAGGGCTGTCCAGATCAAACTGCCAGCAGTGGTCCAGACCAGGAACGGCGCCATCGGCATCATTTCAATGCCGGCTGGAACGGAAATCAGCGTGCGAATGCCAGGCACCAAGCGGCCCCAGAACACCAGGGCGGTGCCGTAGCGGCTGAACCAGCGGCGGCTGCGGGCCAGCTCATCGGCACTGATGCCGATCCAGCGCCCGTGGCGCTGGAGCCAGGCTTCGATGCGTTCCTCATTGATCAAACGGCCAATCCCGTACCAGGGCAGAGCACCGAGCACCGTGCCCAGCAAACCGGCCAGCACCACAGGCACCAGATCCAGCTGACCCTGCTGCACATAGAAGCCCCCGAGGGGCATGATCAACTCGGACGGGATCGGCGGAAACAGATTCTCGAGAAACATCGCCGCGAAGATCGCGGTGTAACCCAGCCCCTGGTTCGCCTCCACCGCCTGGCCAATCAACTCCGGCAGCTGTGTGATCAGATCAGAAAGCCCCATGGAGACTGCGCTTGATGGCGCAAGTCTTCCATGAGGCCGTGAGAATCAGATTCCGATCCGCAGGATCGTGATCAGTAGCGGTAGTGGTCCGGCTTGTAGGGGCCTTCCACGGGCACATTGATGTAGTCGGCCTGATCTTTGCTGAGCTCGGTGAGCTTGGCGCCGATACGACCGAGGTGAAGGCGAGCCACCATCTCATCGAGATGCTTGGGCAGTACGTACACCTCCTTGGCGTACTCATCGCCCTTGGTGAACAGCTCGATCTGAGCCAGCACTTGGTTGGTGAAGGAGTTGCTCATCACAAAGCTGGGGTGGCCGGTGGCGCAGCCCAGATTCACCAGGCGGCCTTCCGCCAAAAGGATGATTTTGTTGCCGCTGGGCAGGGTGATGTGGTCCACCTGCGGCTTGATGTTCTCCCACGCGTACTTCTTGAGCGAGGCGACATCGATCTCATTGTCGAAGTGGCCGATGTTGCAGACGATGGCTTCGTCCTTCATCTTCACCAGGTGCTCGTTGCGGATCACCTGGTAGTTGCCGGTGGCGGTGACGAAGATGTCCATGTCTTCGACCACGTCCTCAAGACGGACGACGCGGTAGCCCTCCATGGCCGCCTGCAGGGCGCAGATGGGATCCACTTCCGCAATGCAGACGGTGGCACCAAGGCCGCGCAGGGACTGGGCGGAACCCTTGCCCACATCGCCGTAGCCGATGACCAGGGCCTGCTTGCCCGCCACCATCACATCGGTTGCGCGCTTGATGCTGTCCACCAGTGACTCGCGGCAGCCGTAGAGATTGTCGAACTTGCTCTTGGTGACCGAGTCGTTGACGTTGATGGCGGGGAAGGGAAGCTCACCGCTCTTCTGCATCTTGTACAGACGTGCCACACCTGTGGTGGTCTCCTCGGTCACGCCCTGGATCTGAGCCTTGGTGCGCGAATAAAAACTGGGGTCCTGGGCCAACTTCTTCTTGATCGAAGCGAACAGGAAGGTCTCCTCTTCGTTGCCGGGGTTGTCGAGAACGGTGATGTCCTGCTCGGCCTTGCTGCCCAGCATCACCAGACCAGTGGCATCACCACCGTCGTCCAGAATCATGTTGGGAGAACCGCCGTCACCCCACTCAAGGATGCGGTGGGTGTAGTCCCAGTACTCCTCGAGGGTCTCGCCTTTGACGGCGAACACGGGGATGCCCTGGGCGGCAATGGCCGCAGCAGCATGATCCTGGGTTGAGAAGATGTTGCAGGAGGCCCAGCGCACTTCGGCGCCCAACTCCACCAGGGTCTCGATCAGAACCGCGGTCTGAATCGTCATGTGCAGGGAGCCGGCGATGCGGGCACCCTTGAGAGGCTTCTCGCTGCCGTATTTCTCGCGCAACGCCATCAGACCGGGCATCTCGGTCTCGGCGATGTCGAGCTCCTTGCGGCCGAAATCGGCCTGATTGATATCGGCAATAACGCAATCAACGCCGAGCTTCAGCTCAGCCGGGGACGTGGGCGCTGCCACCATGGTTTCGGTGCTCCCTAATGAATCGTGGAGTTGAATCTCTGCAGAGACGCCGAGGCTTCGGGCTCGCTTGAGCCGGACTCTACAGGGCATGTCTGGGCTCTTGAGACCCTTGAGACGACCCGGGCCCTGGGCCGATTGCTGGCGCGCGAGCTTCCGACTGGAGCAATTCTCCTGTTGAGCGGGCCCCTTGGCGCCGGCAAAACATCATTGGTACAGGGCCTGGCCGAGGGCCTCGGGATCAGCGAGGCGATTACCAGCCCCACTTTTGCCCTGGCCCAGCACTACCCCCAGGGGGAACCACAACTGGTGCACCTTGATCTCTATCGCCTGGAGCAACCGGCCTCCGCCGATGAACTGTTTCTTCAGGAGGAGGAGGAAGCCAGCGCCACCGGGGCGTTGATGGCCGTGGAGTGGCCAGAACGGCTGGGGCTCGATCTGGCCGAGGCCTGGCACCTGGAGCTTCGCCATCAAGACGAAGGGCGGCTCGCTCAGCTCACCTCTCCAAGAAAGGCCTCGACTTGAGCCTGCGTGGGCTGAGGATCAATGCCACCGGCCCCGCCGCAGACCAAAGCACCACAGGCGGCAGCAAAACGGATGCGCTCCTGGGGCGCGGCGGCCCAGCGGTGCAACAGCCCAGCCGTGAAGGCATCACCAGCACCGGTGGTGTCGACGACACTGGGGGGCTGAAAGGCAACCTGCTGACCAGAGTCGTCAGCGAATTGCCAGCGCACCGGGGCCGCGCCATCGGTCACCACCACATCCGGCCGCTGGGTCAAGGTCTGCTGGATCGCACCGGGATCGTCGGTATTGAACAACCAGAGCGCCTCCTCCCGCGCCAGCTTGATCAGGGCCGCCTGGTCCAGGAGCGGTTGAATCGCAGCCTTCGCCGCAGCCGACGGACCCGCCGCGGGATCAGCGGTGGCATCCCAGAACGTGGGACGCCAATTCACATCAAGGGCAATCGCCGTGCCTTGGCTGCTGGCCTGGCGCACGGCCGACAACAAAGCCGAAGCCGACGTTGGTGCTGCCAACGGAAGGGTGCCAATCAACAACCATCGGGCCGGGGGTAGGGCAACCGGCTCCAACGCCTGGTCGGCAAAGCCGGCCCCCTGATCTCCTTCAAAGCCCTGAAACTGTCGTTCCCCATCCCTCGCACGGCGCACCATCACGATGCGACTGGGACGCTCGGCATCCCGCTGCAGGAGCGAGGTGTCGACACCACGCTCAGCAAACAACCTGGAAAAGGCTTCACCGATGGCGTCCTGCCCCAGTCGACCGGCAAAGGCCACGGGGGTCTCCAGGCGGGCCAAGCCAGAGGCCACATTTGCTGGCGCTCCTCCCAGACGGTCGTCGACCGGACGATCCACCGCCGGATCACCACCCGGTGGACCGAGCCGGTCAATCAGGGCTTCACCGAGACAAACGACAACGGAACCAAGCGCCATCCGACCGCATCAGAACCTTCCCTAAGGGTGGGCAGAGCTTTCCAACCTGCCAAGCAACGCCTCAATGATCCGAGCATTGGCGGCCGGAAAGGCGTAATTCCCCAGGTCCTCCGGCCGCACCCAACGCACCTGCTGACTGGCAAGGGGCTGCGGCTCCCCCGAGACCCAGTCGCAGAGATGCACCACGAAGCGCAGCTTCTTGTGGCTGTAGGCGTGATCAACGGTGATCAGTTCAGCGCCGACCGTCACCGCAATGCCCAGCTCCTCCTTTAACTCGCGGGCGATGCAGGTTTCGATCGTTTCGCCCTGCTCCTGTTTGCCACCGGGGAACTCCCACATCCCCCCCAGCAGGCCTTCCTCCAGGCGCTGGTCAATCAACACCTCCCCGGCCGCCTTGAGCACAACCCCCACTCCGATCACCTGGAAGGGCAGGGGCTTGGGGGCTTCGGTCACGGGCCAGCGGCAAGGATCGCCGGCACCGTAGGCCGCGCAATGGGATTGCCAGGGGCAGCGGTGGCAGTCCGGCTGGCGGGGGGTGCAAAGCGTGGCCCCAAGATCCATCAAAGCCTGGTTGGTGTCCCGTGGCCGAACCGGATCAAGCAGGGCCTCACTCCAGCACCAGAACAAGGCGTCGTCACGGGCCGGTGGGCGCGGATGGGCCGTCAATCGCGCCAGCACCCGTTTGACGTTGCCATCCAGAATCGGCAACGGTGCATTAAACGCACTGGAAAGGATGCTGCCGGCAGTGGTGCGACCGATGCCCGGCAAGGCCATCCAGCCCTCCAACGTGCGGGGCCAGGATCGGTCCACCAACAGCTGCGCCGCCTGATGCAGCCGGCGGACCCGGGAGTAATAACCGAGGCCCTGCCACTGCAGCCGCACCACATCCAGAGACGCCGCAGCCAGGCTCTCGACAGAGGGAAACGCCTCCATCCAACGCGTCCAGTAGGGGAGAGCCACGGCCAGCTGGGTCTGCTGCAGCATCACCTCGGCGATCCAGATGCCGTAGGGATCGAGATCCTGCTCCGGCGCTGGACGCGCGCCACCAGGCAACTGCTTCCAGGGGATGCCGTCGCGGCCATGCCGCTCCCACCAAGCCAGCAAGGCTGTCGATAGAACAGCAGCTTCGGCCTCGGTCAACGCATCCATGGGTTCGCGATTGGCGTCAGAACAGGGCCCGAGCAACGACCGTCATCCAAGTGATTCCGTCGCCAGGATGCACGGGCGCAGCAAACCAAGGCGTGAGCCCAAGCCACAACCTCTGGAGCTGGAACGAGCGATCAATCGGTTGGAGCCTGATGGGCGACCCCAATGCCGAAGAGGCCGTGCTGCTGATTCATGGCTTCGGGGCCAACACCAACCATTGGCGCTTCAACCAGCCGGTGCTGGCCGAACTGCTGCCCACCTACGCCATCGATCTGCTCGGTTTCGGGCGCAGCGATCAGCCTCGGGCTCGCCTGAAGGATGAGCCCGTTTCAGCGGATGCCGTTCATTACGGCTTTGATCTATGGGGCCAACAGGTGGCTGACTTCTGCCGCCAAGTGATCGATCGCCCAGTGCGACTGGTAGGCAACTCGATCGGTGGGGTCGTTGCCCTACGAGCCGCACAACTGCTGGGGGAACGATGCCGGGGCGTGGTGCTGATCGACTGCGCCCAGCGCTTAATGGACGACAAGCAATTGTCCACCCAACCCGCCTGGATGGCCTGGATCCGACCGTTGCTGAAGACGATGGTGCGGCAGCGCTGGCTCAGCACCGCGCTGTTCCGCAATGCAGCACGGCCCGGCGTGATCCGCGGTGTGTTGAAGCAGGCCTATCCCAGTGGCGCCAACATCGACGACGATCTGGTGGATCTGCTGTTTCACCCGACCCAACGCCGGGGTGCGGCTGAGGCCTTTCGCGGCTTCATCAACCTGTTTGACGACTATCTCGCCCCACAGTTAATGGCGGAGATGTCGACCCCCGTGGATCTGATCTGGGGTGAGCAGGATCCCTGGGAGCCAGTCGCAGAAGCGGGGCGATGGGCGCAGACATTGGACTGCATTCAATCCCTTTCACTGATTCACAACGCAGGCCATTGCCCCCACGACGAAGCACCGGATCAGGTAAATCCGGTTCTTCAGCAGCTGATCAACGCAAGATCAACTCAACAGGCGACATAGGCCTCCACCTGATGACTCACCCGGCGCAGACCGGCCAGGCCATCACGCTCAAGGTTGCGAACACGGTCGCGGCTCATGCCCAGGATCCGACCGATGCCGGTGAGGCTCATGGGGTCTTCCCCATCCATGCCGTAACGCATGCGCAACACCTGCTCCTGCAGGTGGGGCAACTGGCCCAGGAGGCTGCGCAAATCACCCTTTAAGCAATCTTCTTCCACTTGATCACTGGGCAGATCGCCATCGCCGGAGAGCAGTTCCAGCAATTCGGTGTCGTCGCCATCACCAACCTTCATCTCCAGGCTCACGGGCTGACGGGCACGGCACATCAGATCCTTGACGTCATCTTCCGGCAGCTCGACGAACTCGGCCAGCTCGGTGACGGTGGGTGTGCGCCCCAGCTCCTGACTCAACTCCCGCTGACCCTTCTTGAGCTTGTTCAGCATCTCCGTGATGTGAATCGGCAACCGGATCGTGCGGCTCTTCTCCGCAATGGCCCGAGTGATGCCCTGGCGAATCCACCAATAGGCGTAGGTGGAGAATTTGTAGCCGCGGGTGGGGTCGAACTTCTCCACTCCACGCACCAAGCCGATGGTTCCTTCCTGGATGAGATCCAGAAGTTCCATGTTCCGCTTGGTGTACTTCTTGGCCACGCTCACCACCAGCCGGAGGTTGGCGGCCACCATCCGCTCCTTGGCGCGACGGCCGTGCTGCATCTTGCGCTTGAGCTGCATCGAAGACAGCCCTGACGCCTTGGCCAGCTGGTCGCGACTGGGCTTTTCACCAGCCTTGTTCTCAAGCTCGGACTCGAGCGATTCCAGATCCATCAACTCCTGCACCTGGCGGCCCAGAGTGATTTCCTGCTCGTGGGTCAGCAGCGGCACGCGGCCAATGTCGCGCAGATATGAGCGAACCAGATCAACGTCGGCCGTAACGGCCTTAGCCGTCTTGGCAGCAGTCTTCGACTTGGAAGCAGCGGTCGCAGCCGGAGCCATGGAGTGCTTCTTTTAGTTATGTGAAGCGTACTCCTAAGAAACGTAAACAGGCTCTCAGAAAACGCGGAAGGCGAAGAAATGGGTAGAAATACCTGTGGCTTGCACGAGCTGCGGCAGATGCACCAGCAGCCACCCCGCCGTCTTCAAGTAGATCAGCGTTCCCGCCACATCTGTGCAGGTGGTGATGAAGGGTGTGGACATCAGCGCCGGATCCAGGCCCATGCGGTCAAACAGCAGTGGGAACGCTGCGCCGGCCGTGGCTGCCAGGGTGGTGATCGCCAGCAGGCTCATCCCCACCGAGAGTCCCACCAGTGCGCTTTCGCCGCGCCACCAGGCAAAGGGAACCACCAGCAGCAGCATCAACACCCCCAGCAACGCCCCAGCCATGGCTTCGCGGCCAATCGCCCGCAAAGGTCCAAGGCTGGAAATGCTCTGAGTGCTCAAACCACGGATCACCACCGTGGAGCTCTGGGCCCCCACGTTGCCGCCGGTGCCACCGAGCAAGGGAATGAACGCCGCCAACAACACCACCTGCTGCAGCACCCCTTCATTGGCGGCGATCACCTCTGAGGTGAAAAAGCTGGCCAGCACCAGCACCGCCAGCCACACCACGCGGCGCCGGGCAACGGTGAACAGATTGCTGCTGAAGTAGTCGTCGTCATCGCCCGCCTGAACCGCCCCAGCGGCGTAGAGATCACGGGTGGCCTCCTGCTCGATCACATCGATCACGTCGTCCACCGTGACGATGCCCACGAGACGCTGTTCCAGATCCACCACGGGAACGGCGAGAAAGTCGTAGCGCTGAATCGTGCGGGCCACCTTCTCCTGATCGGTATCGGTGCTGACGCTGAGCACCTCCTCCGTCATCACATCACCGATGCGGGCCTGCGGGTCTGCCGTCACCAGATCCCTGAGCGAGAGGATGCCGGTGAGGCGTCGCTCCGCATCGGTGACATAAAGGGAATAAATCGTCTCGGTGTCGCGGGCACGCCGCCGCACGATTTCCAACGCCACAGCGGCGGTCTGGTTTTCCTTGAGGGCGATGTATTCGGTCGTCATCAGGCGACCCGCCGTCTCGGAGCGGTAACCCAACAATTCAGCGGTCACCTTGCGCTCGTCAGGACTGAGCTCGCTCAGCAGCTGGCGCACCACCTTGGCCGGCAGTTCCTCAAACAGACGAGCGCGATCATCCGGTGACATCTCCTCCACCACATCACGCATCTCACCGGAACGCAGCAGGCTCAGCAGGCTCTGCTGGGTGGCGGCGTCGAGGTACTCATAAACGCTGATGGCTTCGTCTTTGCCAAGCAGGCGAAAGGCAATCGCCTGCAGGTTGGCCGGCAAGTTGCCGATTGCTTCAGCGATATCCACCGGCTGCACCGGTTCCAATAGCACTTTCACCGCGTCGTAATTGCCCGCCTGGAGCATCGCGGCGAGCTCATGGGAGACCGCCTCGGCCAGCAACTCGGGCTCCACGCTCACGCCAGAACTGCTCAGCCCCGATGCCTCCGTCATGCTCCTCCGGCCGGGAGCCCAGTGTATGGCCGTTCGAGCCGGTTAATCTCTGCGCTCCATCCCTGTTCCACCATGGCGATCAGCGTCAGTTCCGTCTCCGTCACCACCCCCGACGGCAGCAGCAAGTCCCTGGGTGACTACGCCGGCAAGGTGCTGCTGATCGTGAACGTCGCCAGCCGCTGTGGCTTCACCAAGCAGTACGCCGGTCTGCAGGCCCTGAAAGAGGCCTACGCCGCCAAGGGCCTGGCGGTGCTGGGTTTCCCCTGCAACGACTTCGGCGCCCAGGAGCCCGGCAGCCTTGAGGAAATCAAGAGCTTCTGCTCCACCACCTACGGCGCTGACTTCGAACTGTTCGAGAAGGTGCACGCCAAAGGGAGCACCACAGAGCCCTACACCACCCTCAATCAGATGGATCCCGCTGGTGATGTGGAGTGGAATTTCGAGAAGTTCCTGGTGGGCAAGGACGGCACGGTGATCGCCCGCTTCAAGAGCGGCGTCACCCCTGAAGATCTCAAGTCGGCGATTGAGGCAGCTCTGGCGGCCTGATCAGCGCAGCTCCAATGCGGCCAGCAACTGCTGGCCGTAATCCGACCAGGTTCGAAGCGGTCGCTGCTGAGCAGCTTTGTTGAGATCGACCACGCGATTAGGAAAGGCCAGCAGGGAAGCCATGGCCGCCGCCAACGATCGCCAGCTGCGGGTGTCCACCGTCAGGCATCCACCCTCTGCGGCCAGTTCTCCGAGGGCACCATTACCGCTGCACAGGCAGCCACGGCCGTGCCAGAGGCTTTCGGCGACGGGCAGGCCGAACCCCTCCTCGATCGAGGGGTAAACCGTGAACTGCGCCCAGGCATACAGCTGATTGAGGCGGTCATCGTCGGCCTCACGGATCCAGTCGACAGGCAGCCCCAGAGAAATCGCACGCTCGACCAACGCTGCGATTGCAGGGTCGTTGGCCCATCCAACAATTCGCAAATCCACTGCCTTTTCCTCAAACGCCAGCAGCCAGGCCAAGGCCTTCAGCAGCGTGCGATGGTTTTTGCGCGTTTCCAACGATCCAACACAAAGAAGCCGCAGAGGCTGCTCCGGTTGATGGAGGTCCATGTTGCAGACCCGCTGAGTCCCTGGACAGGCTTGCGCCAAGGGAAGCCCCTGAACGTGGGCGAAGGGCAGCTGCTCCTGCTTGAGGAAACTGCGGAGATGGTCCGCCGTGGTGAGGGAATTGGCCAGAACCCGATCAGCACGTGCCAGGCCACGCATGTAATCCCCATGGGATCGCGCTGCCATTGAGTTCTGCCCCCCATACAGATGGGCCAAACGAATGGGGATGGCGTCATGAAACACCCACGCCACCTTGAGCCCAAGCGTCCTCGCGGCACGGGTCAACTCATCAACGGACGGCCCGACACGGCTTCGAACAAGTTCGACCACAAGGAGCCAAGCCGGCTCGATGGCCGAATCGAGATCAAGGGTCCATGCATCCACAGGCGGCCCGTTCCAACGTTCCAGATGTCGAAGTTGAGCTGGAGTCGCCAGCACAAAGCCCTGATCTTGCTGCCAGCAGACCGGCCGTAGCGGCATGCCCAGCTCGAGCAAGGCCCGAGCCGTCAGTCGCACACAGCGCTGGATCCCGGTGTTGTGGGCAAAGCGCGTCGTGTGATTGACGTAAAAGAACATCCAGAACGGATCAGTTGCTGAAGCGGCGCCCGCACCAGAACCCAAGCCCTGCAGCCCCGAGCCCCAGCCCAAGAGTCAGCCCGATCAAGCCCAATGCAGCGGCCCAATCACCGGCGCTGAGGTGCTGCATCGCCGCCAGCATCCAGCTGCTGAAGGTGGTGAGCGAGCCGCAGAAGCCAATGCCAAGCAGCAACTGACGCCGTGGTGCGGCGGGTAGCCCGGCCAACAAGCCCAACAGGGCAGCTCCGAGAACATTCACCAGCAGGTTCTGATCCCCCAGATGCAAAGCCACCTGCCAGCGCAGCAAGGCTCCGGGCACAGCACCGACACCAACAAGCAACAACTCCTGCAGTTCAAGTTGCAGGCTGGGTTTGGTTTCAAGCATGGGTCCCCAGTGCATAACCCACGGCAGAGGCCAGCAAGCCGGCTCCGATTGAGGCAAGCGCCAACACCAGCGCCGTCAGCGCCTGGCAGGCCCGCAGCTCGTTGAGCAGCTCAACGGCGAAGGTGGAAAAAGTGCTGAGGCTGCCAAAAAAGCCCACCCCCATCAGCAGGGCAATGCCTGTGCTGGCCGAACAGGTTTCATTGAGCGCCAGCACCAGGCCCAGGGCGAAACAAGCCACCACATTCACCAGGAAGGTGCCCCAGTGTTTCTTCGGCACCATGGGCTGAAAGTGGTTGACCACTTTCAAGCGCAGCCAGGCCCCGGGGATCGCTCCCAGACCCACCAGAACCACTTCAGGCGCGGAGCCAGCCACGGCGTTGAACTCCCGAAAGGGTTTGAACGTGCAGCCAGTCTTGGCCATCGGCGGCGGACCAACGCCGCAGCAGCCGCAGGGAGGATCCTGCCTTGAGGGTGCTCAGCCGGGGAGCCACTGCCAGGGGGCTCAGCCGAAGAGGTTGGTCGGTGGCCGTATGCAAGGGCCCGGAGGCAGCGCGGCGACGGGGCTGCGGTTGACGCCGATCAGCACCACCGGCAGGCAAGGCAGCGGGGGCCATCAAAGCCACCCCCAACAGCCAGCTCCAACGCAGAACAGGCCCCATCAAATGTCAAGGGCTGCCATGTCCAGCTCGGCGCTGTGGGTCTCGATGAATTCCCGGCGAGGAGCAACCTTGTCGCCCATGAGGATCGTGAAGATGCGATCAGCTTCGAGAGCGTCTTCGATCTCGACCCGCTTCATCGTGCGCGTGGTGGGATCCATGGTGGTTTCCCAGAGCTGCTTGGGCATCATTTCGCCAAGACCCTTGAAGCGCTGGATCGTGTAATTGGCCTTCTCGCCGAAGCCCTCCAGGGTCTTCTGCAGATCGCCCTCGTTGTAGCAGTAGGTGTGGTTCTTACCGCGCTCCACTTTGTAGAGCGGCGGACAGGCGATGTAGATGTAGCCGCGCTCCACAAGCTCTTTCTGGTAGCGGTAAAAGAAGGTGAGAAGCAGTGTGCGGATGTGGGCGCCGTCCACGTCTGCGTCGGTCATGATCACGACCCGGTGGTAGCGGAGGTTCTTCACGTCGAAGTCCTCCCCCTTGATCCCCAGGCCCAGGGCGGTGATCAGGGCCTGGATCTCCGTGTTCTTGTAGATCTTGGCGTCGTCGGTCTTTTCGATGTTGAGGATCTTGCCCCGCAGCGGCAGGATCGCTTGGAAGCGACGGTCGCGGCCCTGCTTGGCGGAGCCACCAGCGGAGTCACCCTCAACGATGTAGATCTCGGATTCGCCAGGGTCGCGGGAGCTGCAATCAGCCAGTTTTCCGGGCAGGGTTGAGCTCTCCAAAACACTCTTGCGTCGCACCAGTTCGCGTGCCCGGCGGGCGGCTTCAGCGGCATTGAAGGCCTGGATCGCCTTCTCCAGGATCAGGCCGATCACGGAGGGATTGAACTCAAGGAACTGGCTAAGGGCTTCACCCACCAGGTTGTCGACAATGCCGCGCACCTCGGTGTTGCCGAGCTTGGTCTTGGTTTGACCCTCAAATTCCGGTTCCGGCACCTTCACCGAGAGCACCGCCGTCAGGCCTTCGCGGATGTTCTCCCCCGCCAAGTTGGAATCGGATTCCTTGCGTTTGCCCAGCTTCTTGGCAAACGCATTGAGGGTGCGGGTGAGCACCGTCTTCAGGCCCTCGATATGGGTGCCGCCATCCACGGTGCGGATGTTGTTGGCAAAGCCGAGGATGCTGTCGGAGTAGGCATCGGAGCACCACTGCAGGGCTGCCTCCACCTGAACACCGTCCTTCTCGGAATTCACATAAATGATTTCCGGATGAAGGGCGTCCTTCTCCTTATTCATGTAGGCAACGTATTCCTTTATGCCGCCTTCGTAGAAGTAGGTCTCTTCATGGGGGTTCCCCTCCTCATCCCGGGCCGACTCCCGCTCATCGCGGAACACGATCCGCACACCACCGTTGAGGTAGGCCAGCTCCCTCAAACGGGCCGAGAGGGTGGCGTAGTCGAAGACGATGCCGCCGGTAAAGATTTCAAAGTCAGGCTTAAAGCAGACGGTGGTGCCGGTCTCACCGGACTCCGCTGCGGGCTGCGACTCCGACGCCAGCGCCCCGATGGCCGCGCCGCGCTCAAAGCGCTGGCGATGCACCTGGCCCTGACGGCGCACCGTCACCTGCACCCATTCGCTCAGGGCATTCACCACCGATACGCCAACGCCATGCAGTCCGCCGGACACCTTGTAACCACCAGCTCCAAACTTGCCGCCGGCATGCAACACAGTGAGAACCGTCTCCAGGGCGCTCTTGCCGGTGCGCGGGTGCACATCGGTGGGAATGCCGCGGCCGTTGTCGCTCACCGAGGCGGAACCGTCTTCCCCCAGCACAACAACAATGCGGTCGCAATGGCCCGCCAGGGCTTCATCAACCGAGTTATCAACAACTTCGTACACCAGATGGTGCAGGCCCCGCGGTCCTGTGGAGCCGATGTACATGCCCGGGCGCTTGCGTACGGGCTCAAGCCCCTCCAGCACCTGAATCTGCTCGGCGCCGTAGGCGTTCTGGACCTTGGAAGCGTCGCTCATTCAAAAAGTCTCAAGCCAGGAAACCGGGTCATGGGCGGGCACAACGGCTCTAAACCTCGACCTGACAATGTCAATCTACCACCGGCTGTCTATAGAGGCTTGCAGAGGCCTCTCAGCGCCCATTTCACGCCGGGCTGCACCCCCTCACCCTTTTGAACAGCTCCCACCCCCTGGTGATCACCCTGCTCGGGCCCACCGCCAGCGGCAAAACCGCCCTGGCGCTGGACATCGCCGAACGGCTAGATCTGCCGGTGATCAACGTGGATTCCCGCCAGCTCTATCGAGAGATGGACATCGGAACCGCCAAGCCCACGGCTGAGCAACAGGCGCGGGTGCCGCACCATCTGCTGGACCTGCGCACGCCCGATCAGCCGATCACGCTGCAGGAGTTTCTGGCGATCGCAACCCCTTGCATCGACGCCGCTCTGGAGCAGCGGGGCGGGGCGTTGCTGGTGGGCGGCAGCGGGCTGTATCTCAAGGCCCTCACCAGTGGCCTTCAGCCTCCGGCCGTGGCACCCCAGCCGCAGCTGCGCCGGCAGCTGAAAGCCTTGGGCCAGGGCATCTGCCACCCCTTGCTGCAGGCTGCTGACCCCAAGGCCGCCGCCAAAATCGCCCCGGCTGATGCGGTGCGCACCCAGCGCGCCCTGGAAGTGCTCTACGCCTCCGGGCAACCGATGAGCCGCCAGGCCACAGCCACGCCTCCGCCCTGGCGGGTGCTGGAACTGGGCCTCAACCCCGCCAACCTGCGCCAGCGCATCCAGCAACGCACCGAGCAGCTGTACCGCGATGGGCTGGTGGAGGAGACCCGGCGGCTGAGCGAGCGCTACGGCGCTGATCTGCCGCTGCTTCAGACCATCGGCTACAGCGAAGCGCTGCAGGTGATCGGCGGCAGCCTGAGCACCGCAGATGCGGTGAGGATCACCAGCCAACGAACCCGCCAGTTCGCCAAACGCCAACGCACCTGGTTCCGGCGTCAGCACAACCCCTATTGGCTGGCCGACCAGGCAACGCTGACGGATGCCATGACGTTGATCGAGCAACATCTAAGGTGAAGGATGCAGACGTTGTATTAAGCGAAGTTGTCTGCACCTGTCCCCGTCACCGCCTGAATGCCCCCACGTCCCCGTTTTGACCGTCGTGCCCCGGTTCGGGAGCTGCCCAACATCAACGACCGGATCAACTACCCCCAGTTGCGGGTGGTCGACTCAGACGGCGCTCAGCTGGGCGTGATCAGCCGCGAAGAAGCCCTGGATGTGGCCCGCGACCGGGAACTGGATCTGGTGCTGGTGAGCGAGAAGGCTGACCCCCCGGTCTGCCGGATCATGGACTACGGCAAATTCAAGTTCGAGCAGGAAAAGAAAGCCAAAGAGGCCAAGAAGAAGTCGCACCAGACCGAAGTTAAGGAGGTCAAGATGCGCTACAAAATCGATCAGCACGATTACGACGTGCGGATCGGTCAGGCCCAGCGCTTCCTCAAGGCGGGCGACAAGGTGAAGTGCACCGTGATTTTCCGCGGCCGTGAGATTCAGCACACGGCGCTGGCCGAAACCCTGCTGCGGCGCATGGCCAAAGATCTTGAGGAAAAGGCCGAGATCCAGCAGGCGCCCAAGCGGGAAGGCCGAAACATGATCATGTTCCTCACACCACGCAAGACGCCGTTGGTGAAAAAAGAGGAGAAGGAGCAGGCCGCCAACAAGGCCGTGCGCACCATCCCCGCACCGCCAAAGCCCACCGCCGCCAAAGTGACCAGCCCCCAGAGCTAAGCCTCAGCGTCGCCAGCCAGCAGCAAGCGCCATCCCTGGGCTGAGGCCTGGGGATTGAAAGCGCTGCGGGCTTCGCACATGAAGCCGTGGTCGGCACCGGCAGACTCCACAACGCGCAAGCGCTGGCCAGCGGAATCAACCTTGCTCAAGGCGGCCCCTATGGCTTCGCGATCCTCGGAAGGGATCAGCGGATCAGCCGTACCGAAGACACAGGTGAGCCGCGACTTTATCTCAGGCAGCAGGGCCAAAGAGGGCTCACCACCACCAGGTCGCATTCGGCTCACACCGGCACCGTAAAAATTAAAGGCGTGCTCAACCCCGGGCAGCGTGGCTGCAAGAAAAGCGGCATGCCCCCCGAAACAGAAGCCCACCACATGGATGGCGGCCTGGGGGTAACGGGGCCTGAACCAGCTCACCGCTGCGGCGACATCAGAAAGGATCTGCTCACTGGTGGTGGCGTCCTTATGGCGGCGTCCTTCAGCCAGATCGGAGGCGTCGTAGGCCAACTCCAGATCAGGAGCCGTGCGGGCAAACAACGGCACCGCAAGGGCCGGGTACCCCTGGGCAGCCAGGCGATCGGCCACGCTGCGCACCCAGGCGTTAAGCCCGAACACCTCGGGTAGCACAATATAGACACGATTTCTGCACGGTTTTAGATCAATATCGCTCACTTGATCCTGAGGCTCTGTCCACCAGCACCGCAGGCGAACGGGGCCATTCAGAACGTCGACCCAAGCACCGCCGCGCGAACCAGAAGTTTCCATAACTGCTTAGGACACACCCCCAATTGTCACCAAGCAGTTCGCTCCGTATGGTGGCCGCATTCAGACCTGTCCCACCGGCGTGCGATTCCATATCCAACAGGAAAGCGACATTCCGGCGTCGACGCAGCTTTACAACCAGATCTGCTTCGCCATCGCAGCGCGGCATTACCCGCCGGGGCATCGCTTGCCCAGCACCCGCCAGCTGGCCATGCAAACCGGCTTGCATCGCAACACGATCAGCAAGGTGTACCGCCAACTGGAAACCGATGGCGTGGTGGAAGCCATGGCCGGCTCCGGCATCTACGTGCGTGACCAGCAAAAGCCCCGGGAAATCAAAACGCCACCGCACATCCGCAATCGGGGCGTCACCGATCTCGACCGGGAGGTACGCAAGTGCGTGGATGGCCTGCTCAATGCCGGCTGTACCCTGCAGCAAACCCGGGAACTGCTGACCCGGGAGATCGACTGGCGGCTGCGCTGCGGCGCCCGCGTGCTAGTAAGCACGCCGCGGGAAGACATCGGCGCCTCAATGCTGATAGCTGAAGAGCTTGAGCCCTGCCTGGATGTGCCAGTGGAAGTGGTGCCGATGGAGGAGCTGGAGAGCGTGCTGGAGAATTCCAGCAACGGCACGGTGGTGACCAGCCGCTATTTCCTCCAACCGGTGGAGGAGCTGGCCAAGAAGCACAGCGTCCGCGCCGTGGCCGTGGACCTCAACGACTTCCGCCAGGAGCTGGCCATGCTCAAGGAACTCCGGCCTGGCAGCTGTGTGGGCCTCGTGAGCATCAGCCCCGGCATCCTGCGGGCTGCAGAGGTGATTCTCCACTCGATGCGCGGCAACGAGTTGCTGCTGATGACCGCCACTCCCGATGTGGGCAGCCGCCTGTTAGCCCTGCTGCGGGCCTCCAGCCACGTGCTCTGTGATCGGCCCAGCCTGCCCCTGGTGGAACAGAGCCTGCGCCAGAACCGTTCCCAGCTGATGCGCATGCCTCAGGTGCATTGCGCCGAGAGCTACCTCAGCACCGATACGATCGATCTGCTCCGCAAGGAGATCGGCCTGCAGATCCCGGCGGCCGCCAGCTGACAACTCTGCGATGTTTGATCACATCCGTGCCGACCTCGCGATCATCCGCGAGCGTGATCCGGCTGCCCGCGGCTGGCTGGAAATCGTGTGCTGCTATCCCGGTTTCCAGGCCATCAGCCTGCACCGGATCAGCCACCGGCTCTGGACTTGCCACTTACCACTAAAGCTTGCCGCCCGCTGCCTCAGCCAGATCGGCCGGGGCCTCACCGGCATCGAAATCCACCCCGGCGCCCGCATCGGCCACAGCGTGTTCATCGACCACGGCATGGGGGTGGTGATTGGAGAAACCGCCGAAATTGGCAACCGTTGCCTGCTCTACCAAGGGGTGACCCTGGGGGGCACGGGCAAGGAGCACGGCAAGCGCCACCCCACCCTGGCGGAAAACGTGGTGGTGGGCGCTGGCGCCAAGGTGCTAGGTGCGATCACGATCGGCACTAACACCCGCATCGGCGCAGGCTCCGTGGTGGTGCGCGACGTAGAGAGCGACTGCACCGTTGTGGGCATCCCTGGAAGGGTGATCCACCAGAGCGGTGTACGAATCAACCCACTGGCTCACTCGGCCCTGCCGGATGCCGAAGCCAACGTGATCCGCAACCTGATGGAGCGGATCGATGAACTGGAAAGCACCGTGGGCAACCTGCAGCGCTGCCTTCGGGAAGTAGCGGAAGGCCGGGCCCTACGGGAGGTGTGCCGCGGTGAGGCCCAGAACCTCAAAGACCGGGAGATCCTGGAGTTTCTGGGCGAGGAAACCGGCTGAAGCTGATGCCTCAGGCCTCAGATGCAGGCCGCGAGGGCTGGAACATGAACATCGAATAGATCACGTTCCGGCGCATGTTGGTCATCATCTCGAGGAACATGTCATAGCCCTCGTTCTTGTATTCGATCAGTGGGTCCTTCTGGCCGTAGCCACGCAGGCCGACTGACTCCCGCAGAGCATCCATTGCCTGGAGATGCTCCCGCCAGAGGGTGTCGATCTGCTGAAGGATGAAGAAGCGCTCAGCTTCTCTCATCAGACCCGGACGTTGCTGCTCGATCTGTCCCTCTTTGAGGTCGTAGGCATTGCGCAGTTGCTCCTGCAGGAAAGCCTTGAGTTCCTCCATGCCAAGGCCCTGCACCTGCTCGGGGGTGAGGTCTTCGAGGAGATAAATGAACTCTTTCACCTTGCCCACCAGCTGAGCCAGATCCCATTCTTCAGGCGGCAGATCGGGATTCACATAGGCCTCAACAATCTCAGCCATTGTGCGTTCGCCATAGCCGATCACCTGCTTTTTCAAAGCCCGGCCATCAAGCACCCGCCGACGCTCGGAATACACCGCCCGGCGCTGGTTGTTCATCACCTCGTCGTACTCGAACACCTGCTTGCGGATGTCGTAGTAGTAAGTCTCCACCTTTTTCTGGGCCCCTTCCAAGGAGCGGGTGAGCATGCCGGACTCGATCGGCATGTCTTCCTCCACGCGGAACGCATTCATCAGGCCGGCAACGCGATCCCCACCGAAGATACGCAGCAGGTTGTCGCCCAACGAGAGGAAGAAGCGGGTGGAACCAGGGTCGCCCTGGCGGCCAGCCCGACCGCGCAGTTGGTTGTCGACCCGGCGGGACTCATGACGTTCGGTGCCGATCACGTGAAGGCCGCCGGCTTCGCGCACGCTGGCTTCGTCTTGCTTCACCACCGCGTCGTACTCCGCCTTTACCCGGGCAATGGCCTCGCGCAAGGCCTGTATCTGGGGGTCTTCCGTGGGGGCCTTTTCAGCGGCGGTGGCGATGCGCTCTTCCAGCTCAATCACCGTGAGAGCTCGGTCACCCCAAGCCTTCACCAGATCACGGGCCAACTGGCCCAGGGCCTGATCGGTGTCGTCGGTGAGGGGACAGGGATAAAGGCTCTCGCCGGTGCGGGGCAGCGTTGGAGGAGCGGCATCAGCAAAACCGCCGGGCGCCGAACTGCGCTGGAGAGGCACCGGGGGTTTGTGGTCGTCTTCCGGTTTCACCAAACGGCCCAGCAACACTTCCCGCAACTTCAAACGGGCCATGTAGTCGCTGTTGCCGCCCAGGATGATGTCGGTGCCCCGGCCCGCCATGTTGGTGGCGATGGTCACCGCTCCAGCACGACCGGCCTGGGCCACGATCTCGGATTCCCGTTCCACGTTCTCGGGCTTGGCGTTGAGCAGGTTGTGGGGGATCTCCTGCTCCGCCAACAGGGAACTAAGCAACTCGCTTTTTTCCACTGATGTGGTTCCGACGAGCACCGGCCGGCCTTTTTTGTGGATCATGGCGGTTTCATTGGCGACGGCCCGCCACTTGGCCGTTTCGGTTTTGTACACCTGATCGGCCCAGTCCTGGCGAGCACGCACCCTGTTGGTGGGCACAATGGTGGTTTCGAGCTTGTAGGTCTTCTCAAATTCCACCTCTTCTGTTTTGGCCGTACCGGTCATGCCGGCCAAGCGGGGATAGAGCAGAAAGAAGTTCTGGTAGGTGATCGAAGCAAGGGTCTGGGTTTCCGCCTGAATCGGCAAAGCCTCTTTGGCTTCGATGGCCTGGTGTTGTCCATCACTCCAGCGGCGACCAGGCATCACACGGCCGGTGAACTCATCCACGATCACCGCTTCGCCATCGCGAACGATGTAGTTCACATCCTTCACAAACAGCTCCTTGGCCTTGAGGGCATTGGTGATGTAGTGGGCCCAGGGGTCCTGGGGGTCGAACAGGTCCTGCACCCCAAGCATCTGCTCTGCCTTGGCAAAACCCTCATCGGTGAGGGTGCAGCTGCGCTGCTTCTCATCCACCTCATAGTCGCCTTCCGGATCGATGCCGTCCTTGCCCATTTCGGCGGCACGCTCGAGGGCCAAAGCCACCTGGGCTGCCTGCTGATACTTCTCCTGGGGCCGCTCCACCTGGCCGGAAATGATCAGAGGCGTGCGTGCTTCGTCGATGAGGATTGAATCCACCTCATCAATCACGCAGTACTGGAACTCCCGCTGGACCACCTCGCTGATGTCCGCGGCCATGTTGTCCCGCAGGTAGTCGAAACCCAACTCGGAGTTAGTGGCGTAGGTGATGTCGCAGTTGTAATTGCGTCGTCGCTCCTCCGGCCGCATGTCCTGCTGGATCAAGCCCACGGACAAGCCCAGAAATCGGTGCACCTGGCCCATCCACTCCGCATCACGGCGAGCCAGGTAGTCATTCACGGTGACCACATGGACTCCACGACCAGTGAGGGCGTTGAGATAGCTAGGCAAGGTCGCGACCAAGGTTTTGCCCTCGCCGGTTTTCATCTCAGCGATCTGGCCTTCATGCAGGACCATGCCACCGATCAGCTGCACATCGAAATGGCGCATGCCAAGAACCCGCTTGCCGGCTTCGCGCACCACAGCGAAGGCCTCGGGCAAGATTTCATCAAGGATCGGGCGCTGATTGGCCAAACTGCCAGCGTTGGCAAGACGCTCCTGAAAGACTGCAGTTCGGCCGCGCAATTCGTCGTCCGAAAGAGGGGCGACCTCCTCTTCCAACAGATTGATATCGGAAACGATTGGCTGATAACGCTTCAGCTTGCGGGCATTGGGATCACCCAGCAGGAGCTTGAGCATGGAGTCAGCGAATCACTTCCGAAGCAGCCTACCGATGCTTTTAAACAGCAGTGCCGCGGGAGCCGTACCCCGGGAGAACCATTGATACAGTCTGCCCAGTTTTTGGGGACCGATGCGCCTTTCCATCCTGGTTGTGTCCCGCACAGCAGGCCTTGTAAGCAGGATGCTCGGCGCTCTCAAAGACGCATTGCATCTTCCCTCAGATCAGGTTGAGGTTCTTTGCTCCTGGAATGGGAATTCAGCAGAAGAGGACCGCATTGAAAATCTTTCGGGCTACGAATTTTTGATAGCCAATAGATCTCCATATCACTTCGCCAGCAACATGAACAGCCTGGCTGAAAAGGCCAACGGTGAAGTGCTACTCCTAATCAACGACGACGTAATTCTCGATAGCCATAGCCTCGACGCAGCTCTGAGCTGCCTATCTGATCAACCAAAGACCGGCTTAGTCGGTGCCCGCTTATACGACAGCGAGGGGCGCCTCACCCATGCTGGCATCCTGTTCGATCGACGACATAACCCTTACCACCAACTCGATCGATTAGTGAGTGCTGATCACCATGGCGTACTTGGAGATCCAAGACCAATACCAGCGACCACAGGCGCTGCAATGGTGATTCGTCGGGAGCACTTTCAAGCTCTTGGATTCAACACCAATTACAAGGTATGCGGCGAAGACGTGGAGCTCTGCTTAGCCGTTAGAGAACATCTGAGATTAAATGTTATCTACTGCCCCCGTTTCAGCGGCGAGCACAGTGGTGAGGCAACTCGCAGCGAAGAGAAAAGTCAGGGCGGGAACAGTGAGGATCTTACCCGCATGCGCGGATTGCATAAGCGATTCCTTAACTCCGCATGCCGCGATCAACTGAAAATTGAATTGGCAGCCAGCGTGATCGAAGCAGATGTTTTGCGATCAACAATTTTGGCCCAATTCAAAAATATGCACCACAGCCATTGGGAGGACCAAACGCACGCCCTTCAGCTCGAACGCTTAAAGCTCAAACAGAAGCTAAAGCAAACCGAGCGAGGAGCCTGATTAATGACAGCACAACCACTCAAAGGTCGCAAAATACTTATTACGGCCTACGACTTGGAACAAAGTGAACATCGTGGCATTGCTGTATACAGCAAATCACTAATGCGCTGCTTACACGAAGCCGGAGCTGAGGTATGGCTGCTTACTGAATTTTTCGACAAACTCTCGGGCAAGGGATTAAAAAATCTTCCTAAGAGGACGCAGTCAATGATTCAAAACGCCCGAATTCTTTCCAGTCTCGCGCAGGGACGGTTAGACCAACCACTCAACATATGGCAACGAAAATTTAGACTTGCCCGTAAAACAAAAAATTTTGGGGCATATTTTAGACTGCTAATAAACATCGTTCGGCGTCCAAGAAGCTACAAATCTAGAGATCTCAACCATTTCCACCTCAAAGAACTTTATGATAACCCATATGTTCGCGTAGAACGGTTAAGTTACCTCGAAAATGTAGCTGGCATTGTAAGCGCGCCTGAAATTTACCTTGCCTCACAGTTGGCTGCAGAGCTAGCAACACAAAGACCCGTTCGTATCGACTTAAGCGGCTTTGACGCGCTAATCACAACCTGCCCTCTAAACATCAGCCCTCAAAAAGTGCCCACCTTTATTCAGACAATCCACGACTTAATCCCCCTGGAGTATGTCGCCCATAACGAAGACCCGCTGATGTTCAGTCACCGCTTGCAAGCCTGTAAGGCCGCACGCAGGCTATTTGTCTCACAAAGTACAGCCAACAAGTTCAGCGCACATATCCACAGATTCCATACACCCCGATCTCCTCAAAGGAAAAATGTTGGCGATAACTCCCTGGAAACTGTCATCATCCAACCCCCGTCTTTACACTTCCCAAGCTGGCTAACAGAAGACGGAGGAAGAATCGCTGATCTGCTACCCATCAGCCATCTATTGAAGGATGATGCTTTTATGACTTCTATGGCCATAAGAAAGACGTCATCAGCATCTGGAGCACTCACCCCATTTCGCTATTTCTTGTTTAATTCTTCCGTTGAGGCGCGCAAAAATCTGCTGTTCCTTGCAAAAGCCTATGCAGAATCAAATCTAAGCAAGAAAGGCATAAAACTTTGCGTCACCGGAAAACTTAAAGGTGACAGCTACAGCAAAGCCCTAAAAGACATTGTGGCTCATGAGCCTGGCATCATCCTCACAGGTTATGTAGATGAGAGTTCCAAGCTTGACCTATATCTCAATGCTCTAGGACTTGTAAGCCCGTCATTAGTAGAAGGATTTGGCATCCCCGTTCTCGATGGCGCATGCCTGGGCATGCCAACTATCGCAAGCGATTGCGAATCTCATATCGAAATCCAAAGCCTTCACGACTTCTCAGAACATGTGTTGTGCCTGGACACACTCGACAGTCGAGAATGGGCAACAGCACTGCAAGCGGTAGCAAACAGGAATCGGGACCTAGCCAAACAGCCAGCCAATTCACGTCGAGAACGGATAGCTCGATACATCAAATTTCAAACCGGATTCACCGACAAACTTCAAGAAGATCTCGTAACCATCCTTAGCTGAGCTCTGCTATCTGAGCGCACAAAGAACGCTGCTGACGCGTCACCGACAATGACAAAGACAACTCACGACCACTAGCACTGAGATCCCACCAAAGCCGGGAGTCGGTCAACAAACGCCGCAAAGCGCAACTGAAAGACGTTCCTCCATTGTCAGCAGAGAAAAACAGGGAGCTGCCAGTATGAAATTCGGTATGCACCGGAATCTGGCTGAGCATGGTGGGGATGCCTTCCGCCTTCGCCTCTAGCACCGGGTAGTCAAATCCCTCTTCCAAGGACGCCGACACCAAAGCCAAACTACTACGAAGTGTGGCCAACAACTGGGCAGGATTCAGCTCCTGGATCAATTCCAGTCCAGCAGGCCGCGGCAAAGCGCTGCGCAATCTCTGCAACTCCATCGAAGCAACAACGCCGCGACCCACAATTCGCAGGACGCCTCTCCAATTAGGCAATTGCTGCTGAGCGATAGCCAAGGCCTTCAACAAACCTCTCAGGTTCTTATTGGCATCATGGCGGGCAATAACCAGCAAATCTTCAGTAGCGGGAGCTGGCACAGGCGGACGAACAACTTCAATTCCATTGGGGACCACAACTACCCGGTCAGCCGCCATTCCAAATGAAATTAACTGGTCGGCCACATGTCGACTGATAGCCACCACACGCGTCGCACAAGCAAGATGACGTGGCTGCCAAAGGCGATATTTCAACCATGCCTTACGACTATTCGGATGGCTGAGGGGGGTAAGGTCATGACAAGTGATCAGCTGAGGAATCCGAGAAAACCCTAATAAGGCATCAAAAAAGGGGGAATAGATCACTTCTGGACGCACATTGGCACTGTGCAACAAAGGCTCAAGCCGCTGACCATGCTGAACCATGGCATTACGCTGAAGAAGTCTCATAAATCGACCAGGTGCCACAGGGGGTGCGTTTGGCGTCCATTGATCGAAAGGAATCAAACAAGCCTTACCATGAATGTCGAGCTGCAAGCGCAAACCAGGAATACCGGGAATGACGCGCTGCACATAAGTACTGAAGCCTGATGGGCCAGTCTGCCAAGAGAGCAAATTGATCAGCTGGGTCAAAACAATGAGCCCTCTATAAATCGGTCAAAATGCTAGACATGCTTCAAATCAAAAAAGGAATCTTGGGGCGTTCACGATTCAACCAACGCAGGGCGAACCAGAGACCGAAGGTATTAATAGCCACCATCAAAAATCCGATCGACCACTGCACCTCGCCAGCCATAAGAGAATGACGAAGAGGACTTAGAACACGATATAAAGGATTAAGGTTGGCGGTCCAAGCCATCGTCCCTAGATTGTCTTTTCGGTATAAAATTGGCGACAATAGAAAAACTAGCTGTAAAACAATAGGAACTAATTGGTAAAAGTCACGATAACGAACGCCGAGCAAACACACAACCATCGGCGCCCATATCATGAATAAGAATAAATTAAGCAAGGGCAACCAACAACAAGCCAACAAATTAATGAGCAAGTTGTGCTGAAAAAAGCTCAAAGCCAGTAACACCAAAATGAAAGATTGCAGAAATGTCTGCACCTGGAAAGCCCATTCTTCTAACACGTAAAAAATGGGATTCAGATTAGTGTTTTGAACATGGGCCTGATTGTGCTCAAACAAGTTGGGCGCCGTACCAAGCGCAGCGCTGATGCCGTTCCAAACCACCAAGCCTATGCCTAGATACACAACATAAGTCCCGAAATCCTGGACCTTGAAAACGGTTCCGTACACCAGCGCCAAAGCCGCGATCGAGAGCACATTGGATAACCCCAACCAGAAACTTCCTAGTAGCGTCCGAGCAAAACGTGCGCGTGTGCGGGCAGTAGCGGTGAACCACCAAGCCCGACGCATCCTCCATGCGTCCTTCATGGTGGAGCTCACAGAAGCCCTAGTGCTGAGCTTTTGAAGGCGACCAACCTGCGTCATGAGACCAGTCTGCCGGTGGACTCTTGGACTTGATTGGAGTGGTAATAGTCCAAAGCACTTTCCAAAGGGCCCGAAAACACCAACCGACCGCTATCAAAGACCAAACCGCGGCGACAGAAACGTCGCAGCAACTCTTCGGAATGAGAAGCCAACAACAAGGTTCCAGCCGAACTGAGGAAACGAGTCATACGATCCTGTGCTTTCTCGTAAAAACTGCTATCGCCTGCACCAAAGCCTTCATCCATGGCCAAACAATCGTGGCTACCACCAGTAAGAACGGCAAACAAAAGGCGGGCTGACATCCCTTGACTATAGGTTTTTAACGGCAAATGAATAAAATCACCTAAACCAGAAAAGTCAATCACATCATCAGTGAATTCTTCAAAACCACGAAGATTATTATTCACTAAAAGATAGTGGGCTTTAATTGCCTGCAGGCCACTCAACTCTGGGCTTGTGATAAAACCCTTATGAATCATGGGGAAAACAGGAACGTGGGCCTTGAAGTGACCTGAAGTTTGCTGGTAGATGCCTGACACAAGCCTGAGGAAAGACGACTTCCCTGCTCCGTTATGACCAATAAGGGCCACTCTTCCGCCCTGGCGAATAATCAAAGAAATGTCTTGCAAAGCTGTCACAACAGCACCACCACGACTACGACTCAGACGACCTCCAGTGACAGATCGAATCAACGACGACTTCAACGAGCGGGTTTCGGTGGTTAGAACAGGAATCTCTAGGCCAACGTTCTCTAGCTCAAGCACTGGTGGGCGATCCTGCGCAGGAGAGAGCTGTTGTTGCTCGATCGCCAAGGCCCCTTCATTCCTCTGAAGTTCAAACACTACTGGTTCCCACCGCATAGCCCAACCGCTGCACGTGTTTCAGCCAGACCCCACGGGCAAAAAGCGTGCGATAGCGATCCCTCGACTGCATACTTAACTGTTGGCGCAAAGCCGGTTGATCTGCGAGTCGTTGTAGGACCTCGGCCAAACCATCGGGCGACTGAGACCAAGGCAAACCGGACAACTGCCCGACCCAGCCCATACCTGATCGCGGCCTATCAAAAGCTAGTGCAATTCTTCCAGCCGCCATTGCCTCCAGCTGAACGATGCCAAAAGCCTCATTGCTGCGATCGGATGGCAACACCAGCACATCTGCCCGGCCTAACTGCTCAAGCTTCTCGCTCTCAGATAAACGGCCGAGGAAACGAACCCGCGAAAACATATGTGCAGAACGTTTAGCCAAATGCTCAAAATGCGGGCGGAGGGGCCCATCCCCAACAACGGCAAGCTCCCAAGGTGAAGAGAGCGTCGAAAGCGCCTCCATCAACCAGTCAAGGCGCTTGTAAGTATCGAGACGACCTATAAACACCACTCGTAGCGGTGCGCCGACTCGAGCCTGAGGCAGAGGTAAGGCCAAACCCAGCTGCTCCTGCTGCTGGCTGAGGCAACAGGGCAGAACAGAGACCTTCTGCTGGGGACAACCGCAACGATTCAGCTCCTGAGCCAACAACGGCGAAGTCGTGACCACGCCGCAAAGCAGAGGCATCAGCAGCAAAGCAAGCCGTTGATAGACCCCATACAACCATCCGTTAATGCCCCGGTGTGGTTCCAGAAAGCAATGCCAATGAGCAGTAACACAGCGACGAGGACGGACTAACCGAGCCAGCAACAAAATCAGCAGCACTCCTGGGGAAGGCAAATGACCATGCAATGGCCTCGGAGATAAAAGAAGTGACAACAACTGACTTGATGGGAGTGGCAACTTCAAACGACCAAACGACACCGGCGAGGGAAGGCGCGTTCGGGGGTAAGTGACCAGGAGTGGATCGTCGAGAACTGAACTATGTCCCTGAACATCAAGGCTGTATACAACTCCGCCCAAGACACTGGCCAGCTCATGGGTTACCCGTTCCACACCTCCATAGCCAGGAGGCCATTCCCGTAAAACCTGCTCAATCAAAGCAAAACGTCAAATACTGTTGATAAAAATGATGCGCTTCCAATCCTAGACGTAAAAAGCAGATCAAAACTACGAGAGTCACTAGTAAGATCTAAACAATAGATTATGCTGATTAGCACAATAAGGTATTGCAGCCGCCGAATGACTTAATATTCTCAACAAAATGCAGCACGCCGGGCTTGAACCAACAAAGCCAATCCTAAAAGATCGGGATGCAATCTTTTTAAACGCAGCTGCTGACGCATAAGGAGTTTTCCCTTAAGCCAAGTACTGTAGCGAGTGTCTAAAAGAGAAGTGATAAGAGCAGCAAGATGAGATGAATTATCGGGGCAAAATCGAAGTGCTGCCTCACCACCAGCTTCACGCAACCCTCGAGAATCAGCGACCAGAGGTATCCCACCAGCGGCCATCACCTCTATAGCAGGCAGTCCAAAACCTTCAATCCGACTCGGTAAGACAACAGCCAAGGCATAGCGATACAACAGAGCAAGCTCGATGTTTGACAAACCAATAGGAATAATTCGACCATCTAAGGCAGGTGCATGCTGGACAAATTCATTGGCACGCTGTTCAGCACCAACACCACTGATCACAAGCTGTACGGCTTGCAATAGTGGTGTCTGGAGAGCATCGAGAACAACCTCAGGGTTCTTGTAACTGCCAACTCCACTTGTGGCAGAGAGCACAATGAAAGGGAATCGCAAACCTACACGAGAAGACAGAAGTTGCCAGTGGTGCTTCGCAAAGCTGTAAGAACGAGAGTATTCGAACACAGGGTCTGGAGCTGTATGACACCAAGGCACTGGTTGAGGCAAAGTTGTTAAGAGGCTGGACACATCAGCAGCAGTATCTGCAGAAACAGCAAGATGAGCTCTAGCACCGTGGAGCCAGCGCTGACGGAGTCGTTTCAAGGCTTCAGGGCAAGTCGAACGTTCTGGCATGCAGTCGTGAACGAGAGCCAGCTCGGAACAAGCTGGGTGTAGGACCCCTGAAGTAGTTATCCAACTAGAAACAAATACATCAGCCCCCCAATCACGTGCAATACAAGAATTTTCCTCGGCGACTGCATCAAAAGCGAAAAAATCGAGAGGATCAACTTTGTTTCCTTTAACACTCGATAAATGAGCAGAACGAACCAGGCGACATCCTCGATCAATGAATAATAAGGGAGATGATTCGGTAAAGAGCTCGGGGAGCTGCCAGAAGCGCAAAATCTGATTCCATACTCGCGTAATGCCACCGACCGGTCGACACAACCAAACGCCATCAAATAAGATTCTTGGACCGTCTTGATGGAACAGACGAAGCTCGAGCTCCTTCAATAAAGGATTCTCAAGAGACTTCAACCTCAATGTTCGCCGAGCAGCATCAGGACCATGGGTTCGCCAATCATCCAAAACACGCAATACTGGTTGCACTGTGCCAAAAGATGAAGCCAGTGATTGAGAAGAATGGCGACATATCATCTGCGTCGCATTTGCCGCATAAATAGCCGGAGAGGTGCAGTCAGTCGCCAACTAGTCGATCTTCTCAGCGCTTGATACTCAACTTGAAGATCACGAAGCCTCGCTTCCAATTGGTTATGCTCCTGATGAGAAGAATCCACAAGCTCACGCATCCGGATAAACTCCATTGGATCAGTGCTTGGGCAAACTCCGAAAAGCTGCTGGATCTCGAGTACCACTCGGGGCAAAGACCCAAAAGACTTTTGTAAGGCGAACCCATCAGCTCCATATTCTAAACAGGAGTTGTATGCGGACTCACAAGTTTCCAACAAGGTATGACTAACTCTAGGAGAAGAAGATGGCTCAAGCACCCCACCGGCTCGATCAAGACTTGGACATAATTTGCTTTCAATGATATTACACCATGATTGATAGTCCGCAGCTTGCATACTATTCTGTTCCAACCACGACGAAATTCGATTATAAAGATCAGAACAAATTGTTTCTTTGTGTCCGGCTTGTAGCAGATGTGAATAGGCAATTACAGGCTCATCCGCAGCAATTACTGAAGCAAGATGATAGTTATAAAGAAACCAGATACAAAGACCTGCATTAAGAGGAATACCGTTCCTCGCAAACAAAGAACCTGCTACCGACAGGGGGTGTCGAATAGAAGCGACGATTGGGACTCGTCTAAGCAGAATATGCAAGTAGGCAGGATAGGTCAGGCAAAAACGGGGATCTTTGACTAACCAAAGTCTTTCCAGTGCAAGTTCATGAAAGGACTGACGTTGACTACTAAGCTCCGCTAGTAAAGGATCCTTGTCCCACTGGGGTGGCAACAGAGGTGGTCTAACCCAAGAACAGCCAACCCTATCAAGCAATAAATCGTTAAACGAGACAAAACGATTAGACTCCTGAAAACCCATGGGATTATCCAGTGCAGGCTGCATCTGATCTCCCTTGTCGGGCGAGACACCTAAAAATTCGCTCAGAACAGAGGCAAGCAGTGAAGTACCGGAGCGATGGCAACCAGTGATGAACATGGCAAACAGCTTCTTAAGTATTCTGACGCATAAGAGAGAGGGTGATCAGGAGTGATCGGGGTAATGTCAATGGAACACCTTGCACCATTTGCAGCATAGCGATGCCTCCCCGAGTCTCGTTCTTGATCTGCGGCAGCCAGAAGTCGGGAACATCAGCGCTTGATCGATATCTGCGCCGACATCCTCAATTATTTCTGCCTACAGAGAAAGAACTGCATTTTTTTGATGACGAAACACAAGACTGGACAAAACCTAACTTACAAGAGTTTCATCAACATTTTGAAGCAGCAAAACCAAACCAGCTGTGTGGTGAAGCCACACCAATCACCATGTATTGGGATGCTGCACCTGAACGGGTCTGGAGATATAACCCAAAGATGAAAATGATTGCCCTGTTAAGAGATCCAGTTACAAGAGCTTATTCACACTGGGCGATGGAAACAGCTCGAAATGCAGAATCTCTTAGTTTTCACGAAGCGGTCACGCAAGAACATAAAAGGGCAGCCGCGTGCCGTCCTCTCCAAGATCGTGTCCACTCGTATAGGGATAGAGGCTTCTACAGCAGTCAAATCAGAAGACTCTGGCGCCTGTTCGGAACTGATAATGTGTTAGTCCTTCAACAAAACTGGCTCGAAAGAGATCCACTTTCATGCATCAACAAAATTTGCGAACACCTTGGTGTTGATCCAATGCAATCAGTACAGCCAATTCGAGAGCGAATTGGTCAATACGAAACAACGATGGATGAAGCCACAAGATCGATTCTACAGCAACAGTTCAGAGCTGAAGTACAACAAATTGAACAGATGCTTGGCTGGGACTGCAGCGAGTGGTTAGAGGGCTGGTTATGACACTCCGCGTATTACTTACCATCCCACATGTTTTTGCCCCGCGAGCAGGATCTCTTTACTCCTCACAAACAGCAAGCAAAAAATCACTTAAGCAATCAGCACTTCACGGTGCAACACTAGGAAATATAGCAAGACTGGGTAGAGAACACTGGATTCATGCATCTTTGGGTAAAGGAAAACCTGTAATAACCAGAGATCAAATTACAAATGATGGGGTAGACCTCACGATCGAACTAATTACTCCTAAAGAAGAAAGTCTCGCCAACACCCTGCCGGAACATCATTCTCTGGTACGAATAGAGCCAGAAATTGATGACCTTACTAAAGTTCCACTAATAGCGGCAAGAAGAGCATTAGAACAAGCACATAAATATGACCTTGTCGGGTATATTGAGGATGATCTGGCGATCGAAAGCCGAGACTTTTTCCAGAAGATTTCTTGGTTGGTTCAGGAATTTGGACCACGATATGCATTTTTGCCTCACCGCTGCGAGCACATCCGAGGGCGAGGTGATGTGATCCTTTCAGGTGACCCAGATGGCGGTCGGCCGGATCTTTTCTGGGACACAGGCGAAACACTGAATGTGAACTGGCCTCTAGGTGAGATACGCTTTTACAGAGCAACAAATCCACATTCGGGATGTTGGTTTCTGAGCAAAGAACAGGCAATGGCTCTCTGCCACTACTGGTCGAAGCAAGACTGGGTATCTTCTTTTCAGCTTTCCGGGCCGCTTGAGCAGGCAGCAAGCGGCCTACTACTTCCTCTGTTTCACATTATGAAACCAGACCCAAACAATTACAGATTTCTAGCGATACGTCATCTCGATTCACTTTGGAAGCGTCATAGCAGAGAAGACGGCTCAACCCTGGAGGAATTGACATGACAAAGATGCACTTTGTTTCAGCACATTTTGGAGGACCCGTGCCATGGGAGTTCGAAGTTAAATCTACAAGCATCGAAGTTACAACTGCGTATTACAACGACTGGAACACACCATCGCGCCACCTTGCGATGCATCCGAGGCTAAAATCGAAAATACCCAAGATGCTGGAATGGAGATTTGTCGACTCAGATTGGTACGTCTGGATAGACTCGTCCTTGAAGCTCAATAATAAATTTTCAGACCTGCCAGCACAAATATTAAAAGTAGCAGGTGACAATCCCCTAGTACTTTTTAAACACACAGCCGCGGAAAGCATCCGAGATGAAGCAAAGCGAGTTCTACATAGCATGGCAAATAATCATGAGTATTTAATCAAAAGATACAGTGGGGAACCCATTCTTGAACAAGTGATTCATTACCATGGAGATCCGGATTTTGTCGACAATCAATTATTCGCCACTGGCTTCTTCGCCTATCACCGTAGAGCAGCACCCATGCTACAAGAGTGGTTTAACCATACAGTAACATGGTCACTACAGTGCCAAATATCATTCCCATATGTATTACAAAAATCTAACCTGGGATTTTCCTTATTCGAAGGAATTATAAATGGAGACAACCCCTATGTAACCTGGCACTGGCAAGAGAGAGAAAAAAATCTGTACAGGTAAAAGCATATTGAACTCTCAAATATCTTTAAGCCAATTAATGATTTGATGAGGCTCAACACTCGTCATACATGGATGACCCTCGACAAGGCAATCATCATTCCGAAAACGTTCAATACTACACTTATCACAGGTATGTGAAGATTCTGACCTAGCAAAAGTGTTAACTCGCGGCAACCATAGCCGTATCGGGCTCGCCCCAACACCGTTGGCGTCATTACCAACGATTGCAAAGGTTGGTGTACCAACAGCTGCAGCAATGTGCAAAGGACCAGCATCAACACTTACAACAGCACGCGCTTGTCGACAAGCGCCTGCCAACTGGATCAAAGTGGTGCGTCCACGAAGATCCTGAAGGGGGGTTGAATTTAGCAACCATTCCTCGCCCCCACCAGAATTGTAGGCCTCTTTCTGAGCAAGAGGTGGGCTGCCAACCAACCCAACACTCCAACCCCAAGTGCAGACAGTGCGCACTACGGTTTCCCAGTACTCAAAGGGCCATACTTTTGCAGCTCGGGCTGTGGTGCAGTGAATTAGTAGATCCGGAACTTCAAAAGGGGGATTCTCTGAAGGCAACACGATTTGCCTAAAATCAACATACTCAGATACATAAGCGAGTTGACAAAACAGTTCAGCAATATAGTTAGTGCTGAGGAAACTTTTATAACGGTCAAGGAATGTAGTGCTGTCCCAATCAGAGTCAGCAAGGAAACACTGCCTGGGTTCTTCCCCCCATGGCAACGGAGCTCTAAAGTTTGCACGCAAACTACCACCGGCAACAAAACGTGGCGATAAAGAAGGAACGAGGGAGCAGGTGACAGGATTAAAACCATCGAGATTGACCGCAAGATCGACATCACCATGATGCTGTCGCTGGTCGAACAAGAGCTGGTGGAGACGCAATGCGGCATCAGGTGCGCAATCATCCCAACTAGCACGCCAGTCGATCTCTTGAAGGGCTCGTTCAAAATCCGCTGTGACCTCACTGCCCAGAAATCCAATGACGGCATCTGGGAAACGCTGCTTAAGCCCGCGCAACACCGGAGTACTAACGACAAAATTACCTACCTTGCATGAACCAAGGACGACAATATGGGGGCGATCTCCAAGCGACTCGCCTGCGTAGCGCTGCACCCGTGACATTCAAACCTCAGAGACAGCAATACTCAAGCATGTTGGTGGATCGGCCACTCAGAATCGAGGTACTCATCAATAGCCCAGGTCCACACGACCAAGTACGGGTGAGGCAACCGTTTGTAGCAATGCAAGCTTTGGGGATTGACTGCCGCATCCACGAAAGACCTTTCAAATTCAACGACTGCATTCGTCCACATAGCCTCGTAATCTGGCAGAGGCCGCTACCCAAAAGCTGGGAAAACCAAATAGCGTACTTGCAATGGTTGCGGAACCGAGGCTGCATCCTACTCACGGAATGGGATGACCATCCTGAATTATTCCCATCATGGGTCCAGGAACAATTGAGGGCAAGTTCAATGGCACCTCTAGTAGCCTGCCACGCCATTCATAGTTCTGGTGCACCATTAGCTTCTGCCCTCAGAGCATGGAACCCACTTGTAATGAACCTAGAGAACGGTGTAGACCTTATACCAAGACTGGAAACAAGGAAGCACTTGTCAAAGATCACTAGAGTTTTTATTGGCAACCAGAATAGGAAAAGAGAACATGCTGAACTTGTCCGCCCATTAAGAAGTTGGTTGGCAGAAAATCCGAACGTAATAGCGGTCATAGTAGGAGACAGAAACCTAGCAGAAAGAATAGGAATTACAGCTCAAATTGAATTACATCCACTACTCAACTATCAAGAGTACCGAGATACGTTAAAAAAATGCCATATTGCATTATTACCTCTACAAAAGGGTAATCCAGAACGTTGCAAAACAGTAATCAAATGGGCAGAAGCTTCGGCAGAATCAGTAGCCGTCGTAGCGGGGCCAGAGCTATATCCAAGTATAAGTAAAAATCATCGAGGGGAAACAACCTGTAGCATTGGGGTAAATACATATGACATAGTGTCAAAAGCCAGAGAACTATCAGAAGAAAAAGATCAAAGGCTGCAACAAATAATCAGAGCTCACGAGTGGGTAAAGAAAGACTGGGGTCTTGACCAGCTACTTCCACAGCGAATAGATCTTTATAATTCAATATGGCAAAAAAGAGAGAAAATAGATGATTTATTGAGGAGGCGACTTTTTCGGCAACAAACTTCTATTGGAGCAGGCTTCCTAAGATGAAAAAAAGTAGTGACGAGTGGCACATGGAGGGAAGAAAACTACAGACTGAAGGACAACTTGATCTAGCAGTTGCTGCCTATCAAGAGGCTCTAAAGCTGAAGGCGACTCGGCTCGATACTCGCAACAACCTTGCAGTAATCATGCAAAAAAAGGGATTAAAAGATATCGCCGAACAATTACTCATAGATGGATTGGGACTAGCCGCTAAGAAATGGAAAATGTGCAAAACACAAAAGGAAAAGGTGATCGTTGCGGACGACTGGGCTCGGCTCCTGAACAGCTGCAATGTCCAAGCTTTGCAACAGAAGAAATTTAAAAGATGTCTGCCAATGGCACGTCGGCAAATTCAGCTAGATCCGGATGGCTGCGGCTATGTAAATCTTGGTGTTGCGTTAGAAGAACTTGGCTACCCAGCAAAAGCCGCAAAAAGCCATCTACTGGGCATACAACGTTACGGCCTGAAGTGGGATAAACCTGAGGAACTAATAGGCAGAAGATTGAACAATCCATTAGTAAGCAGTCAACTGCAACGAGAACTCTCCAACCTAGCGATTTGTCGTCTACATACCCAGCCACTGTGCGTCGAGCACTGGAGGCTATTACTGAGTCGATTAGGAATAGCCAATTCCAGTTGGTCGATGAAAGAATTACCTTGGGAAAACCTGTGGAAAGGGGAATTCTGCAACGACCTTCTCATATGGGATGAATTGGGTTTCGGAGATGCCCTTCAGTGCCTTAGGTGGGTTGCGGAATGTGGACAACGAACAAAACAATTGACGCTCATGATAAGGCCAGAGCTATTAAGACTTATCGAGCAGCGACTTGACCTGCCCGCCAATTGCAAAATTGTTCCATTACAGAAATCCGGGACACCGTTTGAAAAGCATGAAAAGCATTGTCCGATTATGGGACTTCCTGTAGCGTTAGCTGATGGGCAAACAAAAATATCGATCCCTTCCTCACAAACCGATCATTGGCTTAAAAGAAGCTATCGCAAAAAAAAAGGCCAAATAGGACTTGTTTGGGCGGCAGGGGAAAAAAGTACTAAGGATGCACAACGTGCATCCGAACGGAGATCGATTTCAGCATCTCAATTTCTTAAACATGCTCTGACATGGAAAGAGAGATGGGGCATAGAGCTAATTTCACTGCAACTTGGCAAGGACGAAAATATAGTCGCAGAGTTGATTGAAGCTAACAGAATTAAGCAACTAAAAGAGGGAGGTGACTGGGAGAGTACAGCCAAAGTAGTGGAAAACCTAGATTTAGTTGTTTGTGTCGACACTGCAATGGCACATCTCGCAGGGAACCTGGGTGTACCATGCTTATTACTTTTGAATCGTGTGCACGACTGGCGCTGGGGTAAAGAGGAGGAACCAGTACGCTGGTATCAGAGGCAAAAGGTGTTGCGGTGCAAAAGCAGCGATGATTGGGAAAACTTGCTTAAAGAGGCAGACTCATGGGTGAAGGAGCTACTCCACGAATGAAAGTGCTATTGGTGAACCACGGACGCGCTGGCGAATTTGGAGGAGGGGATGGAGTCCAGCTTCGTGAGACTGGCAAACGACTCAGGCAAAGGGGGCACACTGTTGTAGAAGTGAACAGCGATCAACCTAAGGCACATGGCTTTGACCTAGTTCACGTGTTCAATTGTCGAGTACAAGAATCACTTGAACAACAAATAAATCACTGTCGAGTTGCTGGTGTACCAGTAGTCATATCTCCAATTTGGGTGTCGATCGGTCGAGCACTATGGGGAAGTCGCGCAAGTATCGGAATACTTCACCAGGGGGTGAGAGATGGTGAAGATAGTATTAAAGGACTGATGGAACAGCTGCGCCAACGAACGCTAACTGTCCAACTGGAAGATGGGGCAACGGTGGAACCATCAGGTGCTATGAGCACAGGATCAGAAAGTATGCAGAAAATAAAAGAACTTCTTCAAAGCTGCAATGCGCTTCTACCCAACAGCTGGTTAGAGCTACAAGCAATCAGATCTGATCACAATTGGAGCGGAAATAACTTTGAAATCGCGCATTACGGGGTAGATCCAAGACTTTTTCTTGATGCAGATCCGGAACCATTCCAAGAATTAACAGGAATTCGACAACCCTTCGTACTACAGGCAGGACGTATCGAACCGGCAAAGAATCAGGCAATGTTGTGCTGGGCATTACGGAAAACAAATCTACCTGTTGTCCTTATTGGAGGCAGTAAACATTGGCCAAGCTACGCAGATCTGTGCCAAAACATTCTTGGCGATCAACTAACGATTATTGAGCATTTGCCACAACACTTACTGGCATCCGCCTACGCGGCAGCAAAGGTGCATGTGCTCCCAAGCTGGATGGAAACCTGTGGTCTGGTCACACTAGAGGCAGCACTTTCTGGAACACCAGTGGTGGGCAGTACTTTCGGACATGAACTCGAATATTTAAGAGGTGACGCTTGGTACGGTGATCCAGCAGATCCAACAAGTATCTACACGGCAGTAATGCAAGCATGGGAGGAAAGATCACATGGAACGAAAAGCTGCAATTTAAAAAGAAGGATACTGGGTGAATATAATTGGGAAAATACGGTTGATTCAACAGTGAAGATATATCAACGAGTTCTCAACGGAAGCGCTTGACACCATCAAGTTGCTTAACAAATAAATCACTTAAGATGCTAATAACAGGTCGAGAACGAAGCTTGATATTCGCTGAAACGCTCATACCACTCTGCAGATTTAAACTTTTATCACCAGCTAAAACCTCCTGTTGTTCAAGTCGTATGGAAGCGGGAAATCTATAAGCTGGATTTTCAGAATCTGGCTTTAGAACATCTGAACCAAGGCTAGAAAGAGTTCCATCTATATAACCAAATTCACCTGCTGGGAAAGAGTCCACCGAGACGGTTACAGGCATACCAACCTTGACAAAGCCAATATCTGAGTTGTTAATCGAAACTTTAGCTTCAAGCCGATTATCAGGGACAAGCTTTAAAGCCACTTGATCAGCAGAGATGACAGAAAAGGTTGATAGCTGTGAATCAAAAACACGACCCGAAGTAGGTGCGCGAACAGTTCGGTAGTCAATTGTCTGCTCTAAATCAACAAGTTGAGATTTAATAGACAGCAATTGACGATCAACCTGATTAAGTTGGCTAGCAGCCTGCCCGATCACCCTAGTGCGTTCTTCCTTAAGTGCTGATACATCAGCTTCGATTTCCTGAATTTGATTTACCGCGCCCAGATACTGGTTACGACCCATCGCACCAGACTCATAGAGGGGCGTAAGGTCACTAACAATACGTTTATTAAGTGAAAGTGTTTTGAGACGACTACCCAAACGGCTGGCGATTTGTTCAAGCTGAGAACGAATTTGCACAGACTGTTGACGTGCAGTAAACAGCTGAGATTGAAGCTGAGTATCACTCACAGAAGGGAGCGAGGGAAGTGGGTCAAATTGCGTCGGATCACCATTACTAACGAGCACAGACTTCAAAGAAAGTGCCTGTAATTGAAGCAATTTCTGGGTATCACGCAAAGCACGACGACGACTAATTAAACCCTTACCTTCAACGGTAAATAGAGGGGTGCCTGTGGAAACAAAATCTCCATCCTTTACAAACACCTGGTCAATAACACCTCCACTTGGTGACTCAACGTCGCGAACACTACCTGCAGGTTCTAATCGACCAGCCACAGAAACACTTTGGTCAATCTTTGATGTAAAAGCCCACAATAAGGATACACCGAAGAGAGTAGTACTAATCCAGATAATCGCAGAAGACCAATGCCGACCTTGATTAACGTGAACGGAGCTTCCTTCCCAAAACTCAAGGTTCTGAGGGAGAGGTTTAGAATCCCGACTGACTGGAGACTCAGCTGCTTGAAAATTTGATTTTTGGGAATCGTTATGATCAGCCAATGTCAACCTCTTGTTGAGAATAAAGAGCGTAGTAGCGACCTTTCAAATCAAGTAGCTCTTGATGACTACCTTGTTCAACCAAAGAACCTGAATCCATCATCAAAATTGTATCAGCTGAGCGGATCGTACTCAAGCGGTGGGTTATGAAAAATACAGTAGAGCCTTCGAAAGCGTGCTTTAGATTAAGACAAACTTGGCGCTCAGTAAGATAATCCAAAGCACTAGTGGCTTCATCAAGGATTAATAGTGAGGGACGCTGCAGAACTGCCCTTGCAATAGCAAGACGCTGACGCTGACCACCGGAAAGATTTCCACCTCTTTCTCCTACTCTAGTGGCATAGCCATTTGGAAGTTCCATAATGAAATCATGAGCACATGCAACTCTTGCTGCTGCAACAATTTCATCAGTCGTCGCATCAGGAACTGTCAAAGTGATGTTGTCACGCACAGTTCCATCGAAAAGAAGACTGTCTTGAGGAACGATACCTATTTGGCGTCTGATGGAGCCAAGTTGCAACTTAGAAATATCGAAACCGTCAATCAGGATGCGTCCTGTTTCGGGCTGATATAAACGTGGCAGAAGTTTCATGATTGTACTTTTGCCGCTCCCACTGCGTCCAACGATCCCGGCAAAAGAGCCAGCTTGCACAGCAAAAGAAACATTACTGACGACAAGTGGAGTGGAATCACTAAAACGAAAATCAACTTCCTGGAAACACACTTCTCCATCTACGGGCGGCAAAGGAAGCTGATCCATTTCTTGGTCACCAGCCTCACTTGATGCATCAACAACATCGGACAAACGCTCAATAGAAAGTGCTACGCCCTGAAAACTTTGCCAACTTGTTGCCAAATTAAGTAAGGGCCCAATCACATATCCGGATATGATACGAAAGGCTATAAGCTGACCAATAGTTAAATCACCTTTAATAACAAGGTATGCACCAACCCATAATGTGAGCAGACCCGTAAGCTGGTTTAGAAAACTACTTAAAGTACCTGCAGATGTACCTATTAATAGAGTTCTAAAAGTTTCTGCCATATATCCAGAAAAACTACGCTGCCATCGCCATCGAACTGTATTTTCAGCATTTTGGGCTTTAATAGTTTGGACACCATTCAATGCTTCAATCAAAAGACTTTGCGTCTGGGCATTTTTTTCAGCGGCCTTACGGAGTTGGGCACGGATAAAAGGTGAAGCAATCAGAGTTAAACCAAGAAATAACGGAACTACACCCAATGTCACTGCGGTCAAAACACCGCTGTAAGCGACCATTACTCCAATATAAATCATCGAAAAAACTCCGTCTAGGAGCAATGTTATCGCGCTACCAGTCATAAAGTTTCGAATATTAGTAAGCTCTCCAATACGAGTTTGGAGTTCGCCGACCGGACGACGATCAAAGTAACGTAAGGGCAAACGCAGCAAATGCTGGATTACTTCCCCGGCCAGAGAAATATCGATTCTATTAGTAGTATCAGCAAATAGATATGTTCGGACTGCACTCAATAATCCCTGAAAAAGGGAAACCCCTAGCAACAACAGTCCAAGTGTGTAGAGGGTATCAAGATTTTGTTGACCTATGACTTTGTCAAAAATCTGCTGAAAAACCAAAGGCTGTGCCAAATTCAGCAACTGAAGGACAAGTGAGACCAGGAGAACTTCAAAAAGACTTCGACGATAACGACGAATCTGAGGCAAGAACCACGACAAACCAAGCTTGCGCTTCTGGGTATCACGGCCTGGTGAAAGAGTTAGAACTCGAGCACCTTGCTGACCCTGCATCAGATCTTCTAGGGACAGCTGAACCATTCCATATTCCGGCAAAACGGCCTTTACTACACCGCGGCTTATGTCGTGCAGCATGGCCGGTTGACCTTCTACGATGACAAAACAGGGAAAAGGAAGCCGCAATAGTTGGGCCTCTGGAATGTCCGCAAGGGAACCAGTGAAACCCATACTTACGGCAAAATTACCGAGCAACTCAAGCGAGACGTCTCGATTAGCGAGGCTTTGACGGACACTACGTTCCATCACATCACGGCGAAACGGGACGTTGTAGTAAAGAGCTAGCATCTCAAGGCATGCCATCGCATGCTGCTGTCCTCCAATACCTGTGACAACAGGTATTGAACGGCCACGAAAACGTGGAGTTGAGGATGCCGACTCACCTACGGCTGTTGAATCAGTTGTATGACGCTGCCCCTGAGGCGTAGGAACAGACAAATCGCTATATCGATCTTGACTCCAAAGATCAATACTAGTTTCAACCACGAACTCATCAGGCGACTGAAGATCGGGACTCAACTCACGTGTCCATAAATCACGATCAATACGCAATAAACGCAAAGGAACCCCATCTGGAATGGAAGCCAAACGATCTTGATCCACCTCAGAACCGATGGTCACCGCGTAATCCTCTGGCTGACTATTCCAGAGCCAGACCGCACCGTCGTCGGGCAAACGCCTCAATCCATGCGCAGGGATGACACGCATTCCTGGGAGTAGACGACGCAGGACCTCGCGTTCATGCGGCTCAGCTTTCGGACGAAGACGAAGAGCGGGAGCTAAAGCTGCAATAAACTCGGAAGGTGAGTCACTGGAATCCAGCCATTGTGAAAAAGACTCGTCTTCACGCTCTAGCTCATAAAAAGTCTCATCTGAAAAGCCAATGAGTTTGAGATTCGTGGAAGCGGAGACCCACTCGCAGGGACTACGTCGAACCAAGCCTGCCCAACCGACCAGATCGCCAGGCCTAGACATCGCCAAGGTCACTGGTCGACGCAAACCAGGATCATCATGAAGAAGACGCCCATTACCTTCAACAACACAAAAACAATGATCTGGTATGCGATCAGGGAGTAAAAGCTCCTGACCAACAGGGCAAACAAACGGCTTCGAACGCGCGGCCAACCATGCCAGACGATCTTCGTCTAAGCCTCGGAAGGCGGAGAAGCGAGCCAGCAATTGCTGAAACGATGAGGTCTGTGTCATAGGTTCAAGTCAGATCACTGGCGTCAAGGTGTTGAGTCTCCGGCTGCTTGGGGGCATCGCAGTCAAACCGGAGATCATCGACGGGATCACCAGCCTGCAGGCGCTTTACTCTTTCGTCAAGAAAGGCTTCGAGCTGCTCATCAAGCAAAACAGACCTCATGTCATCGTCCAAACGAGCAGGCGTGAAGTGCTCTAAACGAAGTATCAAGTGCCATTCCCCTAAAGACAACGGCTTGGCCAATTCACCGGCCTGAAGTCCCCGTAGGGCATCAACGAGAGGCTGAGGATGCAGTTGGGATAAACGGATAGGACCAATTAAGCCTTGATGACGAGCTTCAGGTCCTTCGCCAAATTCTCGTGCCGCATCTGAGAAAACCAATTCTCCCTCAGCAATACGCAAATAGAGCTCACGAGCAAGGCCCAGGTTGCGTACACGTAGTAGAGAGTAGACAATTTCATCTCGTCCGCCGCGTGTGGCTAAAAAAGATTCTTCTAAACCTGGTGAAAATTGTTGGCGAGCAAACTTTTTTAAAGCTAAATCGCGTGATGCCGCGATTAGAAGATCAGATTTTGACCAACCTTTTATTGCCAACCAATCATCTATATCAGAGGAGCCAATAATGGCCTTTTCCGCTGCCTGTATATCAGAATCAGATAGAGGAACCAATGATACAATGCTTTCTTCAACGTAACGCCGCAATAATAATGGGAGCAAGTTGCCCCTACGAACTAAATCCTCAATAACAAAATCATCTGGAGCTTCAGGAAATAGTTCACCCATAAAGTTTAGCCTTAGACAGAGAAGGAAGATCTAAAAGGAATAGCTGGTTAAGAGCTTCTTGTACTTGAGACATTAAACCTGACCAATCCCCACGCTCCGGCTGTCGAAAGAGCCTCATCTTAGGATACCAAGGGGTATCTTCTCTGCGATGCAACCACCTGAAATCGGCATTATGCGCAAGAAGCAACCAAACTGGTTTATTCAAGGCGCCTGCCAAATGCGCCACAGCAGTATCAACCGTCAAGACAATATCAAGTTGGTCAATCAAATACGCTGTGTCAGAAAAATCACTGACAACATTACCCCAGTCGTGAACACCTGTAACCCCAAGAAAAGGTTTTAACTGAGAAGAATCAGGACCAACCTGTAATGAATGAAGCTGGATAAGACCAAGATTGACTAAGTCAATCAACGGTGGCAGGAGTAAAGAAGCTGGGAGCGATTTATTCCGATACATCGCCTTATTATCTGGATTAGTAGCCCAGACTATTCCAACAGTAATACCGCCGGGAGGTGACGTTACCTTCAGATGCGGAGGAACAGGACCAGGAGCAGTCAGATATGGAATATTTGATGGAATGGAATGTAGTTCGGTACCGAAAAGGTAAGGAAGACTTAGCAAGGGAATATTCGGACGCTTCTCCAAACCTTGCTCAGGGGGTGCCAGTTTCTCAGATACATGAACATCCAGACTAAGCCAATCTCTATACAAACGAACGAGCGGTTTGTGTGCTAAAAAACGAAAAGGAATATTACGCGCGTGTAAAAGATAGAGATAGCGAACAAATTGCAGACTATCACCTAAACCTTGCTCACTCCAAATAATCAGCTCAGAATCACCTAAAGAAGGCAATTTGGATAGCATACGCTCCTGAGGGATAGGTGTAGGTGGAACAACAGACCCCAAATCTTCTGTATGAAATCGTGCCTCATAAAAACGCCATCCTTCCTTATAATGGCCTAATAACAGTAACGCGAGACTCAGATTCCAAAGTGAATTTGATGAGCTTTTATCGAGCTCAACCCCTCGCTTAAGCGAAGCCAAAGCCGCCTCAGGCTGAAGGGTTTCGATTAGAACTTGACCATAATTAACATGACTTTGAGCATGCATTTTATCAAGACCAATTGCATGCACAAAACAAGCTTTAGAGGCATCAAACTTTTCAACCTGAAATAGTGTAAGCCCAAAATTACACCAAGCATCAGCATCAAATGGATCTAGACGCAAGCTATTTTTTAAAGCAAGAAGAGAGGTCGATTGATTATTAGTCTCATTAAGTGCAGCACCATAGTTGTGCCAAGCATTGGCAGCAGAAGAATCCAAACGAAGACTTTCTAAATAGTACTGAATTGCACGTTCTGGGGACTTCTTCTGAAAAAGATTTCCTAGATTATAGTAAATATCTGATCGTCCAGGGCTAAGCTCTAAGGATCGCAAATAAGCTGCTTCTGCAGTAGCTTCCTCACCTGGAATGCGCCTTGCAAGCATTCCGTATAATCCAAAAAAATCTGGACATTGCAGATTTGTAGAATCGACCTCACGCAGAGCGGCAAACCCCTCGTCAAATTTCTTAAGATTCCAATAGGCCAAAGCTTTGACCATAGGCCAATGAAATTCGCCTTGAGATAAAGTAATTTGGCTGGAAGCTTCTAAAGCGGCCTGAGCCAGATCAGCATCCTTACCGAGCGCAAGCAACCAGTCCTGCGCTGTTTCATAGAGTTGATCGTAAGTCTTCAAGGATTGAGAATTGGGCAACGACACTGTGGGAACCAGCATGACATACCTTCGAACTGATGCTGAAAGTATGATGCCGGAGGCGACAGGCGAAGAGGTTAAAGCTAAGTACCATCAACGATGGCTAAAAGAAAAACGGGTGTCAGACCTAATTAAAGTTTTTGAAGTGCTGAAAATGGATAAAAACTACGATCAAGCGCTTAAACTAATTAAAAGCCTTCCAGAGGAAACGTTTAATAATAAGACCGTAAGCTTGCACAGTTCAACAATACTTAGGCAAAAGGGAAGCTATCAAGAATCAATAAAAATACTCAACATATCACTTGAAAGAAACAAAAATGACGAGGCTCTACTTATTGAACTAGCAAGGTGCTACTCTGGAAACAAACAATTTAAAAATAGCATAGACATTCTCGAGAAAATACAAAAAAACAATTCAAACAGTTTTTCAATTTGGTTTAATCTAGGAGTAGCATATAGCAATCTAGGAAAGCTACAAGAAGGATTAAAAGCTTTCACAAATGCAAATTCAATCAACCCCGACGATGAAGTCACAGCTGCAAATCGAATTGTACTTCTGAAAGAAACAAGACAAATAAAAGAAGCACGCAAAGTAATTGACAATTTACCAATCACCATAGATCGTAGAAGATACGAAATCCTAGGTGCAGAAGCAGGAGTTCTAATGGCAGAGCAAAGATTTAACGAAGCAGCATCAATATTTAAAAGTCTATGCGAGCTGAAACCGTTGCAGTCAACCAATTGGCTGAACTATGTTGCATGCATAAGAGCAAATAAGGTGACAATAGATCCTGAAATTATATTACGTACAGCCTTGAAACTCAGTCCTGATGACAGCTCTCTAAAGCACGCATGGCTTCAAAGCCTATGTGAAATTGGGAAGCAAGCACAAGCAAAAGTTTTACTATCTGAGTTAAGCATTGAAGAGTTCATGAAAAAAGACTTGCATTTATTCAATCTTTTATTTTTATCGACGAGCCAACAGCTAATATCTAGCAAACAACTGAAAGATATTGTATATAAGTGGGAAAAGAGGGAGCAAAATGAGTTCATGAAAGAGCTGAACAAAGAATATATACACGAGGACTATGCAAAGAGCAAAAGAAAGATTAAAGTAGGCTATTTGTCTTCAGACTTTTGTAATCATCCAGTAGCTAGATTTTTAATTCCAATCCTTGAAACACACAAAAGATCGGAGGTTGAAATATGGTGTATTCATACTGGTCCACGTTGGGATCAGACAACAGAAAAAGTCAAATCATCATGCGATCACTGGCTTGAACTGAGTGATTGCGACGATAATAAAGCTGCACGAATTGTGGCTGATCAAAGATTAGATGTTTTAGTAGAATTAGGCGGATTTACGGGGAACAATAGAATTGGAATATGTATAAGTGAACCCGCTTTTGTTCAAATGAGCTATTTAGGATACCCGGGTCCTACATACTTGAAATCAGTTCCATGGTGGATAGGGGATGAATACTTATTTCGAGATCTCAAGAACGAAGAGGCTGATAGTCATAATCTAGCTTATGTGGAAAAAGGCTATATGACTTTGCCAATGCCTCTAAATTGTCCAACTCCAAAGAGAATTGGAAACAATAAGGTTAGATTTGGTAGCCTAAATCATGCAAGAAAAATAACAAAAGATACGATTAATCTTTGGTCCAAAATACTAATGAGATGCAAAAATACTGAATTAGTGTTAAAAAGCATAAGCTTTAAACACAAAAAAGAACAAGAAGAAATCATCAAAAGATTCACACAATGTGGTGTGGAGCGTTCTAGATTGATTTTGCTTCCATTTCAAGATGCATTTGAAGCACATCTGGAAGCATACAATGGTATTGATATTGCTTTAGATCCGATTCCATACGGGGGTGCAACAACGACGGCCGAGGCACTTTGGATGGGGATTCCAGTTATATGCAGAAAGGGTGAAACAATGGCCTCAAATTTAGCAGCAAGTGTCTTAGCATCAGCTAATTGCGAGGAATTTATTGCAGAAGACGGAGAAAATTATCTTAAAATTGCTGAAGCTTTATTTAAAAGAGGGCCAAGGAAGAATCAAGAAAGAATAGATCTTGTAGAAAGAATTAGAAATTCGCCGCTCAACCAACCGCGAAGAGTTAGCAAAGAGCTGGAAACTATCTATCGTTCTGCAGTACTGTCCAAAGAAGAAGTCCGCATATCATGAAGATTAAGAAAAGTAGATTCTAATTGTTGCATTAAATCCTTTGAATCTCCCAGCATAGAGGAGGTAATTTTCTCTCTCCAATATGCACGATTAGAGCGAAGCCATGTGAGACTTTTATTTTCTGCTAGAGATACAGCAAAACCTAAATAATCATCTGAATTTGAAAAGCTCCAATCACTTAAGCCAGCACCACATAAAACAGCATAGGCCATTCTTGTAACATAGTGCTCACCATACAATGTAAGCACGGGTACACCCATCCACAAAGCCTCACAAGTAGTTGTACAACCAGTATTTGGGAAACTATCTAAAGCAACATCTAAATATGCATACTGCATTAAGTGCTCATCTGGAGTAGAAGTAAAGGGCAGGAAATGTATTCTATTAATATCAATTTCGGCATCAATGAGTCTCTGCTTAATCAAGAAAGCAGTATTTTCGTCTTCAGACGCAAATGCTTTTAAAACTAAGATCGAGTTTGGAACCCTTTTTAATAGCTTTGACCATAGCTGAAGACAAGAATCAGAAATCTTGCGCATATTGTTAAAAGAGCCAAAACGAATCGGCGAACCTTTATCAAAGGCTATTGGAGTGACAGTTTTAATCTTACCTTCAGGCAATTCAAAAGGAGGTTGCCAGGCAAGAAAAGGTCTAGAAAGGCGAACAATCTTTTCAGTATGCCATTCTTGAGAACTAGTTTCGAGGGGAATTAGGTTATCGTCAACGATCCAAACATCCATGGATGGAATACCTGAACTTGCATGATATGCCAAATAATTAACCTGTAGAGGAGCCACTCGTGCAAGAAAAACAGGTGCAATGTTGTTAGCTGTCCAGCCATTTAGATCAATGACAACGTCAAATTCTTGACTTCGAATACACCTGAGCTGCTCAGGCATAGTCTTAATATGACTAAAATCAACCAATGATATATCTGATAATGCCAACAACAACTCTGTATATTGACGATTCATTGCATGTGTTGCAACAACGCAATGATCATGTTTCTTATGTCCTTGACTTGCGTAAAAAAATGAATAAACAAATCTAAATACCGGATGATTACAAACATCACCAAGTATCCATCCAACTTTCAATTTGTCAGAATGAATCTTTTTAGGATAGGGTCCAATGCATTTTTCACCGATAGAGCGCCATTGACTATAAAGAAAAGAATTTAGATTCTTTGCAAGTTCAGGGTAAGAAGAAAGTGCTTGACTACTAGAATGCATCATCAAATTAGATGCAAGATGAGCCGCCATGCCAGGACGTAAAATAATCTCAGGGTGTATATATTTCAACCATTCAGATCTTCCAAGTAGATCATAGGCAGTAGACAAGCATGTGGGAGATTGTTGCTCAGCACCAACACTGTTATTAATTCGCTCTAAAAGCTTAAAGCGCAGACCATCAGCAGGCTGACGCTGAAGCAACTTTGCTTCTGAAAACCGACTTAAGAGGGTTGAACTCAAAGTATGATGGAACTCAATACACTTACGAAGGACGGGCATGCAGAGAGATTCCCTTCTAAGTGAAAAGAGCGTGTTGATCAAGATCTCACAATACTCACGATCATAAATATATTCATCTAACTTTGGAAGTAAAATTGATTCGACAAGAATGTGGTTGCCTTTTTCTTTAGCAACTTTAGCTCGAACTAAAGCAACAAATAGACTCTCTACAGGCAACAACTTTTCGAGCAGTAAGTCTGCCTCATTAATATTACCAGCGATCAAACAAGAATTGATAGCAGAAATCAAGAGGTGAGGAAATTCTGTAAAGCGAGAATCAAGATTACATGAAGGTAAGATATATTTAAAATCAACGGATGAATTGCTATTCAGGAGATACTGCAAAGTTGCGTGAAGTATCCTAGAATCATCTGCCTGTACAATAAGGGAAAGGGATTTTATTAATCCAGGCACTTTAGAATAATATCTAAGCGAATGAAGACACTGAATATCTAGCCAAATAACATCTGGCTTTAAATCAAAAGCACAATCGCTAGAATAAGCAGAAAGCAATAAATGAGTATGTAATATTTTACCTTCTCTAAACAAACTAATTGAGTTTGCTAGCCAAGGTGGTAAATGATCGATATCTCCCGCCGTAGGACCATAAATAAGTTGACGACTTAAACTAGTAGTCATACAAAAAGACAAGAAAAAAGCCCTCTTGCGAGGGCTTTGTATTTAGTGATAAAGAATTGATCAGCCGAGGCTATCAATCGTAGATTGAGAAACAGTGATGAAGCTGATCTCACTTCCGTTTGCAGCAGCAGTAGTTGCACCATTCAGGAAGGTGATGGTGTTGCCTGCGCCAAGGGTAAGAACAGAGCTGGCGAGCGATCCGGTTGAACCGTAATCTGCAGAGATTGCGATTGTGAGTGCGGAACGGGTAGATGCAGCTCCGAAGGCAATGGTGTCTTGACCACCACTGGTGCCGAAGTAGTAAGTGGTGCTACCACCAATGTCGGTATCTGCGTTGGTTCCATTCGCAGCACCTGTGAAGAACAGGCTGTCATCACCAGCACCGCCAACGATTGAAGCACCAGATGCTTCTCCGTCGAGGAACATGATGGTGTCATTGCCGGACTGGCCGACAATCACAGAACCTGAAATGTCACCACCGAAAGATGCACTTGCGAAGCTTTCGGCGCGGCTGCTAACGAAGTTAGTAGTAACGATCAGAGTGTCGTTACCGTCGCCACCAGCGATGGTTGCTTTGTTAGCGGAACCAGTGATCTTGACGGTGTCATCACCGGCATCACCGTAAAGGTTGCCGCTGGTCAGAGCGGTAAGAGCGAAAGTGTCATTACCTGCACCACCGTAGATGGTGCCACCGATAGCAGCGCCAGTGATGTGATCATCGCCGGCTTCACCGTAGACACTGGAGTCAACGTTGATGCTTTCACCAGTACCACCGTTAATGGTGATCGAGATGGTGTCGTTACCAGCACCACCCTGAACGGTACTGGTCAGAAGACGGCCAGTAACTTTAAGGCTGTCGTTGCCAGCGTTAGATGTGATCAGTGCTTTGCTGAAGACATCAGCAGTTGCGCTGTTACCGAAGATGATGGTGTCTGCACCTTTATCTCCGTAGATCTCGGAGGAGGTAATTGCAGAGATACCAGAGATCACATCGTCGCCGGCGCCGCCACGAATGGAGGAAGAACCTTTCGCGACACCTGCGATGTAAATGGTGTCGTTACCACCATTTGCTTGGATGGTGGATGCATTAACAGTGCCGCCAATCGACAGTGAGTCAGATCCATCAGCGGTGGTATCCGAATCAGAACCACCTTGAACAGTTGAAGAATCAACGTTTGTGGTGATGTCAATCGAGTCGGAGCCCAGGTCGCCGTAAACGGTTGAACCGGTAACGGTGGTCGTGATGATGGTCAGATCGTTGTCTTTACCACCCCGCACCAGCGAGCCAGAGTTGATACCTGCTCCAAGGCGGATTGTGTCGTTACCCTTGTTGCCCTGGACATAGGCAGCGCTAAGGCTTCCAGAAACGGTGATGGAGTCAGCACCATCACTTGTAGGAACGCCAACACCGGCACCGTAAACAGTCGCACCCTTCAGGGTTGTGGCGACGTTGATGGAATCGCTACCAGCGCCACCGCGGACTTCGCCGCCGTCAATCGATTTAGTGAAATTGAGGCTGTCGTTTCCAAGACCACCACCGATTGTGGCGGTAGCCATAGAAACAGTGAAGGTCAGGCTGTCATTGCCGCTACCACCATCGATGGATGCGTTTGCAGCCGCGTCGCTCATGATGACGACATCGTTGCCGTCGCCGGCAGAAATGATGTCAGCGCCGCCCTTGCCGTTGACAGTGTCGTTGTCGCTAAGAGCGACAATGGAATCTGCACCAGAAGTACCAATCAGAGTGTTGGCGGTGTCAGTACCAAGAATCGTGTTGTAGCTCGTGCTCATTGGGATTTGGGCTTTGTGGTGGGTGAGCTGTTGGGGACTCCTCACAACCGCACCCACCAAGGGGGCGGTGTGTTGCCGAAACACTAAGGCCTAGGCACGCACCTTTATACGTCTTAGGAGACAGGCTGACAACTGGGCTCAGGCGCCGAGTCTGAAGCTGAAGACAAATGCGCGCACCAAGCCTTAAGCCCGAGTTCTGAGTCATAGTGCTTAGCCCGAGCCTGAGACGCTATCCCTAGTGTCTTGGCCAGAACCCGGTCATCAAGCAGGAGGTTCATGGCCTGCGCTTGCTGGTCATGATCAAAAAAGTCGCAAAGCAAGCCATGCTCGCCACTGGTGATCATCTCTTCCACTGGGGGCGTGGAGCTGCTAACAATGCTGCACCCAGCAGACATGGCCTCGAGAAGGCTCCAACTCAAAACGAACGGAATTGTCAAATAAAGGTGCACATGACTCGCCTGCAGCAAGCGGTGATAGTCAGATGTCTGCAATGCTCCGAGCCAATGGGTTCGATCGCGATCCAAGCCTGCTTCGTCTTGTGCCCATTTCTGCCAGCTCCGCCCATCAGAGCGACCAGCCCCATATGCCACAAGATCACTACCGGCAATTAAAACCTGGACTTTTGGACGCATCCGCTGCAGTTGGGCTAATGCCTTCATTGCCTGCGGGAAACCTCGATACTCTTCAAAACCGCGGCTCACATACGTAACGATTTCGGCGTCTTTTGGACAACCTGGCCAGGCCTGATGGTCACTCCTAGATAGGTGCTGGAGCTTGGACCAATCGATTCCTTCATGGATAACCTTTAAACGCTGGCGCATCCATGCAGGAAATTGTTGTTGCTGCCAAAAAGTAGGGGTTACAGCAAGATCAGCATCAGCCAGCTCTATAAGTGTTTGGGCATTCCATGTGCGTAGACGTAAACGTCTATCAGGCTCAACTGGTCCGCAATTAAGAAAATCCACATCAGAACCCTCTGAGTTGTAATACCACTCAAAGAGCGCTGCGCGACGTGCAGAAGGAAAAATATCGCGTACATAAAGGCCTGCACCAAAACCAACGTGATTGATAATCCAATCAGGTTGCCAGCCCTCCTTGCTGAGCTCTGCACAGCTTCGAAAGACAGCCTGTCCCTCCAAAACAGCCTGATCAAAGCGGCGCAGGTAGGGATGAAGCAATTCAGAACCCCCAGAGCGATGACATTGATAGGGCTTTAGCTTTAGGCCGGGAAGGGGATCTGGAGCATGCCACTCCCGCTTCCCAGCCAAAAAAATCACGTCGTGCCCCATCTCAACTAAGCGAGGAGCAAGTCGACGAAATTGAGATGGATAGTTAGGATGAATGAAGAGAATCTTCAAGTTATTCAGTCGTTCGTGGAGAGTGGACGCGCAAAAATGTCCTGATAACCTTGTAATAGCCAGTGAGGGATTTTCTGGTCAGCCTCATCAACTTTCATAGTACCAGGAACATAAAACAACATCGCAATCAAAAACGCATTAGTAGCATTCGGAGCATCAAAACCACCTCCTTGAGATGGGGTCAAACGCACAACGGCACGATCTTTAAAGGCCTGATCGTCGGCAGACAATGGCTCTTTCTGAACACCAGAACGAACCATGGCCCAGTAACGATCTCCCAAATCGGCCTCAAACAGCTGCTGAAGCTTTTGCTCTGAACAACGTTCAATAGCTGCAGCAAACTGACGACGAAGCTGCATAAGCTCATCCAAGATCTCTTGATCTTCAGGATCAATATAATAAAGATTCGATAAACCCAACATTCTATTTAACTGTATACGATTACCAATCAACTCTTCAAGCGTGCTCGGAAATTCCCCAAAATCAACTTGCGGAACTGGAGCAGTTGCGGCTAGATCATGCTGAGCTTGGCTCGGAGTATTCTTGGAAACCTCCGATTCATACAATTCAGTGTAAGAAGGCAACAACCAAGAGGGAAGCCAACGTCCGGCATTGGCAATTTGGAGTTGTCCAGGCGGTGAAACCAGAAAAACCGCTATTAGTAACTGAACTGTACCAGGCCGATCTAATCCTTGCTGAAGCTGCTGATTAATGCGGTCGCGGACAGAACGCTGATCTGTAGTGAAAGGGAATTCTTGATGCAGCTGATTAACCATGGCTCGAGTTGCCTCACCTAATGGTGAAATCCAAAGACTCTCGAGCAAATCCTCAGGTGCTGTAAGCCAAAACCGGATGAGAGCATCACGGTCGCCACGTCCAATCACCTCGGCAACGCTCCATGGAGCTGCTGGAATGAAGGAAATCAAGGCGGTCATAGGATGAGGATCAGTTTCAAAAGACTACCGCCTCCAGAGGGAAGCCCGATACTCCAACCGGGCAAGCAGCAAAGTAATGAGACCGATAACTAGGCCCATTACCAACGGGGCAAGCATGATTTGCACCAACCAAATCAAACCCTGTTGATGGAGCCAGATCAACGATGCAACATAAGGAAGCATCAGGAGAGTTGGAATAAACCAGCGACGCCACTGAGAACGAATTATTTGATGATGCCAGAAAGGCCAACTGCGCGGGGTAAACAGGCTCATCGGTCAAACAATCTCATACCATGTTTCTGCTCCAACGCTTGACGGAGAAGGATTTGCTGATCTTGGCCTAAATGAGACGCAAGCATCTTCCACAGAGGTAATCGCTGTTCCTCCAATGATTGCCTTAGTGAAGGGTCTACTTCAGCAAGCTCGTTGACAAAAGCCTGGCCGTTTGATGGGCTAGCGAATGGCTGGAAGCAATGTACAGGATCAATAGCCAATGGGGGAACGGAAGGTTGATGCCATTCTTCCAAGGCGTGTGCCCGAAGTTCGCCAAGTTCCACAAAAAGCTGTTGATAACGCTCAGCCACAACTGAACGGTCAAATTGTTCTCGAGCCCAACGTGCTGCAGCTGCTCCCATACTTTTGCGTAAGTGAACATGTTTCAACAGTGTAGAAATACAATCACGGGCCGCCGCTAAATCGAGTTGAACCATTTGAGCCAGAGCCCCTGCTACTGCTGGATAAGGGTCAAGGCCGACACGATGGTTCCAGCCCAAATTGACAGATAAGGATGAAGATACCTCAGCCCAACGGGATGGGACACGAAAACCGTGACAACCATCCTGAACAAGATCACGATAACCGTCCCAATCGCTCAAAACCACGGGCAGGCCGGCAGCCATCATCTCAACGACTGACTGACCAAATGTTTCTTGCACATTGTCGACCAACGAAATACCAATATCCGAAGCAGCAAAGGCCTGATATTTCACTCCCTCTGTAACTGGTTTTTCGTCACCGAGGCGACGAAATTGCAGATGGCGAAAACAACTACGAAGACGCTTCAGTGCGGCACCTCCCTCTGGGTTGTCATCCGGGCCCAGCTCCAACAGCACAAGAGGTCGTTGACGCTGTCGCGCTAAACAATCAAGCATGCTGTAAGTCGGCGCCTGATCAGACTTAGAAAGTAATGTCAAACGCCCTAACCACAAAACAACATCTGCATCCCTTGGCAGACCTAATGCAGCTCGGGCTGCTGAACGTTCAGGCAAAACAGACTGAATCTCTTTAACCGGTATTGGCAGAGGAATTACAGGTAATTGAGGACGATGCTGTCTAAGCGACTTGGCAGAAACACCAGCACGACGAGATTGACGATCTTCACGTTGTGTCAATACCGATTGCACGACTTCACGACCTGCAGTACTGCTACAAATCAAGCAATCCCAAGAAAAGACATTCTCGGATGTAAGTTCCTCTAGACGAACCATGGCACCGGTGGTGCAAAGCGTGTGGATTTGCCCTATGAGCGAGAACGATGCAGGTGCCGCGTAGGCATCCCGCCAAAGGCTCCACAGTCCGATAGACGGATCAGGGACCAACAAGCCGCCACACGAGCTCAACTCAGAGGCTGACGAAAAGCCAATCGACCGACAGGAGCTGCTGCTGCCCCATGAACTGATTAAGTCCTGCACCTGTCCTGCAAATGCTGGATCAGCAAGAAGCAATGGAAGCTCTCGTCCTTGAGCTAGCTCTAGCCATAGCTGGAGTAACTGCTGTCCAGCCCAACGCCTGCCATTGAGCGGGCCTCCACCAGGCAAAAGATCCGGAACCATCAGGAGGGCCGGCAGATCAGCTGGAGACACCGAAAGACCCACGAGCGGTTACCAAGAGAGTATGGAACCTAAACCTTCATCCAGTTAGAGCCTCCAACGAGATGCACCTGCTGCTGATCACAAATCTCTTCCCGCCCCAGGAGCTCGGGGGCTATGGGAGGAGCATGGCCGATTTTGCATGGGGGCTTGAGCAACGAGGACATCAGCTGACAGTGCTCTGTAGCGACGCACCGTATCTGCCACAACCAAGAGGCGATCTGAACCTAGAGGCATTAATCGACCGTACCCTTCAACTCAAGGGAGACTTTAAAAAAGGTGTTCATCACCTTAGAAATATCACGGTACGCAATCAGATCGACAAAACAAATCAAAAAACATTACTTAGACACCTTAAACAAAATCGTTTCGACGGAATATTACTTGGCAACCTAGATTTACTGGGACCAGAAATTCTCAAATCTCTAGAAAATTCAACTGTCCCAGTGCTCCATCACATCGGATACGTCAGCCCTCCATTTCAATACGGTCAACACCCCAAAATGATTAATTATCGTATGGTGGCAGCAAGTGAAGCCGTACGTGATGCACTGATCAAGCATGGAGAACAAATATCCTATTCGATCCCCGTTGTTTACCCCGGGGCGCGATGCGACCTCTTCAAGACTCGCCAAGATCGATCATTACCTGCACCGCTTGGGCCAGAACTTACAAATTCACAAAAACTAGGCAGCAGCGCTCGACCACTAAAGATTTGTTTTGCTGGCCTATTGATGAGTACAAAAGGTGTGCATACCATTGCAGAAGCGTTAGTACTATTAAAAGAGCATAGACTTGACGTAGAACTCAGCATTGCTGGAGGCGTATTTCAAAAGAACTACTGCAACGCAATTCGCGAATTCTTGAACAATAACGGAGTTGCAAATAATGTGTTTTGGTACGGACAGTTAACCAGACCACAGCTAGTCAAATTTTTCCGGTTGCATCATGTCGCCGTCTTCCCATCTATTCATCCAGAAGCTTTCGGCATTGTGGCTGCCGAAGCAATGGCAAGCGGACTAGTACTAATTAGCAGTGGCGTTGGTGGTGCTAGCGAAGTCTTTGAGGAAGGCAAGAGCGGTTTAAGTTTCAAGGCCAATGACCCTAGTTCTTTAGCATCCAAGCTTTTAGAAGTTATAAACGCACCTACAGAAGAACTCCGCAAATTAGCTCAGAATGGTCAAAGACGAGTTGAACAGAAGTTTAGCGTCTCTAATTCTTCCGCTCAACTCGAACGACTCTTCTGTGAGTTGAGCAACTCTTGAAACAAACTCTGAAACCGAGGCCACATAACACTCTGATCCCAAGCCAATGAATCCTGACGCGCCTGCCGGCCCAACTGAAGTCGGAGAGAGGAATTCGACAACAAATCAAGAATAGATGCGGCCAGTGCAGAAGAATCAGCAGCTGGAACCAAAAGTGCGTTGTGACGATGCGTAAGAACTTCAGAAACAGGCATGCCTTCACTTCCAACCAGGGCACAGCCACATGCCATCGCCTCAAGTAAACTCCATCCGAGAATGAAAGGCTTTGTTAGATAAACATGGACCCAACTAGCTTGAAGCAGGGCCAGCAAGCTTGGATAGGGAATACGCCCGAGAAAATGGATACGATCAAGGTCTAGCTGACCTTCCAATTCAGACAACATTCGTTGCTTTAAAGGTACATCATTGGCAAAACCATGACCTGCATAACCAACACCATTGTCACCAACAATCAAGATGCGCACATTTTTGTGTTTATGCAAAACAGTCGGCAACGCCCTCATAAACACGTCAAATCCGCGCAGACACTCCAAATTGCGGTTTACAAAAGTTATTGTCGGAACAGAGCGGTTGACACGAATGCCCCTAACGTGATATTCGACATCTTCCCGAGGGCAAGCGACATCGCAATTGATTCCTTCGTGGATAACGTGCAAGCGCATGTCTCTGAATTCGGCTGGCAAGCTCTCTGCCTGGTATCGAGTAGGCATCACCCAAGCGCTAGCTGAAGCCAACGCTGCACGGGTGAGGTAATTGCGTGCACTGTGGTCAGCAAGTTGCTGAAGAGTGGGACCAGGGCCTTCAGGCGGCAGCTCAATACCGGCATGCTGGGGCTTAACCCAAAGCTCAGGCCAAATAACACAGGGGGATTGAGGCCAGACCTGGTTTAGAAGAAGTGTCTCCCCCCATCCGCTGTGACCCAAAATCAAATCTGGCGTCCACCCTTCACGGCGCCATTGCTCAGCACATTGAGCAACTTGAGGTGCACGGGCCAACCCATCAGCCCAGTAATCCAGGCCAGGCGCAGCTATTGAGGCGTTGGCAAGACCGCTGATGTCGGGACCCTTGTAGCGCTGAACGGGCACATCATCTGGAAGGGGACGCTCATGAGCGCAAATGGCCCTTAGCTCATGCCCGTCCTTCAACAAGAGGGGTATCAGCTGACGAAACTGGCCTGGGTAATTCTGGTGAATCAGCAGAATCCGCACGAGAAAACAGGTAGTTCCCCCATTGTCACTGGCTGAGCCTGACAAAGGGCGGTACCTTCAGAGCCTTATCGCCTTGTGAACGGTGCTGTCGACTCGTCCGAACGTTTTGCTCGTGCTGGGGCTACCCCAATGCGGTACAGCGAGAATGAGTCATGTTTTGGAGCGCTGCGGAGCTCAAGCCAGAAATTTACATAGCCTTTCAAAATCACAGCAAGAGTTGCTGAGGGATGTTGGTAATGGCTGGGACAGTCCTCTGGAATTACCAGATCGATATTTGAGGAGCGACGCAGCCAAACAATTTTCTTCCTCATTGAGAGAGGCTCTCAACGGTGAAACAGCTAAAGATTGCTGCCTTGCATGCGTCCACGGGATGGAAAGAATTCTGCCCTTGTGGCACTCGGCATTAGAAGAACAAAACCTACTCATCCAACATCTGCTTGTAGTTCGACACCCTCTGGCTGTGGTTGAACAGTTTCGCAACATCGAGGGGTGGGATCGCGATCATGCACTCCTCGTATGGTTGCAAAGCACACTGGCAATGGAAAAGCACAGCAGAAACTGCTCTAGAGTGATCGTGGATGGAGAACAGCTTTCATGGGATCTGGATGCCACTCTGAATCTGATCGAAAGCACCCTGCAGCTCACGCTACCTGAGCGTCATCATAAAAGCTTGATCGAACTCGATAAAGAAACAATGGAACAGACAAACTCTAACGAAATAAAGATCAAATATACAGACACAAAAAAATCATCAGGATCACTACTCCTGAAAATGTCGCTTCAACTACATGACTGGCTGCTGGCTGAGAGCAAGAATGAAGAACGTCAAAGGCACTTACCAGACACTATTCGACAACAATTAAAGCTGGCGGAAGAACTAATGGGTCGCACCATCAGTGACATATGCATGAAGAACAAATCTCTAAAACAGAAGCTACATTCACTGGAAGCGCGCCGTTCAGTGCGTTTCAGCAATTGGCTTCGCCGTCAACAGAACGAGGCGGCTTAACGGAAGCTCCCACTAACGAACTAAAGGACGTTCCCCAGTGCTGGATCTCAAGCCAACTTGCACAAGCAAAAGCTGGCTTGTATAGCCGAAATATCTTAAGCAGTCCCAAAGTAGCAGCACTTTCCAACGGTGAAACATACGAACAATCGCCATCCTGCCAACAATCAGCCTCCGCCCAAAGTCTCATTTGATTCGGTGTAAGTGCAAAACAGCCGGCATGCGGATTACGCGGAGACTCGAAGTAAACAGATCCGGTTGGCATCTGGATTGACAAAGATGGAGGTGGATCTGGAATCACCTTATGGAGCTCCGCTGCAGGCAGAGCTCCATCTATAAACAATCGATCTACTAAATGAACTCCTGCAGCGATCTCCATCCGCTGTGGTAACAACAGATGGTCAGAGCCTAGCTGACGACCAAACCAAGATATTTTATGGAAAAAGTACGGATCGTGTATAAGCAGATCATCCTCAAGATAAACCAATAAGTCATAATCTTCATCAATATTTTCGGCTAAGAGCTTTTGAGCTTCAAAGCCTAGATGTTTCGGTGTCAACGGAGTTCGAATCTCCTCATGCAACAAACTTCGAAGCGCAGAGGGTAAATGATTCAGGATGGTATGAACACCATCTGTAACTACGCATAGATCAAAAACATGACGAATCGCATGATTAGCATCAGAGACAGACATAGCTCCGATATCAATAGCGCCCTGATGATTCGAAAGGCGCAATAGACAAAGCAACTGCTCTTGGAGCGCCATAATGCGGGGCTGAGGATTGGAACGCAACGACGCATGCCGACCTCCAGCCTCAGGATTCCAGTAGTGCACGATCGCAACCAGGATCTTCATGTTGTTCTCGCTGTGCCCAGAATGACTTAAATTACAACGAAAGGGAGGAAGGTTTGGCTGGGAAGTGGCCACCGATAAATCAGCAGTACTGGGAACTCAACGAACAGGCGGGTCTCCAGGAATTGAATGTATCGCTGCGGGGATATCAGCCTCCAATCGTCCATGCCCCAAGCAACATGACGACAATGCCAGGGAGGCTTCTACCGCTGCTACACGTCGCAAGCGTTGCAGCATGGCGAATGCAGTCGAACCAAGCGATTAATAAATTCAGGATCCAACTTCACGATGAAGAATCAGATCGAAATAATTGCCTACAATTCGACGCTAGAGCGGGTTCTAGAGAAACGCTTATCCCGGACCCCTACGCCCTGGGGTCAAACGGATACGAACGACTACGCAAGGAATTTCTGGATCAACGCTTACCACCCTGGAAGCAGCGCCAACCTCTGGCCTTCTGGCGAGGTGCAAGCACGGGAATGTCAGCACTCACCTTGACAAGGCTCACCAAGAATCAGCGTTACAAGTTGTGTTGTTTAAGCTTGGAAATGCCTGAGCTACTGGATGCTCGGATGACTGCAGTAGTACAGGGAAGGGACTCAGAAGCGACGGAGCAAATTCGACAACACTTGATAGAAGAAAACCTAATGGCCGCTTATTGCCCGGCTTGGATGTTTGGACTATATCGATATTTGATTGAAATTGATGGGAACGTTAATTCCTGGGGTTTGCTTTGGAAACTGCTGAGTGGTAGTTGCATCCTTAAAGTTGACAGTCCACGCCAACAGTGGTATCACCATAAACTCAAGCCTTACGTCCACATAATCCCGATAGCTAGCGATTTATCCAACCTGTCGACGCAACTTGATTGGTGCATGGCCAATCCAGACCATTGCGAAAAAATTGCATATAATGGGAGAATTCTTGCAGAACAAGAGGCTAAGAACCTTGGACGAAAAGTCATAGAAGCCATCGACGCTTTAGCAGAAAGATAGTTTGTCTGATTTAGGTAAAGAAATTGGGCGGATTAATGAGCTAGGCAATGGACATCAATACATAATCAGAAACCACGTTCATCCGTCACAAGCTTCATCGAAAGACCAAGAGCTTTGTAAACAAGCTCAGACCAGGTGGTTCTAGTGATAAGAAGCACAACATCAAGACTTCTATATGGACTTAACAGAGAGGACAAGTACAGCAAGAAAATAGCGAAAATGGTTTGGATTGGGAACAAATTCTTCTATATAGCAAGAAATGGCGCCATAGATAAAAATTTAATGGGTGGACGAGTAAACAAAAACTTGAGGATGTGCTCTATGGCGTCGTAGCAGACCGGGGAGAAACGGCAAATCCATGACCGAAGAGAAATACTATTTTGCTGCAAGATGCATCTATTGTCACTGATGCAAAACTCTTCTAGATAAATTTAAACAACACCTCTGGCATGCTACAAGAGAAGACTGACTGCAGAAAAGAATAAAAACAACCAAAAAGATATCCCTCCGTTGAACATAGACAGCACAAGACAGGAACAAACTAGATTGTTAAGCCCTTTAGAAACCAGCTACCAGGGCGGCATTAATCTCATTTGATGATGTGAGTAAAGAAGCTTGGTGACAACCAAACTCAAGGGAATGTAATACGCGCCGACAACTACAAGCTAGCAACAAAGGCAAAATGAATAGTACTTCTGCGTTTAGAGACAAAAGGGCGCACATCAGTAAACATTACTTAAGCGACGTAAGTCGATTAATAGCAACAAAGAACAGGAAAATCTATAGAAACAGGAAGCTAGGCTGAGTGATTCGAGAAGAGATAAAGAAAAGATCCAATACGCTCGCAAAAACAAAGTTGACAGGTTGCATTCAATACATATGTAAGAAGAGACGAGAAGCTATAATAACAGGATTTGCAGCGTTACATTGATCAAGGCAAAGCTACTGGAAAGGCAATCGTGAAGAACTCAAAAAGAGCTCTGATTACTGGTATAACTGGGCAAGACGGCTCCTATCTCGCAGAACTCCTTCTGGAAAAAGGCTACGCCGTGCACGGCATCAAACGCCGTGCATCTTCGTTCAACACCACTCGAATAAATCACCTCTATCAAGACCCTCACGAGACCGATCCCAGGGGGCAGCCTCCGCAACTGACTCTCCACTACGGCGACCTGTCAGACGGAAGCAACCTTCAGCGCATAATCGAGCATGTCCAACCCGATGAGATTTACAACCTTGGTGCCCAGAGCCATGTGGCAGTAAGTTTCGAAGCGCCCGAATACACCGCCAACGTTGATGCCCTTGGCACGCTACGCATCCTGGAGGCTGTGCGTATCTGCGGGCTTACCCAGAAAACCCGCATCTACCAGGCCTCGACCTCCGAGCTATACGGTCTAGTTCAGGAAATTCCACAAAAAGAAACGACCCCTTTTCACCCCCGCAGTCCCTACGGCGTAGCAAAGCTTTACGCATACTGGATAGTTGTCAATTATCGAGAGGCCTACGGGATGTATGCCTGCAACGGCCTTTTGTTCAATCATGAGAGCCCGAGGCGAGGTGAAACCTTCGTGACCCGCAAGATCACTCGCGGTCTAGCCCGTATTGATGCCGGCCTGGACCAATGCATTTATATGGGCAACCTCGATTCATTGCGCGACTGGGGCCACGCTCGTGACTATGTGGAGATGCAATGGCGAATGCTCCAACAGGAGACTCCCGAGGATTTCGTTATCGCAACTGGCCGACAAGAATCCGTACGCCGTTTTATTGAGCTCTCAGCTAAGGCCCTAGGTTGGGGCCCACTCCGATGGGAAGGCTCGGGTCTAGAAGAAACCGGTCGTCGGAGCGATACAGGCGCAATTGTAGTTCGGATTGATCCCCGTTATTTCCGCCCCGCTGAAGTAGATACACTGCTTGGAGATCCAACTAAGGCATGCAAAAAACTGGGCTGGACCCCCACCACCACATTGGAAGAACTGGTCAACGAAATGATCGCTATTGACCAGGAAGAAGCTCGCAAAGAAGCATACCTACAAGACAAAGGCTTCAATGTGGTTGGTGCAAGGGAATAAAACACACTGCAGAAATGGCTCTACTCAGTCCAAGCGACAACATCTTCGTTGCCGGAGGCCATGGCATGGCCGGCAGCGCCATCAGCCGCGCCCTGAAGGGCAAGGGTTATGGCGATCAAACCCAACACGGAGCACTACTGACGCCCACGCGTCAGCAGCTAGACCTACTGAATGGCCAGGCCGTGAACACATGGATGAAAGCGAATAGACCCGACGTAGTAATACTCGCAGCGGCGACTGTTGGAGGCATTGAAGCCAACCGAAGCAGACCTTCCGATTTCCTGCTGCAAAACCTCAAACTCCAGACGAACGTGATGGAGGCATCGTGGCAAGCAGGCACGCGCCGGCTGCTGTTTCTAGGAAGCAGCTGCATATACCCCAAATTTGCCAAGCAACCAATCCGAGAAGAAGAACTTCTGACTGGATCTCTGGAGTCAACCAATGAGTGGTACGCCATAGCCAAAATCGCTGGCATCAAACTTGCTGAGGCCCTGTGTCGGCAACACGGCGTTGATGCAATAAGCCTGATGCCCACCAACCTCTATGGACCAGGCGACAACTACCACCTTACCGATAGTCATGTGCTTCCAGCCCTAGTCCGCCGCTTTCATGAGGCAAAAGAAACAGGAATGAAAACCGTAACCTGCTGGGGAAGCGGCACACCTCTACGAGAATTCCTCCACGTCGATGACCTGGGTGAGGCCTGCGTGTTTGCCCTAGAGAATTGGTCTACGTTGAGTGGTGATGCGCCAAAAGACGACCAAGGGGAACCTCTGAGTTTCCTCAACGTAGGCACTGGTATCGATATAAGTATACGTGAACTTGCCGAAAAAGTAGCCCAAACAGTAGGTTATGAGGGCAATATTCTCTGGGATAGCAGTAAGCCGGAGGGTACACCCAAAAAACAGCTCGATGTGAGTCGGCTAAGCCAACTCGGCTGGTCAGCACGGATCCCTCTTGCAGAAGGCTTACCGCTGGCATATCAAGATTTCAAACAAAGACTAATATCAGGCCAATTAAGGAAATAAAGAAAATCAAGGAGAACTTAACCAAACTCTGCAGAAACGGAACTAGCAAAGGTTTAGCAACAAGAAAATACCAATAATAAAATTGTCAAAGTCTCAGACAAAAGAAAGCAAGCCAAATCTAAGAATATCGAAACGAAGTATAAAAAGCTCTAACAGAAGGAATAGGCGGGTTTCTGAGAATGTGAATAATGTCGGCGAAGAGCATGTAATTCAGCGCCCGCCAGCCTTGAGCACTGTCTTGATCGTACGGAAAAGGATCACCAGATCAAGCCATGTACTGAAGTGTCGCAAATAGTACAAATCATATGAAAGTTTGAAGTCTGAGTCCTCAATACTGCTGGCATAAGGCGCACATACCTGAGCCCAACCACTTAAGCCAGGGCGCATCCAATGACGCTTGCGGTAGTGGGGCATGCTGCGCTCAAGTTGATCCTCAATCTCAGGACGCTCTGGCCGAGGTCCAATCAAACTCATCTCACCAATGAAGACGCTAAGAAGCTGAGGTAGTTCATCGAGCCGTAACCTGCGCAGAATTCCACCGATTGCTGTGATGCGCTGATCTCCGATCTGTGTCCACTCCGCTGGAGCATCGATTGGCTGAACAGACATAGTACGAAGCTTAAAAACCGTGAAAGAATGCCCAAGCCAGCCACTACGCTGCTGTGAATAAAAAATCGGGCCACGATCTTCTAACCAAATCAGCAGCGCTGCAATTACCATGAAAGGAGCTGTAAACAACAAAAGCAACGCCGACACAACAACATCGGCCATGCGCTTGAGTTGAGCCTGAACGCTGAAAGTAGAGGCCCAAGGTAGATCGTCATAGGTGAAGGAGACATCGCCCATCAAAACAGGTGGCAGACGCTCCTGCTGCTGTTCAAACAGACTGAGAACCGACACACTGCGCACAACACGTGGATCACGCATCTCAAGACTCTCAAGCAGCAACCGCTTGCTGGGATCACGGCGAATCCCAGCACTTACAGCCACCAACAAAGGCTGCTCAGATTGATCGAGACGCCTTTGCAAACGCAACTCATCGACAGGTAGAAGACGATGGCGGTGAGGTACACGCCGCCAAGCGGTTAAAACGGTATGGATCTCATTCTGCTGAGCAAGTAATAACAGCCGAGGTGAATCAGGAAGCAACAGGCTGTAGCGCAGCGCCAAACGCACGAGAAAGCCCCAAACGGTGAGGGCAAACATCCAAACAAGCTGTACTCGCCTATGAACAAGCCACACCGCATCCGAAGGGTTGATCGACCAACGCGCAACAGCAACTACCGTCAGGGTTGCCGCAGCGGTAATCAACAGGCGCTGGAAAAGTACGAACAGGGGAAGACGACGCCAACGAAGGACCGTGTAGCTGCCGAACAACCAACCAAGGAGGGGGTACAGCAGAAGGGAGAACAAAAGCCAGACGAACTGTCCCTCAAAATGGTGGTCGCCGGTCGAAAAACCAAGCAAGGACTGCATCTGGAGCATTAAACCCAGAATCATGAGCTGGCCGACGCCATCGAGGAGCAATGACAGAAGAATCAGAGTGCGTGGGTTAGGGATCCACATAACAAACAATCTCAGCCAGCAGCAAAGTTATTAAGGGAAAATCAAAAATCACTTCACATAGACACTCATCAGTGTCAACAACACAACATGGTATGCAATGACAGACAAGTTAGGTTACCATCCAACGCTCGATTGCCGCCAGTAGTAATTATAAAATACTTGTCAAAGCGAATAGCTATATTTGAGCACGGGCACTAATCGCAGAAACCAGAAAGAAATCAATGCAAAATCAATACACTCAAGGGTCGAAGTAAGGAGGCAGTCTAGAAAAAGAAAAACGAGAGATTATCTATAAAAGGATTGGCATAGAATGAATGCAAGGGGATAAAGGCGCAAACAAGACAAAAACACGAACAAAAAGATGAAAACGCTTATGAACATCAGAGTGCTAATGACAAAAAGATACAATATCAGCAATATGAGCTGGCAAAAGAAGCGACAAGTAGAGGTAAAATTCGAAATATGGGCATAAATAGAAGCGACAGAGGCCTCGAGACCGCAGATTAAGGCTGGGGCATATCTATTGAGTCAACAAAACAGAATCAAAAGAGTAGAGAATTAGAACTACACGACCATGGGTTAGAGGCTTGAATGTAGCTAATGCGATATCGTATAAACGAGAGGTAAGGTGATGCCGCTGCTTAAGGCCTACACAAATAAGGTAAATGCTATGCAGTGAAGAGCTCAAATAATACGAGAAATTCAGCGCTATGAGGCTAAACAGACAGGAATAAGGAAATTAGGGGGAACTTCATTCAATAGAAGTAGCTCCCGCACAGGGTGAAAGGTAAAACTCGAATCAACGAAACCACCCCAGTAAGCAAGATGGGAAGGTGAAGAAAGCGGATGAAGAGATTCGAACTCTCGACCCTCTCCTTGGCAAGGAGATGCTCTACCACTGAGCTACATCCGCAGTTCGTTCAGGGGGGGGTAAGCCCTGCTGCCTACATATCATGCATCACAGGGTGCCCCTTGGTCAAACCATACGCAAAACAACCATGGTGGGGACTCTAGAAAGTTGAGAAGAAGGGTTGACAAGCCAACGGTGTGCAGGTCCAAAACATCAGGACACTTGCCTATGTCGCCAGGCCTGAAGCACCAGAGGAGGTCTTCAACAGAGGCACCCAAAGCCAATGACACGCAGATGACATAAAGTAATGTATTTATCGAAGAAACATAAGCTTTTGCAATGTGTTTGACAAAAAGACAGCAGCTGGCAAAAGCAGCTCATGCAGCATTAGAGACGACCAACGTGAAAATGTCTTACAACACAACCAATAACCCTATGGAACAGAAGTCTTTGAGGCATCGGAGTTATATCGAAGAAAGTTTCACGATGGAATATCGATAGGAACAACAATATGTCCGCTTAATCAGAGCCTGATGAAATTAATTAAATCACCGTAATGCTGTATGCACAATAGTGGAAAATCGATCGTTAAAGCTATAAATAAAAAACATCAAAAGTCTAAGATTGATGGAGAAGAAAGGCAAAGATACTCAGTAAATATGAAAATAAAAGGGTAAAAGCCACTAAATCACTCGAAAGATATTAGCGAAGATGAGACGACATTAACGGCACAGAGTTAATACAAGTATAAAGGCAATAGATTCACTGGGGACCGAACGTAGAAACACAAGTTAAATGGAATGCAGTGGAATATGAGGCATGCATAAGTCATGGATCAAAGAACACAATAATTAAAAAAACAATACAGGGATTCTGTGGAGTAGAAAGAATTAGGAGCTACAAGAGGCGACCGATAGGAATCTACGCAGTGGATTCGAAAGTGAGGGAGACGAAGGAAACAAAAAGGAAAGATGAGCTGAACATCACTAGGTAGAAAAAGACAAACTAGGAGACATCTATGCACACAGAGGAATAAGAAATGCGGCCTAAACAAGACCGCTAAGAATTAAATAACAGAGAAATAGTCGTACGAAAGGAGATTTACAAATGACAAATGACTTGCTATAATTAAGGGATGACTCGCTTTGAACCTTGCTTATACCACCAGCACTTAACTTCTTGGTGATGAACCAACGATATCTCCCAAAGAATGGAGACGTATTAGACTTTGGCGATCAACTACTTTACAGTACAGATCATGCTAGTTCAATATTTCCAGAATTCCAGAACATCAGCAAAAGCCTAAGTCAATACGACCAAGTAACATACTTATATCAATTGCTAGGCTTAAATAGAAGAGATTGCACTGATTACAACAAAAATGCATCGTTCAGGATTGATTTGAACTATTCATTGAGAGCCATGCCGGAAATAGAATCAAAATATGATCTAGTTACTAATCAAGGATTTTCGGAACATGTATTTAATCAGGCTTGTGCTTTCGAAGCTTTTCATTACACCTGTAAACCCGGTGGAATTATATTTCATGTCCTGCCATGCCAAGGATGGGCAGATGGAGGAGGGTGGGGTCATGGATTTTACCAATACCAACCAAATTTTTTCAGGCAATTAGCAATGGCAAATGACTACGAGATCCTGTCAATGAAACTATCGCCATTTAGTCCAAATCCATTTTTATGCGATTTTGATCCGAAAGAATATGCCGCTTTTGTAAACTCACATTTGTCAAATGAGGATTTTAGGAGAAATAATCACCTTGGAGGTGCAATATATGCAAGCATAATTATTATGCTACGACTGCCGAATCAAAAGAAAGAATTCGCAATGCCACATGAATAATTAAAATATAGATATTAATCCAAATTTATTCAGTCAAAAACAATGAACTGGCTTGATTTCCTGGTCAACGATATGCCTCGAGAGGCACTAAATACAATTAGTGCTCAAGATTATAATGAATTGCCAAAAGAGATAAAATCAGTAATTATGAAGTACAAGAGTTCTTCTCATGGCACTCATTACAATCATAAACTATGGCGGGATTTTTACCTTAGTCTTTCAGAGCTTCCGTCAGAGTCTATCCCCAATTTTATATTTAGCCTCAAAGATATATTCAGAACGTTATATCATTATAGGAAAGAACAACTTGAATACAAGCTTCCATCAATGCTACTGGAATGTAAGAACCGTGAGACAGCGGCTCATGCCCTACAAAAAATATATAATCCGTCAAGCATATGCAATCGTGTAATTAAGCCATGGCATTACAATCTAATTTATTTAAAGATGGCTAAGAATATGGCGAATATAGATATACGCAGTAATGAAAGAACTTGCCTGATAGAGATAGGTACATTTCATGGTGGATCATCCCTAATGATGTCAGCTATTTTTGATTGCGATGTTATATCACTCGATATAGCAAATGCTGAGCCTATGCGTTGTTCTCTATCGACAGGTAGAATGATCAAATACGAAAAGTTTGATCAAGAAAAACCGGATAGTATAGTAAGATTTATTGATTCAGACAAATATGAGAATTTTATTTTTATCGATGATGGATCCCATATGACATCACATCAGGTAAATACATTCAAAGCGGTACTACAACATATCAAACCAGAACTATACGTAATAGAAGATACGTACTATCAAAACAACAAGAAATACAATCCGAGTGAAATCTCTCTATTCATGGAAATATTTGCACAATTTAGTGATGATGTAACCTCAAAAAAGAAAAGAACAAGGCTAGATGGTTCCGAATATAGTATGACTATAGATCATGGAATATGGTCAATCTATAAAAATAGATTTCAGAGAACTGGTATATTGCGCTGAGGAGAATATTATGTGCCAAATAGATTAATAGGGCCACATTTTTTAATTATCTGAAAATAATCAAGTCGCACTAATTTAGATTTGTCGAATAATAATAGGTAACAAGGCGATAATTACGTTCAGCCTAGTAAGCATGGTTTAAGTAAGATAGTAGTGTATAGTGTAGAAGTTATACATACCTCCTGGTGGCGCAAGATACGTGGTTTGATATCGTAATACCAGTTCAGCGACTGAATGAAAATGTTATTACCAGTGTTAGTAGTGTATTGGCAAGTAAATATGAAGACTTCACAATAATAATAGGACTTCAAAACGATCCAATGACAAATAATGAGCAGGAATACTATGAGTATCTGCAAAAGGATAAAAAAATTAAAGTGGTGGACTGCAAGAAAAGTTATTCACTACCAAAGACATTAAATATATCTCTTGAGCAGTGTAGCCATAAATGGACAGTTCGCCATGATGACGATGATTTAATGCATCCAACTCGACTGAAAAACTTGAATGAATTAATTAAAATGAGAAGAGAAGAGCCTACAATAATTGGGCAGCAAATGCGTTACTTTAAGTTGGACCCGAAGACGAGAAGGAGATACATTTCCACTAAATGGTGCAAACAAAAACTAAATGACTTTGAATTAAAGCAGGAACTTCTTGTTATGCCATGTTTCTATCATCCTGCGATTACATTGAATCTGGAAAAACTAAAATTTCACTATAATGAGAATTATACTTATGCGCAGGACTACAAATTATATATCGACAACATGAAAGGATCAGTATACGTTGGCTCTGCAACAAAAGGCACATATTATCGGATCAAGAAAGATACAGAAGTAAAGAGGCAAAACACCTTAGATAAACAAAATACTAAAAGGCAAATGCAATTACAATTTCATGAAAAAATTATGATGGAGATGTGGAGTAAAATTGGAATAGATTTATCCGCAAAAGATGCCAGAATGCTGCGATATAATCTTGTCACAAAAGAAGAGCCGGCCGCATTCGTATTGAAAAGTTCAGACCACAAGGATGCTGTAGACTATTTTAATAAAGCCAAGTGTCTATTTAAGAATTATTATGAGTCATCAACATGAATAATCCACTAATGGACGTAATTGGTCAATCATATATAAGCAATCAAGAAAGTATAAATTATGATTTAAACCGAGAGGTGAGAGAAGAAGCTATAAGGACAGTAAAAGAAAACACTGAATTTGTAGTATTAACGCCCTTTAATTTAAATATTGGCAAGAAATCGGAAAAAGTGAGAAGTAATAGCATCGAATATCACAAATGGCTGGACTCAAGAATTGAGATATTTAATAAGCATACGGTTAACTCTATAAAATCACAAGTAATTGAATTTGATGAGTGGGGAATTTTGTTAGAATATCCATACGATATCAGAGAAACGTTAAAAATAAAAGAAATGATAAAAGGATACGATAAAATAAATCCATACTATATGTCAGGGGAGGGGAAAGATATAGATGAGATTGAATATGAAATAAGGCCTAAGAAAATCAACTATAAGATCAAATGTCAACGGGAAAATTATATCAAAAAGTATATTGCTACAACCAGGCTAGATTCTGATGACAAATTAGGTGCTATGTATATGTATAACTTGATCAAAGCAATATACTTTCTCCAAAATTCGTCAAATATCAAGAGGAACGAGCATTATTTGTTTAACATGCCTTATGGTCTAAAAGAAAAAATGGTTGATAGCTTGGATATAGTAGATAAGAAACAACATTATTTTGGTGATAACTGTTTTACAACACTTCTCGCTCCGTGGTCATCTTCTAAAAATATATTCTCGTTTCCACATGACGTTGTACCGAGAGACATTAAAAAGATAGATATAATTACTCGAGAACCAGCATGGTCTCAAATAGTCCATGAACAAAACATTATTAACTCATGGTAATCGAGAAATGCCATATAAACGTTGTAACTTCTCGACAATAACTTTAAATGAGGGCGATTCAAGTTGGTTAGAATATTTAGTTTTTAAACCAACTATAATCTTATTGAAGGCGTAAATATCCATTGGCTTTGGATTATTGTTAACGGCATCAGATAAAATGCCTTGAGCTTCTTCAAAAAATCTGATAGAGAGATCGTTATGCAAAAATTGCGAGGTTGAGGGGAGTGAGATGTCGTCTATAGTTTCTATCTCAGAAATAAAGCTTGAGATAACATTAGCGGAAAGTCGAGAATATATGGCTGGAATCTGGCAAATGTTAGCGAGAACATGGGGATCAGCTTGCAAGAGGGATATTAATTCTATCAATTCCTTGTAAGAAGAATATGAATAGGATTCAAGAATGCGGTAGTCATTTACACTTAAAAAAGGTTTGGTTTGCCAGACGGATTCAGAATTAATTAGAACTGGGGACCCAAATTGAGACGCAGTAAGAGATGGTGGATGAAAGTTATTCGAAAGATTATGCTGAATATAAATGGTATCGGGGCGAAATGACTCTTTCCAGATATGATAATCCATATAAGGTCGAACATTTATAAATGAAGAAAATTGAGAGGTTAAAAGCCTAGAAAAGATTTTTGATCTTCGCAAATGGTATCTACTAAGGGATGAACCATCAAGTTCAAAGTTTAATTCAGGAACGAGATTAGAAGTTGCTATAGATGTAAAAGCGGAAGTAGGACAGAAAATGACAGGCGCACCTAGACCACATAAAAGTTCTGCCTGCGTAGGACAAGAACTTACCAAAATTAACTTAGGGCAAAGGGATTTGATTTGGTTTATTACACATAAAATAGGATTATTGAGATGATGCAAGTCACATGCTCTAGCTATTGGAATTGCATGACCTGGTTTCACTAAACGAATAAAATGTTCAAGACCAGCTTGAACAGGAACTTCACAATAAAGTTTGTCGTATTGAGCAAGTTCAGAATATAGGGATAGATTAAATTGACAGTCTTGCCTCCAGAGAATACGATTGCCATCAGCAGCAAAAAGCGTATTTGGATCTCGGCAAATATGAAAGATCTTGTCAAAAAATAGAGAATAGTAGTGAGGGATGTAAGGCCGTGAATGAGGCGAGATATTAACAAGAACTTTCATATTCTTAAACCAAGAAAGTCATTTGAATCATTGATAGTTGTATTGATCTTCAGGCAAGAAAAGAGTAAATCATAACCTGTCTATAAGCATCGGAAGGGCTAGAATGTCTTCATTCTACAGGCCATACAAGTGGGCAAAAGCAACCTGAAGCCACAAGCTATCTACGCGCCTGAAAGAAAGATGATATCTCAAAAGGAAAATTATGCCAATAATCATGGATTTGTACCCAAATCAACGTCTACAATGTATTTTAATTCAAAAGACAGCTATAATACTATATTATCAGTCCTAAATTATTTTAAATATAAAAATAATATCGATATCATGGCTTGTGTAAGCATCCGAGATTTAGAAGGAAGACTAATTGACAGAAGAATAGAGAATTTTGAGCAAAAATCTGTGCTTAATATTAACATTTTAGAAGAATATGGGGATCTTGAGGGATCAGCGTGCTTTGAATTCTACTCAAATAAGAATTTAAGAATTCCGTACGCAGCAGTTATTGGTTACTATTTTAGTGAAACATCATGCTCTGCAGTTCATACATATGGACGTATATATAATGAATACGAACGTGAGGACGGACTCACATTAACAAACAGCTATGAAGGCAATTTTTCAATAAGACTATATGAGAATGAAGTTTGGCCTGAATTTATATTTCATAATGGAAACACTATTTGTAAAAGCCAAGACGCTGCTATTAGAGTTTGGAGTAGGGACGAAGAAATAGCACTAAAGAGTTATAGTCTTTCCGAAATGAAGCCCTTTGAGACAAAGAAGATTGACTTAAGCAGAGTCATTACAAAAGATATCGATAAAGCGCATAAAAAAGAATATTGTTGCTCAATTAATTACTCCACAGGTGGATCGTTCCAGAGGGCATTAGTTGGTAATAAAAGCCTTAAAGAAGTTCAATATACACATTCGAATTTTGACTACTCAGCAATAGATAGTGATTATTTAGATGTAAATCAATGTATGCATATGGTTGTGCCAGGGTTTCAGAATAAGGCTATAGAATCACTTTCATTAATTGTTTACCCTACAATAGGAATTTCAAGATTTGTTCTAGAAATTGAAAGTTATAGAGAGCAAGATTCCAAATCTTCAATATTAAGATCACATAACATTGAAGCTATAAGGTACGAGGAAATAAGTCTTGAAAAGAACTATTTTAGGCATAAGATTAGGATAATCCCTCTGGAAGGGGATGCTTTACCAACGAGAATTCCTTTCGTTGTTTCGCTAAAAAAACAGAAGCAGGAGATTCCTTCTGAACTATCATTGGGAGCATATTCAGATAGGCGTCCAAACAAACGTTTCTCTTGGATTCATGTTATAGACGATAACAAGAATATTAATTCGACAATATATGCATCAGCAATCACTGAGATTTATGGGGATATACCTAAGGATATTCCTATAATTTTGAGATTATATACTGAAGACAGCACAGGATATGTGGAGAAAAAGATTACCTTTGCTGCTGCAGAACTCGGATTTAATATCCTAGATCTATTTAATAAATCAGAAAAAGATGGCAAACTAAAATGTAATTATATATCAATGTTCTGCGAATATGGCGGTTTAATGTGGTATAACCTAATTGAAAATAATGATACAGTCTCAATGGAGCATAATTTTTGAACTTTACGGATATCGTACTAAATGGACCATCACTACTAAAGTTTGAGCATTTTTTAACTGATTCAAACGTTGCCAATAGAATTGTATTCTCATATGCAGCTCTTACAAAGATTCAATATAATTGGAGTTTTTGGGAGCCTGCAAGTCTTGATACATGGAATCCTCTATTTAAAAATGAGAATGATGAGTTAAATCGAGCACTTAATTCTATAAAGAATATATGGAGATATGAAGTCATTGATTTAATCAATAATGCTAAAGATCTCAATATCATATGCAGTCCTTTCAGGAATCTAGACAATCCATATCATCTCCCCCTACCAGAAAACAACAAAATCTACAAAACTAATTACTTTTTTGTTGATGAATCTTCCACATTATCAATTCTAGAATCACTTAAAACCTACTTCCAGAAATATTATAGTTCTGAGCTTATCCTTAACTTCAACTGTTCACTTATTAGAGCAGTATCTATTGCTTTAAAAATAAATTCTTCACCCATCAGGTTATATGGATTAGATCCATCCATCAATCAACATTTCTATGGGTTTCCTGGAACTCTTGATAGTATTTTTTCTCCCAAAAAAGCACTACTAGCGAAACTATTTGAAAAGTATTATGCATTAACATCAGATGTAGCGCATAAATATACATTTCACCATCGACATGGAAACAAGCCGTTCAAAAGTCAACCTGAATGCCTTGCCTTATACTTATCATTCGTAAAAAAAGTCTGTTCAAATGACTATAAACGGATATACATCTATTCTTCTGATGAACTTTTATATTCACATTTCAAAACATACAAGGTTGAAGACAGAATCAAAGGGATAATCTGACAAGGATTGCTGATGTCAATAACTCTGGACTATATATATGCGGATCATAATATTTTCTAGAAAAGGTAAGACCGGGCTATAAAATCACTTATTCAAATTGTCTCAGGATCTGAAAAGCTTCAGCTGCAAAGACTCCCATCTGAGACCCTCTAAGTACAGACAGCGAACGAACTGACTCAAGACTACGAGGGAAAGGATGTGCACCCAACTCAGACTTATAAATATTAAGAAGCTTGAGTTTCGTATCAAGCTGATCTGAAATATCTACATATAAATTGGGGAGAAATGGATTTTCTGTGGGATTAAGGCAAAAATCAGTTTCTGATATTGTTTCATAGGTCAAAACTCGCTTGATACTTGGATAGCGAAACCACTTGGTACAAGCACTAGCTGCTTCAAATGTGACACGGTGGTCGCTGTGAATATCACCGGGATGGGGCAACAACACTTCTTCTGGTGCAAAAGTTTTAAAGACGGATGATATTGCCTCTACAAGAGTGCTTATTGGATATTGATCAAGTTCAGTCGCAACGAAGTCAAGTGGAAAAAAATTATGTGGTGCAATGCTAAGACCTTCACGAACCTGAGCAATTTCATGTGCGCGACTCTGTACTCGCTGAGTACTCCAACCCTTTTCCTTTGTGATTGCAGTCATCAACAACCATCCAACCGATTCGCCATGACTTGACCTACGAAGAAGTGTTCCACCACAGCCAAGAAGCTCATCGTCAGGATGCGGAGCAACTATGAGAGATTTCATAGATAATCACCTGTTTTGATAGATATTAATGGATCATAATCAAGCAGCCAAATCGCATGAATACCTGCTTTGACAAGGAGACAGTTATCGACAGCTTCAAGTACTTTACCCGGTTCTAAATTATCGGAAACATCTAATTCAATCTTAGTTTTCCAGACCTTGAAGCTTCGACTATTATATTCGAAATGGGCTCCTACATAGGGGTGAGTTAATCCACGAACTAAATTGTGAATACTAGTTGCTGCCATACGCCAATCTATAAGGCCGTCAGCAACGCCTCGCTTTCGCCAGTTATTAGCAATGGCATGATTTTGAGGAATTACTTTTATGGTTCTATCATTTAACTTAGGAACAAAGTCGCGTAACTGTTGCATGGCGACGGAAGTAATTCGTGCATAAAGTGTGCTTGCATCATCAGACGGCTTAATATTTACCTTAACCTGTGAAATAATATCGCCAGTATCAGTGCCCTCATCCATTTGGAAGTAAGTGGAAGCTGTCTCATTTAGGCCAAGGACTAAGGACCATATTATTGGATGGCGACCCCTATTAGCTGGTAGAGCAGAAGGATGATATCCAATAATCCCAAGGGGAGGCAATGAAAGAAGTGGACCTCGAATGATTCGGGACCAGCCAAAACAAAAGATAACGTCAGGAGCAAGTTTATTAATCCAACTGATGCAATCGTGACTATTAACATCACGAACAGAGCATACTGGTATGCCGGCTTTGTTTGCAATTGGAGTCAAATCTTCGTGGTCAGCATTAAAGCTTGAAGAGCTGACAGTACAAACTCCAACAACATCTGCTCCCAGATTAATTAACTCGCGCAAGGCGTGGGCAGAAAAAACAACAGATCCTATAAATAGAATTTTCATTAGAATTTTATATCAAAAAAGCGTTTCTTGATTACGTCGTCAAAATTGATATTTTCAAGAATAGAAACGATAGATGCACTTGCCCCACCATTTCCATAAGGATTGTCAGTGCCAGCCAAAGAAGAACGGAAAGAAGGTGAAAACAATTGGTTAATCGCATCGGTAATAGACCTGCAATCTGGAGAACAATCAATTACGCTCTTCGCGCGTAAACGGCCTCGCTGACGATCACCAATATTTACTGTACCTTTTTTAAAACTTGGCACTTCAACAATCCCACTAGATGAGTTTCCGACTACTCCATCAACATATTTGACGCATGAGAGATATTTTAATTGGCCTAATGAGGTAAAGGCACGCGCATGTGGATGAGATAGGCAAAAGTCATTAATCTGCTTAAACAAGATGCGGCCATCAGTGTCAGCATTAGGCATTGTAAATATTAGGCCGGTATTATGCAATTGACTCAGCGAAAGTAATAACTCGCGCATCTGGTCTCCACTTGTGCTTTTTTCAAGAGTGACGGGATGAAATGTAATCAGAAGATTTTTCTTCATTAGCTTGAAATCTAGTGCTTCTTCTAATTCAATTTGACTAAGAAGTTGGAGGCTATGAATGCTATCAATACCTAATCCGCCAACCTGAAAAATAGACTCAGGCTTTTCACCAAGCTGTATTACTCGTTGGCGATACTCTCTAGCCGCCACGAAATGCAAATGTGACATCTTTGTAATACCATGGCGAATTGACTCATCTATCAGGCCTTCCGTTGATTCGCCACCATGAAGGTGAGCAATGGGTATACGGGCGACCATAGCCGAGGCAGCTGCAGCAAAAATCTCATAACGATCTCCAAGAATCAGCAAAAGATCAGGCTGAAGTTGATGTAATGCATCAGCAAAGCCAATCATGCCAAGCCCCATTGACTTAGTGATACCCACTGGAGTGTCGGAACTGAGCAACATTTCGACCTTGTGATCAATACTAAATCCGTCAGCCTCGATATCCCTTACAGTGAGGCCAAACTCCGGTGATAGGTGCATCCCAGTCACAATCAACTGCAATTGCAGCAGCTCAGAATCCTTGATTCCCTTCATCACCCAACGCAATAGACCGTATTCAGCGCGAGTGCCAGTTGCAACACAAATTTTCCGAGGAGTCTTCTTCATTCGATCAGCTCGTCCGCAATGAAATTGCGGGATGCCTTCTGACCAATCCAGGCATCCCAATTCATCGGAGAGATACCTGTACCAGGTCGCTTGGCGGTGAGATTTTGCTCGCTAAAGAGCTCACCAGCACGGATCGGGCAAGCTGCTACAAGCGATTTACGCACCACCGGTAAATTATCCTGTTCGCTGAGTGTTGGCCTCTTAATACCATCCCCCAAAGCCTTATCGATAGTGCGGATGCTCTGAACCATGGCGGCAAATTCGTCAGGTTCAAGACTGGCCTTATGATCCGGTCCTGGCAGGTTTCGGTCGAGGGTGAGGTGCTTCTCGATCAGCATGGCGCCCATAGCAACTGCCGCAATAGGCACCGCAATACCCTCGGTGTGATCGGAATAACCCACACTGACGTCAAAGGCTTGAGCGATCGTATTCATCGCTCGGAGATTTACCTCCTCAGGTGGAGCTGGATATTCGGTAGTACAGTGCAACACAATGATCTGGCTGCGATGCGTGCCAGCCTTCTCAAGAACATCGAGCGCAGCTTCTATTTCACCTAAATTTGCCATACCAGTGGAGAGGATGACAGGCTGTCTTTGACTACCAATTTTGCGCAAGTAAGGCAAATTAGTTATCTCTCCAGAAGGCACCTTCCAACGCCTAAGCTGTAGAGATAGCAAAAGATTGATACTTGAAATATCAAAAGCAGTAGAGAGAAATTCTATATCTTTATTGTGGCAATAATCAATTAACTCACCATGCTGATCTGGTCGGAGTTCAAGGGACTTCAACATTCCTAACTGACCCTCCAAGTCATCTAGAACTTTCTTCTGATAAGGTGCCTGTTCTGCGTGCTCAGTAACAAGCTGGCCGGCTTGAAAAGTCTGAAATTTGATTACATCAGCGCCTGCCTCGGTAGCCGCGTCGACTAGTTTCTTGGCAAGCTGAAGATCACCATTATGATTTACACCAGCCTCGGCAATGATTAGGGTTTTTTGTGTAGTACTCATTGGTTCCTTAGAGGCCATCCCATTACACGTTGACCAGCGCCGATAGTCGTAAACCTTGGAAAAGTCAAACCTTCACGAATCATAGCTCCACTACCAATAAAGCTATGGGATCCAATATGTACACCTCCATTGACCAAGACACCAGTACTGACATGACAATGATCATCAATATGGACATCATGTTCGATCAGCGCACGACTATTGATGATGCAGTGATTGCCAACAACTGCTGCTGCATTAATGATCACACCATGGCCCACAGTGGTTCCAGGACCGAGCTGGGCGTACCGGCTGACAACGGCATGGGGTGAAATGACAACAGGAAATTGAAAACCAAGCTGTTCCAACTGCTGAACTAAACTTACTCGTGGAGCAGAATCTGGCAACTGGCCTATCGCAACCACTACTGCCTGGCATTCTTCACGAAGCGAAGGCAAATCGTCGTCACATCCAATAACTCGGTAACCCAAAATGCTATTGCCCACCTGGTCAGGCAAACCTACCAACCCGTGAATCTGCCACTCCGCACTCGATTCGATGAGCTCGATGAGAGATCGAGCATGGCCTCCACAACCGACAAGCAAAAGCTGCTTCATGCCGCCCAGCCATCCATAATCTGAGGACTACTAGGTAGGTTAAGCAAGCGAAGTGCTTGATTTTCAGCTACAACTAACGAACCTGCAGAGCATGTTTCGTACATAGGCAGGCGATGCAGTGGGGACCAAATTGGTCGTAGCAAAATACCAGTGGAATGAGCACTCTTAAGGAGCTCTTCACGCTGAGCCTGCGCGATCAAGGGATCATCCGCAGTAAAGCGCAAGCTCATAAGCCAATGATTACTACGACATTCTGTTGGTTCTTTTGTTAGCTCAACTCCTTTGAGGCCAGACAAGGCATCTTCATAGCACTTAGCAAGTAAACGTTTTGATTGAAGCCGACGATCCAAATCCTCGAGTTGAGCAACACCAAGTGCGGCATTGAGATTCGGCAGTCGATCGTTCCAGCCAACCGCATCATGGTAAAACTCCCAAGGATGAGGCTGCTTAGCGGTGGTCGACAAATGACGCGCGCACTTGGCTATTTCAGCATCATCGGTAATGAGGGCACCACCACCACCCGTAGTAATCAACTTATTACCGTTAAAGCTCAGAGTGCCCACCAAACCAAACAGGCCGCAATGGGTTCCTGCTCGCCAACTCGCGAGAGCTTCGGCGGCGTCTTCAACAACGGGTAGACCCCAGGCATCAGCAACAGACCGCAGCAGATCCACCTTGGCTGGATTGCCAAATACATGTACTGGCAGTACCGCAGCGATGCGTCGACCTGTTTCTTTATTGAACAGAAAATCTTCGCGTCGCTCAGCGATGGCCTCAAGGCGCGAAGACAATGCAAAAGGACACAAACCAAAAGCACTCTCCTCAACATCCACAAAGTGAGGTATTGCGCCAAGATGAGCGACAGCATTAGCAGTAGCCACAAAGCTCAATGGAGGCAACAGGACTTCGTCACCTTGCCTAACCCCCGCTAAATGCAGAGCTAAACGCAGTGCGACAGTGCCATTGCTCACTGCCACCGCATGTTTTGCACCAGTAAAAGCGCAAAGCTCTTGCTCAAAGCGACTAACCCAGCTGCCTGCCGTGCTTACCCAGCCAGTGTCAAGACAATCCCTGACATAAGCCCAGGCTTGGGTACCACTGAAATCCGGCTCGTGCAAATTGATGGGGTTCTCTTTGGAGCTGAGACCCACCACCTGCTGAATTGCCTTGAGGACAGACTCGACATTGAAACCTACAGGAGCTGTCATATTTCAAACGGAATACATGCCAGGGCGATAACGCACCAAATTGTCAGGATCGCTAAACCATTCAGCAGTTTGGGATAAACCACGACGAAAGCCCGGTAAACCGCCATAAGCAGGTCGCCAGCCAGTGAGCTGACACAAGCGAGTGTTGTCGCCAAAAAGACGATTCACTTCAGATGCCTCTGGCCGCATTCTCTGTTCATCCGTAACAATCTCAAGCTGAACATTCATCACATCACCAATCAGCGCAGCCGTATCACCAATTGAAATCTCGAAGTTACTGGCAGCATTAACAACCTGACCAAGCGCTGCATCACAACTAGCGATGGCCTGGAAGGCAGCACAAGTATCAGCCACAAAATTGAAGTCACGCGTAGGCGAGAGAGCGCCTAAACGAATCTGCCGCTGTCCGGCAGCGACTTGGGTAATGATTGTTGGTATAACTGCCCGGGCACTCTGACGAGGGCCGTAAGTATTAAACGGACGCAAGACCGAAACAGGCGTTTCAAAACTGCGCCAATAACTCAACGCAATTTGATCAGCACCAATTTTACTAGCTGCGTATGGCGACTGACCCACCTGCGGGTGCTCTTCTGTGATGGGTACAAATTGAGCTGTCCCGTACGTCTCAGAAGTTGAAGTATGCACAACGCGCCCTACCCCAAAATCACGGGCCGCCTGCACAACATTCAACGTGCCGTGAATATTGGTGTCCACGTAGCTAGCAGTGGCTACATAACTGTAGGGAATAGCAATTAACGCCGCCAAGTGGAACACCTGATCGCAACCCCGCACCGCCTCACGCACACACTGTGTATCACGGATATCGCCAAGTACTACGTCAAGCTCTGCTTTGGTGCTCTCCGGAAGGCTATCCAGCCAACCCCAACTACCACTGGAGTTGTAGAGGCAAAAAGCCCGCACCTGATGACCCGCTGCCATCAAGCTTTCAACAAGATGGGAACCGATAAAACCATCGGCGCCAGTAACCAGGACTTTGCTCATCGTTGTATTTTAATCAAATTTGTCGTTGCTTCAAAAATTCACCCCACTCCCAGTCGAGAGGAGTATCAATATCAACAGAGTAATCAAGAGGCATTACGTAGCCCACAGTTTTGGAATTCCTAAAACTCTTCTCCCTCTCCAAGAAAGAACGTGATGCCAAATATAGAGCCCCGTTCAGTATGTATGCGGTCGGCAGCTCTTGGCGACACGATACATCCGGAGAATCAATAAAAGGATTCAACACTCGATCTGGGGACAATGTGAACATCCATGAAGGGTGCTTTCCCACAGGCGCTACTGAAACAACCGAATCGGAGCCAGCTTGCCGATGAAGTGCAACAATTGCCTCGACATCTGCAACACGACGAAGAGGAGAGGTGGGCTGCATGAGCAATACTTCCGTAACCTCGGGGAGCTTCTGAAGAGCATGGAGCACTGGAGAGATACCTGGGGCGGTATCGCTAGCCAACTCAGGGGGCCTAAGGAAAGGAACCTCCGCTCCTCCTCTGCGTGCAATCCCAGCAATTTCGGAATCTTCCGTGCTGACCACAACCCGATCCACACTTGGCGCCGCTAGCGCAACATCAATTGACCACTGCAGCAATGGCTTACCGCAAAACGGTTTGATGTTTTTACGTGGGATACCCTTGGAACCACCCCGCGCCGGAATGAGTGCAAGAAGAGTCATAGGTTTTCCTGAGCAGGCCACTCACGGTGTGCTTGCAACAATGTTTCTGGACGACCTACATCTAACCAATATTCATGAACTGGACAGACTGTCACTCGATGTCCAGATTGCTTTGCAAGTTGCAGTAAGCTAGGCATGTCAGTTGATTGGTTTCGAGGCAATAACTCTAATAAGCTAGGATCGATCACGTAAACCCCAGCGTTTACCAGATGCCGATATGTAGGTTTTTCTTGAAATGATGAAAGTTCAACACCAGTAGTCTCTACAACACCAAATGGAACAGACAACTCATGCTCTCGCACACATATTGTGGCAGCGGCCCGATGCTGATCATGGAATTGTAATAGCTGTACTGGACTCAGTCGGGTAAGAACATCACCGTTAAGCACCAAAAACGGTTCTTGTACAGAGTCAGGCAATAGCTTGAGGGAACCTGCCGTACCAAGTGGTTGATTTTCGACTAAATATTTAATCGATACACCCCACTTTGAACCATCTGAGAAGTAATCGATTATTTGCTCTTTCAGATAATTTACAGAAAAGTAAAAATTGACGTAGCCACTTGAAATACACTGCTCTAAGATAATTTGCAGAATAGGTTTAGCTCCAACCTTCAACATTGGTTTTGGGCAATCTTTTGTTTGCAGTCCAAGCCGGGTACCCTTACCACCAGCCATAACAACAACTGCGTTACTTTGCTGCGGCGGAAGCAGTAAATTTTTTAGCAGAAGTATCTCAGTCACACATCCTTGCAGATCTAATACAGGAATCTGACTTAATTTATTGTGACGCATTATCTCGAGAATTTTCGCCTCATCATTGCGATTTCGTACAAAATGAAAATCGCGGTTCATTACTTGCTCTACCGGGGCCTCTAGAGTGAGTCCTTGCAGTAGACCTCTTCGAATATCGCCATCAGTAATGGTCCCCAAAAGAAATTGTCTTTCATTAACTACCAACGCGATTTGAGATGCCCCATCGTTAATAACTCTCATTGCGGCTATAAGCGCAGTCTCAGGAGAGACAAAAAACTTTTGCAGTTGATCAACAGATTGATAGTTCATGAAACAAATAAATCACTAGCCTTTGGTAAAAAATTTTCGCCTATACGACGAATCAACTGCAAAACATTTTCACTATAACATAATTCTGACATTAAGCCAAAAGAACAAGCTCTGTGAGCATCAATCCTTTGGCAAGCCAGAATTAATTGATCCCATATTGCAGTTCATGAATTATTTAGACAAGAAATTTGCGGCAGTCATTTAATAATTGGATTCACTATCTAGTCATCTTTTGTCGTAGCTGCTTAACCCTATCTCTAAGGTTCGCCGCTTCTTCAAAGTCAAGTTTTTTAGCTGCTTCCTTCATCTTGACCTCAAGCTGATCGATCAATTCCGGCAGCGCTTCTAATGCCAAGCCAGCATCGGGATCGTTCTCAAGGGCCTTGGCGGCCTTGCCGACCACCTCCACCAGATCCGCGTCCGGCCCGTCCTGTTTCAACTTGCGGGACAACTCCAGGAAGCTGAGGATCGAATTGCTGGCCTTCTTGCCCGCGGCAGTCGGCACTACGCCGTGCTTCTCGTTGTAGGTCTGCTGGATCGCCCGGCGCCGCTCGGTTTCAGAGATGGCCTTGGCCATCGAGTCGGTCATGTTGTCGGCATAAAGCAGCGCCACCCCCTCCACATGGCGAGCAGCCCGGCCAATGGTCTGGATCAAGGAACGCTCGGCCCGCAGAAAACCTTCTTTGTCGGCATCGAGGATCGCTACCAGGCTCACCTCCGGCAGGTCGAGACCTTCTCGCAGGAGGTTCACCCCCACCAGCACGTCGTATTCCCCTAGACGTAGATCCTGGATGATCTCGATCCGCTCGATCGAGTGGATCTCCGAGTGGAGGTAGCGCACCCGCACCTCATTCTCCGCCAGATAATCGGTGAGGTCTTCCGCCATCCGCTTGGTGAGAGTGGTGACCAGCACCCGCTGGTTCTTGGCTGCCCGATCGCGGATCTCTCCGAGCAGATCGTCTACCTGACCGGTGGTGGGCCGCACCTCCACCACCGGATCAAGCACTCCTGTGGGGCGAATCACCTGCTCAGCCACCTCACCTCCGCTCACCTCCATCTCCCAATCACCGGGGGTGGCTGAGACGAACACGGTCTGGCGTGCCTTCTCCCAGAACTCGGCACCCTTCAACGGTCGGTTATCGGCCGCACTGGGCAGGCGGAAGCCGTGCTCGATCAGCACCTTCTTGCGGGCCTGGTCGCCGTTGTACATCGCCTGCAGCTGCGAGCAAGTGACGTGGCTCTCGTCCACGATCAACAGCCAGTCGTCCGGAAAATAATCAATCAAGCACTCCGGCGGCGTGCCCTCCTCGCGGCCGGCCAGATGGCGAGCGTAGTTCTCTACCCCGTTGCAATAGCCCACCTGACCCAACATCTCCAGGTCGTACTTGGTGCGCTGCTCGAGCCGCTGGGCCTCCAGCAACTTGCCTTCGCCGTTGAGCACGTCCAGCCGCTCCCGCAGTTCGGAGCGGATGGCGCTAATGGCGGAATCCAGCCGATCTTTGGGGGTTACGAAGTGCTTGGCCGGGTAGATGTTCACCGCATCCATGCTCTGCAGGATCTCGCCGGTGGTGGGGTCGAGATAGCGAATCGCTTCCACCTCATCGCCGAACAGCTCGATCCGCACCAACCGGTCTTCGTAGGCCGGGCCGATCTCCAGCACATCCCCCTTCATGCGGAAACGGCCGCGGGCGATTTCGGTGTCGTTGCGGCTGTACTGGTTGTTCACCAGCTCCCGCAGCTGGCTGCGGATGTTGAGGGTCTCGCCCACTTCGAATTTCACCGCAGCCTTGAGGTATTCGCTCGGAATCCCCAGGCCATAAATGCAGCTGATCGAGGCCACCACGATCACGTCGCGCCGTTCAAACAACGAGCGCGTCGCCGAATGGCGCAGCATGTCGATCTCCTCGTTGATCGACGCCGTCTTGGCGATGTAGGTGTCGCTGACCGGTACGTAGGCCTCCGGTTGGTAGTAGTCGTAATAGGAGATGAAGTACTCCACGGCGTTCTCCGGGAAGAACTCCCGCAGCTCGTTGCAGAGCTGGGCCGCCAGGGTTTTGTTGTGGGCCAGCACCAGCGCCGGCCGGCCGGTCTGGGCGATCACGTTGGCCATCGTGAACGTCTTGCCCGTGCCCGTCGCCCCCAGCAGGGTCTGATAGCGCTCGCCGCTGTTCACCCCCGCCACCAGCTGCTTGATCGCCGTTGGCTGATCACCCTTCGGCGAATACGGAGCCGTGAGGTCGTAGGCGGGCATGGGTGCGGAGCCAGACGGCGGCCGTCAATTATCGCCGGGGAGCAAGATGAAGTGCTGCGGCTCCCCCACCCGTGACCCCGATCCGGCTGGTTCACCATGCCCCCGGTGCCCCCGGCCTGCGTTGGCTGGGCCTCGGGCCGGATCTGCACCCCAGCCGGGCGCTGCTCAAGCTGCAACGGCTGTTCGATCGCCACGCCTTCTGGGCCCGCGGCCGCAGCTTTGCTCAGCTGCGGCGGTTGCTGGCTGGTAGCGATGCCGTGGTGAGCCTCTGGCGCGGCAAGCGGCTGGTGGGCTTCGGCCGGGCCACCTCCGATGGCTTCAGCCGGGCCGTTCTCTGGGACATCGTCGTGGCCGGCGACCTGCAGGGCCACGGCCTCGGCCGCCGGGTGATCGAAGAACTGCTGCACACCCCGCCGGTAGTGGGAGTAGAGCGGGTGTATCTGATGACCACCAAGAGTGCCGGTTTCTACCGGCAACTGGGCTTCCAGGATGCGGACCCCCAACAGCTGATGGTGCTGCGCCGCTGAGGCATCTCAATCCTGTTGAGCCCGGTACGATCCGAATCCGTTAGATCAGCCGATGCCACGGTCCGCGTCCCAGTCCCCAGACGACGCCCTTCAGGGCAATCTGTTCGGGGCGCCTGAGCCGGCCGCACCGACTGCACCCACCAGCGAACCTGAGGCCGCCAACCACGACCTCAGCGACGACGAACTGGGGGCCGATGCCGCCGCCCGGCCCCGAATCCGCCAGGCCACGGCGAGCGGGGGCAGCAGCGAATCCCCAGATGCAAGCGATTCAGAAACCAGCAGCGACGAACCGGCCTGGGCCCACCACAGCCAACTTGATCCGCTGCAGCTGACACCGATGCTGCGCCACTACGTTGAGCTCAAATCGGCCCATCCCGAGCGGGTGCTGCTCTACCGCCTGGGCGACTTCTTCGAATGCTTCTTCGAAGACGCAATCAAACTCTCCCGGGTGCTGGAACTCACCCTCACCGGCAAGGAAGGCGGCAAGGCGATCGGCCGGGTACCGATGGCCGGCATCCCCCACCACGCCGCCGAGCGCTACTGCGCCGAACTGATCAAGCAGGGCTACAGCGTGGCCCTCTGCGATCAACTCGAAACCAACCCCACCAAAGGTGCCCTACTCAAGCGGGACATCACCCGGGTGCTGACCCCCGGCACCGTGCTGGAGGAGGGCATGCTCAGCTCGCGGCGCAACAACTGGCTGGCGGCGGTGGTGGTGGAGCCGGCCGAGGGAAATCAACCACTGCGCTGGGGACTGGCCAGCGCCGATGTAAGCACCGGCGAGGTTCAGGTGATGCAACGTGAGGAGAGCAGCACCCTGCACCAGCAGCTGGCCCAGCAGGAAACTTCGGAATTGCTCTGGGCCGCCGCTTTCGATGCCGAGCGTCCGGCCTGGTGCCCGGAACAAATACGGCTCACGCCGATGGCCAGCACCCCCTTCAGCCCAGTGGAGGCGGAGCGCACCCTGCAGCAGCACTACGGCCTCAGCAGCCTCGATGGCCTCGGCCTGCCGGAACATCCCCTGGCCCTGCAGGCCCTCGGCGGGCTGCTGAGCTACCTGCAGGACACTCAACCCCTGGAGGAGGACAGCCACATCCCCCTGGAAGTGCCAGCGATTGTGCACCGCGGAGATGCCCTGGTGCTGGATGCCCAGACGCGCCGCAACCTCGAGCTCACTGCCACCCAGCGAGACAACCAGTTGCAGGGTTCGTTGCTCTGGGCCATCGATCGGACCCTCACCGCCATGGGCGGCCGATGCCTGCGTCGCTGGCTGGAAGCACCGTTGATGGACCGCGAGGCTATTCAGCAGCGCCAGGATCTGGTGAGCAACCTGGTGAGTGAACGCAGACTGCGGCAGGCGATCCGCCAGCTGCTGCGGCCAATCGGCGACCTGGAGCGGCTGGCCGGCCGGGCCGGAGCGGGCCATGCCAGTGCCCGCGATCTAGTGGCCATCGCCGATGGCCTGGAACGGATGCCCCAGCTCACCGCTCGGCTGGAATCTGCGATCAGCGCAGGGCCGAAGTGGTTGCAGCAGCTGCTCAGCCCCGATCCAGCCCTTGCCGAGCTGGCCCGGACGATTCGCCGCAAGCTGGTGGAGGCTCCACCACTATCTCTATCAGAGGGCGACCTGATCCATGACGGCGTCGACCCGCTGCTGGATGGGCTGCGCAACCAACTGGACGATCAGGATGCCTGGCTCAGCCACCAGGAGCAGCAGGAGCGTCAACTCAGTGGCATCAGCACCCTGAAACTGCAGCACCACCGCACCTTCGGCTATTTCCTGGCGGTGAGCAAAGCCAAGGCCACCGCCGTGCCAGACCACTGGATCCGGCGTCAGACCCTGGCCAACGAGGAACGCTTCATCACCCCGGATCTCAAGGAACGAGAGGGCCGCATCTTCCAGCTGCGGGCACGGGCTTGCCAGCGGGAGTACGAGCTGTTTTGCCAGCTGCGCGAGCAAGTAGGAGCCATGGCCGCCCCGATCCGCCAGGCGGCCCGCGCCGTTGCTGCCCTCGATGCCCTCAGCGGCCTGGCCGATGTGGCCGCCAGCGGTGGCTACTGCGCACCAACCATCACCGACGGCCGGGGGCTGCGGCTGGAGGCTAGCCGCCATCCGGTAGTGGAGCAACGGCTGGTGGAAACCGCTTTCACCCCCAATGATGTGCAGCTCGGTGAAGGCACAGATCTTGTGGTGCTTACGGGCCCCAACGCCAGTGGCAAGAGCTGCTATCTGCGCCAGATCGGCCTGCTCCAATTGATGGCTCAGATCGGCAGCTGGGTTCCGGCCCGCTCTGCCACGATCGGCATTGCCGATCGTATCTTCACCCGGGTGGGTGCTGTAGATGATCTGGCCGCCGGCCAGTCCACTTTCATGGTGGAGATGGCCGAGACCGCTAACATCCTTCATCACGCCAGCGACCGTTCCCTGGTACTGCTCGATGAGATCGGGCGGGGCACCGCCACCTTCGATGGGCTATCGATCGCCTGGGCCGTTAGCGAACACCTGGCTGGCGTCCTGGGCAGCCGTACGGTGTTTGCCACCCACTATCACGAGCTCAACAATCTGGCCGCTGAACGCGACAACGTGGCCAACTTCCAGGTGACGGTGGAGGAAACCGGCGACGATCTGGTCTTCCTCCACCAGGTGCAGGCCGGCGGCGCCAGCCGCAGTTACGGCATCGAAGCGGCACGGTTAGCCGGCGTTCCCATGACAGTGGTACGACGGGCCCGTCAGGTGCTCCATCAGCTGGCGGCTTAAGCACAGGAAAATCAATACGGCCGAAGAACCCCTATATCCGCGAGTTGAACCATCAAATCAGCCAAGCAAATCTTTAACTCAGGGTCATCACCCTTACAAAACAGAGTACGTCTTAAAAGTGTCAATGCATCACGACTCAATAATAAATCTACCTCATCGTCTGTACGTGTACAACCCGCCGAAGCAAGGTGCAGTTTAGGACTAGTCACAAACGGGACAATAGTGCTCCAGGAATTAGAAACTTTAGCCATCGCAATATCAACAGCATGCAAAGAATCTGCTGTATTCAAAATTTCTTGGAGCTGCACGCAGAGGCGACCTGCAACTTCAGGAGCCATCAAGAGAGAATTCAGGCAAGGAATCTTAAATCCATCAGTCACTTCTAGCCATTGCCTACCATCACGCCTGGCCGCAGCAACAGCATGAAGCAAGCCTAAACATTGGCGAGGGGAAACATAGGCATCTGTGCAGAAAACATGCTTACGCACTGCAAGACCATTGAGCAGATCATCCTCAACCAGCCTTACAAACGAATCCGAGATATCGATATCATCTTCCATTAAATGAACCACAGAAGCAGATGATTGACTCGCCCGATCAAGCATGCGAATCCAACCCTGCCAAGCACCCCACTCTCCTTGCTTCAATCCTCGACAAGATGCTTCAGCAACATCACCTTCGACTCCAGCAACTCGTTGATAGTGAACAGAAAGTCCTAATTCGCCCAAACGCTTCCGCATCCAAAAAGCTCGCTCCCCACATCGATCCAGATTGAGCCAGAACCCTTCCAAACCAGCCATCACTAACTCGCTCCAAAATCGAGAGAGCGCTGGCGCTGAGCCGTCATAGAAGTCGCTTGGTCGTTCTCAGCCAAAACCAAAGGCGGAATAACCACAGAAGCCTGAAGATCCGGATACAAACGATTCATCTGAGCATCCAAGGTCATAGATGGCACCTGGGGGATGCCTCGACCGACTAGCAACGGTTCGGCCTCAAAACGCGGCAAACCATTGAACAAATTCTGTGCTCCACGGGGGGTCACCACATAACCCGGTAAACCCAGGGCTTTCTCCAAACGAACGACTCGCCGGTTCGGCTGTTGATCCAAAACTGACCTGATCTGCCGAAGCGAGGGGAACGCTGGTTCAAACAAACTGATGCAGTCGACACCTGAGAAGACTTCTGCGCGCAACACAGAGTTCAAGTTCCAACCCAACAACAGGACATCTATTTCTTCAGAAACCTGCTCAAGAGCTTCAGAACAACACCGCTGCCAATCCGACGCCACCATGACGTCGTCCTCCAGCACGCAGATTGGCCGGTTGAGTTCAAGACAGCGCCGCCACATCAGGAAATGACTCAGACCGGAACCGATTGCACCCTTGCTCCAACCGCTCTGCCAAGCCTTGGGCACTCGTCGGCTCTTGGAAATCGCATCCCACTGCTCAACGCCATCCACCCCATCGACAAACACATAATCCAACGCCGTTTCACCATTGCGCTGGGCAAAAGCAGCACGACGTTCCTGCGAGCGGCGCAGGGAAATCACCTGTGCTGGAAGCTCTAAAGCTTGGAAAAGGTCAGCTGGCATCAATCAGGCCGCTCCGTCTGCTGCAGCAACGTCAACACGTATCCCGGCCGCTGCTGATGCCCGTAGGCCACTGCCTCCTGCGAAATCGGATCAGGATGCAGGTTATCCAGCCCAGAAGTGGAACTCCCAGCAAATCCCCCCTCGAGATGCTGCAGCACATGAATGGATTCATGGCTGATCAAGGTGCAGCGAACCTCTGGGCTCATCGGACGTTGCTTGATCATTATCGAACGCAACCGACACAATCCGGCCCGATAGGTAGCGCCCTCTCCAGGTGGCTCCGGCTGTCCATCCTTCACTTTTATTGCCAGTCTGTGGCCTTCCGCAAGCAGCAAATCGGCTAAGGCTGGATTGTTCTGACAGGTGGGATAGGTACCGGGAGCAGCTTTGGAGTAGTCAAGCGCAACGTACTTGCGACGAACCCGATATGTCTGACTGCGGTGAGGCAACACGCTCGAACACAGCCAAACGCAAGCTGCCGATCACCAACACACACGGCGGAGGACATAGAGGCAGCAAACAGCCTCCCCAGACCATCCTGATTGATCAGGGCAAAGCCTTCATCAGGCTGCCCATCTCCAAGGCTTCCAAGCCATAACTCCAGCCCAGATTGCTCTTGATGCCCGCCCGCTCGAGGGCCTGCTGCATCGTGTCGGTGGTCAACACACCGAAAATTACCGGCACGGATGTGTCGCGGGCGACCGCAGCAATGCCCTTGCTTGCCTCAGCCACCACCACATCGAAATGGGGCGTGTCGCCGCGAATCACAGCCCCCAGGGTGATCAACACCTGGTACTTGCCGGAGCGGGCCATCTGCTGGGCCACAATCGGCAATTCAAATGATCCTGGAACCCAGGCTACATCGAGATTGGCGCTGGTTGCGGACACATCCACCCCGTGACGCTTGAGGCAGTCGAGACAGCCGCTCAGCAGCTTGGCGGTGACAAGATCATTGAAACGGGCCACGACAATGCCGACGTGCAGCCCAGCTGCGTCAGAGAAACGTCCTTCAAATGTAGCCATTGGGAAGGTGCCGACTGAATCTCAGCCATCGTGGCACCCGCCAGGTTCTGACTGAGGCTGAACTCAGACGACGAAGAAGCTCACACCCCAGTTCAAAAGCACCAGTGCTACCCACACAGCACTGCCAAGCAGGATCAGACGGTTAGAGCGGCCGCTGTCCTCACTGGAGGCATACAGCACCGGAACCGCAACGATCAAAGCGAAGGACGCCACCACCAGGGCCAGGACGGTCAGCGTGTTGATGAACTGCATGGGACTGGAAGTTAGGGATCGATTTTCACATGAGAGCTGTTGCTCCCGCGAGTGAGCAGAGCACTCTTCACACCATGAAGGGGAAGAGGCCTCCGCTCAGAGCAGATTCCGGTTCAGACGCGGGTCGCGACAGCGCTGCCGAGGGCATCACGCAGTCCACGCACCACCGCCACCATCGCCAACTCATCCTGCAGGCGGTTCACGGCAGAACCAACGCCCACGCCGGCCGCACCGGCAGCGGTGGCCATCGGCAGCGTCACCGCCGAAAGACCCGAAGCACACAGAACGGGCACATCGACGGCGCGGCTGATGCTGTGGGCCGCCGCCAGGGTCGGAGCAGCCTTCTCAATCAGGCCCAGGTGACCAGCACTGAAGGGTTTGGCACTGGTGCCGCCCTCGGTCTGGATCAGGTCGGCTCCGGCCGCCACCAAATCGATGGCCAACTGCTCCTGCTCATCCATCGGCAAAACGTGGGGCACGGTAACGCTCAACACCACGTTGGGCAGCAGTTGGCGGGTGCGGCGGGTGAGCTCCAAAACCTCAGCCGCATCAAAAATCCGGCCCTGGGGATAGAAAGCGTCGTAGTTGCCGATCTCCACCATCAGCGCACCGGCTTCTACTGCCGCGGGGAACTGCTCAGGCTCCACCGACGACACGCACACGGGCACGCCACCGGAGGCCTCGATCGCCAGACGCACCAGGGCGGGGTCGCAGGCCACGTCGATCAGATCAGCACCGCCACGCCCGGCGGCACGGGCGACCCGCTCCACACTGGCGGCATCGAAATTCATCAGGCCAGCGATCACCTTGAGCGCAGAGCGCTGCTCAAGGCTGCGCTGCAGAGAAACGGGCAGCTGCTGAAGACGGGTCATGGGGGACTGGACAGCGATGCCCTGATTCTCACACCGTGGGGGAAACGCACCCCTGCTTCTTGGGCTGGACTTCCTGGCATGACGGCCTGCACCGGCGCCTGCTGATGCAGCCGCAGCTGCTGCCCCAGGGCAGCTCTCTGCTGCTGGCGGTGTCCGGCGGACAGGACTCCATGGCCCTGCTGGCCTTGCTGCAGGACCTAACGCCCTTGCATGGCTGGAGCCTGAGCCTGTGGCACGGCGATCACCGCTGGCATGAGAACTCCAGCCGAATCGCCACCGAACTGAGCAACTGGTGCCAACAGCGGCAGCTCCCCCTGAAGGTGGACCAGGCAGCCCCAGGGCAGGTACCCAGCGAAAACAAGGCCCGGCAGTGGCGTTACGAACGGCTGACCCAACGGGGCCGCCAAGCGGGCGCCGATGTGGTGACGGGCCACACCGCCAGCGACCGGGCCGAAACAATGCTGCTGCAGCTGGCCCGCGGCAGCGACCTGGCCGGCCTGGCGGTCCTGCCCAGCGTCCGCCCCCTCAGCCCGGAAGGGCCGCTCCTGCGCCGCCCACTGCTGCACCTGCAGCGCCACGACACCCTCCAGATCTGCCGAAAGCTGGCGCTGCCGATCTGGGAAGACCCCAGCAACCAATCCCCGGAATTCGCCCGCAACCGGATCCGCATGGAGGTGCTTCCGGTGCTGGAGGCGTTGCATCCCGGCAGCACACAGCGGATGAGCGATCTGGCCGAAAGGGTGTCCCAGGTGCGGGACAGTCAGACGGAACTCAGCCGGATGACCCTGAAGCTTCTGGAAACTGCTGCGGGCCTGGACCGCCGCGGCCTGGGGGCATTGAGCTCAGCCAGCCGCCGCCTGCTGCTGGCGCAGTGGCTGCAGCAGCAGGGGGTGCCAGCCCTGCCGGCCAGCCAGCTGGGCGAGCTCAGCCGGCGACTGAAAAGCGGTGCCCCCGGCGGTGCGGCCGATCTTGCCGGGGGCTGGCAACTCAGCTGGAAAGGGGCGGAGCTGGTGCTGCAGCAGCGCGCAGCAGAGCATTGACCGCCGCGGCCACCAAACCCGCTCCACCCCTGCTGCTCTCCAAACGGATCTGGGCTAGGCCACTGGCCGCCAGATGCTTCTTGCTTTCCGCCACCCCCACAAAACCCACCGGCATGCCGATCACCAGGCTGGGGGCTGGAGCACCGGCGGCCACCTGCTGCAACAGCACCTCAAGGGCAGTTGGCGCACTGCCGATCAGCACTACCGGAGCCGGTAACGCCAGCGCGAGTGCGCGCCAGGCCTGCTCCATGCCCACCGCCGTGCGTGTTGAACCCGCCGGCACCGCCTCAGGTGCCCACTCCAGCACCGTATGCACCGCACTGCCGAGGGTGCGTTGGGCCATCGGGGCCACCGCCGCCGCCGCCATCGCTGTGTCCGTCAGGATCGGCGCTCCCTGCTTCAGCGCTGCCAAACCCTGCTCACAGGCCCCCTCGCTGAACCGCAGCAGTGTTCCCAACGAGAGATCACCGCTGCTGTGCACCAGCCGTTCCAGCACCTGCTGTTGCAGCGGTGGCAGGCCTGTATCCCCCAGTGCCGCCCGGATCCGCCGGATGCTTTCGGTGAAGATCGGGTGGTCCTGGGCCATCCACGCCATCATCAACCCATGCCGATCCATCTGCTCTGGGGTGATGACGCCGCTGCGCGGGACCGGGCCATCGATGCCCTGATCGGCAAGGTTGTCGACCCCAGCTGGAGCAGCCTCAACCTCAGCCGCCTGGATGGGGCCGACGCTGGTCAGGCCCTGCAGGCCCTCGAGGAGGCCCGCACTCCTCCCTTCGCCACGGGCGAACGGCTGGTGCTGCTGCAGCGCAGTCCGTTCTGCAATGGCTGCCCCAGTGAGCTGGCTGACCGGTTTGAGGCCGCCCTCGAGCTCATCCCCGACAGCAGCCACCTGGTGCTGGTGAACCCTGCCAAACCGGATGGTCGCCTGCGCACCACCAAAGCCCTGCAGAAACGAATCAAAAGCGGGCTCGATCAGGAGCAGAGCTTTCCGCTGCCGGCCGCCTGGGATGGCAACGGCCAGCGCCAGCTGGTGCAACGCACGGCCGAAGCCCTGGGCCTGAAGGTGGAGCCGGATGCCATCGATGCCCTGGTGGAGGCCATCGGCACCGATAGCGCCCGGCTCGAATCGGAACTGCGCAAGCTCTCCCTGCGGGACACCAGCATTTCCGCCGCACGGGTGCAGGAGCTGGTGGGAGGGCGCTCCACCAACGCCCTGGCCGTGGGCGATGCCCTGCTGGAGGGCAACCCCGGCGAAGCGATCGCCCGCTGGGATGCCCTGATCGAAGCCGGGGAACCAGCCCTGCGCATCGTGGCCACCCTCACCGGTCAAATCCGCGGCTGGCTCTGGGTGAGCCTGCTTGAACAGCAGGGGGAACGGGATGTGGCGGTGATCGCCAAAGCCGCTGGGATCAGCAACCCCAAACGCATCTACGTGATGCGCAAGCAGCTGCAGGGCCGCACGCCCAAGCGCTTTCTCTCACTCCTGGGCCGTCTCCTGGAGGTGGAGGCCCGGCTGAAACGCGGCGCTCAGCCGGGCGACGCCTTCCGCGACGGCCTGCTGGGCTGATCGCTGCCCGCCAGGTGAGAAAATCCAGCGTTGCTGAAGCCCGGTCCATGGCCCTCCTGGTGCAGAAATTCGGGGGCACCTCCGTCGGCAGCGTGGAACGCATCAAGGCGGTGGCTGATCGGATTGGACGTTGCCGGGAGGAGGGGCACGACGTGGTTGTGGTGGTCTCCGCCATGGGCCACACCACCGATGAATTGACCGGTCTGGCCAACGCCATCACCTCTGCCCCCACCCAGCGGGAGATGGACATGCTGCTGGCCAGTGGCGAACAGGTGTCGATCGCCTTGCTGGCGATGGCCTTGAACGCCCAGGGAGTCAGTGCGACGTCGATGACCGGTCCACAGGTGGGCATCGCCACGGAATCCACCCATGGCCGGGCCCGGATCCTCGGGATTCGCACCGACCGAATCCGCAACCGCCTCGCGGCTGGCCAGGTGGTGGTGGTGGCCGGTTTCCAGGGCACAAGCACCAGCAGCGATGGCCTTAACGAAATCACCACCCTCGGGCGCGGGGGCTCCGACACCTCCGCTGTCGCCCTGGCGGCGGCCCTGGGCGCCGATGCCTGCGAGATCTACACCGACGTTCCGGGTGTGCTCAGCACCGATCCGCGCAAGGTGTCCGATGCCCAGCTGATGGAGACGATCAGCTGCGACGAAATGCTGGAACTCGCCAGCCTTGGGGCCTCCGTGCTGCATCCCAGGGCCGTTGAGATCGCCCGCAACTACGGCGTGAACCTTGTGGTGCGCTCCAGTTGGAGCGATGCCCCCGGCACCCGGATCACCAGCCGTTCAGCCCGTCCGATCAGCAGCAGTGGCCTGGAGCTGGGCAGCCCTGTGGATGGGATGGAGGAAGTGGACGGACAGGCCGTGCTCGCCCTCTCCCACATTCCCGATCAACCTGGGATTGCCGCACGCCTGTTTGAAACCCTCTCCGAGGCGGGAATCAATGTGGACCTGATCATTCAGGCCACCCATGAGGGCAGCAGCAACGACATCACCTTCACGGTGGCGGAAGCGGATCTCGAGCTGGCCCGCGCTGTAAGCCAGAAGGTGCTGGATCAACTGGGCGGCGATCTGGCATCCGAAGCAGGGCTGACGAAGCTGAGCATCAGCGGTGCCGGAATCATGGGGCGCCCTGGCATTGCCGCCGGCCTGTTCAACTGCCTGTGTCAGCAAGGCATCAACCTCCGCCTGATCGCCACCAGTCAGGTGAAGGTGAGCTGCGTGATTGATTCCGGCGCCGGCAGCAAGGCGGTTCAAGCCGTACAGGAGGCCTTCGACCTGGAGGACTCGCAAATCCGCATCAATCCCACCGACAACGGCAACGGGGAGCCGGAAGTGCGCGGCGTCGCCCTCGACCGCGACCAGGTGCAACTCAGTGTTCGCCAAGTGCCCGATCGACCCGGCACCGCAGCGGCGCTGTGTTCAGCCCTGGCGGACAACAGCATCAGCCTCGATGCAATCGTTCAATCGGAACGTCAGCACAGCGACGGATCGCGCGACATCACCTTCATCCTGCGCAAGGACGACCGCGCCCGCGCCGATGTGGCCCTGGCCCCCCTGCTGGCCCAGTGGCCCGGTGCCGCTCTGGAGGATGGTGAGGCCATTGCCCGGGTGAGTGCTGTGGGCGCGGGGATGCCGGCAACGCCCGGCACAGCGGGGCGGATGTTCCGTGCGCTGGCGGACGCCGGCATCAACATCGGTCTGATCGCCACCAGCGAAATCAGAACCAGCTGTGTGGTGGCCGAAGATGCTGGGGTTCAGGCACTCCAGGTGGTGCACGCCGGATTCGGACTGGGAGGTGAGGAGCGTCACACCGCCCAAGGCACCGCTTCACCGCACGACCCCGACTAACGGACTACAACGGGGGGACTGGCCCCCCAACGCGTGGACGCCGATTTCGAGCAGCACTACCAAGCCGCGGAACGGGTGCTGCAGGGTGACGTGGACGCCACCATCGCCGCCCTGGCGGAACAGGGGCTGGAGCGCTGCCGAGCAGAAGACACCGCCAGCGGAGCAGGTTCGACGCCAGCAACCAACGGCGCCATCCCAGACCTGCTCAGGGATCCCTCCGGCACTCCGGTCCCAAGCCCAGAGCCAACGGTCACGCCGGAAGCCAGTTCAAACGTCGAGGTGGAGATGGCGAACCAGGAACCAGCACGCAGCGAAGAAGAGCTACCCGTCGCCATCGACCCCACACCCCAGGAGCCTGCTGCCAAAGATCTCTTAGAGAACTCATGGCTCCGCGTTCAACTCCAGCCCGACATCAAAAACCCCACCGACTCCGGAGAGCCGATGGGGCTGATTAACAGGATCAAAGGGGTCTTGGTCCGATCAGCTGGCCGCTGAACGACGACGACGGGTGCGGCCTGCAGGCATCTCCGGCTCCGGGGAAGCAGGGGCTGCCTTTTCAGCCACCGGTTGAGGAGCCACTTTCTCCACCACTGCGGTTGCCGACGCAGCACGCACAGGGGCTGGGGTTGCCGAGCCAGACCGGCCGTTGCCCTGGTTATTCCGCACTGGAGCGGGAGTGCCACCGCCACCGCCGTTGCGACGGCCATAGGGAGAGCCACCGCCACGGCCACCGCGACCGCGGGGAGCCGGACGGTCATCGGGCTCAGCATCGGCACGGCCCTTGTAGACCGGTGTGCCGCCAGGGGCCGGCTGCACCAGACAGAGGATCAGCGGCTCCACCTGCAGTTCACGACGCATCCGGCGGCCAAGGCCCACCTCCACTTCACGCTGCACACCCATCCAGTCCACCTCCGGTGCCTTGCCACCGGTGTTGCGGCAGAGCTGCTTCCAGCGGTTTTCAAGCACCCACTTGATTTCGCGCTCCACCCACAACGACATCTTGCGGGCATCAGCTGTGGTGACCACACCCCGCAGGTTCACCCGCGGCGGAGCCACCATGGCGCCATCGGTGCTGATGGCAGCGAGGATCGTCACCACGCCGTCTTCCGCCAGCTGCTGGCGTTCCTTCAGCACCCGGGCATCAACGATGCCGTTGCGGGATTGATCCAGTAGCTCGATGCCCGCCTTCACGGCATTGCCTTTGCGGATCGAATCCGGGGTGAGCTCCACCACATCACCGTTGTCGATGATCAGAGTGTTGTCGACCGGAACCCCCATCGCATGGCCGGTGCGGGAGTGCTGCACCAGCATCCGGTGCTCACCGTGCACCGGCACGAAGAACTTGGGCCGGGTGAGGGCCAGCATCAGTTTCTGGTCTTCCTGGAAGCCATGGCCGGAAACATGGATGCCTTCGCCCTTTCCGTAAACGACCTTGGCGCCAAGCATCATCAGCTTGTCGATGGTGTTGACCACAGAAATCGTGTTTCCCGGGATCGGGCTGGCCGAGAAGATGATCGTGTCGGTGGTCTTCACCTTCACCTGGGGATGCTCACCGCGGGAAATGCGGCTCAGGGCAGCCAGCGGCTCACCTTGGCTACCGGTCATCAGCAGCAGGGTTTCGCGATCGGGCACATCGTTGATCTGCTTGATCGGCACAAACAGTTCATCCGGCGCGCGCATGTAGCCCAGTTCCCGCGCCTTGGCGATCACGTTGAGCATCGAGCGGCCCAGCAGCCCCACCTTGCGGCCGTTCTTCAGGGCCAGCTCCAAAATCATCGATACGCGATGAATCGAGCTGGCAAAGGTGGTGACAATCACCCGCCCTTCGGCATTGGCGATGTGGCGATCCAGGTTGGGGAAGACCGAGCGCTCCGGCGGGCAGAAGCCAGGAACCTCGGAGTTGGTGGAATCGCTGAACAGACAGAGGACGCCCTTGTCACCGTGGTGAGCCAGGCGGGCCATGTCGAAGTTTTCGCCGTCGACCGGGGTGTGGTCGAACTTGAAGTCACCCGTGAAAATCACCGTCCCCACTGGTGTGGAGATGGCCAGCGAGAAGCTGTCGGCCATCGAGTGGGTGTTGCGGATGAACTCCACTGAGAAGTGCTGACCCACCTTCACCACATCGCGCGGACCGACGGTCTGCAGGGTGGTGCGGTCGCGAACACCGGCCTCATCCATCTTGCCGGTGAGCATCGAGAGGGCCAGCCGCGGCCCGTAGATCACCGGAATGTTGAAGTGCTTGAGGTGATGGGCGATGCCACCGATGTGGTCTTCATGACCATGGGTGACGATCATGCCGCGGATCCGCTTCTGGTTCTCGCGCAGAAAGCTGGTGTCGGGCAGCACCACATTCACCCCGTGCATGCCGTCGCTGGGGAAGGCCAGACCGGCATCCACCAGCATCAGGTCATCGCCGTACTCGAACACACAGGTGTTCTTGCCGATCTCGTGGAGACCACCCAGGGGAATCACCCGAAGGCAGGGCTCCTGACCCTTGCTGGATCGCGCGTTGTTGGCCATGGAAAACGATGGGTAAAAGAACGGGTTGCGTGAGCCGATAAGCCGGACCGGGCTAGGTCTGACGGAGGGCGGCCATGGCGGTGGAGAGCGAACGTTTCATGTCGTCAGAGAGGGGGCACAGGGGCGGACGGGGCGCACCGACAGACCAGCCATTGAGTTCCAGGGCAGCCTTGACGGGAATCGGATTGGTGGTGGCGAACAGGGCCTTGAACAGGGGAATCAACGCGTCGTGCAGGGCGAGTGCGGAGGCACCATCGCCGTTCAGATAGGCCTCGATCATGGCGCGGATCTCAGGGCCCGCCACATGGCTGCCCACACTCACGACGCCCACGGCACCCACCGCAAGCATCGGCAGGGTGAGGCCGTCGTCACCGCTGTAAATCGCCAACTGCGGACCGCAGGCCAGCCGCAAAGCCGTGACCTCTTCCGTAGTGCCGCTGGCGGCCTTGAAACTCACCACATTGGGGCAGTCCATCAGCCGGGCCACCGTGGCCGGGGCGATGCTGCAACCGGTGCGGCCAGGGATGTTGTAAAGCATCAACGGCAGCTCAGGTGCCGCTTCAGCGATGGCCCGGAAATGGGCCTCCAGACCCTCCTGGGGAGGCTTGTTGTAGTAGGGCACCACAACGAGAGCACCATCGGCACCGGCCGCCGCCGCATCCTTGGTGGCCTCCACCGCTTCCGCTGTGGAATTGCTGCCCGTGCCCGCCAACACCTTGGCGTCACTGCCCACAGCATCACGAACGGCCTGCAGCAGTTGCAACTGCTCGTCCCAGCTAAGGGTCGGCGATTCACCGGTGGTGCCGCACACCAGCAATCCATCGGATCCCTGATCCACAAGATGCCGGGCCAGGTTTGCGGCAACGCTGAGATCCACAGCACCGCTGGCATCAAAGGGGGTCACCATCGCGGTGACCACACGGCCGAAGGGAGTTGGGGAGAGGGTGGCGGCCTGGGTCATCACTTCTGAATCAATAGTTCAGCGATCTGAACAGCATTCAGCGCCGCTCCTTTGCGGATCTGATCCCCACACAGCCAGAGCTCCAGAGCATTGGCATCACTGATGTCCTGACGGATCCGGCCGATCGCCACCGGGTCGCGACCGGTCACATCCGTCGGCATCGGGAAACGGTTCGCCGCCGGGTCGTCAATCAACTCCACACCAGGTGCAGCCGCGAGCAGCTCACGTGCCTCATCAACCGGGAAAGGGGACTCGAACTCGATGTTCACCGCTTCGGAATGGGCCCGCAGCACGGGCACCCGCACGCAGGTGGCGGTGAAGCGCAGATCCGGCAGACCCATGATCTTGCGGGTCTCGTTCACCATCTTCATCTCCTCCTCGCAATAGCTGTTGGCCTGCAGGGGAGAGTTGTGCAAAAAGAGGTTGAACGCCAGGGAGTAGGGCAGCACCTCTCCTTTCGGAGTGCCACCGTCCAGCACCGTCTGCGACAGGTTTTTCAGCTCCTCCATGGCCCGGGCACCGGCACCACTGGCGGATTGATAGGTGCTCACCACCACCCGGCGCATCGCCCGCTTGGCCGCCAAAGGAGCCAAAGCGAGGGTGAGCAGGATCGTGGTGCAATTCGGATTGGCGATCACGCCCTTGTGGGCGAAGACCGCATCGGAGTTGACCTCGGGCACCACCAGCGGCACACCCTCCTCCATCCGGAAGGCACTTGAGTTATCCACCATCACCGCACCGGCGGAGGTGATCGCCTCGCGCCACTGCTTGGAAACAGAACCACCGGCTGACGCCAGCACCAGGTCGACCCCCTCAAAGGATTGGGCCGAAACCTCTTCGACCGTGAGGGTGCGGCCATTCCAGGTTTGGGTCTGGCCGGCCGAACGGGCCGACGCCAGCAGCTTCAGCTCGCCAACGGGGAAACGGCGCTCTTCAAGCAGCAGCAGCAGTTCCTGGCCAACAGCACCGCTGGCTCCGAGAACTGCAACGTTGAGAGGGCGATTGGGAAGGGTCGAAGACAAGCGGTGGAGTGGACGATCTGAACGAAAAACCGTCGTTTCTCAGATCCGACATCACTGCGTAGAGAACGTGATGCCGATCGAGCGACGCGCTCAGCTTACCGATCCAGCCTGAATTCACCGGTTGCATAAAGTGCTGGGCTGCCCTTTCCCTTCCCCCATGAGCGCTGCAGCCCTGAAGGTGACCACCGAAGCCCGCCCCAGCAGCCGCCTGGCGGTGACGGTCACCGTTCCTGGGGAGCGCTGCAAGACGAGTTACGAAGACGCCATCACCAGCCTCAGCCGCAGCATCAACCTGCCGGGCTTCCGCAAGGGCAAGGTGCCGCGCACGGTGCTGGTACAGCAGCTCGGAGGCGTGCGGATCAAAGCCACGGCTCTGGAAAAGCTGATCGATAACGCCTGGCGTGACGCCATCCAGCAGGAATCGCTGGAACCGATCAGTCAGCCTGATCTGAGCAGTGGTTTCGACGGTCTGCTGGAGAGCTTTGAGCCCGGCAAGGAACTCACCTTCACCCTGGAGGCCGACGTCGCCCCGACGCCGAAGCTCAAAACCACCAAGGGCCTGAAGGCGGAATTCGAAACCGTCGCCTACGACGCCTCACGGGTCGACGCGATGCTTGAGGACTCCCGCAAGCAGATGGCCACGGTCGTTCCGGTGGAAGGTCGTGCCGCCAAGAACGGCGACATCGCTGTGCTCGGCTTCAAAGGCACCTACAGCGATGACGGCAGCGAGATCGAGGGCGGCAGCGCCGATTCGATGGATGTGGACCTGGAAAACGGCCGGATGATCCCCGGCTTCATCGAAGGGGTCATCGGCATGAAGGTCGGCGAAACCAAAACCGTGGATTGCCAGTTCCCTGACGACTACCCGAAGGAGGACGCCCGGGGACGTAAGGCCGCCTTCGAGATCGAACTGAAGGACCTCAAGACCCGCGAACTGCCCGAGCTGGACGACGAATTCGCCAAGCAGGCCAGCGAACAGGAGACCCTGGCGGATCTGCGCAAAGATCTGGAGCAGCGGCTCAAGGACGACGCCGAACGCCGTCAGACCAGCAACCGCCGCGATGCCCTCGTCGCCGCCCTGGTGGAGCAGCTGGAGGTGGAGCTGCCGGAAGCCCTGATCCAACAGGAAAGCCGCAACCTGCTGGAGCAGACCGCAGCCCAGTTCGCCCAGCAGGGCATGGATGTGAAATCGCTGTTCACTCCCGACCTGGTGCGCAACCTGATGCAGAACTCCCGCCCTGAGGCCGAGGAGCGTCTGCGCCGCAGTTTTGCCCTCACCGCCCTGGCTGAAGCGGAGGACATCAAGCTCGACGACAAAGACGTGGACGCCAAGATCAAGGAGGTGAAGAAAGAGCTCTCCGCCGACGCCAAGATCGATCCCGAGCGCCTGCGTCAGGCCGTGATGGACGACCTGATGCAGGATCGTCTGATGGGATGGCTGGAGGAGAACAGCACCCTCACCGAAAAGGCACCGGCTGCCGATGACAGCAAGCCTGCGGCCAAGAAAAAGCCCGCCGCCAAGAAGACCGCGGCCAAAAGCAAGTCCAAGGCGGACGCCAAGGACTGAGCAACGCCCATAGATTGACCCAACTTCACCGCATACCGATCGCGTGATCGACGCCCGCAGTCACCACCCCATCCAGAACCGCTGGCGGGCCGCCATGCCCGTCTCGGCACCGGGGCCGCTGCCCACGGTTGTGGAACAGTCCGGTCGCGGCGACCGCGCCTTCGACATCTATTCCCGCCTGCTGCGGGAGCGAATCATCTTCCTTGGCACCGGCGTGGATGATGCCGTTGCCGATGCCCTGGTGGCGCAGATGCTGTTCCTCGAAGCCGAGGATCCCGAAAAGGACATTCAGATCTACATCAACTCACCAGGCGGTTCGGTCACCGCTGGTCTGGCGATCTACGACACGATGCAGCAGGTCGCCCCTGACGTGGTGACAATCTGCTATGGACTCGCCGCCAGCATGGGTGCCTTCCTGCTCTCCGGTGGCACCAAGGGCAAGCGCCTTGCCTTGCCGAATGCCCGGATGATGATTCACCAGCCTCTCGGTGGTGCCCAGGGGCAGGCGGTGGACATCGAGATCCAGGCCAAGGAAATCCTCTACCTCAAGGAAACCCTGAACGGGTTGATGGCGGAGCACACCGGCCAGCCGCTCGACAAGATCTCGGAAGACACCGACCGCGACTACTTCCTTTCTCCGGCAGAAGCGGTTGAATACGGCCTGATCGATCGCGTGGTGGACAGTTCCGGGGACGGAGGAATCATTACGGAGGGCTGACAGACGCCCTTCCGTTCTCGATCCTGTGTGTTCAGGGAGACCCCATCGGTTGATTCCTGAGTTGTTCTCCTGTGTGGTGCCCAGCGTTCGATGGCCAAGTTCGACGCCCATCTGAAGTGTTCGTTCTGTGGGAAATCCCAGGACCAGGTGCGCAAGCTGATCGCCGGACCTGGCGTCTACATCTGCGACGAATGCATCGATCTCTGCAACGAGATCCTTGATGAAGAGCTGGTGGATGGTCAGGGCAACCCACGCCACAGCCATGAGCCGAGCCGGAAAGCCACGCCAGCCGCCCGCAAGAGCAGCAAACCGGCCCCGACCCTGGCCTCCATTCCAAGACCTCAGGACATCAAGAGCTTCCTGGATCAGCAGGTGGTCGGCCAGGACGCGGCCAAGAAAGTGATGTCGGTGGCGGTCTACAACCACTACAAACGTCTGGCCTGGCAGGGGGATGGCCAGGGCGAAACCGAGGAAACGGCAACCCGGCTGCACAAGAGCAACATCCTGCTGATCGGACCCACCGGCTGCGGCAAGACGCTGTTGGCCCAGACCCTGGCCGAAATGCTGGACGTGCCCTTCGCCGTGGCCGATGCCACCACCCTCACCGAAGCGGGCTACGTGGGTGAGGACGTCGAAAACATCCTGCTGCGGCTGCTGCAGAAGGCCGATATGGATGTGGACCAGGCCCAGCGGGGGATCATCTACATCGATGAGATCGACAAGATCGCCCGCAAGAGCGAGAACCCCTCGATCACAAGGGATGTGTCCGGCGAAGGTGTGCAGCAGGCCCTGCTGAAAATGCTGGAGGGAACTGTGGCCAACGTGCCGCCCCAGGGCGGGCGCAAGCACCCCTATCAGGACTGCATCCAAATCGACACCAGCGAGATCCTGTTCATCTGCGGTGGTGCCTTCGTCGGTCTGGACGACGTGGTGCAGAAACGCATGGGCCGCAATGCCATCGGCTTCATGCCTAGCGACGGCCGTGGACGCAGCCGCGCCAACCGCGACCTTGAGGCCGCCCAAGTGCTGCGGCACCTTGAGCCGGATGACCTGGTGCGCTACGGCCTGATCCCCGAATTCATCGGCCGGATGCCGGTGAGCGCCGTGCTGGAGCCGCTGGACGAAAGTGCGCTGCAATCGATCCTCACCGAACCCCGCGATGCTCTGGTGAAGCAGTTCCGCACCCTACTGAGCATGGACAACGTGCAGCTGCAGTTCGCCGATGACGCCATCGAGGCGATCGCCCAGGAGGCTCACCGGCGCAAGACCGGTGCCCGCGCCCTGCGCGGCATCGTTGAGGAGCTGATGCTGGACCTGATGTACGACCTGCCATCGCAGACATCAGTCAAGGAGTTCACCGTCACCAGGGCGATGGTGGAGGAACACACATGCGGCAAGGTGCTGCCCCTGCCTGGCACGGAACAACAGAAGACCGCCTGAAGTCTTGGCTGCCGCTGACCACCTGGAGGTGCCGCGTCAGCACGGCCTGTTCAACCACCACGGCATCGACCTCGGGGACGGAACCGTCGCCCACTATCTGGAAGGGCGTGAAATCCTGCGCAGCCCCTTGGAGTATTTCAGCCAAGGGCAACCGTTGCGGGTGATCAACTACGTCGAGGCGTCTCCGCCTGGTGTGACCCTGCGCCGGGCCATGAGGCGCCTGGGAGAACAGGACTACAACCTGCTGTTCAACAACTGCGAGCACTTCGCCACCTGGTGCAAAACCGGACGGCATCGCAGTGGGCAGGTGGACACCGTGCTGGAACGGGCCCGCCACTGGAGCGGGCTGATGCCTTCGGCGCTGATGCGGGGCCTGGAGCTCCTGGTGCAACGGGGCCTGCTTGATGACGACGCCCGCGCCATGGCCAGGCGGGGTGTGGAGAAGTTGGAACGCCTGCGCCTCTCGCTGCTGCACAAGTTGGAGGGTCTGCTGAAACGGGCAGGAAAGGGAACGGATCGCCGGCTGTTGCTCACGGGCCAAAGCCTGGCCGATGAATTGGCCGCCGTCGAAGACCTCAAACAACGAATTGATGCCCTGCTCCAGCAGCACCCCGCCCTTCCAGGCTCCGATTCCTCTGAGTAATCTCCTCTCAACGCTCGCGGCGCATGAGTTCGGCCTACCAGCCGCTGCATCACAAATACCGACCCCAGCGCTTTGATCAGCTGGTGGGGCAGGAGGCGATCGCCGCCACCCTGGGCCACGCCCTTACCAGCAATCGCATTGCCCCGGCCTATCTGTTCAGCGGCCCCCGCGGCACCGGCAAAACCTCCAGCGCCCGCATCCTGGCCCGCTCGCTCAATTGCCTGAACAGCGAGGGGCCCACACCAGAGCCCTGTGGCATCTGCGAGCTCTGCACCACGATCGCCGCCGGCACCGCCCTCGATGTGATCGAGATCGATGCCGCCTCCAACACCGGCGTCGACAACATCCGCGAGCTGATCGAACGCTCCCGCTTCGCACCGGTGCAGGCCCGCTGGAAGGTGTACGTGGTGGACGAGTGCCACATGCTCTCCACAGCAGCCTTCAACGCCCTGCTGAAAACCCTGGAGGAGCCACCGCCGCAGGTGGTGTTCGTGCTCGCCACCACTGACCCGCAACGGGTGCTACCGACGATCCTGAGCCGTTGTCAACGCTTTGATTTCAGGCGCATTCCTTTGGATGCCCTCAACAATCATCTGAGCTGGATCGCCGAACAGGAAGCGATCGAAATCAAGCCTGAGGCCATTCATGTGGTGGCCCAGCGGTCCCAGGGAGGCCTGCGGGATGCGGAAAGCCTGCTGGATCAGCTGAGCCTGCTGCCGCCGCCGATCGAAGCCGCTGCGGTGTGGGATCTGCTGGGGGCCGTGCCCGAACAGGAGCTGTTGGAGCTGGTGGGGGCCATGAGCAGCGCCGAACCTGTGCAGCTGCTGGAAGCCACCCGCAACCTGCTGGACCGGGGCCGGGATCCCGGAGCCGTGCTGCAGGGTCTGGCCGGGATGCTGCGGGATCTGGTGCTGATGGCCGCCGCTCCAGAGCGACTGGAACTCACCAGCGTGTCGCCCCAGTTCCGCGAGCAGCTGCCCGCCCTTGCCAAGACCATCGGCAGGGTCCGCCTGCTGCAATGGCAAGCGCAACTGCGCGGCACCGAGCAACAACTGCGCCAAAGCGTGCAGCCGCGCCTTTGGCTGGAAGTGCTGCTTTTGGGGTTGCTGGCGGAACCGCTGGCAGCTCAGAGCGCAGCCGCCGCTCCGGCCCCAAGACAACCAGCGACAACACCAGTCGCACCTCCGACTCCCACTCCTTCCGGCGCAGCGCCTACAGCAGCTACAGCCCCAGCAATCGAGGCGCCCACCCCCAGCCCAAAACCTGCCCCTGCGCCATCACCGGAACTTCCGACGGTCTCCACCCCTGCACCGGCAGCCAGCACCAACCTGCCCGAGCTCTGGCAACAGATCCTGGGCAGCCTCGAACTGCCCTCCACCCGGATGCTGCTTTCGCAGCAGGCCCAACTGGTGCGCCTGGATGCCAACCGTGCCGTTGTGCAGGTGGCAGGCAACTGGATGGGGATGGTGCAGAGCCGGGCATCCCTGCTGGAACAGGCCGTGGCCAAAGCGCTTGGAGGCTCGAGGCAGCTGGTGCTGGAGGCCAGCAACAGCGCCATGCCACCTCCGCTGGCAACAGCCCCGGTCACACCACCATCAATCACTCCACCGACCACACCCCCCCCGGTCGCACCGACCATCACAACAACGCCGGTCGAGCCGCCAACACCGGTACCGGCCCCAATGCCGGCTCCCTCAGCAACACAGGCGCCAGCTCCGGTGCCAACGCCAGAACTACCGCACACCCAAACCAAACCTTCGGACGCCAACCCGACAGCTGCACCAACAAAATCAAGCGCTGAAACCAGTCCTCCCTCAGGCCTGGATCGTCAGGCCCGCAACCTGGCGGACTTCTTCAACGGTCAGGTGCTCGACGTTGACGACGTCAACTGAGTGAATGTCGATTCGGCGACCCTCCTTCCGGTCATGCCGTCCAACAGGCAACAACCTCAGGCCTGAACCGGATGCTCCACACCATGGCTGGTTTTGGCCCAGACCAAGCGTTTGGGGAGGAGTGACATCCGCAGCGTCACCCAGGGAATCACCACAAACCAGTGGCCGAGGTAGGCAATCGCCACAAGGAGATTGGCCAGGCTCGCTGAGGGGATCTCCGGCCCCTCGCTGCCACTGCGACAGCCGCGCCAATAAGCCAGACCCGAAACGCTGAAGGCCACCACAGACAAGGGCCAGTAGACCGGCAGGCTTCGAGTGATCAGAGCCGTGCTCAGATCAGCGAAGGACACCACCGGCAGGGCGTACTGGAGCAGAAAAAAGGCCGTCAGATCCCAACGCTGGCGAAGACTCAACTGCGCTGAGGTGAGCACCGGCCAGTAATCAAAGAAGCGCTGCAAACCGCCTTCCGCCCAGCGCTGCCGTTGTTTCCACAGGGCATGGAGACCAGGAACCGCCTCTTCCTGGACCGGAGGGTCCCACAACAATCCCACTAAGGCCCCATGGGTCAGCAGGCGGAAGCTGAGATCCAGGTCATCAGTGACGGTGTCTTCGTTGAAACCACCACTGGACTCGAGCACGGAGCGCTTGATCAGCTGTCCGTTCCCCCGCAGTTCGGCCACGCCTCCATTGGCCAGTCGGCCCGACTGGATCACCGCATCCAGAGCCATCTCCATCGCCTGTGATCGGGTCAACCAATTGCGATCGGCATCAATCACGGCCTTTCGCAGCTGTACCGCCGACCAGCCACCCTCCAAGGCGTAGGGAACAAGGCGCTCGAGCAAGTCGTCCTGCAACTGAGCATCCGCATCAAGCACCAGCAGCCACTCACCTGTGAGGCAGCCCAAAGCGGTGTTCAGCGCACCCGACTTGCCCCCACCGGCATTGCGCTGGCGATGGATCACGTTCAGCTCAGGGTGCTGGCCGGCCAGATCGTCCAGCAGCTCAGAGGTTCGATCAAGACTGCCGTCGTCGATCACCCATGTGGTGAGCTGTCCGGATGGATAGCGCAGGGATGTGAGCCGTTCCACCAAACGCGGCACCACCGCCTCTTCGTCGCGGGCGGCCACCACCACATCCAGGCTGGGAAGCGTCGTCCGATCAATCTCCGGCACCGACGCCGATGACCCACGCGTCAGCTGCCCGCGCATGACGGAACGGAGGCCATAGCCCCCAAGCATCAGGGCAAGACTGATTGCGGGCCAGAGCGAACGGGCGGAGTCCAGCCAGTGGGGAGCAGCACCAGCACATCCGCAGGCGAACAGGAACGCTGCCGATTTCACCCGACGGTGATCACCCGATGTGGCGTTCGAGCTCATCCAGCTGCCCAGGTGGGAAGGACTTTAAGGGGACTGCACCAGTGTTGAGAGTGGGCCGTAGACAGTCCCTGGGTAGTAATGGCTCAGGATCCGCTCCACGGGCCAGCCACGCCAGGCCAGATCAATGGCTCCAGCCTGCGACAAACCGGCCCCATGGCCAAAGCCACCACCCACCAACAACCAGTGTTCGCCCCCCTGAGGCTCCAAGACGAACAGGGTGCTGGGCAGCGTGCGAAGGGTGCGACGAATGGCATCCAACTTGAGGATGACCGGAGCGGCGTCGCTGCTGCCTGAGATCTGCAAGGCCAGCACCCTGCCGCTGGCGCCCCGCTCGAGCACCTTCAATTCCAAAGGCGAAACCAGCGGGTCTGCGGCTGCGCCGAGGGCCTGACGCAAAGTCGGACCCGAAAGGATTCGGGTCCAGCGGAAGCGGGGGTGCCGCTGGCCAAAGGCCCCGCTGCGATCCGCCAGCAACTCTTCCACCGCCTTGCGCTGCTGCAGGGGCAAGGGATGACGGTTGCTCCAGCCCTCATCCCCATCCGGCTTCGCACGCAGATAGGTGGTGGGCTGCATGGCCCAGGCTTCTGGCCCGGCAGCCATCACCCCGCCATTGGTGGCGTGATACACGGCGCTGATTGGCCGGTTGTTCAGGCTGAGCAACTTGCCCTGGGTGGCTGCAATCGCCTCGCGCACAGCAGCTCCCGCACTTCGGGGATCGCTGTAGACCTGACACTGGGTGTCGCTGCAGAGGTGATAGCCATCAACGCTGAAGCGATGGCTGTTGGCCAGAGCCCAGGTGCGCGCCAGAACGGTCTGGGCCTGCAACGCCGCCATCGGTGAACCGGCACCGATCTCGTGGGGCACCACCCCCTCGAGGTAGCGCTCCACCGGCACCTGCTCCACCAGCGTCCAGCTGCCGTAGGCATCCCGTTGCAAGCGGAAGGGCCCCTCAAAACGTCCACCCGCCCAGAGCAACCCATCCGAGGCCTCAATCAAGACAGGTCCTTGCAGGGGGCGCTCACCCTCCGGGATCTCCAACACCGCTTCGACGGTGCTGGTGACGGTGCCTTGCCAATCACGCACCGCCAGACCGTCGGGAACAGGCGAGCCCTCCGGCGCCCACACCTCCCACTCCTTGGGATGGGCCACCTCGGCCGCAACGCCCAAAGCACGCCAACGGGAGGCGACACGATCCGCCGACTCAAAGCTGGCGTAGGGACCTGCAATCCGGCGGGCCAACTGGAGCGGACGGGCCAAGGCGACGCTTCGCCAGGTGATCACGAAACCTGAACCACTGCCTTGCTCCCCGGTGGCGTCGCGAAGGCTGAGCGAGCCGGCAAAGGCACGCAGATTCAAAGGAGCTGCTGTTTCCGCAGCACCGAGATGATCCGCCAAGGCCACCCAGAGCACCGGTTCATGACCTTCAACCCGCGGTGGGTCAGCGACGGAACGGTGCGTCGCCCGCCGAACCGGTTCCACCACCGGGGGCTCAGTCAGGATGGGTTGCAGGCCATCACCCTGCTCACGGGCACGGCAGCCCAGGCCCACGCAAAGCAGCAATGTGAGCGTCAGGAACCGAATCATTCAGCAGGGGGCACGTCGGGACGTATTGTTGTCGTTTGTGTCCGAACGAGCAGACCAATGCCCAAGCTGAAGACCCGCAAAGCTGCCGCGAAGCGGTTCAAAGCGACCGGCACTGGCAAATTTCTGCGTCGTCGCGCTTTCCGGAACCACCTGCTGGACCACAAAACGCCCAAGCAGAAGCGTCATCTGGCCACCAAGGCCGTAGTGGACCGCACCGACGAAGAGCGCGTGACCCTGATGATGCCCTACGCCTGAGCACAGCTGCTCAGACGAGACCGTTCAACAAGACCTGATCCAACCCTTCCAACCTCATGGCCCGCGTCAAGAGAGGCAACGTCGCCCGTAAACGCCGCAACAAGATCCTGCGGCTGGCCCGTGGCTTCCGTGGTGGCAACGGAACCCTGTTCCGTACAGCAAACCAGCGGGTGATGAAAGCCCTCTGCAATGCCTACCGCGATCGTCGTCGTCGCAAGCGCGATTTCCGTCGCCTCTGGATTGCCCGCATCAACGCCGCAGCCCGCCTCAATGGTGTGAGCTACAGCCGTCTGATGGGCGGTCTCAAGAAGGCCGATGTGCGCCTGAATCGCAAGATGCTGGCTCAGCTGGCGGTCGTTGACCCCGGCAGCTTCACCAACGTTGTGGCTGCAGCCAAGAGCTGAATTTTCCAACCGTGAATCTGCTGCCCCAGACCTACCTGCTGGGCCTGGTCGGCCTGCTTGCCATCGTTGCGGTGGTGGTGGGCCGACAGTTTTTGCGTGTGCGTCGCGATGAGGCACGCCTGATTGAGCTCGAGAAATCCGACACGGCCTCGTCACGACAGGCGTCTGATCTCTACGAGCTCGGATCCGTTCAATTACGGAAGAGGCTGTATCCACAAGCAGCAGCCACCTTGAAGCAGGCCCTGAAACGCCTGAGTGATGAGCCGGATGAAGCCCGTGCGCTGATCGAAAACGCGCTCGGCTTTGCTTTGGCCGCACAGAAGGATTACTCCGGTGCCACCAAGCACTACAGGCTTGCTCTGAAGGCAAAAGCCGACTACCCCGTCGCCCTCAACAACCTGGCTTTTGCTCAGGAGAAGCTGCTGAAGGACGCTGAGGCGATCTCCCTCTATGAGCAGACACTTCAGCTGGAACCCGACAACACCACCGCAAAGAAAGGACTGAAAAAACTCAAGCGTCGGATCGGCTGAGTTCTTTCAGATGTCCTCAAAACCTCAAGAGTTTGGGGTCACCAGAGCGGCTGAACCGGAGGTTCTTCCTGGCAGCTTGCGGTCATCGCCAAGCGTCCACCCACTCCAGTGCTGGGGTCGGCCACGTTGATCAATCGAGGCGCCTGCCAACTGGTGGGACTGAACATCTGCAGGCCGAGGAAGACGCCACCAGGCTCAACGCCAGCGATCAGGGGATCCGCCAAGGGGATGAGATCCAGCTGATCCGACTTGGCATGGAGATTGCCTTGAACCGGCGTGGTGACGGAACCAAGGGTCATCGTGCCCCGGAGATCCACCATCTGGCCCATCGCCGTCATCTGGGTGATGTCCAACGTGACATCGACGGTGGGGTTGCCATCGAAGGGCTCAAAGGTTCCGCACCACTGTCGGGGCAGCGATTCCGCCAGCTCTGCAGCGCGTGCGACTGGATCGAAACTCTCCACTTCGAGTTCCTTGAGCTCCAGGGGAACCGCCAACTGAATCGGATCCAGAGGCAACTGGGGATTGGTCTGGAACGGCACCTGGCTGCCAACCGGGAGATCCATGGCAAGCAGGAACGGCATGGAAGACGATGGATGATGAAGGAACGCTAGGCCCTTTTGCTCAGACGCGTCATGGATTCGCCCTCCCCCAGCTCCGACCCCCTGACCATTGGCGGGCGTCAGTTCAACAGCCGTCTGTTCACGGGCACCGGCAAATATCCATCCATGAGGGCGATGCAGCAGAGCATCGAGCGATCCGGCTGCGACATGGTCACGGTGGCTGTGCGTCGGGTGCAGACCGTGGCGGCAGGCCATGAGGGCCTGATGGAAGCCATTGATTGGCAACGGATCTGGATGCTGCCCAACACCGCGGGCTGCACCAATGCGGAGGAAGCGGTGCGTGTCGCCAGGCTTGGACGGGAGCTCGCCAAGCTGGCGGGACAGGAGGACAACACCTTCGTGAAGCTGGAGGTGATTCCTGACGCCCGGCATCTTCTGCCCGATCCGATCGGCACCCTGAACGCCGCCGAACGCCTGGTAGAAGAAGGGTTCACGGTGCTGCCCTACATCAATGCCGATCCCCTGCTGGCCAAACGGCTGGAGGAGGTGGGATGCGCCACGGTGATGCCTCTGGGCTCTCCGATCGGCTCGGGCCAGGGGCTCAACAATGCCGCCAACATCGGTTTGATCATCGAAAACGCCGGGGTGCCGGTGGTGGTGGACGCCGGCATTGGTGTTCCAAGCGAGGCGGCACAGGCCCTCGAAATGGGCGCCGATGCCGTGCTGGTCAACAGCGCCATCGCCCTGGCGGGCGACCCCGCCGCCATGGCCGAGGCCATGGGCCAGGCGGTGATGGCCGGGCGGACCGCCCACCTTTCCGGGCGCTTGCCGCGGAGGGATCAGGCCTCTGCCAGTTCACCGACCACGGGCCTGGTGCAGACACCCCAATGAAGTGAAGAGACGTGAAGTGAGGTGAAGCCTGCTTCACAAAGGCAGGCAATGAGCATTTGGACTCATAAGGTCCGACCAGTCGCATTGGACCCATGTCGGTCACCACGGAAGACGGCGGTCGTCTCAACGCCTTCGCCAAGGAGCCACGCATGGAGGTGATGGACGACGCCACCAGTCAGAGCCGCAACCGCAGCTCAATGATGATGCTGGTCAGCGGTGGATTGATCGTGGCCGCCATGGTGGCGGTGACCGTCGCCATCAGCTGAGACGGTTCACACTGAAAATCCCTGTAGTAGCTTGCCAAGACTGAGCATCACGCTCGTTCCAGCAGGAGTTTGGGGTGAAAGTTCTCGTTCTCGGCGGTGACGGCTTCTGCGGCTGGCCCTGTGCGGTGAACCTGGCGGATCAGGGCCACGACGTTCTGATCGTGGACAACCTCAGCCGTCGCAAGATCGACATCGACCTTGAAGTTGAGTCGCTGACGCCGATCGTGAGCATCGGTGAGCGCCTCAAAGCCTGGGAGGAAACCGGCGGCAAGCCGATGCGGTTTGTCCACATGGACATCGCCCATGAGTACCAGCGGTTGCTGGATCTGCTTCGGGACGAGCGCCCGGATTCCGTGGTCCACTTCGCGGAACAGCGGGCCGCCCCCTATTCGATGAAGAGCAGCGCCACCAAGCGCTACACCGTCGATAACAACGTCAACGGCACCCACAACCTGCTGGCGGCGATCGTTGAAAGCGGTCAGAACATCCACGTGGTGCATCTGGGCACCATGGGCGTCTACGGCTATGGCTCCCACCGCGGCGCCACCATCCCTGAGGGCTACCTCAAGGTGGAAGTGCCCCAGCCCGACGGCAGCCGCTTTGAGGAGGAAATCCTCCACCCGGCAAGCCCCGGCAGCGTCTATCACATGACAAAGACGCTCGATCAGCTGCTCTTCCTCTACTACAACAAGAACGACAAGGTCCGCATCACCGACCTGCACCAGGGCATCGTCTGGGGAACCAACACCGATGCCACAGACCGTGACCCGCGGCTCACCAATCGCTTCGATTACGACGGCGATTACGGCACGGTGCTGAACCGCTTCCTGATGCAGGCCGCCATTGGCTACCCGCTCACCGTTCATGGAACCGGGGGCCAGACCCGCGCCTTCATCCATATCCGCGATTCCGTGCGCTGCGTCCAGCTGGCGCTGGAGAACCCTCCGGAACAAGGTGAGCGGGTGAAGATCTTCAACCAGATGACCGAAAGTCATCAGGTGGGTGAACTGGCCAAGAAGGTGGCCGCCCTCACCGGCGCTCAGGTCAACAACCTGCCCAACCCCCGCAACGAGGCCGTTGAAAACGATCTGATCGTGGACAACCGCTGCTTCATCGAGCTGGGCCTCAACCCCACCACCCTCGATGACGGCCTGCTGAAGGAAGTGGTGGAGATCGCCACCCGCTATGCGGACCGTTGCGACCGCAACCGCATCCTCTGCACCTCCGCCTGGACCAAAACCCAGGCCCAGGCCATCGGCACCGCGTCCTGATCGAGCTTCATCCTTGAAAGTCGCCTTCTTCACCGAAACCTTCCTGCCGAAGGTCGATGGCATCGTCACCCGTCTGACCAAGACGGTGAAGCATCTGGTGGACGCCGGCGATGAAGTGGTGGTCTTCTGCCCGGAGGGCTGTCCAGAGGAGTACATGGGGGCACGCCTGATCGGCGTTCCGGCAATGCCGCTGCCGCTCTATCCCGAGCTCAAACTGGCCTTGCCTCGGCCGGCGGTGTCCGACGCGATCGATGCGTTTCAACCCGATCTGATCCACGTTGTAAACCCGGCGGTGCTGGGTCTTGGCGGCATCTGGCTCGCGAAGAACAAAGGCATCCCTCTGGTGGCGAGTTATCACACCCACCTGCCCAAGTACCTCGAGCACTACGGCTTGGGAATGCTGGAGCCACTCCTGTGGGAGATGCTCAAGGCCGCCCACAACCAGGCCCTGCTGAATCTGTGCACCTCCACTGCCATGGTGAAGGAGCTCAGCGACAAAGGCATTCAGCACACTGATCTGTGGCAGCGGGGTGTGGACACGGAGTTGTTCCGTCCCGAGCTGCGCAGCGCGGAATTGCGCCAGCGGCTTCTCGGGGGCCATGACGACCGTGGAGCGCTGCTGCTCTACGTCGGCCGCCTCTCGGCGGAGAAGCAGATCGAACGGATCCGCCCCGTGCTGGAGGCCCTTCCCGATGCACGGCTGGCCCTGGTGGGCGATGGTCCCCACCGCCAACAACTGGAGAAGCACTTCGAGGGAACCGCCACCACCTTCGTCGGCTATCTCGCCGGGGACGACCTGGCAGGGGCCTACGCCAGCGGCGATGCCTTCCTCTTCCCCTCCAGCACGGAGACGCTGGGGTTGGTGCTGCTGGAAGCCATGGCAGCCGGTTGTCCCGTGGTCGGCGCCAACCGTGGCGGCATCCCCGACATCATCACCGACGGCGTCAACGGCTGCCTCTATGAGCCCGACGGCGCCGATGGTGGCGCTGCAAGCCTGATCGAAGCCACCCGCCGCCTGCTGGGCAACGACCTGGAACGCCAGGCCCTGCGCAGCGCTGCCCGCGCCGAAGCCGAGCGCTGGGGCTGGGCAGGCGCCACCGAACAACTGCGCACCTACTACCGCACGGTGCTGTCAGCGCCTCAACTCACGGCTGCCTAGCGCTGCCGGGTCCGCTCCCACTCCGCCAGCACCTTCTTGGCCATGGGCAGAGCGTGAACCGATCCCCCTCCAGGAGTGTTCTGGGCAAAGGCCACCACCACGATCTTGCCGTCGGGATAGGGGGCATAGCAGCCGAACCAGGCGTGATCAGGCCCTCCCGTGCTGTCTTCAGCCGTTCCGGTTTTGCCCGCCGCAGCAGGAATACCAGGGCCATTGAGTCCGGCACCGGTTCCGGCCTCCACCACTTTGCGCAGACCCTCCCGGATCGTCTGCAACGTTGATGGCTTCATCGCCACCTTGGTGCGGTGCTCCGGACTCAGCCAGTCGATGTCGCCGGCGGCGAGATGCGGCGTCACCAACCAACCACCATTGGCGAACACCGCATAGGCGCGGGCCAACTGCAAGGGAGTGATCTGCACCACGGACTGCCCGATAGAGGCGCTGGCCATGTCCTCAGGGATCCAGGGCACCGTGCCGGGCTCCGCCCAACCCCGACCGCGATCGGCCCAGGGCTCATCTCCCACCAGCCCGACACTCTCTTCCCAGCCGATCTCAATGCCGGTTTTCTGCTGGAAGCCCAGCTGATCAGCAGTCTGCTTCAACGCCAGGGATCCAACCCCGACGCCCACCTGATAGAAAAAAGTGTTGCTCGAATGGCGCAGGGCATCGGCATAACCGATGGTGCCGAAACCCTTGCCGTTGTGGTCCGGGAAGCAGTGGCCGCCGTAGGTGATGCAAGCCTTGGTCTGCAGCTTGGTGTCGGGCGGAAATTTGCCGGATTCCATGCCGGCCATCGCCGTCACCGGCTTCCAGGTGCTGCCGGGGTCATAGGGATTCATGGCCCGGGACAGCAACGGTTTCTTCGGATTGGAAAAGAGGGCGTCGTACTCCTTCTGGGTGGTGATCAGCTTGGAGAAGAAGTTCGGATCAAAGCTGGGACGGCTGGCTAGAGCCAACACAGCACCCGTTGCGGCCTCCAGCGCCACAACAGCGCCACCGGGCTTGTCGGCCAGCGCCTGCTCCGCCACCCGCTGCAGATCCAGGTCAAGGGTGAGCACCAAATCCTTTCCTGCTTGAGACGGTCGATCGCCCAGGTTGCGCTGCACCTCGCCCATGGCATTCACCTCGAGCATCTGGCCGCCCCACTTGCCACGCAGATGGCGCTCGTAGGCCGCCTCAACACCGGTGCGACCAATGCGGTCGCGGATCTTGTATCCCTTCTCCGCCAGGATTTCGAATTCGCTTTCCGTGATCGGCTGGGTGTAGCCGAGGGCATGGGCCGCCAGGGTTCCGTTGGGATAGGACCGCAGGATGTCGACATCCACCTGGGCGCCCCGCAACCCCAGGGCCTGTTCCCGGAAGCGCAGCACCTGTTCCGGCTTGAGATCGAGGGCCAACGTGGTGCGGTAACCATCCCGATCCAGGCCCTTCTGCCGGCGCTGGTCGAGCAGATCAGGCTTCAAATTCAGAAGCCGTGCCAAGCGATCACGCAGATCAGGCCAGTCGTCTTCGCTGACCAGGCGCGGCTCCAGGTATAGGGAGTAAGTGAGTTTGCTGGTGGCCAGCACCCGGCCTTTGCGATCAAGCAACCGACCGCGAATGGGCGAGCGGGGCACCAAACGGATGCGGTTTTCATCCGCCAGTTCACGGAAACGCGACCCCTCCAGTAGCTGCATCCACACCAGGCGGCTGACCATGGCGCCGCAGAACAGCAACACCAGCAACAGCAGCACCAGTGGTTGCTGACGCAGACCGGTCTGACGCTGCTGTGCAGAACGGGTCATTCCTGCTGCTGCGCTGGCAAACGGCGGCGCAACTCCTCAAGGCGTTCTTCGATCCGCCGCAAGGTCGGCAGCAAGTCCTCCGAGTCGTTTTGACGTTGTTCAACCGTTCCTGGTTCCTCGACGGACACCGAGACCGGCATCACCGGATTGCCCAGCCCGGGGCTCACGGCATCCAGCTGTTCCCGCACATCACGCGCCACGGGCTCACCCTCCTGCCGCAAATCAGCGATGGGGTCCTCCGAGCCGGCCGTGAACACCTCCACCACCTTGCCGGGACCACCCTGACGTGCGCGTTCCAGCACGGCCAGCCCCACAGGCAGCACGTCCTGCATCAAGGACAGACGCAACTGGTCGAGCGGGTTATCGGAGTTGGAATCAGCGGCCATGGGGCCAGATCAACGAACCCCAGTCTGTCCCGAAGGAAGCGCCAATGTCGGGCAAGCGGCACGGTCCGCCGCCAGGGACCAGCCCATCACCCCGCTGAGCACCATCAGCATCACCACAGGCACCAGGGCTTTCTGGGTGGTGTCCAGCAGGATCCACTCCCGCCAGGCACGCCAGAAGCGGCTGCGCTCAAAGCGACGGTGCTCACGGGTTTCGTCGCGCTGACGCCGCCGGATCGCCTTGTCCACCCAACGCTCGAAGGCCCGCTTCTTGGTGATCGTCATCTTGCGTTCCACCTCGAGCATCTGCCCGGAACCCAGTTCGGGATGGAAGGTGCTGATCAGCTCCAGGCTCTTGAGGAACATCTCCACAGCGCCATCGTGGACTGCGGTGGCATGATCATCCAGCTGCCCCCAGTCGAGTTCGGGGTAAAAACGGCTGCGGTTGGCCGTGATCTGATCCTCCGTCAGCTGGCCGGGTTCCCGCAGCCAGCGATCAGTGTTGCTGTCGAACCGCCGCCAGTAAAGGAAGGGGTTCAGATAGATCGTGCGGCCACCCAGCTGAATGCTGTCCTGCTGCAGTCGACGCTGCAGCTGAACATCCTGCTGTTGTGTCGCCGTCATATCCCAAAGGCCGGTGGCCCAAGGTATCGGTGATGCAGGGCCGTCGCCAGCCGTGATTCAGCCTGCGTCAGCCGCGAGTCACTCCCATTCGATCGTGCCGGGGGGCTTGCTGGTGATATCGAGCACCACACGGTTCACCCCCTTCACCTCATTCACGATCCGATTGGAGATGGTCTCCATCAGGTCGTAAGGAAGGCGGGACCAATCGGCAGTCATGCCGTCCTCACTGGACACACAACGCAGAACGATTGGCCAGGCATAGGTGCGTTTGTCACCCATCACGCCGACGGAACGCACCGGCAGCAGCACCGCGAAGGCCTGCCAGATGTCGTGATATAGGCCTGCTTCCTTGATTTCCTGGCGAACAATCAGGTCGGCATCACGCAGGCAATCGAGCTTCTCGTCGGTGACTTCACCCAAGATGCGGATGGCCAGACCAGGCCCCGGGAAGGGATGGCGGCGCACAATCTCCTCGGGCAGGCCGAGGCTGCGGCCCACCTTGCGCACCTCATCCTTGAACAGCTTGCGCAGGGGCTCCACCAGCTTGAACTGCAGGTCTTTGGGAAGACCACCAACGTTGTGGTGACTCTTGATCTTCACAGCAACCCGTTCGCCCGTCTTGGGGTCCACGTTGGTGCCGGCGCTTTCGATCACATCGGGATAGAGCGTGCCCTGGGCCAGGTAATCAAAGGGTCCGAGCCGCTTGCTCTCCTCTTCGAACACCCGGATGAACTCGGTGCCGATGATCTTGCGCTTCTCCTCCGGATCGGTGATGCCCTTCAGCTTGCCGATGAACCGCTGACGGGCATTGATGTACTCCACATGGATGTTGAACTTCCGATCAAAGAAATCCATGAGGAACTCGGGCTCACCCTTCCGCATGAAGCCCTGGTCGATGAACATGCAGGTGAGCTGATCTCCAATTGCCTTCTTGAGCAGGAAGGCAAGAGTGGATGAATCCACACCACCGGAGAGAGCCAACAGGACGCGCTTGTCGCCCACCTGCTCCCGCACCAGGCCAACGGCCTCATCAATGAAGGCCGCGGTGGTCCAATCGGGATCACAACCGCAAACGTGATAAACGAAATTGCGGATCAGGGCCATGCCGCAGGTGGAATGCACCACCTCGGGATGGAATTGCACCCCGTAGAGCTTGCGTTGCAGGTGCGCCACCGCCGCCTCCGGCGTGTTGGCGGTGTGGGCCAGGCGCACAAACCCATCGGGCAGAGCCTTCACTGAATCGCCATGGCTCATCCACATCGTCGAACCGTTGTCGACATTGGTGAGCAGGTCCGTGGGGTCGTCCACTTCCAGGGGCGCCTTGCCGTACTCGGCCTTGCCCGTGGCGGCTTCCACAACGCCCCCGAGCTGCTGCACCATCAGCTGCATCCCGTAGCAAACCCCCAGCACGGGAATGCCCAGATCCCAGATGCCGGGATCGCAGAGCGGAGCATGCTCTGAATACACAGAACTTGGGCCACCGCTGAGAATGATTCCTTTCGGAGCCATGCGTCGCAGCTCCTCGGCCGACGTGCTGTAACCGAGCACGACCGAATAGACCTCGGTCTCGCGCACGCGCCGGGCAATCAGCTCCGAATACTGGGAGCCGAAATCAAGGATGACGATGGCCGGCTGACGCTGACCGTCGGACGAGGGCTGGGACATCGATCCTGGGAGGTATCGCTCGCGGACGAGCGTCAATCCCTCAATGTAAAGAAGCGCTTCTCCCCCTCCGGTCCCCACCAGCGCAGGGTGCGGCTTCGATCGAACAGGGCAGCACCAATCCGCATCGACCAGGCGCCGTAGCGATCCACATAGGACTGGCTGCGCCGCTCCACGATCGTGGCCAGATGTTGCCCGAGGGCCGTGGCTTGATCAGCCTCCAGTGCCTGAAAGGCGTCCTCAACAGATGCAGCACCCCGCAGTTGCAGCAACTGGGCCACTGACAGACCGCCATCAAGGCCCAGGGCCACAAGCACCTCCAGACGGCCATCGGCCAGGTGGTGATGGGTGTGAAAGATGCCGCCGGCCAACTTGATCAATTTGCCGTGGTAGCCGAGCAGCAGCAGATCGCGAACACCGGCCTCCGCCGCGGCCACCAGCACGGGGCCCACCCAGTTCCCCACCTTCAGCACGGGCCCCAGACCCTGCTGGCGGGCCAGATCCAAGCCGTTCTCACCGATCACCAGAACGAGGCGTCCCTGAAACGCCGCATCCGCAACAAGCACCCTCAGGCCTGCCAACACCTGCTGCAGTTGATCCGGTGCGGCGCTGCGCTGCACCTCCGCCTGGGTGCCGATTAAGGCCAGACCATCAACAACACCGAAGGCGGCATTGCTGGTGCGTTCGGCCAGGACGCGGCCCCTCGGAAGAATCGGCTGCACCAGCAAGCCCCGACCCGGCGGCAGCAAGGGCAACAGATTCCGCTCCAACAGCTCACGGGCAAAACCGGAGAGGCAAACGTCCCCCTCAGCGCCAAAACGACCCACCCCTTCTCCGGCCTGCAGCTCGAGCACCGGCTGGGATGCAGCGATCCAGGCCACCCGCACCCAGACCTCAAGATCCCGCGTCAGATCAAGGCCAGGCCCTGGATCACAACGGCTGATGCCCAGGGCATCTCCTGGGGCCAGAGGAGCTGCCGAGCAGACCGGCACCTGCAGAGACGGTTGATCTGAGCCCTGACTCAACTGCTGCTCAGGGTCAAACGGCTCACCAAGCAACACCTGCAGGGCCGCCTTGGCCGCCGCCGCCACCCACACCGGCAGGGTCAATCCAGGGCTGGAGAGGGCGATGGAACCGGACAAGCTGTTTTCTAGAGTCGCCGATTGGCATCCCCCGCGCCATGCAGGACAAGCTCACCCTGATGATTCCGGGCCCCACCCCGGTGCCGGAAACGGTGCTGAAGGCCATGGGTCGTCACCCCATCGGCCACCGCAGCGGGGAGTTCCAGGCCATCGTGCGGCGCACCACCGAACAGCTCAAGTGGCTGCACCAGACGACAAGCGACGTGCTGGTGATCACCGGCAGCGGAACTGCCGCCATGGAAGCGGGGATCATCAACACCCTCAGCCGCGGCGACAAGGTGCTCTGCGGTGACAACGGCAAATTCGGCGAACGCTGGGTCAAGGTGGCCCGCGCCTACGGACTCGATGTTGAGGTGATCAAGGCGGAGTGGGGCCAACCCCTCGATCCAGAGGCCTTCCGCTCAGCGTTGGAAGCCGACAGTGCTAAAGCGATCAAGGCCGTGATCCTCACCCACTCGGAAACCTCAACAGGGGTGATCAACGACCTTGAGAGCATTGCCCGTCACGTGAAGGCCCACGGCACGGCACTGACCCTGGCGGACTGCGTCACCAGCCTTGGCGCCACCAACGTCCCGATGGATGAGTGGGGACTGGATGTGGTGGCATCAGGCGCTCAGAAGGGCTACATGCTTCCACCGGGCCTGAGTTTTGTGGCCATGAGTGCACGGGCCTGGGAGGCCTATGAGTGCTCCGATCTGCCCAAGTTCTATCTGGATCTGGGCCCTTACCGGAAAACAGCGGCGAAGGACAGCAACCCCTTCACCCCGGCCGTGAACCTCTATTTCGGGCTCGAAGCTGCTCTGGACATGATGCAGAAGGAAGGCCTAGAGGCGATTTTTGCCCGCCACGCCCGCCATCGCGCCGCCGCCCAGGCAGGCATGAAGGCAATAGGCCTGCCCCTGTTTGCTGCCGAGGGTTGCGGCAGCCCGGCCATCACCGCAGTGGCCCCTGAAGGCATCGATGCCGAACAGTTGCGCAAAGCCGTGAAGGAGAAGTTCGACATTCTTCTGGCTGGAGGACAAGACCACCTCAAAGGTCAGGTGTTCCGCATCGGCCATCTCGGCTACGTCTGCGACCGGGATGTTCTGACCGCCGTCGCTGCGATCGAATCCACCCTTCAGTCCCTTGGTCTGCACAAAGGCAGCATGGGAGCAGGGGTTGCTGCAGCCTCCGCTGCTCTTAGCTAAAACACAGGTGGCGAGAGCGATCTCGCCCCTTTGCGGGTGTAATTCAGTGGTAGAATGTCAGCTTCCCAAGCTGAACGTCGCCGGTTCGAGTCCGGTCACCCGCTTGATCAAATTTCAAACGCTCATCAAGAACGAGACTTGACGAGCTGAAGAACCTGAGGCCCGGCAGATCCAGCACGGCGCTCGTGTTCCAGTGCCTGCAAGATCAACGAGCCCGCCTCATTGATTCGTCCATCTTCTGCGCAGTGGCGGGCCTTGATGAACAGAGCCTGGGCTGCTGATTCATGGTCCTGACGTTGTTGAGCAGCTGTCTCCGATTGTTTTGTTTTCGTAAGCGTTAGGGTCAACGTTCGGATTCCCTTGTCAACAAAAGATTAGCTCTAATTGATATTTAGACCATCCCACACGCGATCTGCACGATTGCCGATCAACCCCGTCGATTGCTTGGATTCCGATCAGGTACCCGGTTCCTCCGCATTGCCCCCCAGATCGGCAATCCGGTCGCGCAACTGCGAGCAACGGCGCTGATCACCTTTGGCTTCAGCGAGGGCAAGCGCGAATTCCAGCTTCTCGAGCTGATGACCACCTTCAAGGAAACCTGACCGGGTCCAGATGGTCATGCCATGCAAGGTGCGAGAAGCACAAGCATTGGAGGCAGGGATGGTGGTCGCCATAGTTGCCTTTCTTTTTATTTTGGCACCGCGCGCCACCCCTACGCGACATCGCGGCCCGCTTCTGTTTCGGCCTCCTGACCCCAGGCATGGTTCTGGGAGGACTCCTCAGCCATTTCAGGCTCTGGCATCGGAGCTGTGCTCTCCAGCAGCTCCCGCGTTTCCCGCAGCAGAGCTTCTACGCCCTCGAGCGTGGTGATTTCTTCGTCTGGGACAGCATTCAGATTCTGCTGCTGATGGCGCAGTTGGAGCTCGAGCGCTTCCTGACGCTGTTCCAGTTTCACCAAGCGCTGCGACAGAGCCGTGATGGTTTGAGCGAGATCTTCCGCTGTGCGGGTGATCCGAAAGGACACGGAGGACGTCATCACCGAAAGCTGATGGTTGCGCTGATGACAACACAGGAGCGCCGCTGTCTCAAGATCAAGCTGACATGACGCGATCGAGACCGATGCCTTCCTTGGCAACGCTGGCGCTGTACCTGCTGGCTGGAACCGCCATCGGACTGCTGGCTCTGTTCAGCGGCATTCCCGCCGCACCTCTGGCGGGAGCCTTACTAGGTGCTGGCATCGTCAGCATGAGCGGCCAGCTGGAACCAGCCACATGGCCAGCGGGAACGCGCACGGTTCTGGAGATCGGCATCGGCACCGTGATCGGAACTGGCCTGACGCGAACGTCCTTGGAGCAACTGCAACTTCTCTGGAAACCAGCGGTTCTGATCACCTTGGCGCTGGTGCTGACAGGACTGGTCGTCGGCCTCTGGACCAGCCGCTTGCTCGGCATTGATCCCGTCGTGGCCTTGCTTGGCGCTGCCCCGGGAGGCATCAGTGGCATGAGCCTGGTCGGTGCCGAATTCGGCGTCGGTGCCGCGGTGGCCGCCCTCCATGCCGTGAGGCTGATCACCGTGCTGCTGGTGCTGCCCTTGGTGGTGCGGCTGATCGTCCCCTCGACAGCTGGAAGCTGATCGATACCTTGGGACCAATCCACAACTGACGTCATGGGTCCCATCAGGTCATCGCTGGTTCTCTCCGCCGCGGCCCTGATCGGCACTCTCAGCACCATGACCTCCCCCCTGCAAGCGACCGAAGAGAAGGGAGCCAAGATCTATTGCTTCATGCGGTCCAACGGCAACGACCACGAGGTGAGCTGGAATGCCGCCTACGCCGTGATCAAGCGGCAGCGCAGCGGCGTGTTCAAAACATCCCCGGAGCATGCCTCGGTGATGATTACGGAAGCCGTCGTCCAGGACCCCGGCAATTTCCCCGACTGTGGCCAGTTCCTTGGTGATCTGTTCGGCGGGAACACTCAACCAGCCACCGCTGCCGCCCTTGCAAACTCCTCCTCCGTCACCGAAAGCAGCATCGAGAGCAGCGACGACACCACGCGCTACAGCTACTGAGCCCTCAGGGCTTCTGAGGCTGATGCTTTCGGCTGCCGTGTTGATGGCGGGCTGCCAGAGCAAGCAACCCGCGACGCCTGCCAACCCACCGACGCCACTCGTCTCCAGTTGCCTCGGTGGCTTCCGCATGAATGACCTTGAGCTGATCGTTAGACGCTGTGATGAGGCCATCGAGCAGACACCGGATCAGGCCGATCTGCATCGCGACCGCGCCCTGGTCTTGACCCTGCTTGGCGATCAAGCCAAAGCCTGCGACGACGTCGCGATAGCAGTGTCGCTGCTGGAGCAGTCGAGCCAGCCGGTCGACCCGATGCTGCAGCACGAACTCCAGGTGCGTCAGAGCAATTGCAAACAATCCCGCACCATGGCGGGGAGTGATTGACGTTGCAGCGACAAGCGCCGGGGCCCCAGCAACACCTCGATCCGTTGCGCCTTGCTCGCCAATAAGCCATCCACCAGCTGGTCGGCTGCGCCGAGCTGCAGCCAATGGCAAGTCAGGCCATCTCCCATTCCCAGACGGTGACAGCGGTCTTCGGCTTGGTCGAGATCGCCCGGCGTCCAGGGGCGTTCCAGCAACACCACATGACGGGCCCGGTGCAGGGTGAAGCCAAGGGCACCGGTGCCGAAGGTGGCCAACAGACAATCGTTCTGACCCTGCTGGAACCGATCCACACTCCCCTGGCGTTCAGCAGGGCGCTGACGACCGGTCAACAACTCGCCACCAAGGGTTTGCTGCAACAGCTGCAATGGGGCCACAAAGCCACTGAACAGCACTACAGCCTCGCCTTGCCGGCGCAGTGACTCCACCAGCTTCTGGGCCGCCGGCAATTTGAATTCCGCAGCGATCTGGCGCATGGAGGTGAGCAAAGCCAGGTGCTCTGCATCCCGTCGCACCTCTCCGAGCTGAGCCCTACGCCGGTAGTCATCCAACACCAGCTCGACACGATGGTCGAAACCCGTGAGCTCAGCCTCCGACAGCGCTACGGGGTGAAGACGTCGCTGCTTGGGAGGAAGGTCCACCACCTGCTGCTTGCGGCGATGCAGGATCAACGGTCGAGTTAAGCGCCGCAGCTCCTCCAACTGACTGGCGCCGGACGCCTGCCAACGTTTGCCGGATCGACCCTCCCGCCAGTGCCCCTGGCAATACCGCTCTTCGAACTGGCGTTGATCCCGAGCAATCGGATGATCCATCGCCGCAAGCAGGGGATACAGCTGGGACGGGCGACCGTTCTTCATCGGGGTTCCCGTGAGCATCCAGATCGCCCGCAGACGGGGATGACGGGCCAGACGCAGCAAGGCAGCCGTGCGCTGGGCCTGAAGCGACTGGGCGTAGTGCGCTTCATCCACCACCAGGAGCGTTCCCGCTGGTGGGAGGGTGTCGGGAAGCCGAGCCCAGCTCGCCAGCTCCAGCTCAACCCCAAGGGCCTCTGATTCCCGGCGCCAGTGGGGATGCAGGCCGACGGGAGCCACCACCAGCAACCGCAGCTCGGCGCAACGCATCAGGGCACGGGCCGCCAACAGAGCTGTAAGGGTCTTCCCCAACCCCATCTCATCCGCCAGAACGGCACCGCGACGGGCCAGGAGCCAGCGGACCCCGGAGCGTTGATGGCGCAGAGGCCGACGACCATCCTGCAGGACTTCGTCGAGATCCGCTGCAGCCACAAGGGTTCGGTGCGGTGGCAGCGGTGGCAGCGGCTGCTGGCACCAGTCGAGCCACTGCTGCAGTGCAGAGGTGACGGGGAAACGGCGCCCCAGGGCCTGCTGAAGCGCATCGGCTGCGGCCAAGGGAAAATCCCACCCCTGGCCAGCACCGTTCCAACGCCCTCGGGGCTTGATCCGACGCAACTGGGACTGGGTCACCGCATCAAAGGGGCTGACCACGCGAATCAGACCCGCTGGAGAGAGGTCCAGGCAACAGGTCAATGTGGGTTTTGGCGGCACCAACAGGCCCCCACAAACAATCACTTTAGTGAACCCAGATCAGCGCGCAAGCATTGAGATCAAGATTCACATCACAGGCTGAAAAATTATCGAAAATGCAGCGCTCGACACATTGACGGGCTTTTCGTTCAAGGCAGAATTCCCTCAACCGATGCATTCGGATGCATAGCAGGGACGCGGTTTTTCTCGACGAACTCTGTCCCAAATTACGCGTTCGAAGATGGCGTCAGTCTCTTCACACTTTTACCGGCAAAAGTTGTATTTATTGCGGAAAACCTTCCGAATCAATTGATCACATTCACCCTCAGGCCAAAGGGGGTTCAAGCGTTACTGAAAACTGCGTACCGGCCTGCTTGTCCTGCAATGGCCGCAAATCCGACGCCGACGTTTTCGACTGGTACCGGCGACAGCGCTTCTATGACCCACGCCGCGCCATGGCGATTCGGGCCTGGATGGATGGCGACCTACGACTCGCCGTCCGCCTGCTGCAGTGGGCCCAACCGGATCAGCCCATCAACGAGCCGGACGACATCTCAATCGCGGCTCAGGCCGCCTGAGGCTCACCAAACCCGGCAGACATCCGAGGAGTGGTGACGCTGGCAAATGGAGGCCTGAACACCCGGGTCTTCAGGGGCCAACACCACAGCACCGGCGAGCAGGGCAGCCGTCAGGATGGCCCGAAGCAGGATGGGCCCGGAGCGGGAACGATGGAGAGACGACGACGTCACGACAGTACATTTGACCTAATACAGGTGTACTGATGCTTGCTGATCTTGTCAAGCGCTCGCAGCCTCTGGCGGCTGACACCAAGCTTCTGGTGCTGGGCGGCGGATACAGCGGACGTTGTCTGGCCGGGCTGGCTCGAGCCCTGGGAACACCGGTGCTCTGCACCCGCCGTTCCCTCGACTCTGCCGAGGCAGATCTGCTCTTCGACAGCAACGGTCAGGACCAGCTCGACCCTGCTGCCCTGGAGGGCGTGACCCATCTGCTGTCCACCATCCCCCCAGATCGCGAAGGCAACGATCCGGTCTTGTTAAAGCTGCTGCCAACGCTCAGAAGCCTGCCGCTGCGCTGGGCGGGCTACCTCTCAACCACAGGGGTGTACGGCGACCGTCAGGGCGGTTGGGTGTCGGAACAGGACGACCCGGCGCCAGCGCTGGACCGCAGCATGCGCCGCGTCAACTGCGAACAAGCTTGGTTGCGCTCAGGGCTGCCGATCCAGATTCTGCGTCTGCCAGGCATTTATGGCCCAGGCCGGTCGGTGCTCAACAGCTTGCAGCAAGGGCGGGCCCGCTTGATCGACAAGCCTGGCCAGGTGTTCTGCCGCATCCATGTGGAAGACATCGCAGGGGCCTGCTGGCACCTGATGCATCGCGCCGAGCAGGACGCTCCGGCAAGCCCTGGCCATGGAAGCATCGTGAATGTGGTGGATGACCTCCCGGCTCCCAGCGCTGAACTGATGCGGCATGCGGCAGACCTGTTGGGTTGTGCCCTGCCGCCGCTGGAGCCGTTCGACCAGATCGTGGACAGCATGAGTCCGATGGCGCAGTCGTTCTGGAGCGAGAACCGCCGCGTCAGCAACCACAGGCTCTGCCATGAGCTCGGCTATGCATTGCTGCATCCGAACTACCGCGTTGGGCTGCAGGATTGCCTGGACCAGGACAAACTCAATCTGTCTGACCTGAGTTCTCCCCCTCAATCAGCCAACGGTTGAAATCGAAACCCTCGCCTTCCTCAGGCAGGGAAAGCCCCACATCCTCAAGAAAACGGGAGAGATGCAGTTCGATCCAGCCATTGCTCAGGCCAGCGGCCAATCCCACCAACAAAAACCCCAGCAGCAGCAAACGCAGCACAGCGATGGGCCCCCACGATTCCACGAACCCTAGGCATGAGCTGGTGATCGCTCTCGGCGATCCCGCGGGCATCGGCATGGAAGTGGTACTCAAAGCCCTCGCCTCAGCCACGCTCCCCCCAGAGCTCCAACCCCTGCTGGTGGGTTGCCGGCGCACGCTGATCAGCACCCACGCGCGACTGCAGCAGCAAACGAGCCACCCCCTTGCCGACCCCGCAGCCCTCAGGATCGACGATCAACCGCTAGAAGCCAGCGTTCAGCCAGGACAGCCCACCACCAGCGGAGCCGATGCGGGGTTTCGCTGGCTGACTCGCGCCGTCGAACTACTGCAGGAACGGGGGTCCCGCGCCCTGGTCACCGCCCCCATCGCCAAACACCTCTGGCATGCGGCCGGCCACCGCTATCCCGGGCAGACCGAACGGCTGGCTGAGTTGGCTGGACGCCAGCGCTCCTCAATGCTGTTCACCGCCGTCTCTCCCACCAGCGGCTGGCGCCTGAACACCTTGCTGGCCACCACCCACATCCCCCTCAGCCAGGTCCCTGAGGCGCTGAGCCCAGACCTGGTGCAGCACAAACTGAACGTGCTGGAGGGGTTCTGTCGACGCTTCACGAGCACACCCCATCTGCGCATTGCCGGTCTGAATCCCCATGCCGGTGAAGCCGGTCAACTGGGCCACGAAGAAGCCGAATGGATGCTGCCGCTGCTGGATCAATGGCGGAAGGACCATCCTCAGGTGCAGCTAGTGGGTCCTGTTCCTCCTGACACCTGCTGGATCAGCGCTGCTCGCGCTTGGCAGTCGCCAAACCAGCCTGGTCCTGACGGGATCCTGGCCTTGTATCACGACCAGGGGCTCATTCCCGTGAAGCTGCTGGCCTTCGACGCAGCGGTGAACACCACTTTGGAACTGCCGTTCCTACGCACCTCCCCCGACCACGGCACCGCCTTCGACATTGCAGGCCAAGGGATCGCCAGCCCTGAGAGCACGACGGCAGCCATTCAGGCCGCCTGGGACCTGAGCTGACTCAGGCCGGCTTGACCCGCATCAGCACCTGACCAAATTCAACGGGCGTGCCGTTGTCGACCAGGATCTCCACCACTTCACCGCCAACCTCAGACTCCAGCTCGTTCATCAGCTTCATCGCCTCAAGGATGCAGACGGTCTGGCCGACATTGATGCGGCTGCCCACCTCAACAAAGGCAGGTTCGCCCGGAGCGGGAGCGCGGTAGAAGGTACCCACCATCGGAGCCGTGACTTCGAGCAGGTCACTGCGGGTTGCGGTGGATGCAGGCGGTGCAGCTGCATGCTCAGCGGGCGCAACAGGCGCTGGTGCAGCAGCAACGGGAGCGGGCATGACCGGGGCCATGACGGCCTGGGCCGGCAGGTTGCGACGGATTTCCAGACGGAAGTCGTCCCCTTCCAACCGGAACTCCTGGATGTCGCTCTCGCCGAGCGCTTCCAGCAAGCGGTGCAGTTGTTCGTGATCCAGCTGCATGGTCATCCGTTTTCGCGCCCGAGGTAACTGTCGTTGCGGGTGTCCACTTTGATCTTTTCTCCCACAGAAAGGAAGAGCGGAACCATCACTTGTGCACCGGTCTCAAGAATGGCGGGCTTGGTGCCACCGGTGGCGGTGTCGCCTTTGACGCCAGGGTCGGTTTCTTTGATCTCCAGAACCACGGAGTTGGGCAGTTCAACCTCGAGGGGGGTGTCGTTCCAGGACACCACGTTCACTTCCATACCCTCTTTGAGGTATTTGCGGCTCTCGCCGATCTGGTCGGCGCTGAGGCGGGTCTCCTCGTAGGTGGCCATGTCCATGAAGACATAGTCCTCACCTTCCATGTAGGTGTGCTGAAGCGAGGATTTCTCCAACATCGCCTGGGGAAGCATTTCCCCGGCGCGGAAGGTCTTCTCCACCACGTTGCCGGACTTCACCGCCTTGAGCTTGGTGCGCACGAAGGCAGATCCCTTGCCGGGCTTGACGTGCAAGAACTCGACAACACGCCAGACGGCCCCATCGATCTCAATCGTGGTGCCGGTGCGGAAGTCGTTACTGGAGATCATTCCCACCGAACGGTTCATCGGACTATACGGCTGTGCCAAAGTCCCGTCAGCACTGGGGTTCCCCCTTGGTCCATCAGCGTTTGAACGCCGTCCTTGCTGTTCTGATCAGCTTTGCTCTGATCACAATCGCCGCCCCTGCCTGGGCCGCATTGCCCCAGGGCAATGCTGTGAAGGACCCTGCCGCGATTCTTCGGGACGCGCTTCCCTTCGATCAGGACGACATCCGCGAACTGCAGCATCGGCTGGAACTCACCAGTGACGATCTGCGGGCCAAACGCTGGACAGCCCTCGGCAAGACGGTGTCACGCACTGAATCACTGCTCAACACTCGCCGCGACACCATCCTGAACGCGGTCCCTGAAGCCAAACGCGGTACGGCTGAAGCACTGTTTGAGCGCGTGGATCAGGGCCTTGAAGACCTCAAAGAGAAGGTCAAAGCCACCGACAAACCAGGCTTCATCGCCGATCGACGCCGGACGCTGAGCTTCATCGGTGATGTAGAGGCCCTGCTGGTGCCCGACGGCTTTGAACGGGAGATCCCCGCAGACTTCGATGCCCTGCCACGGCTGCAGGGACGAGCCACCCTCAACATCAGCACCACCCAGGGGGAGCTGACCACCGTGGTGGATGGCTACAACGCCCCACTCACCGCAGGCGCCTTCGTCGATCTCGCCCTCAAGGGCTTCTATGACGGACTGCCCTTCATCCGGGCCGAAGACTTCTACGTGCTTCAGAGCGGTGATCCGGAAGGTCCGGAGATCGGCTACGTGGATCCAAAGACCAAGCAGGAGCGCCATGTGCCCCTGGAGATCCGCGTGCCGGGCGAAGACGACACGATCTACAACGAAACCTTTGAAGACGTGGGCCTGTACATGGCCACACCGACCCTTCCGTTCGCAACCCTGGGCACCCTTGGCTGGGCCCATTCAGACCAGGCCCTCGACGACGGATCCTCGCAGTTCTTCATGTTTCTCTACGAGGCAGAGCTCACCCCGGCTGGTCTGAACCTCGTGGATGGCCGCAATGCAGCCTTCGGCTACGTGGTGGATGGATTCGATGTTGTGGAGGAATTGGGCGTCGATGACCGGATCACCGCCGTGAAGGTTGTTGAGGGAGCGGAGCAGCTCAAAGCCCACGCATGAGCCCGACCCTGGCGGAACTGACTGAAGCGGAGCTGCTCAGGCGGCTGGCTCGCTTCGCTCCGCCCGATCAGCTCAGTGACGACACTGCAGCCCTGGCCGCCGACGTCCGGCCGCTACTGATCAACACCGACGTTCTGGTGGATGGCATCCATTTCAGCGATGCCACCACAACCGCCATAGATGTGGGCTGGCGCGCAGTTGCCGCCAACCTGTCCGACTTGGCCGCCAGTGGTGCCATCGACATCGATGGAATCACCGTGGCCCTGGTCGCCCCAAGCCACACCCATTGGGACTGGGTGGACGGGGTGTATCAAGGCATCAGTGCCGCCCTGGGGCAGTACGGCGGCGTTCTGCTGGGGGGTGACTGCTCCAAAGGAGAGCAGAGGCTGCTCTCGATCACGGCACTCGGCCGCCTCGGACCCCTGCGTCTGCATCGCAACGCAGCCCGCCCTGGCGATGTGCTGGTCACCAGTGGGCCCCATGGGCTCAGCCGACTGGGCCTCGCCCTCCTGCAGGACGAACCAAGCGTGCGTGAGATCGCTTTGTGCTCAACCCTGCGGGACCAGTCGATCGCACGCCACCAACGCCCGACACCTCGGCTGAAGGACGTCCAGCAGCTGCTGGCCTGCAAACCGGAGCATCTGCCCTGGCGGGCCGGGGGAACCGACAGCAGCGACGGACTGCTCTCTGCCGTCGCAGGTCTCTGCAGCAGCAGCGGCTGCGGAGCGGTGCTGCACAACGACCAGCTTCCAACGGCCGAAGGCTGGCCTGAGGGAGCTCGATGGACGGATTGGTGCCTCGCCGGAGGAGAGGACTTTGAGTTGGTGCTGAGCCTTCCCGAAGCCTGGGCCGATGCATGGCAGCGATGCATCCCCGAAAGCCAGCGCATCGGCCAGATCAATGCTGAAGCGGGCGTCATCCGCTGGGCCCACAACCACAAGCCAGTGGCCACGAGCGGATTTGATCACTTCGGTCAGCCCTGAGCAGCCCTGGGCGACCCCCTAAGCGATCGTGCCTGACCAAAAAAAATCCCCCCCAGGTCGGGAGGGATCAAAAAAGCGATCAACGGGCGATCACTTCCAGTTCTTGGCCACCACTTCGGCGAGGTCAACAACACGCTGGCTGTAGCCCCACTCGTTGTCGTACCAGGCCAGGATCTTCACAGCCTTGTCACCCATGGCGTAGGTGAGGTCAGCATCAAAGATGGTGGACTCGTTGGTGCCGGCGTAGTCGGTGGACACCAGGGGCAGATCGCTGTACTTGATGATCCCCTTCATGCCGTTCTCGGAAGCCGACTTGATGGCGGCCTTGATGTCGTCGACGCTGGCGGCGCGGGAGGGACCGAAGGTGAGGTCAACAGCGGAGACGTTCGGGGTGGGAACGCGCATGGCGAAGCCGGTGAGCTTGCCCTTCACCTCGGGGTAAACCAGAGCCACGGCCTTGGCTGCACCGGTGGTGGTGGGAACCATGTTAAGAGCTGCAGCACGGGCGCGGCGCAGGTCGCGGTGGCTGTTGTCCAGGATCCGCTGGTCGCCGGTGTAGCTGTGAATGGTGGTCATCAGACCCCAGTCGAGGCCGAAGTTCTGATCCAGAACCTTGACGATCGGTGCCAGGCAGTTGGTGGTGCAGCTGGCGTTGCTGAGGATGTCCCAGTCCTCGTGGCGGTACTGGTCGTCGTTGACGCCCACAACGAAGGTGCCGACGCGATCACCCTTACCAGGGGCGGTGAGGATCACCTTCTTGGCGCCAGCCTGGATGTGCATGCTGGCTTTCTCATCGGTGTTGAACACACCGGTGGACTCGATCACCAGGTCAACGCCCCACTCCTTCCAGGGGCAGTTGAGGGGATTGCGGTCGGCGAAGAATTTGATCTCCTTACCGTTGACGAACATCGAGGTGTCCGTGGTCTTGATGTCCACGGAGGGATCGAGACGCCCAAGGATGGAGTCGTAGGTCAGCAGGTGAGCGCTGGTGGCGGGGTCGGACGTGGAGTTCATCCCCACGATTTCCAGGCCGGTGTCAGCACCCCGGCTGATCCATCCCCGCAAAACATTGCGACCGATCCGGCCGAATCCATTGATCGCAACGCGCAGGGTCATGGCAGAAGCGGCAAAGCCGCGCAAGGGTTTTGGCCGCCGATCATACAGAAATCAGCAGAAATACCTTGTTCCACCCCGCTTCAATCAGCTCGATCCGGCCCTCAGCACGGCAGACAAGCAGCGGCAACTGACTTATCTTGCTTCCGACTGAAGCCCTCCGTTGCCGCGCCTGCTCGACCGTCAGACACCAGTCCACTTCATCGGTGTCGGCGGAATTGGTATGTCGGCTTTGGCAAGAATTCTCATTGACCGCGGTCACTTCGTCAGCGGCTCAGACCCGCGTGACAATGCGACAACGCGACAGCTGAAGACCCTCGGGGTGAAGGTCTTCCGTCAGCAGGACGCCACCTGCATTGATGCCGTCACGGAAGCAACAGCCGCTGGCTCGCCGGTGGTGGTGATCAGCACAGCCATCCCGGAGAGCAATCCGGAACTGCAACGAGCCCGTCAGCAGGGGCTGGAGATCTGGCATCGCTCCGATCTACTGGCGGCTCTGATCGAGCAGCAACCCTCCATTGCAGTCGCCGGCAGCCACGGCAAGACCACCACCAGCACCTTGATCACCACCTTGCTGCTGGAGGCCGATCAGGACCCAACAGCTGTGATTGGAGGCATCGTCCCCAGCCTCGGCAGCAATGGTCACGCTGGCCAGGGGAAGCTGCTCGTGGCCGAGGCGGATGAATCCGACGGGTCCCTGGTGAAGTTCAGCCCCAGCCTGGGGGTGATCACCAACCTGGAGCTGGATCACACCGATCACTACTCCAGCCTCGACGAGCTGATCTCCACCCTGCAACGCTTCGCAGGGGGTTGCGATCGCGTGCTGGCCAATCACGACTGCCCGATCCTTCAGGAACACTTCCAGCCAACGGCCTGGTGGTCCAACCAGAGCGCCGAATCCGTTGACTTCGCCGCCCTGCCCTTGAGCCTTGAAGGCGATCGGTGCGTCGCCCGTTTCTATGAAGCCGGCCACCCCGTCGGCGACTTCACCCTGCCGATGGCCGGGCTGCACAACCTCAGCAATGCCACAGGCGCCTTGGCCGCCTGCCGCATGGAAGGTCTCCCCTTTGACCAATTGGTGGAGGGCCTCGCTGGCCTAAAGGCACCGGGCCGCCGATTTGATCTTCGGGGCACCTGGAAGGGCCGTCACATCGTTGATGACTACGCCCACCATCCCAGTGAGGTGCAGGCAACCCTGGAGATGGCACGCCTGATGGTGCGCAGTGGCCGCAGTCCGCTCCCCACAGCACCACAACGGCTCCTGGCGGTGTTCCAGCCGCACCGCTACAGCCGCACCAAGCAGTTCCTCGATGGCTTCGCCAAAGCCCTACAGAACTGTGATCTGCTGCTGCTGGCTCCCGTCTATCCCGCAGGCGAGCAACCGCTGCAGGGCATCAGCAGCAACGTCCTGGCGGATCGGGTGCGCAAGCTGAAACCGAATCTTGAAATCGCCGTCGCAGACAACCTCGATCAACTCACCGAGCTGGTGATTCAGCACAGCCGCGAGAACGATCTTGTTCTGGCCATGGGTGCTGGCGACGTGAATGGACTGTGGTCAAGGCTGACGTCATGACCCAGCAGTGTGATGCCCGCCTACCGCAGGCCCGAGTCAAACTGGCGGACTACACCACCTGGCGGGTGGGAGGAGCGGCCGAATGGCTGGCCGAACCCGCCAGCCTTGAGGAAACTCAGGCCTGGATCGAATGGGCCGCTCACCAAGGCATGCCCTGCCGCGTCATCGGCGCTGGGTCGAACCTGCTGATTCACGATGACGGCCTGCCGGGGCTCTCGCTCTGTCTGCGCAAACTTCAGGGGCTGCAGCTTGATGCCACCACGGGGACCGTTGAGGTGCTCGCCGGCGAACCGATCCCGTCACTGGCAAGACGCGCTGCCCGCGCTGGATTGCATGGTCTGGAGTGGTCGGTTGGCATCCCGGGAACCGCTGGCGGTGCGGCTGTGATGAATGCAGGAGCCCAGGGAGGCTGCACAGCGGAATGGCTGGAGTCGGTGCGTGTCATGCCCATGGAAGGGGGCAACTGCTTTGAGCTGCAGCGGGATCAACTGGACTTCGCCTACCGGCACAGCCGTCTTCAAGACGACAACCTCGTGGTGTTGTCGGCACGGTTCCGCTTGCAGCCCGGTCACGATCCGGATGAACTGAAGCGGGTCACCACGGCGAACCTCAGTCACCGCACCACCACGCAGCCCTACCAACAACCCAGCTGCGGCAGTGTCTTCCGCAATCCCGAACCGCTCAAGGCCGGACGGCTGATCGAAGAGCAAGGACTGAAGGGAACCCGGATCGGCGGCGCCGAAATCTCAACCGTGCATGCCAATTTCATCGTCAACACCGGTGATGCCGAGGCGAAGGACATCGCCCAGTTGATCCAGCTGGTGCAGGACCGCATCGAAGCCGAACACGGAATCCGTCTGCACCCCGAAGTGAAGCGGCTGGGATTCGCTTCGGCGGCTTAACCTTCCGACTCCCACAGGATCGCCATGGCAGGGTTCGGACTCCCTAATTTCGGCCAGCTCACCGAAGCCTTCAAGAAGGCTCAGGAGATTCAGCAGAACGCTCAGGCCCTGCAGGACGAACTGGACGGGATGGAGATCGAAGGCAAGAGCAGCGATGGCCGCGCCAGCGTTTGGCTGTCGGGCAACCAGCAACCGCTGCGGGTACGACTGGACCCAACCCTGCTTCAGGAGGGCCAACAGGCCAGCGAAACGGCCACCCTTGAAGCCCTGCAGGCGGCCTATGAGCAATCCACCGCCACGATGAAGGGCCGGATGGAAGAACTCACCGGTGGCCTGAATCTCAACCTCCCCGGGATGGGCGGCTGAGGCTGCTCTGCTCGATCAACGCGGCCTTGTACAGGGCATAGCGTTCCCAGTCCGTGGACACACCGCAGTCGGGCTCACCGCGATGCAGGCAGTCGCGGAAGCGACAGGGCCAGGGATCAAGTTGCTGACGCAGCTCCGGAAAGAGGACCCCCAGTTCCTGGGGGTTATCCGGCAGATCAGGGCGGTTGAACCCGGGGGTATCAGCCACCCTCGCGCTCGGCCCCAGGGGAAACAGCTCGACGTGGCGGGTGGTGTGGCGCCCGCGCTGCAGTCGACCGGACACCGCAGCCGTGCGCAGTTGAAGGTCAGGGCGCAACTGGTTCAGCAGGCTGCTCTTGCCCACCCCAGAAGGCCCACACAGCACCGACAGCTGCGCACCAGCCAGACGCTGCCGTAAAGCATCAATGCCGGTTCCGGCTGCACTGGACAGCACCAGCGGGTCATAGCCCCACCCCTGCAACCGGGTCACCAGCCGATCGAGCGCTGCAGCTGAAAGAAGGTCTGTCTTGGTAAGCAGAAGGATCACCTCCAGCCCGGTCCGTTCCGCCGTCAACAGAAAGCGACTGGCCTGATCAGGATCAAAGCTGGGCTGTTCCACTGCCAACACCACAGCCACCAAGGAAACGTTCGCCACCGGTGGGCGTGTGAGAAAACTGTGGCGTGGCTCGACCTCGGCCACCACGGCACGCCCCTGGCCTGGATCAATTGCCTCGACGCGAACCCGATCGCCCACATAAACGGCTTCACCCCGATGGCTAAGCCGGGTGCGACGGGTGCAGAGCAGCCGCCCTGGGCATCCATCGGGTGCGACATCCAACTCAACCTCCAGGTAGTTGGCCTGGAGCGCCACCACCATCCCTGATGCCACCGAACGGCCGGTGTCAGCCACCGCAGATCACCTCGATGGTGATGGCATCCGGCGTTTGATCAATGCACTCCACACGATGGCCTGCATCCCTCAGGCCTGGAAGAACCATGGCCTCAGGCTCCCCCCGATCGAGACAGACCTCCAGACAGTCACCGCTGTTCATCTGCTCGAGGGTGAGCTTGCAGCGAATGAAATTCACCGGACAGGGCGTTCCCCGCAGATCCAGGGAACGCCTGCTCATCCCTTCTGACCGAACAAGCGAGCGAACAGACCACTGTTGTGGTGGTGGTGTTGCTTGCCGCGGGCGGAATGGTGACCCGCCAACTGCTCGAGGAGCTCCCGCTCCACATCACTGATCCGCTTGGGCAGATCCACGGTGACCGTCACGCGCTGATCGCCCCGTGCCACCGGATTCCCGAGCTTGGGAATGCCCAGGTTCGGCAGGGTGAGCACCGTGCCGGGCTGGGTGCCGGCGGGGATCTCCAGCTCCTTGCTGCCATCAACGGTTTCCACCTCAATGGTGTCGCCAAGAATCGCCTGGAGGTAGCTGACCTTGACCTCCGAGAAGATGTTCAGTCCATCCCGCTGCAAGCGCGGGTGATTGCGAACGGTGAGGAACACGTAAAGGTCACCGGACGGGCCTCCCCGGGGTCCGGCGTTGCCTTCGCCGGTCACACGCAGCCGTGTTCCGGTGTCCACCCCGGCAGGGATGTTGATCCGCAGCTTCTTGCGCACCTGTTTGACACCCTGGCCACCACAGGACCCGCAGGGATCCGAAATCACCTGGCCCGTGCCTCCACAGTTGGGGCACTCGGCGACCTGAGTGAAACTGCCGAAGGGAGTTCGGGTGGCACGGCGCACCTGCCCGGCGCCGCCACAGGTGCCGCAGGTGGTGGGTCCACTGCCCGCTTTGGCACCGCTGCCGCCGCAGGTGTCGCAGGTCTCCAGATGCGGGATCTTGATCTCCTGCTCCTGACCGAACACCGCCTGCTCGAAATCAATCGTCAGGTCGTAACGAAGGTCATCCCCCTGCTGAGGGCCCTGACGCCGCGGCCGAGCAGCTCCAGCACCCCCGGGTCCACCAAAGCCCTGGAAAAACGTCTCGAACAGATCCGCGAATCCGCCCATGTCCCCCATGTCGGGGGCACCGGCCGCACCACCAAGTCCGGCTTCGCCGAACTGGTCATAACGGGCCCTGGTCTGGGGATCACTGAGCACCTCGTAGGCGCGGCCGATTTCCTTGAAACGGTCTTCAGCTCCCGGATCCTTGTTGATGTCGGGGTGGTACTGACGCGCCATGCGCCGATAAGCCCGCTTGAGGCTGTCGGGATCGACATCCCGGCTGACACCGAGCAGGTCGTAGAAGTCGGCCATCAGGCCTCCTCCGCCGTCTGATCCGGTGCCGCTGCGGTCTCAGCGGGCGCTGACGCCGGATCGGATGGTCCTGGACCCATCGACACCTTCACCATGGCGTGGCGCAGCACACGCCCGTCGCGGTGGTAGCCGCGCTGGAGCTCCTCGCAGACCACATCCTCAGCGAACTCGCTGCTTTCCTCCCGGAGCACGGCCTCATGCAGGTTGGGATCGAACTCCTGGCCAACCACTTCCATGCGGGCCACCCCCTGCTGCTTGAGCACCTCCACCAATTGCTTATAAAGACCCTGGTAACTGCGGTGCAGCGCCTGGGCCTCCTCACCTTCAGGATTCAGCTGCTGACGGGCCCGCTCGAAGTTGTCGACGACGGGCAGGATCTCCGTGAGGGTCGAGCAGACCAGCTGCTGACGCATGTCGTCCTGGTCGCGGCTCTGGCGCTTGCGGAAGTTGTCGAAATCCGCCGCAATGCGCATGTATTGGCTGTTGAGCGTCTCGTGCTCCTGCTTCAACGCGCTCAACTCCTGCTCGAGCTGCTGCATCCGATCCGCCGGATCCACCGCTGCAGGAGCCTGTTCAGACGTCACCTCGGGCGCATCAGAAGCGGACTCCGGCGTGGCTGGAACAGCACCGGACTCAACGGTCTGGTCCTGCTCTGGGGTGGAGGCTTCGCCGCTCATGCTGACCGCTCAGGGATTGCTGTCTAGACATGTTGAAGGGCAACGCTGACCTCCCACAAGCTGCGGAAGCCCGCACCTCGTTCGCCATCTATGACTCTGACGCTGCCCACCCCCGATGCCGGCGACACGGCACGGCAGCGTTTCGCCCTTGAATTGCTGTTGCAGCAACCGGTTCCGGGCCCAGAGCAACTGCTGGCAAGCCGCATCTGCTCAGCGACGCCCTCCCGGACGTCAGCCCGGATCAATGGCAGGCACTGCAGGCCATGCCGATCGCCATCGGTGCAGACCACCTGGACATCGCGATCCCCAGCCAGTGGCGAGACCAGGAATGGCAATACCTGATCGATCAGCTGCCGGACCAACACCGCACGATCCGCCTGCACCCCGCCATCGAGGCGGATCTGCAGCGGGCCTTGGCCACAAAAACAGAGCAACCAACGACGGAACCAAACCCGCCAACCGCAGAACAAGCCAAAGAAGAGTCGAGCAACCCTGCTCCAGCAGAGACAGCAATCACTCTCGATCTGAATGCTGAGTCGTTTCTTCACGACTTCAGCCCCGATGAGGTGTTGGAGAGCGAGGAAGACAGCGACGCCCAACTGGCCAGGGATGCCCTTGACCTTGAGGCCAGCCTCAACGATGCAGAAGCCTCACCCGTGGTGACGCTAGTGGACCGAATCCTGCTGCAGGCGATGTCAGTGGGAGCCAGTGACATCCACGTGGAGCCACAGCAGAAGGGGTTGCGTCTGCGTTTCCGCCAGGACGGTGTGCCGATCCTGATGTCGATGGAGATCTCGAGCGAAACCGCCGGCAACGCGATCATTTCCGATGCCATCCTTGCCTCGCGGGGCATGGTTCAGGAGGGGGTGCTCCTGAGCAATGCGCTGATCCGTCAAAAGGTGCTGCCCGACATGGCCCTGAACATGCTGGCCATCGGCGAGGAAACCGGCGAGATGGACAAAATGCTCAGCAAGGTGGCGGACTTCTACGAAGACGAAGTCGGCGCCATGGTCAAGGCGCTCACCTCGATGCTGGAGCCCGCGATGATTGTGGCGGTGGGCGGAATCGTGGGATCCATCCTGCTGGCGATGTACCTGCCGATGTTCACCGTGTTTGATCAGATCCAGTGAGCACTGCAGCAATGGCCTGGCCCGCCAACCAACCACCGCTCCAGCAAGCCTGAAAGTTGAAACCGCCGGTCACCCCATCCACATCCAGCAGTTCACCCGCCAGGTAAAGACCGGGACAGCGCCGGCTCTCCATCGTGGCCAGGTTGACCTCCCCCAAGGCGACACCGCCGGCGGTGACGAACTCCTCCCCAAAGGGTCCACGTCCCTGGATCGGCACACGCTGCGCACAGAGCAGCTCCACGAATCGACGCTCCGCCTTGATTGGCAGATCCGCCCAACGGCGCTCTGGCTCCACCCCAGCCATGGTCAAAAAGGCTTGCCACAACCGCCGCGGCAAATGTTCGAAGGGCTTCGCGGCTGCAAGGGTTCGCCGGGCATGCTCCTGTCGCCATTGCTGAAACCGCTCGGTCAGCCCCGACCGTCCCAACCCTGCGCTCCAATCCAACTTCAGCTCACCCCTGTAGCGGTTCTGATGCAGGGCCCTGGCGGCAAAGGCTGAGAGGCGCAACGTGGCGGGTCCACTCAGACCACGGTGGGTGATCAGGACCCGCCCGGTCTGGCGGAAGCGCTGATCGCCCAGCTTGAGATCAAGACCCACATCGTCGATGGCAATGCCACTGCAGGCCGAAAGGGCCGGTGCCTGCAGGGCAAGGCTGAACAGCGATGGCACCGGCGGCACCACCTGGTGGCCGAGGGCTGCCGCCAGGTTTCGGCCACTGGGATGCCCACCCGTGGCCAGCATCAAGCAGCCCCCATGCAAAGGCTCGAGGCCGCGGCCCTCGAGCACAAACCCCCCCTCAGGGTGAACGCGCACCTGCTGAACCATGGCCTTCGTGCGCAGCTGAACACCCGACGCCCTTGCCGCTTTCTGCAGGCACTGAATCACAGCCTCGGAACGGTTCTGCTGCGGGAACATCCGTCCATCGGGTTCCTCCACCAGCGTGAGCCCATGCTCGTCAAACCAGGCGATCGCATCGCCGCAGGCGAAGCGACTGAAGGGACCCCGCAGAGGTCGACTGCCACGGGGGTAATGGGTTGCCAATTCACGGGGGTCCCAGCAGGCATGGGTCACATTGCAGCGACCGCCGCCGCTGATGCGCACCTTCTGGAGAGGCTCAGGGGTGCCTTCCAGCACCAGCACCCGCCGAACCCCCCGCTCGGCTGCAGTGATCGCCGCCATATAGCCGGCAGGACCACCGCCAACAACGATCAGATCAAGCGGGCTGGAAGCGGAGGGCGACACCGTTGTTGCAATAGCGCTTGCCGGTGGGTCGCGGTCCGTCATTGAACACGTGGCCCTGATGCCCACCACAACGGCTGCAGTGGTATTCCGTGCGCGGCAGTATCAGTTTGAAATCTACTTTCGTGGCGATGGCTCCATCCAGGGGCTGCCAGAAGCTGGGCCAGCCGGTGCCGCTGTCGAATTTGGCCTCCGACGAAAACAAGGCTGCATCACAACCAGCGCAGTGATACGTGCCGGAACGCTTCTCCCCATTGAGCGGACTGGTGAAGGGGCGCTCCGTTCCCTCATTGCGCAACACGTCATAGGCCTGGGGAGACAACCGCTCACGCCACTGGTCAGCCTTGAGATCCCACGAGGGATCGCCAGCTTTGGATGCGGCCAGCACAGGCTGAGGTCTCCATAGACTGCCAAAGACCCCTGCCATTGCCGCCAACAGCAACGATCGACGGGACAGAACGGCGACACTCAAGCTCATCGGTGCTGAAGCGGGAATCTCGGGCGGTTCTAATGGATTGATGACTGCCTCCGGATCCACCGCTGCCTACCGCTTCAGTGTGGCCCCGATGCTGGATTGCACCGACCGCCACTTCCGGGTGCTGATGCGGCAGATCAGCCGCAGGGCCCTGCTCTACAGCGAAATGGTGGTGGCCCAGGCGCTGCACCACAGCAAGCGACGCAACAAGCTGCTGGACTTCGATCCTGTGGAGCATCCCATCGCCCTGCAGGTGGGGGGGGACGACCCAGCCCTGCTGGCCGAAGCGGCACGACTGGCGCAGGACTGGGGCTACGACGAGATCAACCTCAATGTGGGTTGCCCCAGCCAGAAGGTGCAGGCCGGAAATTTCGGAGCCTGCCTGATGGCGGAACCGGATCTGGTCGCCCGCTGCGTGGAAGCCATGGTGGACGCAGGGGGACTCCCCGTGACCGTGAAGCATCGGATCGGCATTGACGATCTCGACAGCGATGCGCTGCTGACGAACTTCGTGGATCGGGTGGCGCTGGCGGGGGCCAGCCGCTTCGCTGTTCATGCCCGTAAGGCCTGGCTGGAGGGCCTCGATCCCAAGCAGAACCGGACGATTCCTCCGCTACAGCATGAGCGCGTGGTGGCGCTGAAGCAACGCCGCCCCGACCTGGTGATTGAACTCAACGGGGGGCTGGAATCCCCTGAAGACTGCCTTCAGGCACTGGAAGGGTGCGATGGCGCCATGGTGGGCCGAGCGGCTTACAGCCATCCACTGCGCTGGACCAGCGTCGATGCCCTCATTTTCGGGGAGGAATCACGCCAGATCCTGGCGTCAGACGTTGTGAACGGACTGCTTCCCCATGCGGCCGCCCATCTGGAGCGAGGAGGCCGAATCTGGGACCTCTGCCGTCACCTGGTGCAACTGGTGGAAGGCGTCCGAGGAGCGCGGCACTGGCGCCGGGAGCTGGGAGAGAAAGCCCAGCGCCCCGGGGCAGATCTGGATGTGCTGCTCAATGCCGGGCAGCAGCTCAAGAACGCAGGGCTCTGATCAACGGCTGAGGTCAGCCCTCAGCTCCGCCGTAACCGGAATAGTCATCGCCACCGCCACTGGACGATCCACGGCGACGACGGCTGCGACCTTCGTCGTAAGCATTACCCTCACCAGCGTTATCGCGGGCGCCATAGCTGCGGTCTTCCCAGCCCCGTGCACCGGAGGGACGATCGCCACCGCCACCGCCGTAGCCACCGCCGCCGTAGCCACCACCACCACCGCGATAACCGCCACCACCGCCGCCGTAGCCACCGCCGCCGCCACCGCCATAGCCGCCGCCACGACGGGGGGCGCTGCCGCGGGGCTCCGCTTTGTTGATCCGCAGAGGACGGCCCATCAGTTCGGCACCCTGCAGCCCCTCAATCGCTGCCTCTTCGGTGGACTCATCGGCCATCTCAATGAAGGCAAAACCACGCTTGCGGCCTGTATCCCGCTCGAGGGGCAGCGCGCAGTTGGTCACTTCACCGAACTGGGCAAACAGTTCGATCACATCTTCCTGCTCAGCGCGGAAGGGAAGGTTGCCGACAAAAATGCTCACGTTTTGCGTGGACCGGGTACGAAACAGTGGACCGATAAGGCCTTGAACATTGCCATCGGGCCATGACTCCGGAACGAAGTGACATACCTCTGGCTGATCAAGCGTAGACCCGGTTATGGGTGAGAGTCATCCCACCGGCTGAGTTCCGTTGAAACGCTGTAACCAGCGCTGAAGCTGTTCATCAACACGCTCAAATCCTGTCCCCCCTTCACTGCGACGGGCGGCCACAACAGCACGGGGAGCCAAGGCGTCGTGCAGATCTGCCTCAAAGGCAGGGTGGAGTTTCTTCCAGGCACTCAGATCAAGGTCCCGCAACAGACATCCCTGCTCGAGACAGCGCCGGACGACAGCACCGACCAATTGATAAGCCTCGCGAAATGGAACACCGCGAGACACCAGATAGTCAGCAACATCCGTTGCGTTGGAGAAATCCTGCTCCACCGCTTCATTGAGGCGCTCGACCCTGAAATCAAGGCCTTCCTCAAACAAAATCGCCATCGCCTCAACACAATCACGGGTTGTGCGGAAGGCATCAAACAGCGCCTCCTTGTCTTCCTGAAAATCCTTGTTGTAAGCCAGAGGAAGACCCTTGATCATGGTCAGCAATCCCTGGAGATGTCCGAAGACCCGTCCGGTCTTGCCCCGAACCAACTCAGGCACATCGGGATTCTTCTTCTGGGGCATCAGGCTGCTGCCCGTGGCACAGCGGTCGCTGAGCCGCACGAAGCCGAATTCCTCGGATGCCCAGGCGATCACCTCTTCCGCCAGACGGCTGAGGTGCACCATCACCAAGGAGGCGGCAGCGGAGAACTCAACGCAGAAATCGCGGTCACTGACCGCATCGAGGCTGTTGGCATAAACCGCTGAAAAACCGAGCTCCTTCGCGGTGCGCTGGCGATCAATCGGGACCGGCGTGCCCGCCAGGGCGGCAGCGCCAAGCGGGCAGATGTTCACGCGTTTCCGCACATCCTGAAGTCGCTCACGGTCGCGCTCCAGCATCTCGACATAGGCGAGCAGGTGATGGGCGAGACAGAGCGGCTGGGCCCGCTGCAGGTGGGTGTACCCAGGAATCATGGTGCGGCGATGGCGATCCGCCTGGGTCAACAACGCCCCCTGCAACCGCTGCAGATCCTGATCCAGGCCATCCAGCCGTCGCCGCAGCCAGAGGCGGAGGTCAGTCCCAACCTGATCGTTGCGGCTGCGTCCGGTGTGCAACTTCTTGCCCACGGGACCGAGCAAGGCAATCAGCCGGCGTTCCACGGCGAAATGAACGTCCTCATCTGCCAGGCCGGGCTGGAAACTGCCGGATGCCGCCTCAGCACGAACGGTCTCCAGACCCTCCACCAGCTGCTCAGCCTCCGCTTCCGTGATCACTCCCACGCTGGCGAGCATCCGGGCATGGGCGATCGACCCATCAAGATCCTCCTGAAGAAGGGTCAGGTCAAAACCGATAGAGGCGTTGAACGCCTCGATGAAGGGATGCAGACCCTGCTCAAAACGATCGCTCCAGGTGCCTGCTGCACCACCGGTCACCCCACCAGCCATCAATTCATCCGTCGATTTCCTCAGCTTGTCAGGCGATTGACCGTCCCTGCACACTCGGCAACGTGACCGCCTCCGGAACTTTCAGCACCACAAGCGACGCGTCGTCCTCCAGCTGACGATCCGGACCAACAAAACGGTCCAAGCGTTCAAACAGGCTTTCAAGAATTCCCTGCGCTCCCTGACCACTGCGACAGGCCGTTTCAAGGGCATGAATCAGCCGCGCTTCGTCGAAACGATCGCCCGTGATCCCCGGTGCTTCGGTGACGCCATCGGTGTAGTAGAGCAACACGTCTCCCGGTTCAAGGCGAATCTCGCCAAGGGCGAACTCAGCTTCGGGTTGGAGACCGATCAGCAGCCCAGCCGCATCGAGCCGCATGATCAACCGTCGCTCGGCACGCCAAAGCAGGGGCGGGTTGTGGGCCGCATTGGCATAACGCAGCCGCAGCGTGCGCGGATCCAGGTCGGAATAAAACAGCGTCACAAACCGGTGCGACTGCGCAAGGTCTTCCTGCGCCAGCTGGTTGAGGTCGTGAAGAATCCGATCCGGTGGCAGACCGCTGAGAACCTCCGCGCGCAGCATCCCGCGCAACATCGTCATCAACAGACCAGCAGGCACGCCCTTGCCCATGACATCACCCATCACCAGGGCCCAGCGACCCCGCTCACGGCGTCGACCGATGAGTTCCGGACGGGTGGGGATGAAGTCGTAGTAGTCACCGCCCACCTGAAATGCAGGCCGACAGCGCGCGGCCAGATCAACACCCTCGATCACGGGGCAACGGTCCGGCAACAACTGGGCCTGAATCTCTGCACCGATGCTGAGTTGTCGATCCACCCGCTCATGGCGGCGGGCGTCCTGCAGCATCTGATCGTTTTCGATCGCAACGCCAGCAAGATCCGCCACCAACTGAACGTGCCGACGGTGCACCTCGGTCCAGACCATCGAGCCGTTGCGGGCGTACACGTAAAGGCGGCCCCGCGTCAGACCACGAGCCGTCAGAGACGTGGCAAACAAAGCCGCTTTGGGAAGGCAGCGTTGCACCAGCCGGTCGAGCGCCAGCTGCTGCTGATCGTCGCTGCCGAAGCCCACGGCAGAGCCGGGTTCAAAGGCTGCCAAACGCCGCAGCAGATCCTGGGACGGCTCTGCTGGACTCCCCTGCAGCTGATCACGCCAGAGGCGACCATCCGACTGAAACGGAACAAGCAAGGACCCCTCTACACCCACCAGACGCGATGCCACCACAGGCACAAGCTCAAGAAAGCGCTGGAGGTTGGTGAAGCTGCGGAGGGCAAACCCCAGGGAGACCAACAGATCCTGATTGCGGCGCTGTTCGCTGCTGAGGCTGTCAAACAGCTGACGCAACGAGGCCATCGCCTCTGGCGAGGGGTTCCCGGTCCGCTGCGCAGAGCTGGGATGACGTCCGGGCGGCTTGCTGCTCAACCTCGCACCCCCAGGGTCCGCAAGGTAGCAACGCTTCAGCGTCCAGCCAGCAGAGCCTCAACGAATTCAAAACTGTTGAAGGGGCGCAAATCGCGAATCCCTTCCCCAGCACCGATAAAACGAATCGGCAATCCAGCCTCAGACGACACCGCCAGCGCGACGCCGCCACGGGCCGTGCCATCGAGTTTGGTGATCACAACGCCGGTAAGACCGGCCGCCTGGGCAAAGGCCATGGCCTGGCGAAGCCCGTTCTGACCCTGACTGGCATCAAGAACCAGCAGGGATTCAACCTTCGCCTCCGGCGCCAAACGGTCGATGATCTTTCTGACTTTTTGGAGTTCCTCCATCAGGTTGTGCTTGGTCTGCAAGCGTCCGGCGGTGTCCACCAACAGCAGATCAGACTTGCGCGAGCGAGCGGCACCAATCGCGTCGAAGACAACGGCAGCGGGGTCAGCATTACTGCTGGGGTTGGACACCACTGGAACATCACTGCGCTCTCCCCAGACCTCAACCTGCTGGACAGCTGCAGCCCGGAAGGTGTCGGCGGCCGCGATCAGAGCTGAATAGCCGCTGCGAACAGCAAGGTTGGCAAGTTTTCCAAGGGTGGTGGTCTTACCAACCCCATTCACCCCCACCATCAACCATATGTTGAGGCGATCCCGTTCGGGCGCCAGAAGAGGAACACCACTGGCCTGGATCGGGGCATCCAGCAGGCCACGCAGTTGATCCTTGAGGAAGCGAATACCCTCCGCAGGATCCACCACCTCCTCATTCATCCGCTGTCGCAAGGCATCCAGCACCTGATCGGTGGCCTGGACGCCAGCGTCCGCCCTCAGCAGGAGGGTTTCGAGATCATCGAGAACCTCCGGCGTCAGCGGGTCGTCACCGAGATTCTCCAGAAGGCTGGTAACAAAGCCCTGACGGGTCTTTTCAAGACCGCGGCGAAGCCGACCCAACCAATCGATTTCCTCGAGGGAAACTTGATCGACGCGACGGCCCTGGGCTGCAAGCACTTCGGCAGACCAGGTGAAATCCTGATCAAAGTCACCCAACTGCGGCTCTTCTGAGTCGACAGCTGGCGCAGGGGTGGGAGCCGGCGTGGGTGCAGGGGGAGCCTCGAGAGCCCGTTCATCCAGATCCTGCTGACGCTGCTGGCGTTGAGCCGCGGCCTGCTCCAACAGCGACAGTCCAGGGGCTGGTGCTGGAGACAGCGTGGGTAGAGGTAATGGAGACGGCGTTGCTAACGGTGCCGGTCCTGGAGTTGGGGTTGGTGAAGGTGTAGGCGCTGGTTCTGGACTGGGCTGGGGGGCCGCTTCGGCGAGAGAGGACGCGGCCTGTTGTTGAGCCTTCAGCCGGGCATAGGCCTCACGGGCCCAAACCAGAGCCTCATCCTCTTCCTCACTGGCTGCAGGAGCTGGAGTCGGCTCCGGCGCCGCTGAAACGGGGGCATCAGTCCCACCAGCCATCGGTTCCGGCGTCGGCACGGGGGTGGGCGTCGGCTCCGGCGTCGGTGACTCCTCAGCCTGTCGTTCGAACCAGTTGAACACCATCAGGCCGATGCTTTCGATTGAGCGTCATGGAAGCGACGCAACACACCATTGATCATCCGGCGACCCTGCTCATCGCTGTAACGGTTGGCCAGCTCAACCGCCTCGTTGAACGCCACCGGAGCGGGAGTACGCAGGCTTTCCAAGTCAACGACAGCCAACCGGAGGATGTCTCGATCGATCCGCGGAAGCCGGGTCAGTCTCCAGCCCTCCATCACGTGATCCAACCGTTTGTCGATGCCCTCGCGCTGGGTGAGCACCTTCTGAACCCGCTCCATGGCGCCGCGGCGAATCTGCTCCTGGTCGCCAAGCAGCAACAGCCGAGGCAACTCAAGACTGGCGGACAAACCATTCAGCACTTGTTCAGCGGAACTCAAAGAGGCGCGCAGATGGGTGCGGACGGTGTCATGGGTTCCTGGTTCGCCCTGCTGTAGCTCGCTGTCCAGCAGGGACTGCTGCGCCTGATCGAGCTCTGCAGCACTGGCATCAAGCGACTCACGCCAGTGCTGGGTGAGGGTGTCGAGGGCCTGGTCCAGGATCGAATCAAGGGCCAGGTCAGCGACTGAGGCTGACTTCTGTTCCGGCACCTGACCAAGCACCAGCAAGGCCAGCTCGCGTGTAAGGGATCGTGTGGCCATGACTCAGCTGGAAGGAGATGCAGAAGCCCGTAACTGGGCTATGAGGCTGGAGAAACTCCGATTCACAGGAGCTTCACGATCATCGGGGTTGACGATGCCGGCCGAAATAATCGTTCGGAAAGCTTCTTCAACGCTGATCTCAAGCTCTCGGACGGATCCAGCTGGAACAAGGGTGTACCAACCGGTGGTGGGATTCGGAGCGGTGGGAATGAAAACACTCAACAGGGGCTCCTTCAGATCGGATTGAAGGGAAGGCCCCACCTCCCCGGTGACAAAACCAACGCTGAACAATCCCTCCCGTGGGTACTCAACGAGAACAACACGACGGAAGCGGGAGGAGTTGTCGCGGAAAAAGGTCTCAAGCAGCTGCTTCAGCGTCTTGTAAACCGATCCAGCCAGGGGAATCCGGCTCAAGGTGCCTTCACCGAACTCCAACAGCCAGCGACCAACGATGTTTCGGGCCATCAGGCCGATCAGAAGGATGCCCATCAGAGGCACCGTGAGACCGAGAGCCAGATTGATCAGATCCTGAAGCAGTGGATTCAGGGTGATGAACGGATTGAACTGCTTCGGTATCGAGGTCAGGAACGCCAGAACAAAGCGACTGACGATCGTTGACAGCCAAATCGTTGTCGCCAGCGGGATGACCACCAGCAACCCTGCAATCAGGTCGTTTTTCAGATCCTGCCGAAGCCTTGCGGACAGCGGCAGATCAGGTCTGGGATTGGACTGGACCAAGGAGCTACTGCGCCCAGCTTTGAGTGAAGTCTGCCTAACCTAACCAGCGGTCAGAGCACTGCCGTGAACGCAAGGAGCGCAAAGGCAATCGCAAGAACCACAGCCGTGATGGTTCCACCGATGAACCTCTGCTGGGATTCACGGGCCTGGCCAGCCTCAACGGTCTTGAGCTGGGTCTCCATCTGGGCGATCTGATCGTCCACCATCTTTTGTGCCGCCCGCAGCTTGTCGTCCTCGGTGGCATCGGCAGCGAGTTGACCGGCCTGGGCCAGCTGCTCACCAAGGGAGGTGACCTGCGCTGCATCGGCTCGGAAGGCTCGAGCATCCTTCAGCGCTTCGCGGCCCTGATCCAGATTGCGCTGACGGGCCACGTCACCCGCACCCCCATCCAGGGACATGGGCACGGCAATCACCATGCCGAGGGCCAACAGCGCTGAAAGGACGGCGATCAGCAGACGCAAAGGAGTGCGCTGCTGATGGGGGTGATCCAGCCGTGATCCGATCAGGCAGATCAACAAACCGGCAAATCCCAGAGGAGCAAGGGCCACAAGCGGTCCGGTGACCTGCGGGCGTGGAGCATCCGCACCCCAGTCGACACCGACAAGAACAGCCAGCATCTGCAGGACGAGGATCACCACGAGGGTCAAACCAAGCCAGCGCAGCAAGGGAGCAAGCCGTCCTGTCTCAGTGCCGGTCACAGAGAAGATGCTGATAAGCGCCCAACCTTAAGGTCGATGCAAGGGCATGTCACCGATCAACAAACTCGTTTAAGCAAGGCTCTGAAGCGCCGCGCCGCTGAGGAAGGGTTCAATCCCGTTGGCATTGCCAGAATCCCGGGAAGTCCTCGGCTGCAGCTGCGCACCAAAGCTCTGCAGCGCTGGTTGGACAATGGTCATCAAGCTGACATGGCCTGGATGGCCGCCCCCCGTCGGCGAGACCCCAGGCTGCTGTTGGACGGAGCCAACAGCCTTCTCGCCGTTGGCCTCAACTATTACGTCGACGCTGAACCCTCCCCCGGCTCCCTCAAAGTCGCCCGTTACGGCTGGGGGCGTGACTATCACCGGGTTGTGGATCAACGGCTGCGACGGATCGGTCGCTGGCTTTCGGAACAACGGCCCGACTGCGGTTGGCGCGCCTGTGTTGACGCCACACCGCTGCTGGACAAGGCCTGGGCTGAGGAAGCCGGCCTGGGCTGGATCGGCAAACACAGCAACCTGATTCACCCCGAACGGGGCTCCTGGATGGTGATCGGCCATCTGCTGACAACGGAGCCCTTGAACGCCGACCCACCAGCCCGCAGCCTCTGTGGACGCTGCAGCGCCTGCATCGATGCCTGCCCCACGCATGCGATCCGTGAACCTTTTGTGGTGGATGCAAGGCGTTGCTTGGCCTTTCACACGATCGAAAATCGTGAGGACGACTTACCGGAAAACATTCGCGCCGCCCTTGGAGCGTGGGTGGCGGGCTGTGACATCTGCCAGGACGTCTGCCCCTGGAACCACCGAAGCTTGCCCCAAAGCAGTGATCCCGAGGTGCAGCCACGCCCATGGCTACTGAATCTGCAAAAGGAGCAGATCCAGAGCTGGGACGACAGCGTCTGGGACCAAAACCTGCGGGGATCTGCGTTGCGACGGATCAAACCCTGGATGTGGCGTCGCAACGCCGCTGCAGCACAACCGGATCCCACGCCTACGCTTTAGCGACTCCACCCTCGCTCCAGTGCTGCGTCGAATTGGCTTGCGTCGAACGCTGGCGGCTGCACTGGTCGTTCTGGGGGGTTGGTTCGGCGCCCCGGCAGCCAACGCCCTGATCCCCTACGTCTATCTGCCCACCGAAGCGGAACTCAAGGGCTCATCGATCGGCATCGGTCGGACCGCTGCACAGCTGCTTCAGCTGGGGCAGGCCAAGGACGCAGCACGACTGGCGGCTCTGGCGGTGCGGCTCAACCCCAATGACGAACGGTTCTGGTCGATCCTTGCGGAAGCTCAACTGCGCAACAACGACCTCAAGGACGCAAGCCGATCTCTGGCCCGGGCCAAGCAGCTGAATCCTGAAAAAGCCGGCTTGTGGTTCGCCGAAGCAGCGATCGCCCTGCGGGCAGAGCGACCGGACGATGCCGTTCCCTTGATTACCCGCGGACTCCAATTGGATCCGAACAACGCTTCGGCCTATTTCGACCTCGGCAACGCCAGGATCATGCAGGGCGAACTCCCTCTGGCCCTGAAGTCGTTCGAACAAGCCACGGCCCTGAAGCCGGAGTTCTGGGAAGCCCTGAACAACCAGGCCCTGGTGCTTTTTGAGATGGGCCAGCGGCAGGAAGCCGTGCGGCGTTGGCGCCGGGTGTTGAAGCTGGAGACCAACGCAGAACCGATGCTGGCCCTGGCCGCAGCGCTGCATCAACAGGGTGAGCAGACCGAGGCGATCCAGCTGGCATCCACAGCATTGGCCAAGAACCCCAACTACGTTCTGCCCCTGCATCAAGCCGAACAGCTTTGGGGTGTGCGCATCCGTGAGGCGACGGCAGAATTGCTGAGCGAGCCGCAGCTCACCAACAGCGTGGAACGAGCCCAAGCCAACGCAACGTGGAAGAAAAGCCAGTGATCATCTGTAGGCTGAGCGCCTTCCGGTCGGAGAGCGACAGACCGAATGGCTGAGGAGCGCGTTGAACCGATCGCCCTGCATCAGGAGATGCAGCGCTCCTACCTCGAATACGCGATGAGCGTGATCGTGGGTCGGGCGTTGCCCGATGCCCGCGATGGTCTCAAACCCGTCCAGCGGCGGATTCTGTACGCGATGCAGGAACTGGGGCTCACCCCAGACCGTCCCTATCGGAAATGCGCGAGGGTTGTCGGTGACGTCCTCGGCAAATATCACCCCCACGGTGATCAGGCCGTTTACGACGCCTTGGTGCGGCTTGTTCAGAGCTTCTCCAGCCGTCATCCACTGCTCGACGGCCATGGCAATTTCGGCTCGGTGGATGACGACCCACCGGCGGCCATGCGGTACACCGAAACCCGCCTGGCGCCGATCTCTCACCAGGCGATGCTGGAGGAGATCGGTGAGGACACGGTTGATTTCGCACCGAACTTCGATGGGTCCCAACAGGAACCCACCGTTCTTCCAGCCCAGCTTCCCTTCCTGCTGCTGAACGGCTGCTCCGGCATCGCCGTTGGCATGGCCACCAGCATTCCCCCGCACAACCTGGGAGAGGTGGTGGATGGCCTGATCGCCCTGATCCGCAAACCGGAGCTGAGTGACGAAAAACTGCTGGAGCTGATCCCAGGTCCCGACTTCCCCACAGGCGGTGAAGTGCTGATCAGCTCGGGCCTGCGGGACACCTACCTGCATGGACGCGGCAGCATCCCGATGCGCGGCGTAGCCCACACCGAAGAGGTGCAACCGGGCAAAGGACGCCACAAACGCAATGCCGTGGTCGTCACCGAATTGCCGTACCAGCTCAGCAAGGCCGGCTGGATCGAAAAACTGGCGGAGTCCGTCAACGACGGAAAAATCGGCGGAATTGCAGACATCCGCGATGAAAGCGATCGCGAAGGCATGCGTGTGGTGGTGGAGCTGCGTCGCGATGCAGATCCGGAGAAGGTGCTGAAGGATCTGCAACGGCGAACGGCACTGCAGAGCAACTTCGGAGCCATCCTTCTCGCCCTGGTGGATGGACAACCCCAGCAACTGTCGCTGCGCCAACTGCTGCAGACCTTCCTCGATTTCAGGGAACTGACCCTGATCCGGCGCACCAGTCATGCCCTGCGCAAGACCGAAGACCGGCTTGAGGTGGTGGAAGGACTGATCACAGCCCTGAACAATCTTCAGGCTGTGATCGCCATGATCCAGGAGGCGAATGACGCCGCCTCAGCCCGCGCCAGCCTGATGGTGCGCCTCGACCTCAGCGAACGGCAGGCGGATGCGGTGTTAGCCATGCCCCTGAGGCGCCTGACCGGACTCGAACAGGAAAGCCTGCGCCAGGAGCTGGATGAGCTTCGAGCGGAACGTCAACGCCTGAAGTTGCTCCTAGACAACCGGGATCAGCTGCTGGACGCGATGGTGACAGAGCTCAAGGCGTTGAAAAAACGCTTCAGCACACCGCGTCGAACCCGTCTGGTGGAGGGCGGTGATGCCCTGATGGCCGAACGGGCGGCCAGCCAACGGCCGAACACGGAACTGCTGCGTCAGCAGGCCCTGGCTGCACTGCCCGGAGATGGTCGGGTGCTGATCCAGGCCGATGGCCAAGTGAAGATCGTCACCCCCCAGGTGCTGGGCCGACTGCACCTCAATGATCCTTGCCCCATTGGTGATGCACCATCTCCGGCACGGGTGATCCTTCCAATCGAGCCACCACCACGACTGTTGGCGGTGAGTGCGGGAGGACGCATCGCCCAGGTGCGCTGGGAATTTGCTGGACAGCAACCCGGCCCGATTGACCGATTCCTACCCACGGGCCTCGACGGGGACCCCATCGTTTCGCTGCTGTCGCTGCCCAGCCAGAACATCGAGGACCTGAGTCTGGGCTTGCTCAGCAGCGATGGACGCTTTAAGCGGCTCCCCCTCAGCGACGTGGTGGACCTTTCCGGTCGAGCCACCAGCGTTCTCAAGTTGAAAGAAGGAGTCGAGCTCAACAGTGCAGTGATCTGCCGCGATCAGGGAACACTGGTGCTGATCAGCGACATCGGTCGCCTTCTACGACTGCGAGTCACTGAAGATTCACTTCCGTTGATGGGTCGATTGGCACAGGGACCCATGACCATGCGATTGCTCCCCGGGGAACAGATCGTTGGAGCCGTCTGCACGGAACAGGCACCACTGATGCTGATCACCAGGCAGGGAATGATCGGGCGAATCGACTGTTCAGGCCTGCGCTACAACCAGCGGGGCGATCTCGGTAGCATGGCGGTGCAGATTGATGCGGAATCTGATCGCCTGGTGGGCATCAGCACTGGACCCGGTCTTGTTGGTGTACGCACCAGCAAGGATCGTCACGGGCGCCTGGATGCGGACAACATCAAGATCTCAAAACCCGGAGACAAACCCACGGAACAGGCGTCTCTTCAGAAGGGAGAGGCCATCGTTGATGTGATCAACGCCATTCAACCGAATCCCTAAGCCCCGATCCGATCAGGAGCGGCAATTCTGCTCCAACCACTGGAAATAATCTTCATCGATTCCACCGGTCACATAGTGGCCGTCGAAACAAGACATCTCGAGATCCTTGATCTCAGTGTTCTCCACAATGCTTTCCAACAGGTTCTCAACGGTCTGATAAACAACATGATCGGCCCCGAGAACATCTGAGATCTGCTGACTGGTTCGGCCGTGGGCAAGGAGTTCCGCCCGGGTTGGCATGTTGATCCCATAAACATTGGGATAGCGAACCGGTGGAGCAGCCGAGGTGAATGTCACCTTGTTTGCACCAGCGCTGCGTGCCATCTGAACAATCTCGCGGGATGTTGTTCCACGAACAATAGAATCATCGACAATCAGAACATTCTTCCCGGCGAATTCAGTTCCGAGAGCATTAAGCTTCTGCCTCACTGACTTCTTCCTTTCAGCTTGACCCGGCATGATGAAGGTGCGGCCGACATAGCGGTTTTTGTAAAACCCTTCTCGATACTCAAGACCCAATTGCTTGGCCACCTGCATCGCCGAAGGTCTTGCTGAATCAGGAATCGGCATCACAACATCAATATCACCAGCAGGCAATGTTTCAGCGATAGTTTGAGCCAGACGATCACCCATCCGTAGACGCGACTCGTACACCGATATGCCGTTCATAACGGAATCCGGCCGCGCCAAATAAACGTACTCAAAAGCACAGGGAATCAAACGAGGAGACTCAGCACACTGACGCTGGTGCAAGTTCGAATCAGCGTCGATGAACACCGCCTCGCCGGGATCAACATCGCGAATGATCTCGTAACCACTGTTTTCAATCACAAGCGATTCGCTGGCGACAATCCACTCCTCACGACCCTGGTCGGACAACCGCCTGCCGAGAATCAGGGGACGAATTCCATAGGGATCCCGGAAGGCCAGCATTCCGTGGCCCGCAATCAAAGCAATCGCCGCGTAGGAGCCCTGAACGCGGTGATGGAGTGACGCCACCGCATCAAACAACTGATTCGGTGTTAAATCACGTCCTGTCAGTTGAGATTGAATCTCCGTGGCCAACACATTGACCAGCATCTCCGTATCGCTGGTGGAATTGGTGTGACGACGATCAATCTTGAACAGATCCTGCTCAAGCTGAAGGGTGTTGGTGAGATTGCCGTTGTGAACGAAAGTGATGCCATAGGGGGCATTTACATAAAACGGCTGAACTTCCTCTTCTGACGCAGCAGCTCCACGGGTGGCATAACGAACGTGACCGATCCCGGCATTGCCAAGCAGCTTTCGCATGTCTCTTGTGCGAAAGGCTTCACGCACACGTCCCCTTTGTTTGTGCACGTGGAAGGTGTGATTGTCCATCGTGACAATCCCTGCCGAGTCCTGACCGCGGTGCTGAAGCAGAAGCAGATTGTCGTAGATCTGTTGGTTGACCGAGTCAACACAGAACATTCCGATAATGCCGCACATGATGAATCCGAAGTCAGAGAGATAAGGAAGAGAAACGACCGTCAGGCAACGCCTGACTCAATCACTCCGAATGCATCCGTCGGGGCAACGCATCACGGAAAACAGCAGCACAGCGTTGCACCTCAAGATCAAGCTGAACGGCTGATTCGGATCGGATCACCAATCGAGGCTCCGCCGTCACACTGCCCAGCTGGGTGACGTAAAGCGCTGGCTTGGATCCGCTCAACTGCTCCCATGCAGGGAGGGATGCTGCATTCACCGACACAATCACCCGGCTGCCACCTTCGGCGAACAGAACCCGCTCCAGGCGCGCTGAGCCTGTGGACAAGGTCACGCTGATACCCAGATCAGAAGCGATGCAGGATTCGGCCAACGCCACGGCCAAGCCTCCATCACTGCAATCGTGAGCTGAGGCCAACAAACCTTGAGCAATGGCCTCACGCACCAAATGCCCCACCGCTGCTTCGAGGGCAAGATCGGGCTTGGGCGGTCGTCCGGCCAAGGAGCCAAGGGTCTGCTGCTGATAGGCACTGCCGGCCAAACCAAGGCTGGGATCGGCACCATCCTCCGGGGGAACACCGATGAGGAAGATCGCATCGCCGGGCTGTTGCCAGGCCAAGCCAGTCACACGGCTGATGTCATCCACACCACCAACCATGCCGATCACCGGCGTGGGGTGGATCGGTTGCATCGTGCCGTCGTCCTGTTTGGTCTCGTTGTAGAGCGAGACATTGCCTCCAGTAACGGGAGTGTTGAGGGCACGGCAGGCATCGGAGATCCCGCGGCAGGCCATGGCCAGCTGCCAGAAGCCCTTGGGTGTTTCCGGTGACGGGAAATTGAGGTTGTCGGTCACCGCCAGGGGCTCCGCCCCCACACAACTCAGGTTGCGTGCCGCTTCGGCAACGGCCGCCTGAGCGCCGCGTTCGGGATCCAGGGCAACCCAACGGTTGGGGCAGTCCACCGTGGCAGCAACACCACGATTGGATGCGGCCATGGATCCATCGCCTTGCTGAGGTCTCAACCGCACCACGGCGGCATCAGCGGCTCCAGACGAGACCACCGTGTTGGCCAACACCTGCTGGTCGTACTGACGGTGAACCCACTGCTTGCTCGCAATGGTGGGGTCATCCAGAAGCTGAAGCAGGGCTGCCGCTGCATCACTCAGCTCCGGAAGCTCCTGCTCGGTCCAGCTCCAGAGCGCCTGAAGGTCTGCCGGGGGCTCCTGCAATAGGGCATGTTTTTCGATTGGGGTGTCGTCGGCAAGAGCCGTGGCCGGCACCTCAGCGGCGACGGCACCGTGATGCAACACCCGCACAATCGGTTCCTGAAGCACCTTGCCCACAACCGCCGCCTGCAAGCCCCAGCGACGGAAGCGCTGCATCAAGGCGTCCTCCCGACCGGCCTTCACCACGAACAACATCCGTTCCTGGGATTCCGACAACAGGAACTCGTAAGCCGTCATCCCGGTTTCACGGGCCGGAACACGGTCCAGATCCAGTTCCACCCCCAGGCCCCCTTTGGCAGCCATTTCCGAACAGCTGCAGGTGAGACCAGCGGCGCCCATATCCTGCGCTGCCACCACATCACCACTGGCGAAGGCCTCAAGGCAGGCTTCGATCAGCCCTTTCTCCAAAAACGGATCGCCCACTTGCACGGCAGGACGATCATCCAAGGAATCTGCACTGAGCTCAGCACTGGCAAAGCTGGCTCCCCCCATGCCGTCCCGACCGGTGGTGCTGCCCACATACACCACAGGATTGCCGACGCCGATCGCACCGGATTTGACGATCTCCTCGGTCTCCATCAGGCCAAGGGCCATGGCATTCACCAGCGGATTGCCGGAATAGGAGGGATCAAAAGCCACCTCGCCACCCACCGTCGGCACCCCAACGCAGTTGCCGTAATGGGCAATGCCGGCCACAACGCCTTCCATCAGGCCAACGTTGGCAGGATCCTCAAGAGGGCCGAAGCGCAGAGCGTTCAGCAGCGCGATCGGACGGGCCCCCATCGTGAAGATGTCACGCAGGATGCCGCCAACCCCTGTGGCCGCCCCCTGAAAGGGTTCGACGGCGGAGGGGTGGTTGTGGCTTTCGATCTTGAAGGCCAACCGATGGCCCCCACCGAGATCCACCACACCAGCGTTTTCGCCGGGTCCCACAAGGATGCGTGGTCCCTCCGTGGGGAAGCCACTCAGCAAAGGCCGGGAATTGCGATAACAGCAGTGTTCGGACCACATCACGCCGAACATGCCCAGTTCGGCTCGATTCGGCTCGCGGCCGAGACGCCGACAGATCTCATCCCAGTCACTGGGCTTGAGCCCTTCCTGCTTCAAGGCTGCAGCTATGTCGTACGCAGGGGAGGAAACCACGAATCGCGGAGCACCTCCCCCCAGTGTTGCCGACCGCCCGTCAGACCCAGGGATCTTCGTCCTCGCGACGGCGGCGAGAGGGGGGCTCATCCCAGCTTTCGTCGTCCCAGACTTCAGGTCCAGACACCTCTCTTGGTTCGTCCTCGTCGTCGGATCTGAAGCGCACGCTTTCCGATCGCAGCTCATCGATGGGCGAGTCGTCCAACCAACCCTCCAGGCGATCGCTGGCCCGATCACCCATGGAACGCAACTGGTCCCGCCAGTGTTGGGTGCGTTGGAGCAGATCGTGCCGAACGCTGGCGCGGGCCATGGGCAGATCGTCCAATCCCATCAGGCCGGTTTGGATCTGACCCGGTTGTTGATCAAGGATGCGATCGGGAGCCAAACGCCATCGGGAACTCCCCGGCAACCGCGGGTCGCTGCGGGCGATCAGGTAGTGAAGAATCGCGCCATCGGCAGGTCGAAAATCAAGGTCCACAACGCTGCCGATCCGCTCACCGTCACGGTCCAGCAAGGCTGCATCCATCAGCGTGGGCAAGCGCTCCAGGGTCACCTGATCGGTGACTGCCGGCTCGCCACGGACAAACACCTGTTGATCGCTCAAACCACAACACTGGTTCAAACGCCAGACATCCCGTGACATGCGCAGGGCTGATGGACGGCTGACCCAGCCCAGAAGACGATGCACCGGCGGATGCATCCAGGCCATGACCCCAGGCCCGTGATCCAGACCCAGATCACAACGAACCGTATGACTCAGAAGATCACTGAGGAGCAGCTGATCTGGTAGCGACACATCAGGAACGAATCTGAACAGGCATCACCAGATAGGTGAAGGCTTCGGACGCTTCCTCGGAACGGAGCACAGCCGGCGTGGTGGGCGCGTTGCAATGCAGAACAATCCGATCAGAGCCCATGGCTTTCAGGCCATCCAGCAGATAGCGAACATTGAAGGCGATCTGCATGGCGTCACCCTCCAAGTTGGAGGGAAGCGATTCAGAGCCACTGCCCACATCCTGCGCATCAGCACTGATCTGGACAACACCGTCCTCGGGCTGACTGCTGAATTTCACAACGTTGTTGTGTTGATCAGCGAGAACAGCAATCCGCTCCAAAGCAGCGATCAGGGCGCGACGGTCCATTCCAAAGGTGCGGGTGAAACCATCGGGGATCAGCTGGCCGTAATTGGGATAGGTGCCTTCCAAGGTGCGGCTGGTGACCATTTGATCGGCCGCTAGAAACACCACTTGGCCGCGATCACAGAACAAACTGACCGGTTCATCGGACCGCCAGGACGCCATCAGCCGCTCTACTTCCCGCAGTGAGCGCGATGGAAGCGTCACGGCGAACCCCTCGTCGTCCACCGCATCGGTCAAGGCCGCATCCTGCAGGGCATCCTCAACATTGAGCACGGCAAGGCGGTGACCATCGGTGGCAGCCGCTTCCAGAGCCCGCTGGTTGAACTTGAGATGCACGCCGGTGAGCAGTTGCTTCGCTTCATCAGCACTGCTGGCAAACAGAGTGCCTTTGAGGGCCTGCACCAACCGTTCAGGTTGCAGCTTGAGCGTCATGCCGCTCTCCACCATCGGAAGATCGGGATAGTCGTCAGCGCTCATGCCGCGCATCTGATAGCTACCGCTAAGGCTGGTGAGCTGAACCTGCTCACCGGAATCGTCTACGGCGAGGGTGACCGGAGAATCGCTGGACAAGCGCGACACGATCTCTCCCAGCAGCCGGGCCGGCAGTGTGATGGCCCCGCTGGTTTCCACACTGGCGGCGAGGGACGTCTGAATTCCCAGGCTCAGGTCAAAACCGGTCAGGCTGAGGCGGTTGCTGCCGGCATCGGCTGTGAGCAAGACATTGGCCAAAACCGGGTGCGTGGGGCGTGTGGCAACTGCACGGCTCACCAATTGCAGAGCGCTATTCAGTTCGGACTGTGAACAGACCACCTTCATCGTCCTGAAGACCTGCGCGCGCTGAGGTGTCCCACGGTTTCACAGGCTGAGGGGAAGTGCAATGGCCAACGGTTCGGGAGCCTCTGTTCGGCTGTTTAGTTCTTATGGATTTAAAAAATAAAAAACAAAAACAGCAGTCGTAGGGCCTGGGGAAAAGGGGGAAAGAACCTCAGAAACCAGTGTTCATCACAGTTCTCGATGAGCCAGGGCTGAGGAGAATTTTTCACAGGACGGGGAGTGAGGCTTCGTTTTCCACCTCTTCACAGCGGGTGGAAAACTCGCGCGACAAACGAGTGGATAGTTCCCGCCTGTTTTCCACAGCGTGTTGGGATGGTTTTCGGGCGTCTTCCGCAGCCGCTTTGTCGGTTGGTTTTGTCTTGCGGCCACAAAAAAGCCCCCTGACGGGGGCAGAAGTGCGTTGATGCAAGGCGGTGTGTCAGAAGCCCATCACACTGGCGACGGTGCCCAGATCAGGATTGAGGTCGGTGTGGAAGGCGGCGTCGTTGTTGCTGATGGCGCAATCGGGATCCTTGAGGCCGTTTCCGGTCAGAACGCAGACCACCGTGGCGCCGGCTGGCACTTCATCTTTGCGTTTGAGCAGGCCTGCCACAGAGGCAGCACTGGCGGGTTCACAGAAGATTCCCTCCTGGCCGCCTAGAAGCTTGTAGGCCGCGATGATCTCCGCGTCGGTCACATCCAGGAACGCGCCATTGCTGGCTTCGCGTGCTGCCAGGGCTTTGGCTCGGTTGACCGGGTTGCCAATGCGGATGGCGGTGGCGATGGTTTCGGGGTCCGTCACCGTGGTGTTGTTCACCAGTGGGGCGGATCCGCTGGCCTGGAATCCCATCATTCGGGGCAGGCTGCGGCTCCGGCCGGCCTGTTGATATTCCTGGAAACCCATCCAATAGGCGGTGATGTTTCCGGCGTTGCCCATGGGAATGCACAGCCAGTCGGGTGCATCACCGAGGGCATCCACGATTTCGAAGGCCGCCGTTTTCTGGCCCTGCAGCCGGTAGGGATTCACCGAGTTCACGAGGGTGACGGGATACTTCTCGGCCGCTTCCCGAACGATGTCGAGGGCGCGGTCGAAGTTGCCGCGGATTGCCAACACCTCAGCGCCGTACACCAACGCCTGAGCCAGTTTTCCCTGGGCGACATAGCCATCCGGGATCAAGACGAAGGCACGCATCCCACCCCGCCTGGCGTAGGCCGCAGCCGCAGCACTGGTGTTGCCCGTGCTGGCACAAATCACCGCTTCACAACCGGCTTCCTTGGCTTTGCTGATGGCCATGGTCATGCCCCGGTCCTTGAAGGAACCTGTGGGGTTCAGGCCGTCGTATTTCACGAACACCTTCACCCCCTTGCCGATCTGTTCCGCAACCGATGGCACGGGGATCAGAGGGGTCGCGCCTTCACGCAGGCTGATCACGGGCGTCGCATCGCTGACGGGCAGCCAGCTGCGATAGGCCTCAATCAGTCCAGGCCAGTCCTGCATCACAGGGGTGGCAGTGAAACGCCGACGGAGGTTCTGAAACAGGGACACCGGCTGGGATGGGGGGATTGCCGGAATCTAGGCGGCGTCCGTTCAGGGCTTGGTCAGGGTCGCGCTTCCTTCAATCCGTCCAAGGGGGAGTCGGAGAAAAACTGCACCAGACCGGCGATGGATTCCGCTTTTTCGATCACTCCAAACAGAGCCGGAAGATTCACCGCCATGACGGCATTGGGGTAGCCCTTCAAAAAGCTCACTGCCGTGAGGCCATCTTCGCTCTGCAATCCACTGATCACTCCGGCGCGGATCGCCGGAACACTCACCTCAGGTTCCGGTGTGTAGATCGGATGAATGATGCGTGCGACACGACGCAGGATGGCTTCGCCGATTCGTGTGTTGATCAGACGGCTTGTGAGCACCAGGGGAAGCTCGAGGCTCTGGTTGAGCATCTGCGCCACCTCGTTGGGGTCCTGCCCGGAGAGCTCCAGTAGGTCCTCCAGCAGACCAGTGGCATCCCCGGTTTCGGCGAGGTGTTCGATTTGTTTCACTGGAATGGAGCGGCGGAAGGCACCACTCACCAGGGCGACCTCCGTGGCGGCATGCAGGGGTTGCATGACGCAGCTCAAACTCAGCCCAAGCCCTGCCGCCACGGCCAGCAGAGAGGAACGGGTGAAGGGCTTGGGGAGCATCACACTGAGGGTGTTGGCCGGAAGTTAGGCCGGAACTCCAGCGGCGACCCGCACCAGGCGGACAACTCCCCGTTCGGCCAGCCCCTGAGCCACTTTGAAGCCCATCCGCCGGGTGTCTGGTTCATTGAGCACCCTTGGCATTCGACGCAGCAGAAGCTCTGGTGTGAATCCCGGCAACGATTGCAACACCTGAATCAACTCCCGCACCGGTTCCAGTTGCATCAGTGGGTCCGAGAGCCCGGGAGGTGTCTGGGCAAGGGCGGAGGGTTGCAGTCGTTTGGGGAGGCGTCGACCCAGGCGTTGCATCGTCGACCAACCCAGAGCATCCAGCCGATCAACCGTGGCGGTCACCAATTGATCTCGAAGCAGTCCTGCCTTGGGTGAGAACAGGAAGTCGAGCAGTTGATCGAGCAAGGCCTCCAGATCCAGCTGTGCCTGGCTCGCAGCGCTGGACACCAGATTTTCCAGACGGGTCCAACGGAATGCGTCCCCGTCGAACAGCATCTCCTTAAGGCTCTGACGCAACTGGGGATCGGGATCCTCCATCAGCCGTCTGGCGAAGTAGGGGTAGGCAGCACCGAGGATTTTGAAGTTCGGATCGACACTCAGTGCGATGCCCTCCAGGGTGACCAGTGATCGAATGATCAGGGCGTAATAAGGCGGCACCCGGAAGGGGAATTTGTACATCACACCGGACATGTCGTCGGTGACTGCTTTGAAATCCATGCGGTTGACGCCGGCTTCCAAGGCCTGGCTGAAGACCTTTTCAAAGGCGGGAACAATCGGTTCCAGGTTCACGTCTTCCGCCAGGAACCCCAGGGTGACGAAGTCTTTGGAGAGCTTCCCGAAGTTTCGGTTCACCAAATGAACCACCGCCTGAATCAAGCCGGTGCGTGACTCGCGGCTCACTTCGCTCATCATCCCGAAGTCGAGATAACAGAGGCGACCGTCCTCCAGAGCCAGGAGATTGCCGGGGTGGGGGTCGGCATGGAAGAAGCCATGCTCAAGCAACTGTTGAAGGCTGCAGTTCACGCCCACTTCCACCATGTCGTCCGGGTCCACACCGAGCTCGCGAACCGCATCAAGGTTGGTGAGCTTGACGCCGTCGATCCACTCCATCGTCAGCACCCGGCGACTGGTGGCGTTGCGATAAATCGTCGGAACAGCGATGCGAGGGTTGTGTTGATGCAGCTCAGCGAAGGTCTCAGCGTTCGAGGCCTCGTTGAGGTAATCCATCTCTTCGAACACCCGTCGCCCCAGTTCATCGATCAGGGCGACGAGGTCGCTGCGGATCAATCCGATGTTGCTGTTCAACCAGGCGGCGATGTTGCGCACGATGTACAGATCCAGGGTGATCTGTTCGCGCAGCCCCGGGCGCTGCACCTTCACCGCCACCTTTGCGCCACCCTTGAGGGTTCCCTTGTGCACTTGACCCAAGGAGGCGGCTGAGATCGGTTCCCGGTCCAGCTGCTCGAAAATGTCATCCACTGGTGCGCCCAGGTCTTCCTCGATGCAGGCCATGGCCAGGCCGCTGTCGAAGCCGGGCAGTTGGTCCTGGAGCTGGGCCAGTTCCTCAAGCAGCAGCGGGGGGACGATGTCCGGTCGTGTGGAGAGCGCCTGGCCGGCCTTGATGAAGGCGGGACCAAGATCCACGAGAAGTTCAGCGCATTCGCGAGCTCGAGCCCGGGCCCGTTCCTCATCCTTCAGCAACTGGAAGATCCAGTCGAAGGCGACGCCCAGCAGCAATAGGCCGATGGGTACGAGGGTTTGCCAGAGCCGGCGGATCAGCCGCTGGGGATGGCCGGCATAAATACGTGTGATGGCGGCGGGGTCGTACTCGAGCAACCCTGCGGCTTCGATGAAATCCCCGAGCTCCTGCGCCATCAATTCATCGGGATGTCAGACACCCCTTCTAAACGAACCGAGCTGCCGCTACGGTCGGCATCATCACAGGGCTGGACGTGCTCACCGGTCTGCTGCTGCAGAACATCGCTCTGATTGAGAGTCTTGAACTGGAGTTCAGCTCGGGTTTCACGGTGCTCACCGGCGAGACCGGCGCCGGTAAATCGATCCTTCTTGATGCCCTCGATGCGGTGCTGGGTGGAGCGCAGGGTTCCAGCGGCGTTCGTCTGCTGCGGACGGGTTCGGATCGCGCCAAGATCGAGGCTGCCTTCCAACTCAACCCAGCCCTAGAGCAGTGGTTGATTGCGGCGGAGTTTGATCCCGAAGAGGAGCTTCTGATCAGCCGGGAATGGAAACGGCAGGAGGGTGATCGTTATTCCAGTCGCTGTCGGCTGAATGGTTCCACAGTGAACCGTCAGCAGTTGCTTGAGCTGAGGCCGCTGTTGATTGATCTCACGGTTCAGGGACAGACCCAGCTGTTGTCGCGGGCGGGGCAGCAACGGCTCTGGCTTGACCGTCTCGGTGGATCTGCATTGGCTGAGCTCAAAGTTCAGGTGGCTGATGCCTGGACCGAATGGCGCCAGGCTGCAGATGCCCTGACGGCACTTGAGCAGGAGCAGCAGCGCTCCGAACAGGAGCAGGCTGAACAGGAAGAGCAGCTGGAGCAGCTGCAAGCTGCCGATCTCGACGACCCCGACGAGCAGCAGCGGCTGGAACAGGATCAAGACCGCCTCGTCCATGGCGTGAGGCTGCTGGAGGGTTTGGCCTTGCTGTTTGGGCGTCTCCGCGACGGTGTGGATCAGGCGCCTTCTCTGCAAGATCATTTCGCGGCGTGCATCCAGGAGCTGCAGGCCATGGCGCAGCTGGATGGTTCGCTTGAGCCCCTGCGTGATCAGGCGCTGGATCTCGAAGCAGGTGTGGACGGTTTGTTGCGCTCCCTGGATCAATACGGCCTGGCGCTGGAGAGCGATCCAGACCAGCTGGAGCGGATTCAGGAGCGTCTGTCGGTTTTAAAACGGCTGCAGCGCCGTTATGGCCTTGATCTGGCCGGTTTGATTCAGCGGCGCGACGAGCTGCTGCATCGTTTGGGATCGGAAGGCTTCGCGGCGGATCTCGCCCGCCTGCAACAGGCCGAGACCGTCCGTCGCCAGACGCGTGATCAGGCCAATGCGGCCCTGTGTCGCGAGCGGTTTAAGGCGGCGGAGGCCTTAGGAGCCTCGTTGCTGAAGCTGTTGCCACCCATGGGCCTGGCCAACGTGCGCTTCAAGGTGGATCTCACCCCCTGTGATCCGGCTGAGCATGGGGCGGACGCTGTTCAATTCCTGTTCTCCGCCAATCCCGGCCAACCGATGGCACCGCTAACGGAGGTGGCCTCCGGCGGTGAGATGTCCCGTTTTCTGCTCGCGCTCAAGACCACCCTTGCCGCTGTGGATGGCTCCAGCACGCTGCTGTTCGATGAGATTGATGCCGGCGTCAGCGGACGCGTCAGTGGAGCGATGGCCGATCTGCTTCAGACCCTGGCCCGTCAGCGTCAGGTGTTCTGCGTCACCCACCAACCGCTCGTGGCGGCAGTGGCCGATCACCATTTCCGGGTGAGTAAGCATGTGGAAGACGGCACCACCCATTCGCGAGTGTCCCGACTGCGGGACACTCAGGAACGCCGCCAGGAGCTGGCAGACCTCGCTGGTGGCGATCAGGCTGATGCCTATGCAGCAAGCCTGCTGGACCAGCGAACAGCTTGAAGGCTTCGGTTCTTCCTAAGCTCTTGAGCTTTCCAACGGGTCCTGATGGCGCGAGCTGCTGCCAAGATCGCTGACTCAGCTGGCCCGCTGGCGACTCAGGACGATGTGATTCGAGTGAGGGGTGCGCGGCAGCACAATCTCAAGAACGTCGACGTCACCATTCCCCGCAACAAGCTGGTGGTGTTCACCGGGGTGAGCGGCAGCGGCAAGAGTTCACTTGCCTTCGACACGATCTTTGCGGAGGGACAGCGCCGCTACGTCGAAAGTCTTTCGGCCTATGCCCGCCAGTTTTTGGGGCAGGTGGACAAGCCCGATGTTGATGCCATCGAGGGCCTGTCTCCGGCGATTTCGATTGATCAGAAATCCACCAGTCACAACCCACGTTCCACTGTGGGCACGGTCACGGAGATTCAGGACTATCTCCGTCTGCTGTTCGGCCGTGCCGGCGAGCCGCACTGCCCCAAGTGTGGCCGTTCGATCAAGCCGCAGAGCATCGACGAAATGGTCGATCAGATTCTGCTGTTGCCGGAGGGAACCCGCTATCAGTTGTTGGCGCCGGTGGTGCGCGGCAAGAAGGGCACCCACACCAAATTGATCAGCGGTCTTGCGGCGGAAGGTTTCGCCCGCGTGCGCATCGACGGCGAGGTGCGCGAGTTGGCCGACAACATCGAGCTTGACAAGAACCACAGCCACAACATCGAAGTGGTGGTCGATCGTCTTGTGGCCCGTGAGGGAATCCAGGAACGGCTGACTGATTCGCTGCGCACGGCCCTCAAACGCGGCGATGGTCTGGCATTGGTGGAGGTGGTGCCCAAGAAGGGGGAAGAGCTTCCCGAAGGCGTTGAGCGGGAGCGTCTTTACTCCGAGAACTTCGCCTGCCCCGTGCACGGCGCTGTGATGGAGGAGCTGTCACCGCGACTGTTTTCGTTCAATAGCCCTTACGGCGCCTGTGAGGCTTGCCATGGCATTGGCCATCTGCGCAAGTTCACAGTGGACCGGGTCATTCCGGACCCAACGCAGCCGGTGTATTCAGCGGTCGCTCCCTGGGCGGAGAAAGACAACAGCTACTACTTCTCCCTGCTGTATTCAGTGGGCGAGGCATTCGGCTTTGAGATCAAGACCCCATGGAATGAACTTACGGATGAACAGCGGGATGTGCTGCTCAATGGAAGCCGCGAACCGATTCTGATCCAGGCCGACAGCCGTTATCGCAAGGGGCAAGGGGGGTACACCCGGCCCTTCGAAGGCATTCTTCCGATCCTCGAGCGGCAGCTCCGCGATGCCAGTGGTGAAGCCCAGCGCCAGAAGTTGGAGAAGTATCTCGAGCTGGTTCCCTGTGAAGCCTGTGGCGGACAGCGGCTCCGCCCTGAAGCCCTGGCGGTGAAGGTAGGGCCGTACCGGATTCCAGAACTCACGGCCGTCAGCGTCGGCCAGACCCTGGAACGGATCGAAAAACTGATGGGTGTGGGCGCCTACGAGGGTTCAGAGCCCTTGCTGAATGCCCGTCAGATCCAGATCGGTGATCTGGTGCTCAGGGAAATCCGCCTGCGTCTGAAATTCCTGCTGGATGTTGGTCTCGACTATCTGAGCCTGGATCGACCGGCGATGACACTCTCCGGTGGTGAAGCCCAGCGCATCCGCCTGGCGACCCAGATCGGTGCTGGTCTCACCGGGGTGCTGTACGTGCTGGATGAGCCGAGCATCGGTTTGCATCAGCGGGACAACGACCGTCTTCTGAACACCCTGGTGCGGCTCCGGGATCTCGGAAACACTCTGGTGGTGGTGGAACACGATGAAGACACCATCCGTGCTGCCGATCACGTGGTGGACATCGGCCCTGGCGCCGGCGTCCATGGGGGCCACATCGTTGCGGAGGGCAGTTTCGATGACCTGGTGGCGAGCAGCGAATCCCTCACCGGCGCCTACCTGAGTGGCCGTCGCTCGATTCCAACGCCGGCCGAACGCCGCCAGAGCGGTTCGCGCTCACTCAAGTTGATCGATTGCAACCGCAACAATCTCAAGAACGTTTCGGTTGAGTTCCCCTTGGGCCGTTTGGTGTCGGTCACCGGAGTGAGCGGCAGCGGCAAGAGCACCCTGGTGAATGAGCTTCTGCATCCCGCCCTGGAGAACGGCCTGGGTCTGAAGGTGCCTTTTCCGCAGGGTCTGGGGGAGCTGCGTGGGTTGAAGTCGATCGACAAGGTGATCGTGATCGACCAGAGCCCGATTGGACGCACGCCCCGCTCCAATCCAGCCACCTACACCGGTGCCTTTGATCCGATCCGTCAGGTGTTCGCCGCCACGGTGGAGGCCAAGGCTCGCGGTTACCAGGTGGGTCAGTTCAGCTTCAACGTGAAGGGTGGCCGCTGTGAGGCTTGCCGTGGTCAGGGCGTGAACGTGATTGAGATGAACTTCCTGCCGGATGTGTACGTCCAGTGCGACGTCTGCAAGGGCGCCCGGTTCAACCGCGAAACCCTGCAGGTGAAATACAAGGGCCACACCATCGCGGATGTGCTGCAAATGACGGTGGAGCAGGCCGCTGAGGTGTTTGATGCGATTCCTCAGGCGGCCGATCGCTTGCGCACCTTGGTGGATGTGGGCCTGGGATACGTGAAGCTCGGCCAGCCGGCACCAACCCTCTCGGGGGGAGAGGCCCAGCGGGTGAAGCTGGCCACGGAGCTGTCACGGCGGGCCACTGGCAAGACCCTTTATCTGATTGATGAGCCCACCACCGGCCTCAGCTTCTACGACGTGCACAAGCTGATGGATGTGATGCAGCGGTTGGTGGACAAGGGCAACTCGATCATCTGCATCGAGCACAATCTTGATGTGATCCGTTGCAGCGACTGGATTATTGATCTCGGGCCCGAAGGCGGCGATAAGGGTGGCGAGATCCTGGTCACCGGTACTCCAGAGGAGGTCGCCCAGCACCCCACCAGTCACACTGGCCGCTACCTCGCAAGGGTTTTGGAGCAGCATCCACCCGAACTGCCCGTTCCCTTGGCGGCTTGAGGTGACGGCTCCGTAACCTTCTCTGAGGGTGGTTGGGTTGTAGAGCAGGGCAGCCTTGACTTGTTGATTTGAGCGATTGACTCTGACGTTGCTGGCTTGTTACATCAAGCCGGGGGCATGACTTTTACCTCTTGGGCCGGGATCCTTTGCAAGGCAGGGTGACTCGGCTTTTTAGATTGGTTCTACTTTCCAGCCTTCTAAGGTTTTTTTTATTTTTAACCCCTTCTTCCGCCTCTAAAGAAAAAACAACGGCACCGAATCTGTGTCCCGTTGTTGTTTGTGAGGGGAGTGAATGGGGATCCGGTTGTTGCATCTGCACCTTCACGGTCTGTTTCGTTCCCATGAGCTCGAACTGGGGCGGGATGCTGATACCGGTGGTCAGACGTTGTATGTGCTGGAGCTCGTGCGCAGCCTTGCGCAGCGGGCGGAGGTTGAGCAGGTTGATGTGGTCACCCGGCTGATTCAGGACCGTCGGGTAGATCTCGATTACAGCCAACGGGTCGAAGCCATTGCTCCAGGGGCCCGCATCCTGCGCTTTCCCTTCGGACCCAAGCGGTATCTGCGCAAGGAGTTGCTTTGGCCCCATCTCGAGGAGCTGGCTGATCAGCTGGTGGAACATCTGAGCCAGCCCGGCCAGAGGGTGGATTGGATTCATGCCCATTACGCCGATGCCGGTCTGGTGGGTGCTCTCGTTAGTCAGCGGTTGGGGATTCCACTTGTTTTTACGGGTCATTCCCTCGGCCGGGAGAAACAGCGTCGTCTCCTGGCTGGTGGCTTGGATCGCTCTCAACTTGAGCAGACCTATGCCATCAGCCGGCGCATTGACGCCGAAGAGCGTGCTCTCGCCCAGGCGGATCTGGTGATCACCAGCACCCGTCAGGAGGCGGATCAGCAGTACTGCCGCTACGGCCACTTTCAGGCGGATCAGGCGTCGGTGGTGCCCCCTGGCGTCGATGCATCCCGGTTCCATCCCCACGGTTCATCGCAGGAATGCTCCGCGTTGCAAAGCCTGTTGCAGCCTTTCCTCAGGGAGCCGGATCGTCCGCCCCTGCTGGCGATTTCTCGTGCGGTGCGGCGCAAGAACATTCCCGCTCTGGTGGAAGCCTTTGGTCAGTCGCCGGTGCTGCGGCAGCGTCACAACCTGGTGCTTGTGCTGGGCTGCCGGGATGACCCGCGTGAGCTCGAGAAGCAGCAGCGCGATGTGCTCCAGCAGGTGTTCGATCTGGTGGATCGCTTTGATCTCTATGGCCAGGTGGCCTATCCCAAACAACACAGCCGTGCCCAAATCCCTGCCCTTTATCGCTGGGCGGCGCGTCGTGGGGGGTTGTTTGTGAACCCGGCGTTGACCGAACCCTTCGGACTCACCCTTCTGGAAGCCGCGGCCTGTGGTTTGCCGATGGTGGCCACCGACGATGGCGGTCCACGGGACATCCAACACCGTTGCGACAACGGTCTTCTGGCAGATGTCACCGATCCCGGGGCACTTCAAGAGGCCCTGGAATTGGCCGGCAGTGATCGCTCCCGTTGGCGCCGTTGGAGTGACAACGGGGTTGAGGCCATCAGTCGGCATTTCAGCTGGGATGCCCATGTGTGTCAGTACCTCGCCCTGATGCAGCAGAAAGTTCGCGTGTCACCTGTGCGTGGAATGTCGGTGGTGCGGCGGCCCAGCCCCGTCTCAAGGCTGTTGGCGCTAGATCTCGACAGCTGCTTGGAGCTGCCGGAGGAACGCTCCCTGGCGCATCTGCGCGATCGGCTTCAGGCCCAACCCTTCGCCGCGTCGACAGGTTTGGTGATTCTCACGGGGCGGTCGCTGGATCAGGCGCGCCAGCGCTACCAGGAGTTGCACCTTCCCGACCCCAAGGCCTGGATCTGTCGGGCTGGAACCGAGATTCACCACAACTCCGATTGCGCGGAAGATCCCGTGTGGGCGAAGCGCATCAGCCAAGCCTGGGATCGCGACGCTGTGCTCGCAGCGATGGCTCAACTCGAGGAACATCTTCAGCTTCAGGACCCGGATCATCAGAGTCCCTTCAAGGTCAGCTACCTGTTGCGTGCTTCCAACCGCGGCCTGATTGGTTTGGCCCGTCAGTGCCTTCGCCGCCATGGTCTGCAGGCGGAACCTCAGCTCCGTTGCCATTGGTTCCTGGATGTTCTTCCCCAACGCGCGTCCCGCAGTGAGGCCATCCGTTTTCTGGCCCAGTCTTGGCAGCTCCCCCTGCAGCAGGTTCTCGTGGTGGCCAGTCAGCAGGGGGATGGAGAGTTGCTGGATGGTTTGCCCGCCACGGTGGTTCCTGCGGATCACGATCCCTGCCTGTTGGGCCAGCGGACCCAGCAGCGGGTGTATGTCTCGAAACGCCCCAGTGTTGGAGCCGTGCTGGATGGCTTAACCCACTACCGGTTTTCAGGCAGCCGTTGATCCTGGAATCACGGTCACACAGGCGGCTGCCCTGTCGGCCTTCGCTTGTGCTTCCTTCCGATCTCCTCCCCTTGCCAGGGCCACACCCATGCGGCGACCGGGGCGGGCAGTGGGCTTGCCGAACAGCAGCACTTGGGTGTCAGCTTCCATGAGCGCTTGTTCGACCCCTTCAAAAGCCACGGAGTCCATGTTGGTTTGGGCCAGGATCACGCGGCTGGCGGCCGCATCAGCTGCCGTGATGGTGGGGATCGGCAGACCGAGAACAGCCCGCAGGTGCAGTTCGAACTCGCTCAGGTTCTGGCTGATCAGGGTCACCAGGCCAGTGTCGTGCGGCCGGGGCGACAGTTCAGAAAAAATCACCTCATCGCCACAGAGGAAAAATTCCACCCCGAAGAGACCGGCACCGCCCAGGTTGTCGGTGACGGTTTTGGCCATGGCCTGGGCCTGACGCAGTTGTTGGTCGCTGAGTTGAGCGGGCTGCCAGCTGCATTGATAGTCCCCTCCTTCCTGCTCGTGGCCGATCGGTGCACAGAACAGGGTTTCGCCATTGCGCTGACGGATGGTGAGCAGGGTGATCTCCAGATCGAAATGGAGAAATTCCTCCACGATCACCTGGGTTGAGGTGCCCCGTGCACCGGCCATGGCGGCCTCCCAGGCCTTGGGCAGATCGTCTGCACAGGTCACCACGCTCTGGCCTTTGCCGGAGGAACTCATCACCGGTTTCACCACGACGGGCCAGCCCAGTGGTTCCGCCACTGCTGTGAGTTCTTCAGCACTGGAGGCATAGGCGAAGCGGGCGGTGCGGAGACCGAGTTCGCCGGCCGCCAGGTCGCGGATGCGGTCTCGGTTCATCGTGACGGCCGTTGCGCGGGCCGTGGGAATCACGGTGATTCCCTCTTGTTCAAGTTCCGCCAGGGCATGCACGGCGAGTGCTTCGATCTCCGGGATCACCACGTCGGGTTGGTGGCGCCTGACCACCTCCAGCAAGGCATCGGCATCGGTCATCGGCAGCACTTCGGCCACGTCAGCGATCTGCATGGCCGGGGCAGCGGCATAGCGATCGCAGGCGATCACCCGGCAGCCAAGCCGTTGGGCAGCAATGGCCACCTCCTTGCCCAGCTCCCCGCTGCCCAGCAGCATCACGGTGCGTGGAAACGACGGCATGGTCATCCTTGTATGGCCTGCCTGCATCATCAATCAACGGAAGTCCTGAGACTTTCCGCAGCCTTGGGTGCAGTGGTCGGTGGAAGCGAGCCTCTTGGGGCTCAGTTCGAATCGGTGCTGCTCTGACGGCGCACTTCGCCGATCAGCCACACGCCCATGAATCCAAGCGACGACACACCGAAGTAGATCAGCACCCACCGCAGAACCCGGTCAGGATCCGCAGCGGCGTTGGCGAGCAGCTCAGCGGTTTTGGTAAGCAGGTTGTCCATCAGTTCTGAAGATCGGGGATCAGCGTGAGTTGGCGGACCGGTGATTCTTCGCTGACGAAACCCCAGGCTTCAAAAACGGTGGGATCGGGATGCGTGATGCGCTGCTCCGTTCCATGGCGCTCCAGTTGGAACCCTTCGCTCGACATGCGTCGCATCAAACTGGCCGACTCTTCAAAGCGTGCAGCCATCGCCTCGAGGCTTGAGCAGTCAGCTGTGAGACCGGATTCACGCCAGGTGAAGTAGGTCATCCTGCCTTGCCACCCAAAAACGCGACTTTAAGGGATGTGAGCGGCGCGAAGCGTTCGTTCTGGATATCCAAAATCCACTGAGTACCGGTTATGTTGTTTAGGCCTCTTTTTATTAAGGTCACTGTGCTGTGGTCACTCTAAATTCTTAAAACGTCGGTCATTTTTGTGAATCAGCGTCAATCTTTATGAGAAGGATTGACTTTGTGAGGAGTGAACAAAGTTCAATCTCATTGGTGGGTGATCTGAATCGCTGCACCCTCGAGATCGCTTCGACATGAGGTTCCACAGGATTGGATCAAAGATCAGCGCTCAGGGACGCAGCACCAGTCCGAGGAGGACAAGCCCTGCTGTGACCAGCCAGAACGCGGGCACCACACTTCGCTCATCGGTGCCGCCCAGCTCAAAGTGGTGATGCAGCGGCGCCATGCGGAACAAGCGTCGCCCCTGACCATCAGCTCCTTTCGTGGCTTTGAACACCCAGACCTGGATGATCACTGAGAGGGATTCGGCGACGAAGACGCCTCCCATCACCAGCAGGGGCCAGAGGCTGTTGGACAACAGAGCCACACCGCTAAGGGCGGCTCCCATCGCCAGGGATCCCGTGTCGCCCATGAAGGCCCGAGCCGGATTTCGGTTGTGCACCAGAAACCCAAGCCATGCCCCGGCCATGGTCATGCAGAAGCCAGCCAAGGCGGGATCTCCGTTGTCTCCCCGGAGCATCAGTTGAAGTGCCAGACCGGTAAACACCAGTGCTCCGCAGCCGCTGGCCAAGCCATCCAGGCCATCGGTGAGGTTGGTGGCGTTGCTCTCCGCCAGAACGACAAACAGCCCCAGCGGCCAGATCAGAAGCCCTAAGGGCAGTTCAAGGCCAAAGGGCAGGGCAATGCTGCTGCTGATCCAGCCCTGCCAGGCAGCGATCGCCAGAAAGGCTGCGGCTGCCATGGCTTGCAGCAGCAATTTTCCTCGTGCCGTCAGGCCAGCATTGGTGTGTTTGGTGAGGCTGCTCCAGTCATCGATGCCGCCGATCAGCATGAACGCCAGGGTCAGGGCTGCCAGGCTGAGCAGTTGTTGTGACGCTACGGCGTCCCGAGTGATCAGGCTCCCGAGAATGACCCCGACGGGAACCACCAGAAGCCCCCCCATCGTTGGTGTTCCCGCCTTGCTCTGATGGGCTTTGGGGCCTTCCTCACGGATGAACTGCCCCATCTTCAAGCGCCGCAGAAGGGGAATGCCCAAGGCTGCAGTCGCTGTTGCGCAGACCGCTGAAATCAAGAGCGGCAGGCTCAGTTGCGCATTGGTGATCCACTTGTCGGCTGCAAAGCTGGTCATCAAGACCACCAGCATCAGCAAGCTGGCACTCAATGAGCCGTTCTCCCACCAAGGGCGGTGGTTCGAATCCGTGGATTGCAAAGCTGCACTGGACTGGTCGCTGGGACCCTAGGTGAGTCGCTCAGTGGCGACCAGTCAGTGCTTGAGGGACGTCAGTCCTCCCACTGCTCCTCGTTTTGCTCGTCATCCTTGTTGTAATCCTCTTTCTCACCCATGAGCGCGGAGAGTTCCTCCTCTTCGACGGTGCTCACCTCAGGTGAACCGGATTCTTCGTCGGCAACGAGACGGCCGCTGGTTTCCAGCCAGGACAGAAGGTCAGGCTCCTCACGCAGGGGCAGCACGGGTGCAGGGTCGCGGCGCCCGTAGCGGGTGAGGGACGGGTTGACGCTGTCCAGGGCGTTTGAATCAACCAGAGCGCTCATGCAGGGAGGGACGCGGGCCAATCAACCAAGATAGACCATGTGCTGTTTTTGACCCTCCACTGAACAAATCTGCGCTGCTCGTTCTTCTGTGGGGTCTGGCCCTGATCATCAGCTCTGGTCTGCATTGGTGGGGTTTGCAGCGGCCTGAACCGTTGCAGACCTCCTGGACCCTGGCGCTGCTGCTGGTCTTTGTTCCGGCTGCGGCGTTGGCTGCATGGTTGCTTGCGGCTTCTCCACAGGTGGCGGCCGGCGAGACGAGAGAATCAGACGATTGTGATCAGGAGACCCATTGATGGGCCGCGCCAAGAAGGTGGTACTCGCCTATTCCGGGGGAGTTGATACCAGTGTCTGCATCCCGTACCTCAAGCAGGAATGGGGTGTTGAGGATGTGATCACCTTTGCCGCTGATCTCGGCCAGGGCGATGAGCTGGAGCCGATTCGTCAGAAAGCGCTGGATGCGGGTGCCAGTCAGTCGCTCGTGGGAGATCTGATTGAGCCCTTCATCAAGGATTTCGCTTTTCCGGCGATTCGTGCCAACGCCCTCTACGAAGGCCGTTACCCCCTCTCCACGGCCCTGGCGAGGCCTTTGATCGCGAAGCGCCTGGTGGAGGTGGCCCGGGAAGTGGGTGCCGATGCTGTTGCCCATGGATGCACAGGCAAGGGCAATGATCAGGTGCGTTTCGATGTGGCCATCGCTGCGTTGGCACCGGACCTCAAGGTGCTCACCCCAGCCCGTGAGTGGGGCATGAGCCGTGAGGAGACCATCGCCTACGGCGAACGCTTTGGTCTGCCCGCACCGGTGAGCAAGAAGTCGCCTTACTCGATCGATCTCAATCTGCTGGGCCGCAGCATCGAAGCCGGACCCCTTGAAGACCCGATGGTGGCTCCGCCGGAGGAGGTGTTTGCGATGACGCGATCGGTGGAGGCGGCTCCGGATGCCTCTGAAGAGATCGAGATTGCCTTTGAAGCAGGCAATCCTGTGGCGATCAACGGTCAGCAGCTGGACCCGGTGGCCTTGATCCGTGAAGCCAACCGCCTGGCGGGCACCCATGGCATCGGCCGTCTCGACATGATCGAGAACCGTGTGGTGGGGATCAAATCCCGGGAGATCTACGAAACGCCTGGCCTTTTGCTGTTGATCCAGGCCCACCAGGAACTGGAAAGCCTGACCCTGGCCGCCGATGTGCTGCGCAGCAAGCGGCAATTGGAAATGCAGTGGGCCGATCTCGTCTACCAGGGCCTTTGGTTTGGCCCTCTCAAGGATGCTCTGGACGGCTTCATGGACCGCACCCAGACCACCGTCAATGGTGTCGTTCGTCTCCGGCTGCACAAGGGAACGGCCACGGTCACCGGCCGCGGTTCAGCCGACAGCAGCCTGTACGTCCCCGAAATGGCTTCTTACGGCAGTGAGGATCAGTTCGATCACCGCGCTGCAGAGGGCTTTATCTACGTCTGGGGTCTGCCGACCCGACTCTGGTCAGCATCCCAGCGCCGTTCAAGCTGAGCGCTGCCGCTTCTGCAGGAAGTTGAGAAGCCTCAGGCCCGGAAAACGCACAACGTTGTCCGGTTCTGAGCTTCCAGGCAGGGCTGGCTGAGGCCGTTCGATCCGGTCTTGATCAACCTGTTCAGCCAGCAGTTGATAACGCTCCATCAACGGCTCAAGCCGCTGTTGGAAACGTCGTTCAAAGACGTCCGGCAGTTCGGCCAGAAGCTCGTTGTAGGCCTCGATCTCGCCCTAGAGCTCGGAAATTCTCTGTTTCAGCAACCGAATCACTTCAGCGTCGCCATGACGCTCGTTCCAAACAGGTTCGGTTGGTTGAGGGTGGTCGTGTTTCGAATCCATGGGCGGACGGTATCGCCCACCCACGAATCCAACAATGCTGATCAGTCAGCTGATGCAGCGGCTTCGGCCTGTTGCTGTTGAGCAGCTTCGCTGCCCGGCATCACCCGAGGTGCGGGAAGGGGACCTTCCTGCTTCACGGTTAGATAGCGGATCACATCCTCACTGAGGCGCATTGCCTTCTCGAGAACAGCAACGTGCTGGCCATCGCCGTTGTGGCTCAGTTGCACGTAAATGCCTTCCTTGTGCTTCGCAATCGGATAGGCCAGACGGCGCTTGCCACGCATCTGGTTGTCCAGCACGTCGGCACCAGCTTCCACGAGCATGTCGCGATACTTGGTGAGATGGCTTTCAACTTCCTCCTCCGGAATGTCCGGACGAAGGATGTACATGGTTTCGTAATACGGATCGTGCGTCATGGGCAGCACCGAAGGGGCATCAGGCTCACCGAAGTGAGCGACGGATCCAACACCATATCCCCTGGCGTGCCCCTGAAGCTTCAGTAGAGCTGCATGCGCACGGCCTGGCTGATGCCGGGCAGATCCGGTTCGCGACCGCGCCAGCACTCCACCAGGGCGAACAGAAGGATCGCCAGCACCGCCACCACAACCGTGCTGGACAGGGTGCTCAGCAGCAGGCTGCCTCCGGCAATCGGTTGGAGAAGGATCCCAAACGCGAAGCTCAGCACAACGATGACGATGTCGGTGAGCAGGGCCTGCAGGGTGTTGAAGCGCAGGAAGTAGGGAACGGCCGGATTCCGCACCACCGCAAGAAACAGCACGAAGAACAGCAGCAGGCCACCGAAGGGAACCCCCCGATCCAATTGGATCAGCGGCACTGCAGGAACGATCAGCAGCCTCAGCAACGGGATCTGGTTGAACATGCCGTCAGCCCCGAGGCCAAAGGGAATGGCATCACTCCAGGGGAGCAGGTACACCAGCGGTGCAAGCAGCCGCTGCCAGAGGGGAATCTGCACGGTGGAGCTAGGGATTGTTTGGACCTTAGGTCGCAAGAGCAGTCGCGGCGGCGCTCCGCATCGCCTCGACAGGAACGTCATCGCGTCCACTCCAGAGCCGCAGCGAGGCAGCGCCCTGCTGCACCAGCATCTCAAGACCATCGATGCAGCGATGGCCCCGTTGTTGCCCAGCGGCGAGCCAGCTGGTGGGCTTTGGTGTGTAGATCAGGTCGTACAGCACCGCTTCTCCGTTCAGGTTTGTCCAGAGCTCGGCCCCCAGTGGCATCGCCTCGGGGTTACCGTGCTGGGCCATTCCCACCGGGGTGGTATTCACCACGAGAGCCGCTTGAGCCACGCTCTCGTTGAGCTGAACAGCGGTGTCGAGACAGGCCGTCAGGGGGGCGTGGCTCTGCTGCAGATCAGTGATGAAGGCTTGCAGTGCCTCGCTTCGCCGTCCAACAACGGTGATGCTGCTGAGGTTCAGGGTCTGCAGACCGGCGACCACGGCTCGAGCTGATCCGCCGCAGCCGATCACCACGGCATGGCGTCCTGCCCAGGT